>Ga0307509_10002261_pt1 | contig 31534 bp, 40 predicted proteins | sample 10_EM_MG_FD_202245 | JGI IMG/M metagenome (GOLD analysis project Ga0307509, IMG submission 202245) | Populus trichocarpa ectomycorrhiza microbial communities from riparian zone in the Pacific Northwest, United States - 10_EM | ecosystem: Host-associated > Plants > Roots > Unclassified | place...
GGCCGCGTCCAATGCGTCCAGACGCTGACTTGCGCGTCCGGACGCATTGGACGCGGCCCTTTCACTTCCGGACGGAATGAGCCCGGGCGGACGCACCCAGAACAGGAGTTTACGTTATAAGCGCCTGGAACCTCCGGCGCACTGAGTGAGCAGGGAGAGACAGAAGGCAAGTTATTTTTTTTGCTGATGTTGTGGAAGAAACAAAAGATAAGTTCCCATTAGTGTAAGAAGTTGGGAGAAATGTCTTCTAACCCCAAGAAGCCTGAGGTGATAGAAAGGTAGTGAGATGAAGGGGACAAGTTGTCCCATTCTACCCCCCTGAGTGTGGAATTGAGTCACACCCACCTGGTCAGGTTGCATTCAGCTGATGAAGCAAGCGGCTCCCAATGTCTGTCGTTGGGGTTCATGGCAAGACAATGACCCCATTGACCAGGAGGTTCAAAGGACCCTGAACCTATCCCCAATCCCATCCTGAGTATTCGGATCGAACGACTAGACACCATCTTAGGATGATTCGATTCAGAGCCTAAAGAAAGTCGAGATGCGCGGCATCTTGGCTTCAGTCTTGTACCCACTGAGGTAGTACCAATGCCCCAGGAACAGCTAGAGGTTGAGACGCAGTTGAAAGTTGGGGCCCGGATCGTAAGCCGTGAGCGGCACCGAATGGACGACCAAGTACGGCTTCTAGACCTGGAATCCGAGATGGTCCACGAAAGGTTCACAACCAACATCGCTGAACGGCTGGGAGAAACCGATGTAAGAGAGGCCAGACACAAGTCTGTCAGCTCACAATACAACGAAACAGTACAAGGGACAGGGGCTCAATCAATATACAGGGACCAGCCTCAGGACCAAGAAATTGTGCTGTTCATAGGGCAGCACCAACTGGAACTCGGTCAACATCAGTTAAGCATTACTCTTATAAAGCAAGAGCTGCAACAGAACCAGGAAACTCAACAGGCCCCAGATTGATAGATCTCAGAGGTCAAAGCAATGCCGCAAACCCATATAGGACAAGGAAAGGGAAAGGAGAAGGCGTCAGATTAGAGGCCTGAAGCCTCAAGGGGTAGAGGACGAAACCGCGCCACATGCACGATGAAGAGGAGCAGCTGGGGCACCAGGGGGAGGAAGGAGAAGGATCTGGACAAAGGCCTGACAAGGGACGAAAAGGAAGACGGGACAAGAGACCCACACCTCAGCCAGAAAGCGATGATGACGAAGCAGACGATAAACAGTTCGACCTCCTGTCAGAAGTCAACCCGGCGCCATGTAACAACCAACCAGAGGCCGAGCAGAACCCCCTCCCCTGTCCAAGAATGAGAATCAGCAAGACAATCGCATATGGGAGTATTCATGAGAAGATTACTTCAACCGAAATAAGTGGCAGTGCCAGGGGCAGGATGAAAACCAACAAATCCGATATGCTCTAAGCTCAATGGATGGGAAGCAAGTGGGGCCTTTCGCGCTAACCTACTGGTGACAAATGACAGGTGAATTAGGTTACACCAAGCAAGCGGGATACACCAAGCGAACGGGATACACCACGCAAACGGGATACACAAAGCAAAAGGGATACACCAAGCAAACGGGATACAAGTTCTGACAGCTGTTGGGAGTGTTAGGCGCACGGACTCCCCGTAAGGATTTCCAGGGTAAAGTTACCCTACCTTGACGGACACGAACTTCGAAGGAAAAAGATAACACCCCCCTCCAGCCCCGGCGTTGGGACGGCGCGTCATCACTGGCCACCTGGGTAGTTACGTCCCAACACCAAAGACCACTATCAATGGAACACATCTCATAACACCGTATACATCGCGGCCGTCCGTCCGACCGGATCCCGTTCGCAGGATATATGAGGGGAGACCTTCGGACACCTTATGCAAGTAGAAGCAGGTGAAGCGGAGGACGGCGCATAGAGTTACAGACACTTGAAGACAGACAGTCACAAGAGTGGGTGGGAGGTAACGGGACGTTTCGCACGAAAGTTAGTCCCCTTGTACCTACAAAGTCGTGTAGAGTATGAAGGAGGAAACTATGCCCAGTAAGTGGATCGGGTGCATCCACAGAGGACAAGTTGGTAAAAGATGGAGTCCGAGGGAAGAAGCCGATAGGTACGATCCCGAGGACAAGTCGTGTAATGCCGGGAGACCAGAATACGACATGCCGTCGCATGTCGAATTCTCGACGCAACCAACCAGCGAAGAATGGCCATCTTCAATCCAGCGAGTTAGACTACCCTCGATGAGCACGGGGGCAAGATAACTCGTAACCATTGTTGTCAACGGATAAAATGGATCAGCTGACACCTGACGTGGTCTCCACACCCTCAGGAATAACAGAAGCGCAGACCAATAAGTTGGCCATGGGAGCAAAAGCTGTGGTAGAGGGATTTCAGGCTCTACGAGTGTTCGCACTCAGATGAAGTTCGCAGCGTTGCGGGCAAGGTACTTAGTTAGTATAGAGTTAGCATGTATACCGCGATTGCTCAGACGCGGAATATAAATATTGAAGCATCTTCGCTGTTATTAAACTCAAGAAGCACGGAGAAGATGTCTTATCATTATAATAAGTTATCTACACTTTTATATCGTTACCAATACTTCGACTATCTATACCAAAGTGAATTATTATATCTAGCCTACATTACTTGTGTCTTCTTAACGAGTTCTCCGATATAATTACGATTCAGGTCTTAGCTGTTGGAGTACCTCACGCCGAAGCTACCACCCAACAGGGAGAACAAGTCCTGCGATGTTTCACCCGTGCCCACAAAGCAGGGAAAACTCTCCGAGAAATGGGCTTAGTCAGATATCACAGTGACATGGCTAAATTCTTGCTGCATATGAAGAATATAAACATCTATGCAAGAGTCACCAGGATAGCCTGAAGAAAAATGATTGCAGACCAACTTCCAGAGGAAGCATTATGACAACTCTCATGAATAGAATATGTGGACGATGGGGAATGGATTGAGGCAGTCGGGACCGTTACCTGAGTGGAGGAAGACTTTAAGGAATGAAAGAGGCTGCGGGGCAGCGGTACCTCTAGTACTATAAGGGGGGAAAAACAAAGGTTTGTGGACTCGAGCGCCCGTGTTGGGTTGCAGGTGTGGCGTGAGGTATTCCGACAGCTAGAACTTGAATCGCTTTGAAATGGGTGATCGCGTTAAGAATATACGAGTAATGTAGGCTTGATATAATGGAGCACTTCGGTGTATTGTCAAAGTGTTGCTAACGATAAGGTAGAAAACTTATTATATTGATAAGATCTCTTCTCCAAGGTTGTTGTGTCTAATAGCAGCAAAGAAGCTTCGATATTTATATTCCGCCTCAGCGCAATCGGGGTATACAAGGTAACGCGATAATAACCAAGTAGCTCGCTAACCTTTAGGTGGTAGCTTCGGCGTGAAGTATTCCGACAGCTAGGACCTGAATCGCTTCATATCGGAGAGCTCGTTAAGAAGAGATGAGTAATGGAGACTAGATATAATGGTAGACTTCGGGATAGATTGTCGAAGTATTTGTAACGATAAGATAAAACTTATTATATTGATAAGATCTCTTCTACGTGCTGGTTGATCTCTATCTACTGCAGGCTCTTGCCGCCTTCTTATACCCGTTCCCCAGGTACATCTGTCTATCATACTACGGAAGTACCTTTTCCAACTTCTCCTAGCTTCTGTCAATGTGCGAACACGGTTTGACCATGACTTCTCACAGACCACTTAGGCTTTAATCTTTGAAGTAATTGCGTCCAATTACTGTTTCTCAATTCTCATGCCATATGAACTTAGTCTGTATATGCAGCCTGGCTCGCTATAATACGAGTCATTCCTCCCGGTCATGTTGTGATCAACATTTCTCATGCCGGTTAAGAATATGCTTACGTCTTACTTTTATCAGACTACATATCTAGGTCTGGTGAACTTTGAGACGCCATATCTTCTCAACCAACAGTTCGAACATCCCCGTTCCACTCCATACTGATAGAGAACTATTTCATCCTTAGTAATCGGCGAAAACCCCTTAGTTGCAGTGCTCATGCACCTGCATAGACACTGATAACCATTCTTCGTGTAGTCAGGATAACTCTCACCGGGGTGTGGGTCGAACAGTTGACCTTCTGAAAGAAGTCACGTTTTGTTCCGACTGCGCTAGTTCGTGGGTGTCAAGGTAGGGTAACTCTGCCTCATAAATCCTTACGGGGAGTCCGTGGGCCTGACACGAGCTCCCCTCTTCGTAGTTTTTGTTCCGAATACTCCATGTTTCTTATACAATCTATCTTGTGTTTCAAGATCCACATAGTAGGGGTAAAAACCACCGGTGTTTACTTATCGAGCAATGGAAAATGTTTCTTATGTTACTCGACCTCTCCGGGGCTCGGCATCTCCGGCTTTTCCCTATGAAACCTTTCCACCACTTCCTGGGCATTCTTCATCCCTTCAGGGGGTTCCCAAGTATTATCATCCTCCAGAGAGCATTTCCATTTTACCAAATACCAAAGCTCCTTTATCGGTTTATTCCTTCCTTGACTCTTTCGCATATATGAAATGATCTCACTCTTGAAGATCCTTTCTATCTCCCACACTAAATCCCTGTCAATGTCTTCGGGATCTCGTGATGGCTGTTCGCGAGCTGGTCTGTTCGAGGACTGGTTGGGTTCCAACAGGGAAACATGAAACAGGGCATGAATTTTCCACCTTGGCGATATTTCAAGCGTGTATACCCGGCTCCCTTTGTTTTCTAAGACTTTGAAGGCGCCATACAGTTTCGGACTCACCTTCTTTGATGGTCGTTTGGTATGTATCTTTTTTGCATTCAACATTACCAAGTCACCTACCTCGATGCTGGGTGGTTCGGTCGCTTTGCGGTCATAATATTTCTTGATCGGTTCCCGTGTATTTTCAAGGGGTTGTTTCACCTGTCGTTGTATGTCCGGCATCCAGTAAGCATACATTGTCGCCCCCGGGTCATGAGCTTCTCTTTCTTTTATCCACTACGTCAGTGGGTGAAAGCTGTAGTGGGCAAAGAATGCGGTCATTTTATGTGCCTTTGTTGCGAAGTTATTATAGGCATGTTCCGCTAACGGCAACAGTTGACACCAGTCGTTCTGAGTGTTATTGACAAATGTCTGTAAGGAACCTTCCAGCACTTAGTTGGTTCGTTCGGTTTGTCCGTCAGTTTGAGCGTGCTACGCCGTTGACATGTGTCGTTTCACTTCTAGCATTTTCAATTGTGAATCGGTCTACTACTACCCTGCTCTGGGTCTTCCCCTGTGATTCCGGTAGTTGTGTGATGAAGTGCGTCGAAATGGAGCTTTTGTTTATTTTTATTTTTTATAATCATGTATTCGTTGTTTAAGGTACAAGAAACGATATGGAGCGCTAGCTATGACCGAAACAAAACCCACAAACAATCCAACGACCCGCTTCACCCCCTCATGGGAAAAATCAAACCCCTCTAGCCCAGAGCCCATCCCCCCCCCTCGCAGCACCTAAGACGAAAGCAAGACGAAGCACTACCTTCCTCCAGACACGTAAGGAAAGACAAGTATAGGAGAGAAACCAGGGAAAGACACAAACCCTTCGGCGGGCCCCCCAAAACAAAAGAAAGGATTCTTCACGGCAACAGAGTGCCGACAGGGAGTAAAGATAAAACTACTATTGCTCAACCTTAAACGAAACGCAAATCGAACCCCAAACCGAACGGCTACAGGGGCAGGCTATATCCCAACAAGGCAAAAGCCAGGGGGCGGCAGCGCTTCGGACTTTTAGCATGGGCCAAGGAGGTAGTGCTATACCATGACACAGCGTAACCTAATGCGAGGTTTGCGACCGTAGAGTAAATCGCAGGAGCGGGAGGAGGACGACGGGAGTCACCCAGCGAGGAGAGCCACTCAGCAGTGGAGGTGCCAGCGATGGTAAGGGGCAGTAGGGTGCCAGCCGACGGGGCAGATAAGGTGCCAGCTAAAGAAGGACGTAGCAGTACGGTGCAAGCGGATCTGACGCGTGGGAAGCGGGAGAGGGAAGGCTCGCCAAAGACGGAGAAGTAGGAACGCGGAGGACCGAAACAGGGTCACGATTTTTCGCATGCCGACCGTACCGACCGAGCAACTCAGGAGAGAGTGCAATACCAGAGAGCAGGGCCACCAGGGCAACTACTTCACCGATAGCCCGAGACTAGCGACCGCGTGTTGACGAGGCGAAAGGGTTGCCGACCGTGCAAAACGTTAAGCGAGACACGTCGCGAAGTGCGGGGTAAAGGGTAGGAACATCAAGGCAAAACGCGAGGACGAACGGAACCAGAAAGGAATCCATAACCCCCGGGAGGGGAGGCCAAAGGCCCCAGAGAGAGGAGAGAGATAAAGGCGTGATAAACCCCCGAGCAGTTGCCACGGGCGGGGTAGATCAGAGGCAGAGGACACTCTCACGATGATTTCCCATGGTGTTGAGATTTCAATCGCTGGAGGTGGAGCGGACGAGAAAGATGACGTCGAAATGGAGCTCGAGGCAGCATAATGTACTTCTAAAGGTTGAAGTAATCCATACTTCGCATGCCGCGGGAATTTACTGTGTTGACATTGGTCGCAGGATCGTACATAGTCTGTGATCCAATCTGCAAGTCCTTTCCAGTAGAAATCCCTTGTCACTATCTCAATCGTCTTTTCCTGTCCAAAGTGCCCTGCTACTAACGAGTCATGACAGCCTTGGGCTATCTTGGTCTGAAGGGATTCGTCCTTGGGGATGTACAATTGATTCCTGTAGAATAGTTACCCATCATTTTCTATCCATTCTTTCAGTATCTTTTTTCCCATTTCTCTTAGCCTGACCAGTTCACAGCCTCGTTCTTGCCACCTCTCACCCTCTTTGCCCGCAACTCTAATTTTGTCTAGAAATGAATCATTCATCATTCGTGTCAGGGCTGCCTTGACGTCAGCGCTTGATAACATTTCTTTTTCTTTCATTAACCAAGGGTGATAGCTGATATCAGCTGCATTAAAGAATTCGTTTTCGCTTGTGTCTGGATGAAGAAAACATATTTTAACTCCTACTTCTTTGAGCGTGATGGATCGCTTGAGGTTTAGGTCGCTTGATCCGAAACCCAATTTTCCTCGCTCGGTTGACCCTGGATAGTCTACTTCTGTGGCGTCGGCATTGGCAATTCTTTCTATTAGGAGTTGCGTTATCCGATCTCCTGCTTTAAACAAGCAGTCCGCCTTGCCATGATTTTGAAGAATGACCTTTACTTCTCCTGTGTAATCCGCATTTATTACACCACCGCCCACTGCTAGTCCCATCTTGCTAGGTATACCACTTCTTGCGGCTAGCCGTCCATAGGGTCCCTCCGGCAATCCTATCGCAATACCCGTTACTACCATCATTTGTGCTTTTGCTGGTACCAGGCCATCTGTCAGGGCATAGATGTCATGACTGGCTGCAAACCGTGATCCTTTTGTTAAAACAATAGCTGTATCCGAAAACTTCATTATCCTCAGGCTTGTGGGTTCGTGTTTTTCTGGGGTAAGGGCTGTCTCCGCATTTGGTTTTTGATGAATGACAGAAACTTCAAAGTGTTCTGTTTTCAAAATCGACTGCTCAGTGTGACGAGCTCCCTCCTGAGGACGGTACTCCAGCCGTCTACTTAACGTGTCAGGTTTCCCGGCTCTGCTCCCCGGTCAGTAGACTATCTTGAGGGTGTAGTTCGTCAACTCGTGTGCACATCGAATTTGCCTCTCGTTCCATACTTTCTTGGTTATGAAAGATTGTAGGTTCTGGTGGTCGGTTTATACCATCACATGTTCTTCTTCGCTCCAAAGATATCATTTCCATTCCATGAAGGCTTCCATTATTGCACATAAGTCTTTATCATGTATCTCGTAATTTCGTTCTGTGCTATTCAGCTTTCGGGAATGAAAAGACACTTGGTGAAGCCGTCCTAGTGGGTATTGGGATAGTACGCATCCGAGCGCCAAGTGGCCAGCCTCTGTCTCCACTACCATTTTCATTCCTGGGTAAAAATGCGATATGATTGGTGCTGTCGTAAATCTCCATTTCAACTCCTCAAATGCCTCCTCCTGTTCTCTTCCCCAGTGAAAATCCTTTGGGCCCCCTTTCAACGTCTCGGTTATTGGTTTGCAAACTTTGCAGAATTCTTTGATTAACCGTCGATAAAGGTTTGCGAATCCAATGAACATTTGGACTTGCTTAACGGACCTCGGTTGCGCCCAATTTTGAACAGCTTTCACGTTCCTATGACTCATGGTGACCCTGCTTGTTTTGACCATGTATCCGAGAACTTCGACCTCTTCCTGATGGAATACCGACTTTTTCAGCAAGACTACTAGGTCGTGTTGCTTGAGCCGGTCAAGGACTTTTTGGACTAGTTGGATATGCTCTTCCATATGATCAGAGTATATCAGGATGTCATCTAGGTAGACGACTACTCCATGGTCCAAGAATTCTCTTAGGATTTTGTTCATCATTGTCTGAAACGTGGCGGGACCGTCAACCAGCCTGAAAGGCATGACCGCTTAGGCCTACTGTCGGTATCTTGTACGAAAAGCTGTTTTATGTGCATCGCGTTTCCTCATTCAAATAAGATGACATCCATCTGTTAGGTCGAGCTTCGTAAATACTTTTGCACCTGCGACCTGTTCTCAGAGTTCATCCATGAGTCCAAGTGCGAAACAGGTTTATGATTGTTAGTTTATTGAGGTATCGGTAGTCTACGCGTAGGCGCAGACTGCCATCAGGTTTCGGCACGATGTGGATTGCGGGACAGTAATCAGACTCGCTATCCGCTATTTTGCATTCAGCGAGCATTTTCTTAGGGTATTTGTCAAGCTGGCTTAGTTGGTTGGCCGACATCAGGTAAAGTGGGCCACCAGGGGGTTCGGCGCCTTCCTTAGAGTTGAGAGCATGGTCGAAAGTTCTTCGAGGTGCCAACATCTTAGCTTTTTCTCTTCAAAAAGCTCCCTATCCTGCCAGTACGGCTTTGGCAGGGTCTCCAGTTGTACTCCCGCTTCTTCTTCACGTTCAATTCTTCCCACATACTGTGTTTCTGCGTCATAAGCCACAGTCTCATCCCACTCAAACTGTTAGGCGCACGGACTCCCCGTAAGGATTTACAGGGCAAAGTTACCCTACCTTGACGCACATGAACTAGCGCAGTCGGAATAACACGTGACTTCTTTCAGAAGGTCACGTGTTCGACTCACACCCCCGTCATAGTTATTGCAACTACACAACGGATCGTTATCAGTCTCGACGCAAGCGCATGAGCCATGCGACCGAGGGGTTTTCGCCGATTCCTATAGAAGAAATATTTCTCTATCAGTAAGAAGTTGAACGGCGAGGTGCGAACGGTTGGATAAGAAGTTATGGCGCTTCAAAGATAAGCCGACCGACATATGTAGTCTGATATGTAAGAGGTAAGCATATGATTACCCGGCATGAGAAATGTTGATCACAACATGACCGGAAGGAACGACTGGTATGATAGCGAGCCAGGCTGCATATACAGACCAAGGTCATATGGCATAAGAATCGAGAACCAGTAATTGGACGCAATTACTTGGGCAATGATTAAAGCCGAAGTGGTGTGCGAGAACTCAGGGTCAAACGGTGTTCGCACATTCACGGAAACTAGCAGAAGTTGACAAAGGTACTTCGCTAGTATGATAGTTAGATGTACCCCTGGAAAGGGTATAAGAAGTGGGCAAGAGCCCGGAGTAGATAGAGATCAGCAAGCACGGAGAAGAGATCTTATCAATATAATAAGTTATCTACACTTTTATATCGTTACCAATACTTCGACGATCTACACCGAAGTGAATATTATATCTAGCCTACATTACTCGTGTCTTCTTAACGAGTTCTCCGATATAATTACGATCCTGGTCCTAGCTGTCGGAATACCTCACGCCGAAGCTACCACCTAATAGTATATTGATACTTCTCATCGTTACCGAGACGAATGTTTGGCAGAGACACTCATACTCCCAAACCCGAAAAACCTTTCGAACCAAGACCACTGAGGACTATCTCGATAGACGAAGCCCTCACCCCTATACCCGAATTAGGGACTCAAGAGCCCTATGACGAATCTTATTTCTGGTGGATAAACCCAGAAAACACCGTTACCCTAGAAGATATCACCGCACTATACCAATACCAGTACGGTGAAAACTTTGTCTACCACACACCCTCGGAGAAGTCAAACTCCATTTGGTACACCCAGTACCCAAAGGACGATCAACACTCAAGTCAGTGTTTTGAGATACCGATAGCCTGGGGAGGAAACAAAAGATAAGTTTCCTTGTAGAAACCACTAAGAGGGCTTCTGACCCCAAAGTGCCTGAAGCCATGGAATGGCGATCAGAAGAGCCCCCTGAAGGAGAAGGACAAGACGAATTGTCCCAGGACACAGCCCCAAGCGTGGAAACCGAAAGCACCCGACTAGCTCGGTCACACTCTGGAGGCCCCGCGCCCCGATCCCCAAGCCTTGGAATCGGCTTCTTGGTCAAGCAACGAAGCAGGCGACAAAGAGGCTCAAAGAGCCTTGCCCATACCCGCGACTTTGTCATGTCAGGACTGATCGAACGCCTGGACAGAATCCTGGGCCGATTCGATCCAACACTCAAAGAAAGTCGGGATGCACGACATCTATCTTTCAACTCCCTACCAGCCAAGGTTCTAACCATGGCCCATGAACTGCTGAAATTCAAATGGCAGTTGAGGGCTGGCGCCCAAATTGTGGGGCAGGAACTTAACTGAAAGGACGAACAAGTACGGATCCTGGACCAAGAATCCCAGAAGGTCCAAGAAAGCTTCGCTTCCACGGTAGCCGAGAGGCTGAGGGAAACCAATGACAGACAAGGCAGACATGAGGCTGTCACATCCCAGCTACACGAGATGGTACAAGGGACGGAGGCTCAGTCAATTCACCAAGACCAACTCCTCGACCAAGAAATCGTTCGGTTAAATGAGCAGCACAAAAGGGAGCGGGAAAATCATGAGATAAGTCTCAATCTCATGAAGCAAGAAATGTTAGAGCACCAACTGGCAGAGCAGGCACGAGATGGTGAGATCTCGGAGCCAAAAGCAATGGTGCAAACCGTAATGGGGCAGGTTAAGGGAAAAGGCAAGGTGTCCGATCCGACACCAGAGGCTTCAGGGGCTGGCGGAGGAAAACCACCACCACCACGTCGAGGAGCGGGTGGAGCTCCAGGGGGAGGAGGGGGAGGAGACCCCGATGATGAGGGAGAAGGGTCTAGGAGAAAGCCAGAGGAGAGCAGGAAAGGAAGAAGGGACGAGAGACCCGCACACCAGCCAGAAGGAAACGACTATGGCGCCGAAAACGACGAACAGTTTAACCTGTTCTCACGGGTCATGGCCAACGCCTTGGGACAACGAACGAGAGTCCCAGCTGAACCCCCTGCCATGTTTAGGAACGAGAAACACCAAGATATCCGCATGTGGTTAATGACATGCACGGATTACTTTGGTCGGAACAGTTGGCAGTGGGAGGACGAGGCACAACGAATCCGATACGCCATAAGCCGAATGGACGGGAAAGAAGTCGTACCGTTTGCGTTGACCTACCGACGACAAATGACCGGGGAAATAGGTTATACGAGACAAGAACGGTACGAGTTCTGGCATGTTTTTGCAGAACAAGTCCTGCGACGCTTCGGACCCACCCATGAAGCGGAAAAATCCCTCAGAGAAATGGGATCGGTCAAGTATCGCGGTAATGTCGCCAAATTCTTGATCGAAATGGAAAATGTCAATATCCATGCAAGAGTCACCGGGATAGCCTGGAGAAAAATGATTGAAGACGAACTTCCCATTGAAGCATTGCGACGGCTCTCACACCGAGAATATGTCGACGATGGGGAATGGTTAGAAGCAGTCAGGACCGTAACTCGTGCGGAAGAAGATTTCAAGGAAAGAAAAGATCCTCGAGGAGGCGGTCCCTCCGGCACGACACGAGGCGAAAAACGGAAATTCGAGGATGCGAAGCCCACGGTTGCCGCAAAGCGTGTAAAAAAGCAGTACATGTCTAAGGAAAAGGCGGACTACCAGAAGAAAAAGGCTGGGGAAAGAAAGGTGAAGAAAGAAGGGTCGGTGGCACCGACGGGGGAGGTTAGACATACGGTGTGGTCGGAAGCACACCAGGGTGTCGACCAGAAAGTTATCGATAGACGGAAATCTGACAACGAATGCACGCAATGCGGAATGAGGAACCATCTTTGGAAACAGTGTCGAAAACCGATACAAGTATCGGCGGTGTATCGAGGGCAATCAAAGCCAAAACGACCATCGGCATTCGCGCCAAAACGACGCCCCCAGGTAGCCACTCTTGCCGTTGATGGCAAGGGAGAAAGCTCAAAGAGAGCGGTGCAAATGCCCCCAGCATGGGCCTTTGACGATGACGACATTTTATAAAAAAGTCATCCAGGTACCGACAACCACAGTGATCGGGTAGTGAGGTTGCCGCCTCGAATCGAAAGACCTGCGGCGTAGTCGGTGACGAGATTGCACCAGAAGGCTAAAAGACCAAAGAATCGCGGTTGCCAATTTACGTCCAAAATTGGGTAGTCCGTGCTTACCACGGGAGCCATAAAAAACTACAAGTGAAGAAAGCAGTCGAAGAGACTAAAATGAAAAAGAAAATTACCATTCGTCGGAACGGAACTTGAGTTGCACGACACGCGTGAGGATGGTCGAAATCCAGGGCAACCTGACGTTCCCTCTGAGTAAAAAAGCCGGGCAAATAGAAGCTGGGGGCGCCTCTATTGGGCACAAGGTTCATGCCCGACGAATGGTGTCTGAGGGGGTCGCGGGCGTACGACCAAACTCGATGGCGGAGGTACGGTGGACTAGTCGCAGGGGACAGTCTCATATGAGGGCTAAGTCGACGATAAAGGACCGTGTATCCTAGTCGCAAACTCGCGAGGTACTCTAGTGAACCACCACTCCTGTGATATGGGAACCCCTCGGCAGGAGGTAAAGACCGCTAGTAGTGGGCTGCCCGATATCCAAATATTAGACACTTATTGTAAGACTTTGTCTGAGGAGGTTTTAAGAGCCGAAACTGCGCAGGTGCGGTAACAAACCCCCACATTACTTGAAACCGCGACGATGAAAAGATTTCATCATGAATCAAGCGAGAGCTCTAGACCTATTACGAAACCAAAACATTATGCCTGCCCTGAGGGGAAGGCATTTATTGAAATCAAAGGACCAAAACACGCGATAAACGTCCTCCGAGATTCTGGTTCAAACATCTTTCTCGTGAACCAAGATCCCGCACGACGGCTTGAAATACCGACCGAAGCTAGGGATTCACCGTTAAAAATTACCACCTTCGATGGCGAAACCGCGCCTACCGGAGGAATATTCTATACCCACCCTATTCTCCTAGAAATCGGTGTCAACTGCCACCGAAGTATGATATCCTGCGAAATTGCGAATGCAGGAAGGTATGATTTAATCATACCCTTTGGGTAGTGGCATGATGAGCACCCCCTTAAAAATATCGCGGACCCATGTAAGTGGGCCTTTGAAGAAGCAAGGTGCCACGCTCATATAGAAGATGAAGCGGTGGGGGATATGTTTGAATGGGATGAAACAGTGGCTTACGATGAGGAGGCACACTATGTGGGAAGGATAGAACGGGAAGATGAAGGAGGGATACAGTTGGAGACGCTGCCAAAACCATATTGGCGGTATAAGGAGCTTTTTGAAGAGAAAAAAGTAAAAATGTTGGCGCCTCGAAGGACTTTCGATCACGCCAGCAACCTTAAAGCAGGGGCTGAACCTCCATGGGCTCCGATCTACCTAATGTCAGCACACCAGCTGAACGAGGGGGATAAATACCTCAAGAAAATGATGGCTGAGCAAAAAATAGCTGACAGCGAATCCCCTGATGGCGCAGCAATCCTCTTCGTTCCGAAACCTGATGGGAGTCTACGGCTGTACGTAGATTATAGGAACCTCAACAAATTGACGATCCTGAATAAATATCCCCTACCACTGATGCATGAACTCCGAGACCGCGTTGCGGGTGCAAAAGTGTTCACGAAGCTCGACCTAAAAGATGGATATCATTTTATTCGAATGAGGAAAGGCGATGAACACTAGACTGCTTTTCGTCCGCGATACGGACAGTACGAAGACAAAGTCATGCCTTTTGGGCTCGTTAACGCTCCCGCAACATTTCAGACAATGATGAACAAAATCCTAAGGGAATTGTTGGACCACGGGGTGGTCGTCTATCTAGAGGATATCTTAATATACTCTGAAAATATGGACGACCATATCAAATTAGTCCAAAAAGTCCTTGACCGGCTCGAGCAACACGACTTAGCAGTTTCATTGAAAAAGTCGGTGTTCCACCAAGAGGAAGCTGAATTCCTAGGATATATTGTCAAGACGAGCGGAGTCACCATGAGTGATAGAAAAGTGAAAAGCGTCCAAAACTGGGCACACCCGAGGTCGGTTAAAGAAGTCCAAATTTTCATTGGATTCGCAAACTTTTATCCAAGATTCATCAAAGATTTTTCAAAGGTTTGCAAGCCAATAACGGAGACGTTGAAGGGAAACCCGAAGGATTTTCACTGGGGAAGAGAGCAGGAAGAGGCGTTTGAGGAATTGAAGACGAGGTTTACAACGGCACCAATTTTATCGCACTTTTTACCCAGGAAGAAGAACGGTGGTTGAGACAGACGCAAGCGATTTCGCGCTAGGATGCGTGCTGTCACAATACCAAGGGAGATGGCTTCACCCAGTGGCTTTCCATTCTCCAAAATTGAACAGCGCCGAAAGAAATTACGAGATACATGACAAGGAACTTCTCGCAATAATCGAGGCGTTCAAAGAATGGAAAAGATACCTCTGGGGGGAAGAAGAACCCGTGACGGCATATACGGACCACCAAAATTTACAATCGTTTCTGACCAAAAAGTCTGGAACCAGCGACAAATTAGATGGGCACAGGAGTTGACGAATTAAAACTTTAAAATAGTCTGTCGGCCGGGAAGTAGGGGCGGGAAACCCGACGCGTTAAGTAGACGGCCGGAGTACCGTCCTGAGGAGCGAGCTCGTCACAGTGAACAGTCGATTTTGAAATCTGAACTTTTTCAAATTTCCGTGATTCATCAAAAACGAAACGCAGACACAGCCCTCGTCCCAGAAAAAGCCGAACCTACTAGCCTCAGGATAATGAAACTTTCAGACAAGGCTATAATCCCGACGCAAGGATCACGGTTTGCGGCCGGTCATGACATCTACGCCTTGACAGACGGCCTGGTACCAGCAAAAGGACAGACAATGGTGGAAACGGGATTGCGATAGGACTACCGGAAGGAACCTACGGAAGGCTAGCCGCGAGAAGTGGTATGGCTAGCAAGATGTTGATAGCAGTGGGCGGTGGTGTAATAGATGCAGATTACACCGGAGAAGTCAAGGTCATACTTCGAAATCATGGTATAGCGGACTGCGTATTCCAAGGAGGAGATCGGATAGCATAACTCATAATTGAGAAAGTTGCTAATGCCGACGCCATGGAAGTAGACAATTTGGGAATAACCGAGCGAGGAAAAATGGGTTTCGGATCAAGTGACATGAACCCCAAGAGATCCATCAGAGCTAAAGAAGAAAAAATCAAGATATGTTTCCTTCACGTGGACATAACCCTAAACGAATTCTTTGGCGCACCTGATATCGGCTATCACTCTCGGTTAGTAAAAGAAAGAGAAATGTTATCAAGTGCTCACGCCAATGCAGCCCTGACGCGCACAATGAACGATACATTTCTGAACAAGATTAAAGCGGCAGGGAAGGAGGATAAGAAGTGGCAGGACCGAGGCCGTGAACTGGTTAGGTTAAGAGAAAATAGGAAAAAGATGCCGGACGAATGGATTGAAAAGGACCGGTTGCTATACTACAAAAATCGGCTATATATTCCAGAGAACGAAGAGCTTCAGACCGAGATAGCCCAAGGCTGTCACGACTCGCTAGTAGCAGGGCACTTCGGACAGGAAAAAACGATTGAGATAGTGACAAGGGATTTCTACTCGAAAAAACTTGCAGATTGGATCAGAGACTATGTACGATCCTGCGATGAATGTCAACACAGTAAATCCCCACGGCATGCAAAGTACGGATTACTTCAACCTTTAGAAGTACCTTATGCCGCCTGGTCCTCCATATCGACAGACTTAATCACCCAACTACGAGAATCGCAGGGCAAAACCCAGATCATGGTAGTAGTAGACCGGTTCGCGAAGATGGCTCATTTTATCGGCCTCCACGAAAAAGCGACCACAGAAGATGTTGCGGATACCTTCCTTGGGAAAGTATGCAAACTTCACGGATTGCCGACCGAAATTATATCGGACATGGACGCGAAGTTTTCCGGCAAATTCTGGGAATCATCGTGCAAGATGCTAGGAGTTAAGAGGCGTATGTCAACGGCTTACCACCCTCAAACTGACGGACAAACGGAAAGAACCAACCAAGTGCTGGAAGGTTATTTACGAACATTTGTCAACTACGATCAGAACGACTGGTACCAACTATTGCTGTTAGCAGAATACGCCTACAACAACTCGGCTACCAATGCGTACAAGATGACCCCATTCTTCGCCAACTACGGTTTTCACCCACAAAGGGAGTGGATGAAAGAGAGAGAAGCTCATAACCCCGGGGCGACGATGTATGCTCACTGGATGCAGGACATACATCAACAGGCGAAACAAACCCTAGAAAATTCACCGGAATCGATGAAAAAATATTATGACCGAAAAGCGACGGAACAACCCAGCATCGAGGTCGGCGACTTGGTAATGTTAAATGCGAAAAACATACGTACCAAACGACCATCAAAGAAGCTGAGTCCGAAACTGTATGGCTCTTTCAAAATCTTAGAAAAGAGAGGAAGCAGAGCATATAAGTTAGAAATATCGCCGCGGTGGAAAATTAATCCTGTGTTTCATGTTTCGCTATTGGAACCCTACCGAACCTCGAACCGACCGAGTCGCGAACAACCCCCACGAGATGCCGAAGATAAGGAGGGGGATTTAGAGTGGGAAATAGAACGGATCGTCAAAAGCGAAATCATTTCTTACAAGCGAAAGGTTCGAGGAAGGAATAAACCGATGAAGGAGCTTCGGTATTTTGTGAAATGGAAAGGCTGCGCGGAGGACGAGAATACTTGGGAGCCACCCGAAGGTATGATGAACGCGCAGGAAGAGGTGGAAAGATTTCATACAGAGAACCCGCAGATGCCGGGCCCGGAAGAGGTCGAGTAACATAAGAAAGGTTTTCCATCAGTGGACAAGTAAACGCTGGTGGTTTTTACCCCTACTATGTGGAGCTCGAGATGGAAGATAAATTGTATAATAGACATAGAGTATTCGGGACGAACACTTCGAAGAGGGGAGCTCGTGTTAGGCGCACGGACTCCCCGTAAGGATTTACAGGGCAAGGTTAGCCTACCTTGACGCTCACGAACTAGCGCAGTTGGAATAACACGTGACTTCTTTCAGAAGGTCACGTGTTCGACTCACACCCCCGTCATAGTTATTGCACCTACACAATGGATCGTTATGAGTCTCTACGCAAGCGCATGAGCCATGCGACCGAGAGATTTTCGCCGATTACTTTAGAAGAAATATTTCTCTATCAGTAAGAAGTTGAACGGCAACGTGCGAACGGTTGGATAAGAAGTTATGGCGCTTCAAAGATACGCCGACCGACATATGTAGTCTGATATGTAAGACGTAAGCATATGATTACCCGGCATGAGAAATGTTGATCACAACATGACCGGAAGGAACGACTGGTATGATCCCGAGCCAGGCTGCATATACAGACCAAGTTCATATGGCATAAGAATCGAGAACCAGTAATTGGACGCAATTACTTGGGCACTGATTAAAGCCGAAGTGGTGTGCGAGAACTCAGGGTCAAACGGTGTTCGCACATTCACGGAAACTAGCAGAAGTTGACAAAGGTACTTCGCTAGTATGATAGTTAGATGTACCCCTGGAAAGGGTATAAGAAGTGGGCAAGACCCCGGAGTAGATAGAGATCCACAAGCACGCAGAAGAGATCTTATCGATATAATAAGTTATCTACACTCTTATATCGTTACCAACACTTCGACGATCTACACCGAAGTGAATATTATATCTAGCCTACATTACTCGTCTCTTTTTAACAAGTTCTCCGATATAATTACGATCCTGGTCCTAGCTGTCGGAATACCTCACGCCGAAGCTACCACCTAACACAAACAAATCCCCCTGCTGTTCATCTTCTATATAAGCGTGGCATTTAGTTTCTTCCAAGACCCATTTACTTAGGTCTGCGATATTTTTTAGGGGGTGTTCGTCATGCCACCACCCGAAGAGCATGATTAGATCATATCTTCCAGCGTTCGCAATTTCGCACGATATCATCCTTCGGTAACGGTTGGCACCGATTTCTAATAGAATCCGGTGGGTATATAATCTTCCTCCTGTAGGCGCCGTTTCGCCATTGAAGGTTGTGATTTTTCATGGTAAATCCCTAGCTTCGGTCGGGATCTTAAACCGTTGTGTGGTATCTTGGTTCATGAGAAAGATGTTTGAACCAGAATGTAAAAGTACGTTTATCGGGTATTTTCGCCCTTTTACTTCAATAAATGCCCTCTTCGTAGGGCATGAGTAATGCTTAGGTTTTTTAAAGGATCTTGAGCTTTCGGTCGGTTGCTGATGAAATCTTTTCATCGCGGCCGTTACATCTAGCATGGGGGTTTGTTACCACCCCAGCATAATTTCGGGTCCTAAAGCCACCTCAGACAAACCTTTTTAATTAAGTTTCTTATTTTTGAATATCGGGCGGCCCACTACTAGTGGTCTTTACCTCCTGCCGAGGAGTTCCCATATTACAGGAGTCATGGCTCAGTATAATACCACTCGAGTTTGCAACGAGAGTGAGCCATCCTTTATCGTCGACTTATTCCTCCTTTGAGGCTTTCCCCTGCGAGGAGTCCACCGTACCTTCGCCTTCGATCTGGCCTCACTCCCGAGACCCCCTCTATCACCATTTGTCATGCGTGAACCTTGTGCAGCATAGAGGCGCCCCTGGCTTCTATTTCCCTGGCTCTTGTACCTGGAGAGAAAGTCATGTTGCCCTGGATTTTGACCTCCCTTGGCGTGTCCTGCAACTCAAATCCCGTTCTGACGAATGGTTGTCTTGTCTTTCCCTATAGTTCGGGCAACAGCTTTCTTGAGTTGTGACGTTTTATGGTTCTCATTTTGAGCACGGACAACCGATTGTTGGTCGTAAAATGGCAGCCGGTATCCTTTTTTGGTTTTTTAGCCTTGTAGTGGGATTCCTTCACCGACTACGCTGCAGGGTCTTCGATAGGATGCGGGAACCTCACTACCCGAACACCGTTGTTGTCGGGTCCCCAATGACATTCATAAAATATTGTTTTCTTCAAAACCCCAAGCTGGGGGCCTTTGAACTGCTCATTTCGAGCTTTCTCCCTGGCCATCAACGGCCACAGTGGCTACCTGAGTGCGTCGTTTCGGCGCAGATGAGAACTGTCGTTTGGGTTTTGCTGGCCCTCGGCACACAGCCTATACTGGTATCAGCATTGGCCACTATTGCCATGCGTGATTGTTCATTGCGCACTGGGTGCATTCGTTTCCCGATTTTCGCATGTCGACCATTTCTGACCAAGGCCTTTGTGGGCTTCTGCCCATACCCTGTGTTTAACCTCCCACGCCAGGGCCACCGACACTTCCTTCTGCACCCTTCTTTCCCCCGCCTTCTTCTGATAGTCCGCCTTTTCCTTAGCCGTTTTTCCTGCATTTTTTCACATTTAGCGGGAACTGGTGGCTTTATATCCTTGAACTTGTTTTTTCACCCCTTGCCCTGTTGGAGGGACCGCCTCCTCGAAGACTTTTTCGTTCCCTAAAATCTTCTTCTGCTCTGGTGACGGTCCAGACTGCATTCAACCATTCCACATCGTCGATATATTCTCGTAACAAGAGTCGTCGTAATGCATCTTCGGGGATTTTGTCTTCAATCATTTTCCTCTAGGCTATCCCGGTAACCATTGCATGGATGGTGAGATTTTCCATTTCTAGCAAGCATTTAGCGATATCACTGTGGGATTTGATAAAGCCCATTTGCATAAGGGATTTTTCGGCCTCTTGGGTAGGGCCTAATTGGCGGACCGCCTGTTCTGCAAAGACATGCCAGTGCTCCTATCCCTCTTGCCTGGTGTAACCTAATTCTCCGTTCATTTCTCGCCCGTAGGTTAACGCAACTGGTGCAATGTCTTTTCCTTCCATACGGCTTATGGCGTATCCGATTCGTTGGACGTTGTCTTGCCACTGCCAACTGTTTTGGCCAAATAATCCATGCATGCCAATAACCACATGCGTATATCTTGGTGTTTCTCCTTTTTGAACAGGGCAGGGGGTTCCACTGGGACTCTTGTACATTGTCCCAAGGCGTTGGCCATGATTCGGGAAAACACAATAAACTGTTCGTCGTTCTCTGCGTCATAGTCACCTTTTAGCTGGTGTGCGGGTCTCTCGTCCCGCCTTCCTTTTCTGCTCTCATCTGGTGTCCTCCCAGATCCTTCTCCCTCATCATCGGAGTTTTTTCCGCCACCTCGGCGTGGAGCCCCTGCCGCTCTTCGTCGCGGTGGTGGTGCTGGGTTTCCTGCACCTGCCCCTGCGGCTTCTGGCGTCGGGTCTGACACCTTTCCTTTTCCCTTTACCTGTCCCATCCATTGTTCCACCAGAGCCTTAAGCACCGAGAGCTCACCATCTTGGGCTTGTCGGGACTCCTGGTCTTCTTGCAGCTGCTTTTTCATGAGGTGAATGCACATCTCATGATTTTCGAGTTCCCATTGGTGTTGCTTGTTTATCCGAACAATTTCCTGGTCCAGGAGTAAGTCCCGATGCATGGACTATTCGTCGGTTCCTTGCACAGCTTCGTGGAGTTGGGAGGTGACAGCCTCATGTCTGGCCTGTCTCTCATGTGTCTCCCCCAGTCGTTCTGCGACTTGGGTGGCGCACCTTTCTTGAACCTTTTGAGACTCCAAGTCCAAAAGCTGTACTTGATCATCTATTAGGGCAAGCTCTAGTCTGACTATTTTAACTCCTGACTTTAACTGTCTCTTGACGTTCAACAGTTCTTGGGCCATTAATCGGGATGGTGGTTGGTAGGGAACTGGAGGCAAGATGTGGCCCATCTTGGCTCACAGTGAGCTTTGGGTTGAATCGGCATAGGATTCGATCTAGTCTTTCGATTCGAAGACGCATGATGGATTCGCTGCTGGGTTCTGGAGTTAGGCGACAGTCTCCCCGTCACGTCTGATATTTCGCCAGAAAGCCCCTTGCATTGCCCAGAGAGCGTGGTGTTCGGTCGGCTGAATGCGCCCGGGCCAGGTCGGTGACGGTGGTTCCCACACTAGGGGCGGAAGCTCTGGACAGTTGCTTCCTTCCTTCTTCTCCTTCATCATGTCCTGCTTGTTGCTGTAACATGTGTACATGTTCCGGTAACGGTACACAGGAGCGGGCAGTGCAGGATCTCCCATCTTTAGTTGATTTATATTTGGTTTATTTGATTTGATTTCAGCTCCGCCACTGTTTCTGAGTCAGATAGCGTATGCTATCGTATTGCTATGTTTAGTTTGCTTTGCTGGAAGTTTAGATTTAGGATTCCAGGTATGGAATGGTCATGTATCACAGGCGAAGGCTGAGCACTGTTTGTTTGTTTCTTTCTTGGTCTTGGAGGATTACAGGATTCCGGTATGCGCGCAGCTACTGGTAATGAGCGTGATTGCAGGGAGGCTCTCGCTCTTGGGTTTTGTATTTAAACCAGTCTCCTGGCTAGCAGGAGACAGCAGACTTCAACAGACCTTCAGTCTAAGAATGCACTTGGTTGAACGGCAATCCCTGAGTCCCTTAGCCCAATTTGTCCTTCAACCATTATCCTTCTAGCTACCGGTCCCTTGAAGCCTCCCTTAGCACCAGCGCTAGCAAGTCTATCGCCGGTCCTATTGTACTTTCGTCAGACAGGAATAAACCTGTTACAGTTGCCATTCCATGGCCTCACGCGCTTTTGGGTCAGACTTCATTTTTCGACTTCCTAATGGGAAACCTATCTTTTGTTGCCTCCGTAGACTTCTGGTATCTCAAAGTCTGGGCTTGAGCGCCTTCCGTCGGAGTAGTACCCGACGTACCCGACTTGACCTATTTCCTCCTCAGGTTCGCAATATTTATAGTCTTCGCCTTCCCAGCGCCAGTACAAGGCGTTTAGGTCTTCAGTCGTAATGATATTATCTGGGTTTGTCCAGAAAGCTGAGGTTTCCTGATAGGGTTCATTAGTCCCTTTTAGGTTTATGAAGCTTTTGGGATAGATTTGTGCTATTGACGTCAGCCTCAATGATCTCGGTTCTCAAAGGGTCTCAGGTTTGGGATTATAGGTGTCTCTACCAAACATTCATCTCGGTAACAATAAGAAGTATCAATATACTGTAAGGTCGTTGCTTCGGCGTGAAGTATTCCAACAGCTAGGATGTTAGGCGCATTGTCTCTCCGAAAGGATTTACAGGGTAAAGTTAGACTAACGTATTTCACCATGAAACCGCCCATCGCCGGGTAACCGCCCACTAAGAATACATGGTATTACCCCACTTTAGAGTATCCGTCCATAACCATTATCCCAAACTATACAAGATTTTCAAAATGGGTCGAGTACGCCAGCGAGTTGATTCTTCAAGGGCAATCCTTTTTGATTTGGCATTAGAAGACTTGCGAACTGGGAAAATTGGAAGTATTAGGGCCACTGCAGAGAGATACGGCTTGCGGTATGAAACCTTGAGAGATCAGAAGCGGGGCACTGCAAATTGAGTCCTAGTCATGAGGACCAGCAGCACTTGACAAAGGCAGAAGAAAAGGCAATTGCAGCCTGGATTGGGAGAGTGGATGACTACGGATGGCCACCAACAATTGAGTATGTAAAGCAGATCGCTGCTAGGTTTATGAGAAACAATGGGAAGGGGAAAATGGGGCTGGGAAAGAACTGGATAACTCGGTTTCTTGACCGGCATTCTTCTTTGGCGGCGAAATTTGCAACAAGCCTTGACAAGCAGCGTTCGTATGCCAGCAATCCGGTGGTATTACGTGACTTCTTTACCAAGGTATGTCAAGTAATAACATATCAAATACCCCTATATGTGAACTTTAAAGTTAATACTTAGGATTAGCTACGGTCTATGATTACAGCTCATAGTATTTTACCAGAAAATATCTATAATGTCGATGAAAAAGGTTTCATGATGGGCCTTACTACGAAGGTTAAAGTCATTTGCAGGCGAGAAAAAAAAAAAAAAAGAAATACACGTAAAACACATTTAGGAAAAAGAGAAATGATTACCGTGAGAGAGACTATATCAGCTGGAGGTAGTGTGCTTCCACCTATGATAATATACAAGGGCCAGGCACACTACAAGGGTTGGACACACGCTTCTCGCAAACTCCCTCCCCCTCCCTACATTTCACTAACAATCTCAACTTTACCCGGCTTTGCGTCCGGATCAAACCCCTCGCCCACTTCTCCTTGCTCGCTCGCCTTCATGGCGGATCCACACCAGATTCCCCTGGGCAACCCTGCCTTCGGCAGGATGTCAGCCCTCAACTCCCCTGCCCCGTCAAGATCAGGTACCCCACTGACCGACTACCCCCTAGCCTTCATGGCGGAACAACTGGCCCAGGCCAGGAGTACCCTTTGCCTCAACCCCCGAGACCTCCTAGATTTCAGCGCCGAAACGCTGGCTAACACAATCCCCGCAGAATCCACCACCGTCACCGTCCTGTCCCAGCTCGTCAGTGGACTCGTCACCATTTCCCATGAGCTAACAGGGGTAACCCAAATGCTCGCAAAAATCTCCCAGGAAAATGTGGCCATCAGGGAGGAGCTCCACGATGTCTTCTCACAACTGGCCAACCTCCCCCCCACTCTAGACCATAGCCCCCCCCAAGCGCTGGCTGACCTTCAGGCATCCATCCGCGACCTGTCACATTGTGTGTCAGCCCCAGTCCCTGGTCCTCCGCAAGCGCCGGCCCCCACGTATCCGGCCCACCCACCTTTCTTCATCCCAGGCCCCGGCCCCTCCAGGAAGGTGCAGGAAAAGGCCCGAGCACCACCCATACCAACCCCCACCACAGCAGAGGACCCTAAATACCTCATACCATTCTACGACACCAAGCTTGGCAAGGCCTACGGGGACCCCGAGAAGTATGCCAGGCTCTACCCACACAGTTACGAGGCCGGAGAATACCGGAGAGGCGCATATGACCTGGCCTCTCTCACTCCAGGCCACCTGCACCCTCACAACCACCCCTCCCCCTCCTACGCTCAAGCTGCCTCTGGTTCAGGCTCGGGCGGCCAGGACAAGAAGAAAGCCGGCAAGCAGCCCTCAGCCTAACAAGTTGCGAGTGCGGTCGCCCCTCCTGTTAACAAGGGCCCTCCCTCCCTCCCTGGTGCCCAACGCCGATTCTTTGCTCGCCGCCAGTCCCCCGCCCCTCACCCAGACGCTCCATCTATTGCAGCTACCTTTCCCGACATAGCTGCCAGTGTCCTCCATGAATCAAACTGCCTCCTCCCCCTTGGCTTCTCTGCTACCGTTAATCCACGCGGTGCCATCTCCCACACCGTCACAGACAAGGCGACCCCTGCCGCGTCATACGCCCCTTATTTCGACTCCCTCACCCGGGCCCTCAACCAGTCCTTCCCAATTGGTGAAAACCCTTGGTGTACCCTCGTCCTCGCCCCCACAGCCGTTCAACTAACCATCCACAGCCTCCCACTGCGGTTTCTCCCCCAAGATGAAGAGGAACTCTTCCCATATCTCCGGCAAGCGATCCTCAACGACAAAGCGACCCCGGTTCTCTCAGCCAGGTACCTTAACCCTGACCGAGATTCTCGGAACGCCAAGCAGGCCACTTCGGTGGTTGTCACCGTCGACCCTCAGCACGTATCAGCCCTCAAATAAGGGGTCTTCATCCTCTCACAGAAGCGCAAGGTCGATCTTGCCTTCTCAGCTAGCAGAACCTCCCAGTGCAAGAACTGTTGGAGATACGGACATGCCCATCAGCGATGCCCCGCCAACCACCCGACGTGCCCCATTTGTGTGCTTCACCATACTGGTGCGGCTCACAGATGTCAGAATCCCACCTGCCCCCGGGGCGGAAAGAATAAGCCAGTCCCATCCTGTTGCCAAACCTCGCCCCCCCATTGCTGCAACTGCGGTACCGACCAAACTGCCACATTCAAGGAATGTCTGGCTCAACCTAACCCAACTAGCCCCACCAGACCTACCTCCCCAGTCCCACCTGGTCAAGACCCCATGGATATGGCGGTCGATGGCGGCCCAGCACCCTCTACTCCCCCGGCCAGGGCGGGTCCCACTGAGGTAGACCTAGTAACCCCCAGGCAACCACCCCCGGCAGGACCTCCACGTCCCGGAACTCTTCAAGGCTTTGGTGGCCCTCTCACCCTGGAGGCCCAAAGCCCTTCCCCCGCTCCTGCTGATCGTCGGGCTCGTCCCGGAAATCATTAATCGTCCTTCTTCGGCTGGGAAAGGGCCGGCCCCGAACCCCAATTTGCTTTCTATCATTCAACATAACTGCCTTGGGAGCTGGGATGTTTTTCTGTCCTTATTCGAGTCATTCAGAGAAGCGGCAACCTATCCTTCTTTAATTTTTCTTCAAGAACCGCCGGTGAGCAAGTCTCACCTTCCCTCCTTCAATGGCTTTAAGTCCGTTTTGCCCCCGGTTAGGAAGCCACGGGTGGCAGCCTACGTTCATATGTCTTTTCTTTCCTCCTATTCGGTACTCCCGAAATTCAAGGGTGTGGATGACGTCCTCGCCCTCCACATCTCCTCCCAAGAACCTCTTTTCGGGACCAACTTTTACTCCTTCAGGATAATAAACACCTATTCCACAAACACACGGGACCATAGAGTTCACTCGGTCCCCCCAGAAACCCTCTTCCCGGCTCTTGGGATCCCCCTCCTGGTGGTAGGAGATCTCAACATACACAACCCCCTCTCGGACCCGCTACTGTCATTCTTGCGACGAGAAATAGTCTCTTCGACCCCGTACTTCGAAAAGGCAGCAGAAGCTGGTTTCGCCCTCTTGCACCCTCCAGGGCAGTACACTAGGTTCCCCTTGGTCGGTAGGGCTCGCCCCTCTGTTAGAGATCTGGCCTTCACAAACCCTCTCCTCCTGCCTATGTTTAAAGGGTGGGAGGGCTCCCTTCCCTCGACCGGCTCGGACCACGTGCCAATAATGATAAACCTAGCCCCCCCCTCCCTGATCCTGATCCCCAGGCGCCCACGATGGGCCGACACGGACTGGGAAACGCTCTCGCCAATCCTGAAAAGCTTTCAGATCCCCCCTGCACCCCTGGGCCCCTCACCAAGAGACCTGGACGCCTGGCTAGTTGGGTCGCTAGACCGACTGACCGCCCTCCTGAAAGAAAACCCGCCGGTCTCCAGGCCCTCCCAACACTCCAAACATTGGTGGTCCCCCCACCTCACAATCCTCCGCCGGGAGTTCCACAAAGCCTCTAGGATGGCTAGGCAACATGGCACCCCAGCCCTCCAGGACGTGGCTAACATTGCGAAGGTGGGGTACTTCAAGGCGATCAAGGCCGCCAAAAACAAACACTGGTCGTCATTTCTGTTGCGCGCCACCCCCCAAAGCCTGTGGACAGCCAAGAGGTTCGCCTACGGCCGCACCCCACCTCCCTTTCCCTCCCTCCCAGGAGCTGAGACCCCCCAGCAAATGAACAAGGTCCTGTTGGACCACTTCTTCCCCCCAAAGACTCCGTTCTCCCCGCCGCCCAGGTTAAGACCCCACAGGAAGGCGCCCCCGCTAGGCAAGGAGCAGATAACCATGGCTCTCTCCAAGTCGTCCACCACATCGGCTCCAGGTCCTGACGTGATCCCCTACTCAACCTGGAAACAGGTCAACAAAACCAACCCTTTGATTCTCCTACAACTCCTTTCCCCGCTTGTGAGCATGGGATACCACCCCGCCTCGTTGAAGGGTTCCAACGGGATCATGCGCGACAAGCCTGGGAAGCCCTCCTGCGAGTCCCCCGCCTCCTGCAGGATAATTGTCCTGATCAGCACTTTTTCGAAAATCCTTGAAAGGATAATAGCATCCCGCCTCCTCCTGGCAGCCTGAGCAAGGGGCTTGCTCAAGCCCAACCAATGTGGCTCTGCGGTCCTCACCCTGTCCAACGACATAAAAACTCTGCAGAGGCCGCGCCTCAAGGTCTCGTCCCTTTTTTTGGACATAAGAGTTGGGTTTGACAACGGCGACAACAACGCCCTAGCCCGAATCCTGAGGGAAGGCGGGATCGCCCCTTCATCAGCAAAAAGTTTATTCCTCTTCCTGTGCGTCAGACGCACAGGACGCACAGGACCCTCAGGACGTAAACTCCCATTCTGGATGCGATGTCGATCCGACGCCGCGTCCAGAAGATTCGCTCAAAGTCCTGTTGCGTCCTGACAACGTCCTGAAACGCACCCTACGTCCTGTGCGTCCTGACGCCTTCCGACGCTAGCGTATCATGTCCTGACGTCTTCCGACGCTCGGGTATGATGTCCTGACGCCTTCCGACCCTAGGCCATTGTGTGCTCAACCCATCCTAGCGTCTGTTGTATGCGCCTTCCCCGTCCCGATACCTATACCCTCCGCACTATTTACCTGATCCTTCGAGACGCCTGTTGCTTCTTGTCGCGCCTTCAAGACTCACGATACTCCCGCCCTCCATCTGCACGCGCTGATCACATAGCCACTATTCTGGACCTCTTCCTCATACTCTCCCATGTTCTAGATTCAAGTTCGTTTTCCCAAAATTATCATGATATGGCTCATAATTTATTGCAGTCATCCCGACGCCCTATACTACAGTATCTACTATGATACTATGTGACTATTGCATATGACCTAAATTACCCCCGCTTCTGCATGTCCCATCACTAGAAAAAAAATTAAATCTACCGACACGTACCACCTCCCCTTAAGCACCCTCCGTGGTATTCGCACCATCCTGCCGGCCACTACTTTCCTCCACCGCCCCCAACGCCCCTGGCCCAGCTTCTCCGCTCTGGGAATCCTCCAGGCTGAGCGATAAGCGATTGCTCATTTGAGAGTCGACGGCCCCCCCTGCGTTGTCACGACTCCCATGATTCGACTGTTAGGCGCACGGACTCCCCGTAAGAATTTACAGGGCAAAGTTACCCTACCTTGACGCACTCCAACTTCGACGGAAAAAGATAACACCCGCCTCCAGCCCCGGCGTTGGGACGGCGCGTCATCACTGGCCGCCTGGGTAGTTGCGTCCCAACACCAAAGACCACTATCAACGAAACACATCTTATAACACCGTATAGGTCGCGGCCGTCCATCCAACAGGGTCCTGTTCGCAGGATATATGAGGGGAGACCTTCCGGCACCTTATGCAAGTGGAAGCAGGTGAATCGGACGATGGCGCATAAAGAAACAGACCCTTGAAGACAGGCAGTCTGAAGTGATCGTCGAAGGTAACGGGACGTTTTGCACGAAAGTTAGTCCCCTCGTACCTACAAAGTCGTGTAGAGCATGAAGGAGGTAACTATGCCCAGTAAGTGGATCGGGTGCATCCACAGAGGACAAGTTGGTAAAAAGATGGAGTCCGAGGGAAAAAGCCTATAGGTACGATCCCGAGGACAAGTCGTGTAATGCCGGAAGACTAGAATACGAGATGCAGTTGCATACCCAATTCTTGATGGAACCAACCAAAGAAGAATGGCCATCTTCTGTCCAGCGAGTTAGACTACCCTCGACGAGCACGAGGACAAGATAATTCATAACCATTGTTGTCCACGGATAAACGGATGAGCTGACACCTGACGTGGTCTCCACACCATCAGGAATGAATGGAAGCGCAGACCGATAAGTTGACCATGGGAGCAAAAGGTGTGGTAGAAGAGTTTGCAGGGTCTACGAGTGTTCGCACTCAGGTGAAGTTCGCAGAGTTGCGGGCAAGGTACTTAGTTAGTATAGAGATAGCATGTACACCGCGATTGCTCAGACACGGCATATAAATATCGAAGCATCTTCGCTGCTATTAGAAAAAACAAGCACGTAGAAGAGCTCTTATCAATATAATAAGTTATTCTACACTTTTATATCGTTACCAATACTTCGACGATCTATACCGAAGCGAACCATTATATCTAGCCGACATTACTCGTGTCTTCTTAACTAGTTCTCCGATATAATCACGATCAAGGTCCTAGCTGTCGGAATATCTCACGCCGAAGCTACCACCTAACATCGACCCATCCGAATCCAGAAACGTTAGCTCCCAGTCAATCGACGTTTGACTGAGATCCAGTGATGTTTCCGACTCCTGCGACCGATTTTGACTATCCTCGAGCCCCCCCAGGCCGCCGACGTGGGTGGCAATCGGCATCTGTCTCCGTAGGGCAGGATCTCCCGGAGTCTGGTTGCCTAGCTGACGCTTCAGTTCTGCATAAACGGCGTCGTTATCGTCCGAGAAGCCATCGCTCCTCTCCTGCCGGATGCTATGCTGTTTCTCGAGCCTCTGTGCGATCTTCGGACGAAGGTTTAATATAAACATGTCCTGCGTCGCCCGGGCGAACCCCCGCCACGTGTTCTTCTGCCGGATAAAAAGATCTTGCGTTTTTCACGATTAGTGGACTCGGTTATCAAAAAACAGGCAATGATTCAGACTCTCCCACCTCCAACTACTTCATGATTGATGTTGGGGGGTTTCTTATATACCCCGGTTTGCAATGCCCGTAGTGAAGGCACAGTATTGCACATGTCAGACAGACCATCGTACCATTTATGCGCTTCAGAAACTTAGGGTCCAGCATGCCTTGCATTTTGATTCCGTCGAAATATTTGCCGTATATAGCGTCCGCAATCTGGGGGGCAAGGAACCTGAAGGTTAAGTCCTACATGCGTTCCTCGATTAGTCATGTCCGCCCAAGTCCAATGGCTGGAACCAACCTCATATCCATGGGGTGGGCACATGAACCTGTCCCGTTCTAGCAGATAATCAACCCTGCGCGCCATGGCCGTAGGATTATCTGGCGGCAGATCGTATAGTTGTCTGATATTATGCTCCACATGATACAAGAATTGCGCTCTCACTGCAGTATGTTTTTGACGGGGCTGTCACAGTCAGTGACCGTCTCTACGTTGTATCACCTCCGGCTGAGTCAACTTACCTGCTTCACACTCTCCTCCGATGGCTCAATATTCCCCGCATTCGATATCGTCTCCAGCGCCTTTCCCCATACTGTGTATATCCGAGATGTCAAAGCAACCGGGTTCGGCAGTGGGTTATCAAAAAGTGTGTACCGGAGCATCAGCCCCATCGCCTGCTCTAATATCGTCCCCTCAGCCCCTGTAACGGGATTTCGCCGTGAATCTGTCACCGGCCTGGGCTGCCCCGGTCGTGCGATACCCGGTTCTCCTACCGGACTCGAGGATCTGACACCAGATGTAGTACCACTATGGGTGGCTAGCGGAGACGAATATCCCACGCTTGATGACAGAAAGGTCGGCGGACTGTAGGCTCTACCACAGATTATGCTTCTACAATTTGGTGGTGTCTGTCTAATGAGAGGTACCTCCTGTGATCCGGAGGTGGTTGATATTCGCACCCTGCGTCGTTAACGCTTTCCCTGTCTGCGAGACGCCTGCGACCTATGACGCTGTCCGGATGTTGTTCCCTCGGAAATGTCGGAGGCGTCAACATCGATCTCAGTCTCCGATCCAGTTTCATCTGCATTGCATGGGTTTTGGTACTCATCACTGCTATCGTCGCTTACATGAACAGTTTCCAAATGCCCTTGCCGGTCGGGCTCTGCCTTGGGTTCAATATTCGCCCTGGTTTGTATTGTCGTTCTTCACGGACGCTTGGGCGGTCTTGCTAGAACCCCGGTCTCACCCGGACCTGGTGATTGGCTTCGACGCGACCGCTCGTGGGTTAAGAGCTTCTGGGAGCTGCCAGATTCGTCCGCCTGCATTCCCGATCCGTATCCAATAGGGTCGGGTACAACGTCGCGCCTACGCCCGTTCATATTCAAGTTGCCAACTCGAGGTGCTGGCTGACTGTCTGCCATGGTATCCGGTACGACGTCGCATCTACGCCCATTCAGATTGCCAACTCGAGGTGTTGGCTGACTGGATCCCATGGTTTCTGGTACGACGTCGCGTCTACGCTCGATCCGATTGCCTGCTCCATTGGTCGGCAGACTGCCTGAATTTGTCAGTCGTTGCCGATGCATCGTAGAATACTGGATAATCAGATGTTAGCCAAAATATAACTCTGATTTTTGGAAGGCAAGAAAATAGTTCAACCTATATCGAGTCTTGTGAAGAGGAGGAGTTGGCGTAGTTTTCTTGTTTTCGATAGGAC
>Ga0307509_10002262_pt1 | contig 31533 bp, 42 predicted proteins | sample 10_EM_MG_FD_202245 | JGI IMG/M metagenome (GOLD analysis project Ga0307509, IMG submission 202245) | Populus trichocarpa ectomycorrhiza microbial communities from riparian zone in the Pacific Northwest, United States - 10_EM | ecosystem: Host-associated > Plants > Roots > Unclassified | place...
CCTCATTCTCTTCATCTCCCGAGACCGGTTCTTTTTGTCCCTTCTCTTTTTTCTTTTCCCTAGCTCGCTTCTTTCTCCGTGCTTGCTTTTTGCGGATTTCCCCCTCGGTTCGTACACGGAAGATCTCGACAGAGCGGTCATGAGACTGAACCGCGAGGTATTGAAGGAGGGGATGAAACGAGAGCCGAGAAACGCGATGCTTCGAGGAAAGGGGTATTGTAGTGACCGGGTGAATTATCTTCGTTACCTGGGCTCGTGAATTAGATGACGCGAGGTACAAAGCCAATAAACGTATAAGCACCTCGCCAGACTCATTCTCCTTGAGGCCTTCTGACAACGCCTCGGAGTCTATCCTCCAGACCTTCATCTCACCCTCGCTGCTCCCCGTGAAAATTAGGGTTTTTTCAGGGTTAATGTCCAGAGACCAGACCTCCGAGCGGTGAGCGATGGTAGTCTGTATACAATGTTGGGTGGACAAGTCCCAGACTTTCAAGAAGGAGTCCTTGGATGCGGTTACGACAAAGCCCGATCCCGAAGTCGATGATGTCGAAGGTACGTTTGCAGAGATGTCTAAGAATTTCATCGCAGTGATTTGGTCGCGGTGGCCTCGTAATCTTTAGAATCGCATTAATCATCCATGCAAATGGCCAGGGAGTCGCACCTACCTGTACAACCCAGCTTCGGCAACAACATCCCATATGATCAAGTTGGTGTCTTGTGATCCTGAAGTCAGCCGCGAACCGTCTTGATCGAAAGCAAGGGCCGTGACCGCCTTTTTGTGTCCATTGAGCGTCGTGATCGCGGAGCCCGAAGAAGCGCTCCACAGGCGGATTGACCCATCAGAATATCCGACCGCGAAAGTGTCCGGTTTCGGAGAGCGTAGGATGCATGTGACTTCCGCACGATGCCCGCTCTCGTGCCACATAGCAGCCTGGATGGTGCGTTACATAAGAGAAGGGTTCACATAGAAACTCCAGCCCTCAACGGACCATGATCCCCCTTTTCACGTCCCAGACGAGCACGTCCTCCAATGCGGGTACATACGCGAGTTTACCGTCGAAAACCGAGTTGGAGGATGCGCTGCAGACGATCCCGAAAGCCTGGAGACGACTTTATAAGTTGTGCGTGGCGAGGCTGGACAACGTACCTCTGTCGGTCCGTGTCTAAAGTAACTTTGGACCATCGTTGTCCTTGGGCGAGGTCAAGAAGCTAATGGCTTGAGCACCAAAAAAACGGCGGCGAAATTTGGCCGATCACGGTTCCCACGGTCGCTACGCCTCGCGACGTGAAAAGAGGGATCGAGGATCAACTAACCCAATAAAGTCATCTGGAACCTGGGGGAGGTCAAAAATGTAGCACAACCCACGAGGTATTTTCCGGACTTAGTCCCCGGGATCCCCGCTCCGACAGCCCGCAACGATAGCCACGCTGGGCTCGGAGTCGGCCACCATTCCCCCTCTGAGGGAGAATGCGGTAGTTCAAGGAACAGTGTCCTACGTTTATCCGCGCCAGTACAATCGTATCCTTACATGTTAGTGGTCATTGGCCCACCAGGGAGGACCCGGAACTTCTGGTGCCACATACTTGGTGTGTGGGCAAGCGACTCGTACTACCGCAGGATGGTTTCGCAATAGACACCACCGACAACAGGCTGGGTGGCCCCAGATCCTTGAAGGTCCTGGTCGTCTCGATCCTGCACTGTTGGTCGCGTTCATGGCGCTCCTGACCACGCATGATCTTCTGTTGGACAACCCCCACCCATATCACTAACATTTGCTTCGTATCCCCACTCAGCGGCCCAGGCACCCCATCCACTCCGTTGTAAGTGCCAGCGTAGACCAACGATCCGCCGGCAACCGGTCGCTCGCGCGGTTCGAGCCGATCACGAAGCATATTTTAACTGGACACGACCACGTGGTGTGGTATCTACCCCCCAGGAAATGACGATGATCAGCAACATCGTCCCCGAAGCCGCCTCGCGTTTCGTACAGTTCGTGAATGCATCCCCAACTCCCTTCCACGCCGTTCAGAACGCGATTTTGCGGTTGGAGAAAGCCGGGTTCAGAAAGGTCGGATAAGCTTACAGCCCTGTCATCGCGATGTCCAGGCTCAGATTTTATGGTGATCAGATCCGTGAGGTAGACGAGTGGGAGAAAGATATCAAGGAAGGCGGAAAGTACTTTTTCACCAGGTGAGCTGGGAACCTTCACACCGAACCTCGGCCACTAACTCTCGATGGGATAGAAATCAGAGCTCGCTTCTTGCCTTCACCATCCCACAAAAATGGCAACCTGGCACTGGTGTCTCGATTGTAGCAACTCACATCGATAGCCCCAACCTCCGCGTCCGACCAATCTCGAAGAGGTTCAAGGAAGGGTACCTCCAGGTTGGGGTGGAAACCTACGGAGGCGGTATCTGGCATTCGTGGCTGGACCGGGACTTGAGCCTTGCGGGAAGGATCGTCACCGCCGATAAGAACGGCTCGTTCGCATCCAAACTCGTCAAGATCAACCGACCCCTGCTTCGGATTCCCACCTTGGCGATTCATCGTATGAGAACCAGCATGTCGAGTTTCCCTCATGCTGTGACTCACGCACACTCAAGTCGACAGGAACGTTAACGAAAACTTCAAGTTCAACCAAGAAACGGAGTTCGTTCCAATCCTCGGCCAGATCGCGGACGGGCTCAATGAAGATAACACGCGCAACCAGCCGGCTACTGCCTCTAGCATTCAAGAAAACCACCACCCAGCACTTTTGTCCCTCTTGGCTGGGGAACTGAATGTGTCTCCAGAAGAAATTCATGACTTCGAGCTGTAAGTGGTCCCGTGTTTGCACGGGGATTCGGTCCTGATAATCACTATAGGCATCTCTATGACACCCAGCCCTCCTGTCTTATCGGTCTCGATAACGAATTCATCTCGAGCGCGCGCATGGATAACTTGGTTTCCTCGTAAGCCTGTTTATTTCAACAACCGGACCCCCCATTGACAATGCCAACACTCAAGGTTTTGCGCTCTCGAGGCCATGGCGGACAGCAAGGTATCCGAAGGAAATGTAAACTGCATCGCCCTCTTCAACCATGAAGAGATCGGGAGCGTTTCCACCACTGGGGCTGAATCCTCCCTCATCCCCACCCTTATCGAGCGACTCTCTCCTACTCCCGGGGCCTACGGTCAATCTATTGCAAGGTCGTTCTTGATTTCCTCTGACATGGGTCACGCGATCCATCCAAACTACGAATCCAAGCACGAGTCCAAACACAAGCCGAGGATGAACCAGGGTATCATCATCAAGACCAACGCCAAGCAACGCTATGCCAGCGATGCGATTGGCACTTTTTTGGTGAAGAAGCTCGTTGAGAGCAAGGGGGGAAAGGTTCAGGAATTTGAAGTCCGGAATGATATGTCAGTATTCGCGTGCTTCATTAGCCTAGGTTCTTCGATTGACGCTTTGGCACAGGGCTTGTGGTTCTACCGTGGGGCCGATGTTAAGTAAACTCGGTCTGCGAACAGTCGACGTTGGAAACCCGATGCTGTCGATGCACTCCATCAGGGAGACGGCTGGATCACACGATGTCCAACACGCCATCGACCTCTTCTCCGCCTTGTTTGAAGGGTTTTCGAAGTTGGACCAGACATTAAGTCTCGATTAGCATCAATATATCATTACACTGCTGTACGTGGTCTGGTCTAAGTAGGTCGGTAGAACGAACAGATCTCAGGACTATTGTTTCCGCTTTTTGGTGGGCCGTTCGATATCTCTGCCCTCTGGTTCCGTTGGTTGGGCTCTTACCCCTGTGGAGAGATGGCTCCTTTTCTTGGCTGTCCGAGAGTAATGGGCGAGGACCCACTCCCGTTCTGCCTCCTTCTGTTCTATCGTGCCCTGACGAATTTCGTATGCTAGGTTGGATGGTCAGAAGATTAAAGCCTTCAGCCGACCAGGACCCACGTTTCATATCAAATCTTGGTCCAACCTCGGCTAGTTGGACTTGCTTTGGTGGTATTTTCACGAAGACGTGGTGTCTGGCTGCCAGTAAGCATCAGGTCCGAAAGCATATCTGATGTGGGACAGACCGGAAAGAGACAAAGTCATCCTTGTTCGAGAAAGTCATCACGCGCTTGCTGTCCTCTTTCGGTACCGGGAAGAGGTATTTCAATACGTCTCGTAACCGTACGCCGAGGCGAGAGGAAAAGTTGTCGAATATCAGGTGAGGGTATTGTTCGGAAACGGTCGAGTTTTGGTAAGATTCAATGTCGTGCCTGAGTTGGACGTTGTGGAGGGAGAAGTAAACAGTTGGGCCGTGAGGGAAATGAGAAACGATCATCGCATCTACAGATCCAAACCAGGTCAGTTTTGCAGTTTGGGCCATGGTATGGGAGGTAACCACCTGGTTTGCCCCGGTGCTCATGAAGGACGATCAGATCTGTGATACCGTTCGCTCTGCAAGCGTCCGCGAGCTCTTTTACGACGTAGTTTCCCCGGTTTATCCGGTGGGAGTTTGGGAACACCAAGCGCATCTCCTACGATGATCCAGCGTCAACGAACCGTCGATCGTCGGTAAGAGCCACCGAACCTTCGAAAATTGCAGTAGTTTAGAACTTGGGTCTCTCGATGTTGTGATCAGGATCTTTGGGTCCATTATCCCAGCATTATAGTATTCATTATCGACATGCGTAGATGGTTCTATGCGTCCTTTCAGTTGAGAAGGACGGCTACGAGTGGAGTGAACACGCACCGGCTTGAGCCTCGTCAAACGCCAGCTCTTTGCCCAGTTGTTGAGCATCCTTGCGGAGTTCTGTGGGCAAGGGTTTTCCACTAGCCAAGGCATCCTTCAGTTGCCTCTTCCGCTCATACGTTAAACGTTCCTGAGCCTCCAGAGATTTTGCGTAGACGTATTGTCGCCGTTCACGGGCTTGCCTACGAAGCTACATCAGAATAAATCAATACCACACGCCTCGAGCGTTCGTTCGACCGTACCATGATTTTCGCGGAAGGAAGAAGTGGAGGAAATATTTGTTTGTGGCTGTTTGTCAACAGCCTCGAAAGGGCTCAAACTCGATCGACTCGTTGACATCATCACACTTGGGCAACATCTTCAGACTGCAGCGAACGTGGGGTGTGGTACCGGATGTCCGCTCGCCCGAACCTCCTGCGTGAGCTGTTCACGGCGTCTCGACGATATGTGCGCGACAGACCGCCCCTGAAATGGGCTTTCCGCGTCCTGTACTGGTCCCCACTCTGCATGGCGTTTGTGCATTACGGGTACACCGTCAAGTATGTCAGCGGCAAGAGTATGCAGGTACGTAACATGAACCTCGGTTTCCAATTATCCGTGTTTGTTGACTCTTCTTCGCTCTGGAATGCCCAGCCCACGTTGAATCCCAACTCCTCGCTCGGGAAAGACTTGGTCCTCTTCGACCGTGTCTCAACCAAGATACGTCACGAATATAAGAGAGACGACGTAGTGGCCCTATAGTACGTCCACGTTCCGTACATTCCGTTCGGCTCCGTACTTCCTCTCTCACACACGCGCGTTTCGCCAGTTCCCCGATCAACCCTAGACTAATGCTGGTAAAGCGTATCATTGCATTGCCCGGAGATACCGTACGTGTTCCACATCACAAACCATACGGGCGCATGTGGGAATTTTAACTCGTGACCACAGATTAAGACGCTCCCTCCATACCCCATCGAGGAAGTCCTAATACCACCCGGCCATGTCTGGGTCGAGGGCGACGAACCGTTCCATTCAGAGGACAGTAATTGGTTCGGTCCTGTAAGCCATCCAAGCCATCACACAAACCACACGCACTGCTAGACCTTGTCCGCGCATTGTCTAGGTTTCTCAGGGTCTCATAGAATCTAAGTTGACCTATATCCTCCTACCTTGGGACCGATTTGGGCCCCTCCACGGCGTTTTCAAGAGGACCCCCCAACGTGGCAGGAACTGGTCTGCGCAATCAGCCGAGATCCAACGAAAGAAGAAACGAGAAGCTCGTATAACTCGAACCCCAGGGGAATGAACTTATTACGAATTCAATCATTGGGGGGCCCAAAAATTCGCCTCCCCCACCACTTGTGCGCCGGCTGTTCGGGGACCGCCCTGGTCACCTGGGGGAATCGAGTGCTCGAAGCGCTTAATTCCGGGGCACTCGGTCTATCCCACCGACTCCCCGGCGTGGATCTCCTCTCGAATCCCGGACCACTCTGGCGGGGGTTTGGCTCAAACTTAGACTTTTCAATATACCGTCAGCGCGCCTCGGTCAACCGTTATCCGGAAAGAGGAACTGTACTTGATTCTCGCATCTACTTGGCCAAGACACAAACTAAGTACAGACGCTGGGGACCTCATCCTGCGAAGGTCCCAAAGAGGGGAACTGATGGGGGGGTGTAGAATAGGGGGTGTCGAAGGCGTAAAGTTAACGTTTGGCATAGGTACATTATTACCGCAGAACTGCATATATGTGCAAGAAGCAGAAGGAGGTGTTGAATATAGAGCGAAGAACACAACAAATAGACAGGTTGAATAAAGAGTCGATTAAAGGGGCAAGGGGTCCGCCTGGAGAAATGTGGCACGCGGGTCGGGAATGGTTCGCATCCGAGGGTACCCGCGTGGAAAGATAAGATGGGAAGGACCAGGGCGTCCGGATCTAGGGTCACCCAAGTCGAGTAGGTCGTGTCGCGTAGTGTTCCAGCACAGATGATCGGCGATCGGGAAAGATCGTTATCGGAACCCCGGGGACGACGTCGGACAAGGGTATGAGCAAAGCCACAAGTGCCGGGGTGGAGGACGGAAGGGGATACGCTCAGTATATAACATACCGGGCGCACTTGTGAATCAACAGAAGTACACTGGTCAAGAGCACAGGGTGGCGAGGACCAAAAAGGTGTGAACCGGGAAAACCTCGGGAGTGTGGCTGGAAGAAACAAACCAAAAAGAAAAAAGGTACAAACGAAAGACGTAGAAGAGGCGATTAAAGCGTATAATGGGATCATAGAAAGCTGGAGAAGGTGGCGGCGTATGGGAGGAACGTGGAAAAGCATTTGTGGAGTACGTGGACGTGAAGCGGATCTCAAGGGAGGGGGTTTAAAGAAATGGGAAATGGGATAGCAACAAAATCAGCGTGAAAGAAATATGTCGTCCATTTGGTAAGAAGTGAAAGGGGGTCGAGCGAGAGTTTCGACGGGGGGGGGGGGTGTTGACCTTGGGATACCGAGAGAGAGAAGGCGAAGATTGACTAAGAATATAGTACAGGCCTGCGAACCGTCATTCGTGACGCAACAGAGATGCGCAACGGAGAGAACGCAAACACGATCTATGGGGCCAAGCCACAAAAGGACCTCGTGGAAGACAACCAAAAAGTGGGGAGAAGGTCTCCTTTGGGGAGCCGTGTTGCTCGGATTTAGGATCCGGAGTGGATAAATATGGTTGGGGCGGGAAGGAGAGGTACTGGAGGACTTGTGCGCGCGAGGAAATGAGACGCGTGGGGTTTTCTGGATATGTACCGTAGTGAATCGACGAGAGTGAGAAAAACGCAAACCGAGCAGAGTGATGGCGGTGTGGTCGGTGAGGTGAGTGTATGGACGTGGGGATTGTGTGATAGTCGTGTGGGGCAAACACACGCGGATCGTCGGGTCGGATAAAAAGAGTAGGTGAGACGAAGAAAAACCGAGGTGTTGAGACAGCAAAGAAGAGAGACATAAATTGGGAGGAAGAGTTCTATGAGACCGAGGTACTCCTGTGCGGAAAAAAACGATACAGCTCGGGAACTGGGGGCTGGTGGGTGGTGGCGTTTGTGTCACCCGATGGGGTCAGGCGATCCCGTACGCCTCACCCATGAAGGGGTACTGGTACCGTCCATACGGTTCGGGGTGGTAGCTGTGAAGGCGCTGGCTCTCGATTGGTGCGAACGGGGCGTAGCCATATGTCTGTGGCATGACGGATTCGGGGAAAACCCCATGAGGTTGGTAGCGGGAGTTACCTAGGTAAGGGTCCCTGTAATCGTACGCCGAACGGATGACACCGACGAGGGGGTCGTAACCATATCCGAGAGCGTGCTCGTGTTGCTCCTCGTGCGCAGAATTCCATACGGGATCAAAGATGTGTTGACGCTTCGGCGGCTGGGGGGCGAGGTAGGACCGAACTGGACGGTTGTGAGTCCACATGATTGGCTCGTCGTGCTCAGGACTCCACTTGGCAGGGGGGGGCAACATTCGCTCAGGGGCAATGGGCTTGAAGGGAATACGAGCCGGTTCCGTGTCCCTTGCATTGCCGGTGCGTCGCTTGGGGAGGTACTCCTCGCGTAATGGGCCGTCCTCATCCAAATCGATGTCCAAAATTTCGTTGTTGCTCTGCTCCGTGGCAGCCTCCTTTGCGGCGTGTTCCCTTCTGCGTTCTTCGAGGCCGATGAACACTGGACCCGGAGGGACGATGACAGAACAAGTTTCGTCACGACGCGGACTTTCAGTGGGTGTACGAAGAAGTTCATCGAGCGCCTTCTTGATTATTAAGTGAGGATTCGCCGATGGCCGTCCGATGGGCTGTTGAGCCGCCGAGGAAAGGGAGGAATGGTAGCCGCTTAAGTGGGAAAGCCACGCAACCCATTGTTGTGGAGATATCGAGAGATCGTGGCTGAAGATAGCCAAGGCGGACGACTCGAGACGGTTTAAGAACCGAACAGGAACATTAGAGATCGATTGCCTGTTGATAAGATTAGGAGAGCGGACTTGACGTAAGTGGGTCAGGGGTACTTACCAGGTCTTGTTCGAGAACGTATGATCATCAAGCCACTTGTTGGCCAACATACAGCCCAGAAGGAACACTCTGAAGGGAGCATGAGTTTCGACTGGGCGCTCGTCTTCACCGAACAGTTCGAGGTGAAATTGGCGCTCCTTGATCAGTTCTGGGCCGAATGATACGGTGCCAATGTACACGGGCAACCGCATGATGTACCACAAGGACAAAAAGATGGCTGATGGTTGCAACAGGGTCGATAAGAGTAGGGAACGAATGGATGCAGCAAGATACGCCGGAGGCGCTCTCGGGAATCGTTGCGGGAATGACCTAAACGATTGAGTCAATTTCATGGTGCACGGTATTCAAAAGAAAAAAACTTACGAGGGTCGGACGAAGTTGGGAGGCAGTCCCGCATCGGTGGAGCAAACCCGCCACACGTAGCAGCCCAGCCACTCGGACAGAGGATCCACAAGCTTCTTGTACTCAGTGGTCGCAGTCGGTGGCGGCACAGGGACAGTGGGGACCTGCTTCCGCGGGGATTGCTTGGGGGCAGTTTGACCATACTGCGGCTGGTGATTGCCATGATATGCATTGTAAGAATGCCGACCCAAATCGGGGTATGTCGGATCGATGGTGGGCTCGACGTAATTGCTGGTGATGGCACGATCTATGAAGTCTCCAAATGGGGTGGGAGTGACGGGACCGATGGGGCTGGAGCATGGGTCATACTGGTTAGCATCTGGCGATGGGTCCTCCAGGAGGGGGCTGAACGCTCCAAAGTTCCTAGCGAAAAAGTTGTCGTAATTCTCGATCGGGCTGACGTTCATCGTGTCGCTGGGGTCACCTTCATGATGAGAACGGATGGCCCTGTACGTCTGTGCCGGGAACGAGTCAGCGGTGAAAAAGATGGACGCGGAGGCAGAAAGGTTGGTTACCATGTCTCCCGAACTGTGGCGCCGGCTGTGCACGTACGGCCTATTGCGATGAGCGAGAGATGCCATGGGCGGAAGACACGCTTGCGCGCGAGCTCCTTTAATGACGCCCGCGTTGGCCGCGGTGGTCAACCCTTGGGGAAAACCCAGCTGAGGAGTGAACTCTTCTTCCCAAATGCGACGGGGACGGCGAGGGACAGAGCGCTGGGTATCGAGGGAAGTAAGCGAGTAGGAGGTCGGGAGGGAGGTATATCTTGTTGGGTCCGAGTGACGTTTGAGTTTGTCGGCGGAGTGAGCTGGTGGGCGGGAGTATGGTGGGACGGGGACTGGCATTTGGCAAAGGAAGGGCTTGAGCTGTTTGTCTCTCAGGCTGCTACGGCTGTTCCGCTAGGGCCTTGAGGGACTACTCGGAAGGAGTGCCACGGGGACAAGAGAGGGAGAGACGGGAAAAAGTGGGAGGGGGTCGTGAAGAGGTTCGTAAAGGATGGAAGGGGGGAAGAATGGACTGGGATCTGGAGGCGAACGCACAGCGAAGGCGTGCCCCTCTGACGATTTTTTGGCTGGACCGGCGAAGTTGCAGTCGCAGACAGGGTGTCCTAGGGAAGAAAAAGATCCCAGGAAGAGGCTGACACAGTCTACTCCTTTTCCTAAAACGCGTAGGGATTCGAGGAAACGGAGAGAGGTTGGGCAACGACGACGGGGAGGGCGACGGCGAGACCCAGGAGACGTTGGGAAAAGCGAGTAACCGTTGAGTCTTGTTTATAAAAAAGCCACTGCGGGGTGGCCCACTCGACCACGTGGCGCTCGGCCTCCCCTCAGCCTCGGCCCACCAATAACTGTCGGACTAATTCACCCCTCGCCAAATGCAATCCGAAAATGTTGCTGGCCAGTCCGCAAACCTCGGACTGGACTCAATCACCCTGGGCCAGCTCCGTAGCATGGTCGGGTCTGCCCCAAAGCCGAAGGTATTTGTAGCGCAGACGCCTCCGGTCTAATCTAACGGGCGCGACCAAGTAGCAGGCCTCTTATGACTTCCGCTACGACGACGAGGATACTGTCCTGAATGAGATTGACGAGTTTTACTCCTACGTTGAGATGCCCCAGGTCGCCGAGAACCTCAAGGCTTGGGTCGGTTCTTTCTCTGGGGGTAAGTGATCCCCTCTGCCCACCTGCCGAACACGCTCCAAATTCATACCAGAATGGACCAGTAGCCCACTGTCACAGCGCAGGGCACACGTAGAGGTCCTCATCGAAGGATTAGAACACCGCGACGCCGAGATCAGGTTCACCAACGCCCGCAGGCTTCTTTACGTCTTGCAAGGTCCGTACGCACCCATCGCGGTCTCACGCGTCGGGGTGCTCAAAACTCATGTAGGGACATTTGCCGAGACCTCATCTCCGGAGGATCAATTACACTGGATCTTTGAAAATTGCAAGGTCGTCCGTGGCGCGAATGGATTACCAAACATCGTCGAAGCGATGAAGATTGCCAGCTCAAAGCACGACCTCCTCTGGTCGGTAATTCCGTGATTCGAGTTTTCCTTTACGCGTTTCTTATGCCCCCTGCAGTAGTCTAACGGAGCAAGATGCCGCCCATTTCCAGATTTCGGCCCAGGACCGCGCGGACATCCTGGAGGAGGTCACAACCGAACTGTCCGTCTATCTTGGCATGCTGTACCACATCATCGAAGTATTCAAGGGGCACGACGATTTCGCTGACGAATTGAGTAAGCGCATGTCACAGTATCTGTCGTGGTATATTCACATGTTCCCTGCCAGTGAGTTTGGATCCGCCGCTGCCCGTTTACCTCATTAGCATCGTTTCGGGACTCCGTGATAAGAGTGCAAAAGGGTATCCAGTGAAAAAGGTACGTCAAGAACACGTCTTACTTTAATTTTTCATTCACTCGGGAGGCGACAGCTTCTCCTCGTTCTATGGAAAACGCTCCTAGGGTGTTGCGGTGGGATGAAAGACCTGTGCCGAGTCAAGAAACTTGCACGGGAGGTTGCTGGTCTACCACCAACGCCAGAAGGAGGTTGGTTTGACCGTTCACATGTACCCGACGTCAACGCTAACTCCGATCCCCCTCCAAGGAATCAGCATCAAATCATCGCCTCTAGACATTGAAATCTTCCGCCAGGAAACATCCGTGAAATACCCGACCTTCACTTCACCTCCGGACCCACTTGCAGCCACTACCCCTACCTCATCAATTATCACACCCTCGAAACTTGCGGAAGCATTTTCTCCCATACCTGTGAGGCACCACTACGAGCACGATGTAGATGCCGATATGCAGAACAACCCGCACGGGTTCCATCCTGGGGGACACCAGCAAGCGGGGGGGATGCACTTCAGGCCTGGTGTCCCTCAACCAGCGACACCGGCACCTTCCCCTCCGCCCGGTCCCAAGCCGAACAAACAAAAATACCAGACCGACCAGAACAGGCCATTCTTATTCCCTTTCTCTAGGAGGTCGACGCACGGAGGTTACCGTGATACCCGAGATGGACGTCTGGTCCCATTTGCCATCGATGAAGCCGATAGGCTCTATCACAAACACATGTATGTGAGCCTTTCATTGTGGCAAATGTGGCGAGCGCGGGAGGAATGCATGAGCGCGGAGAGTGGGCTGGATTTCATGCCCGGTTCGGAGGTGATCGCGGACAGCAAACCACAGCAATCAGTAGGGTTCCCGAGTCATCCGCTCCGTAACGTGAATGATTCGAATCCATCTTTTAGGACGAGGAGTCGGGAGAGAGCCTTCTTCCGGATGTCGTACTCCTGGACGCTAAGATCGCAGAAGCAGAGGCCGCGTTGAAGAGGGCCGACACAAACTCGGAGAGAAGGAGAGCGAAGGAGAGAAAGGAGGACCTGATGAGGCTGAAGAGAATCGAACAGATCTATGTGGGATTCTCTCATCCGCTCCAACACTGCCCGGGAAGGTTAATTATTCTCTAGGCCGCCGTCCTACCTTTCCTTCCAGGATGGGTCATGGTCCTTCTCAAGCTTTTGTTGGCCACCGTCTCCGCGACAACAAATCAGCAGCAGCCGGCTAATCCAAACGGGTTCCCCCCTGGAATGTTGTCTCGTACGATCACGTTTCTCCTTTCGTCGAAAGGGCGAGAGTTGACTATCTCACTTCAGCGGCGCAAGAGCAACCACCCATGCCCCCTCCGTCGATAGATGAGATTGACGTCATTAGGCACAGGGAAATCACCTCCAAAGCTGTCTCCGCAATTATCTTGTTGACATTGAAGTGGTTCAAAGTCTCTCGTACGTTTCTCCAAGCTCGACCGATCCACGTGGTCTGATGAGTTTCGTTCCAGATGTTATGAAGTTCCACCATCTCGGGCAACACCTCTTAGACACGAACTGTCTGTTACTCATCCTAAAGATGTTCGGTCTGCAGGAAGTTTCTGTCTCAGTAGCCTCGAAAGCTGATGCTCCAGAAAACAAGTAAGATTAATGTATACTGCGGGCTACCTACCCACCACTGACTCCCTTCCGTCCTCCAAGCTTCTTCCAGTTCTGCCAACTCCACTTTTCGCGCGACCCCCCGGCCATGCGACCTGAAGATCACATGCTGAAACCCCCACGACAGGCGGTGGTAAAAATGACAATATTGCCAAATGGGCAGAAACATGAAGAAGAGATGGATCTTTTGACGGACTTCTCGTGGAGGAATTTCTTTGCGACGATCAATTTTGCAAAAATCATGCAGAAGTTATCGAAACACCGGTCACACAGAATTCGGATGATGGTCCAGTACAAGAGTTCTGTGAGCGCGTTTTCAATTTCCGATCCGGGTGACGGCTTGACATCAACATTCCACCAACAGGCGGTCCTGAAACGGATACTCAAAGTCCAGCACCCAGTGCTCCAACTCCACGTGCTGAAACTCATCAAGAATCAAGTGCCTTTCTGTGGACGGAAGTGGCGGCAATGTGAGCATCCGCTCTCGTTTTAGGGCGTCGATTGAGAGTGTGTCCCGAACTGATCGGTTTTTCTTCTTTCCCCTTTCACATCGGGACGCTAGCCAACATGCAGGTCATTACCGCGATCTATCTGAATTGCCGACCGGACTTAAGGGACGAATGGTTGAGCGGGAACGAGGTGGATGACCTAACTGAAGCGCAGGTAATCGTCGGCTCGTGAAACACGCTTTTATCCGCGCTCATTGTGTTGGCAGGGGCAGGAACACGCGCTTAGGCACCTTGTCAAGTTCTGTGAGTTTTACCTCCATGGTCCAGCGTCGATGGTAATGACACACTCTCCGCCCAGACAATAACAAACGGTATGGCTCGGTCAGCAACCAGTCCCAGAAGACGCATCATCATCGGTCGATGAGTATTTCCCAACACCTTGATGGTCTCCAGCCCGGTCCGGAGATCGCGGGTCTCATCCGACCCGCCGGCACGCCAAACGTAGTCGAAGCCGACGTCTTCCCACCTCTCCGCGCCCAAGCCCCTGATCCGAGCATTTTCCTACCCTACATCACCGAGGACATCGCCTTTGAGGAGGAATATGAGGAGTACCTCTCCGACCTTGGATGGTCAGATGAACCTACCACCCCTCACCCCGACAATATGCAGTCGGCGTGGGCTAGGCTGCAAGTCCCAGCATTTGCCTCGGACATCGCGGATGGGATTAGCGATAGCGAGTCGATCGCTTCTATCGGTGAGATCGATGCCCGTATGGATTCCATGGACGTAGGTCGGGAGGATGGGGGCGTTCCAGACGAGAACAGGAACAATTGGGAACATATGAGCCCTAAGACTATGGCTGCACTTGCAAAGAGCCCTGCAAGCACGCGGAGGAGCAGTTCCGGGGGTGGCCTCCGACCTGTTTTACCATTCGATTTGGACAGGGACGAGGGCAGTGCGATCGAAGATGACCAGGAACAGGAATTGGGACCTGTGCCCAGAGACGCTCCAGGTCCCTTTCCAGGCGCGGGTGTCGACGAGGTCGAAGCTGCGTACGGGTGCGTGTTCACTTGGATAGTTGTTTGAAATTGTTTACTGAAGGCGCCCCTTAGGCTTTGATTTCCGTTTACCATGCAGGCGCTCTCACGTTGTATTGACAAGGACCTCGTGGATTAAGATATTGCTTCCTGTAAACAAGTAGCACACAACACAGCGTATGGCTGTTAGATAGACGACGGTTTGATACGCCGCCCCACCGCCTACCCACGATCAGTATTCTGCTTTCGCTCTGGCGATTGCCCAAGGCGTCCCAGCTTCATAGAAGTTCATGGGGTACCTCCTCTCCTCGGCGGCCTTAGCCTCACCGTCGTCCATCCACCCGACCGTTGCTCCGACCGCCACGGCAGTTTCGTATGGAGTCAGCAAAGGCTTATCGAATGCATACCCCCAGTCAATGGACAGTCGCGGGCATGAGGTTTGGACGAATACAGATATATTCAGGTCGAATAGGGAGAGTTTGGCCGGGGATACCTCGGAAAGCAGTATGGGCATGTAGGGGATAGATGTCGAGGACGCTTTCAGTTGTTTTGTGATTGCCTACGAGCTGTGAGTACCAATTGACTTATGGTATCTACCACCAGCTCACCTGTAATTGCTTGAAACTTCCTTGGCGGCCTAGGGTACCAAGAATCACACCCCATAGCGGGGAATGTGGGCTCGTCGGAGGGGAACCCGGGTTCCCGTCTAGAGTGATCGCTTTTACGCTTTTCTTCGCCGTTGTCACTGCATCGTGCCTAACATCCTGCATCTCCGCATGGTTATACCGTTCCCGTGTGAGCTTTTTCGAATACGGATCGTATCGGAACGCTGGGACGGCGGGATTGGCGATCATGATGGACTCGAGGTGAAATCGACCATCGCCGAGGTATCTATTGAGCGCACGAGGCGGGTTAGGATCGGTGTGTCGCATTAACCCAGACATGGGCTTACATCAGTGCATCGACATCATTCAGTCGAGGTGCGGTGCATCCCAGAATCTCCCCCGGCGAGAGCGGCTTTGACCGCGGGATGGTTGTTTCGTACCTCCCCCTGGAGAATGTCGGACCGATGTCGGGCTGTTCCCCGGCGTCTCCGTTTTGTAGTCTACGAACAGGCCAAAGGCCGTACTCCTCGGCGTACTCGGCAGAAAGGTCCTCCCTCAATCGTTGGAGCGCAGCCACGAACTGAATCGTGGAGACGAGAGCCAATCTGGTTGGTTCTCTCGCTGAGTCGGGCTCGTCGGCATCGCTCGACTTGACAGTGAGATGCTGCAGTTTTGGCAGGTGAGTTCCGGCAGGTGTGCGCTGATCTGAATCCTCTGATCTGAGGAGAGTATCGTGGAACTCCTGCCGATTGTCGGGGAAATTCATGCGGATGGATTGGTGGAGATGTCGTGAGTCTATCGAGATTTCCACAAAGACGTAGAGGGTTTTTATCGTGGTCTCAGTCATAGGGACTAAGCGGGTGGTAATCAGCAAGGAGGCAAGCGGCATATGCACCGTAATGACGCACTCAAACAGCTGTGCCCGTAGTGCACCAACATATCACACCCGAGTGCGACCGCAGTGTAATCGTCAATGCAACACGCCCCATACGTTACATCGCCCATGATTACAGTTAAAGCGTCCGTAAATCTAAGATTCGGGGCAGTAAGTCGCCCCCCTCTCATCCGATCTCTTATTTTCCGGGACGCACCTCTCGATTATATCAGCAATGGTACAAGCAAACATCTGTAGCCCCTCCGGCATTTGTAGCGCGACCATCGTTGCTTCGTTTTTCCGAACGTGGTGTATTGTTTTGTGGATCTCAAATGAGTAGTTCGAGGGCAAGGCCATGATGGCGTTGTTGAGCTGGACGTCCTGTAAAATATCCTGAGGGACTTGATGTGAAATGACCGAAGACGCCAGGGCTTTGGAAGACGGCCCCGCCCTTGAGCCGACGAACCGCTTACGGGGCTTGGCTGCCGTCGAGGACGTCGTTGCCGCAGCGGGAGCGGGGGCCATGAGCGAGAACAGGAGGAGTGATCTCGCCGACTTTTGGGCGCTGGCGGCCCGTATGAGGATGGATGTGCGGTCGTGGGAAAGGTCATCCTCTTCCTCGATCTCAGCCGGGTGGCACCTTTCCCAACCGCACGTATCCGACACTTTACTCCTACCTACCCCCGCAGCCGGCGACATCCGCGACGCATCGCTGCGACACCCAACCTTGAAGGCTCCAGTGCCTATTACACCATTCGCGACAACGCGAAGCTATGATGACGACAGCCTTCGGGTCAGACATGAACGGAGTGTGTGCGATGCGTGGATCATGTGGGACCAAGGGATGGTTCGGGGCTGCTCTACCTTGCCCGTATGATGGACCACCGGAGGACGTGCGTGTTTTGTTGTGTATCCTATATCTTTGAACTTATGGTTCAATAGCCGGAAGATGACGTCGCCCGCGGGATACTGGTGGAAACATGCGGGCCACAGTACGCGGACACACCAGTGTGTTGCACGTCGGCCCAAGTCAAGACACTGCGCGACAACATTGGACGAGCGGAGCTCATGATTTCTTCCTGTCCGGCGTGCAAGAACAACTTCCGGGAGTTCTTTTGTGCATTCACCTGCCATCCCGACCAAGGGACATTCGTCCAAGTAACATCAACCCAGAATACGAGCACCGGCCAAACGGCTGTCAAGTCTGTCGATTTTTACGTCGGTTCCAAGTTCGGAAGTGCGTTCTTCGACAGCTGCAAGGATATCAAGTTCGGTGCAACCAACGGATACGCAATGGACCTTATAGGTGGAGGCGCAAAGAACTACACAGGTTTCTTCAAGTATCTTGGAGATGAGAAACCCGTTGGGAGCCCGTTTCAGATCGATTTCCCCACCACACACCCTCCACAACTCGCGATATACGATCCAGACGCACGGAAATGCTTCGATCGCGACCTGTCAAGCAGGTGCACGTGCATTGATTGTCCAGATATCTGCACAATACTCCCCTCCCTCCCTCCTCCCGATGCTACTTCCACATGCCGTATTGGGTCCATCACATGCCTTACCTTTTCCCTGACACTCATTTACGGCCTCGTCGTCGCCGGCTACTTGGGAACACTCATGTTCCGAAGGATTTGTGGGGGTGGGAAAGACCACAGGTACGAGCGTGTCGCACTCGGTACCGACGCTTCGGAGCAGACACCTCTGTCACCAAGATCACCCTCTCGCGGCCTCGTTGGCGCGTCCTCCTTACAACAATACGTCGATGGCGATTCCGTCAGGTCACAGTCGGGATCTCGTCATCTCGGTCGTGGCGCTTCTTTACTGGATCCGATCGATACGGTTCAACCAAGGCATTATCGACTGAACAACCTCCTCCGCAGATTTTTCTTCCGCCTTGGTCTCACCGCCTCCGAGAAACCCTACCTCACCTTCGCACTCACCTTCACCGCCGTCGGTCTATTGAATATTGGATGGAAGAATTTCCAAGTGGAGAAGGACCCAGTACGCCTTTGGGTCGCTCCGGATTCAGAGAGTAAGATCCAGAAGGAGTACTTCGACGAACACTTCGGACCCTTCTACCGACCTCAACAGATCTTCATCACTTCTCCCCCTTCACCTTTTTCGGAGAGGGAGCCCGTCCTTTCTTGGGACCACCTCAAGTTTTGGGCAGGTGTGGAGAAGGACATTCGAACTCTCGAATCCGTACCAAACGGTTATACCCTTGAAGATGTCTGTTTCAAGCCCGCCGGTCCTGATGGTGCCTGTGTGGTACAGTCGGTCATGGCGTGGTTTGAAAACGACATTGATCAGTACGACTCGGACACGTGGGCCGAAAGGCTCGTCGACTGTGCCAACGCCCCCGCAGAGTGTTTACCCGACTTCCAACAACCACTTATGCCACAGTATGTCTTGGGTAGCGTGCCAGCCGATCCAGAAAATCCCTCTCGGTTCCTGGATGCCAAAGCGTTGGTCGTGAACTACGTTGTATCCGATTCCTTGGATACAGTAATCCAGGAGAGAGCGATGGAGTGGGAACAGGCGCTCAAGAGGTACTTGCTAGATATGCAATCATCGGCATTGGAAGTCGGCCTCACGTATACCTTCTCCACTGGTGTTTCGCTCGAAGAAGAGTTGAACAGAAGTGCCAACATGGATGTTAGGATTGTCGTCCTATCTTACTTGGCCATGTTCTTCTACGTTTCTCTAACCCTGGGAAGTGGAGCTGCCGTTAGGGAGGACGAAGGGCTCTTCACCACACTGAAGCGATGGGCTGTCAACCTTCCCAAGCTGTTGACCAGCTCAACCGTCGCTTCATCTGCTCACTCAATCGACTCAAGAAATACACCATCACTGCTTCCACGGTTGCCTCGAGGGCTTTTCGTTCGTTCCAAGGTTGTTCTCGGATTTTTCGGCATTTCCCTCGTCATTCTTTCCGTCGCCTCCTCCGTCGGCTTCTTCTCCGCGATCGGAGTCAAGGTTACTCTCATCATCGCGGAGGTCATACCCTTCCTCGTCTTAGCCCTCGGAGTTGATAACGTCTTCATCCTCGTCCATGAACTCGACCGCCAAAACCAGATGCACGGTCCGAACGCCCTCGGGTTCTCGGCGATATCCCCCACTTCCACCGTTCAACGCGCCCAGATTGAATCCACGAACGAAGAGTCAGATACAGGATCCGTGCCGACGTACCTTTCGGCAGAGGAGCGTGTCGCGAGGACTTTGGCGAAGATGGGGCCATCAATCTTGCTGAGCACTATCACGGAAACCGTCGCGTTCGCGTTGGGAGCTTTGGTCCCTATGCCTGCGGTTCGCAACTTCGCCCTGTATGCTGCGGGGAGTGTGTTGCTGAACGCATTCTTGCAAGTGACGGTGTTCGTGAGCGCTTTAGCTCTGGACCTGCGCCGGGCCGAGGTAGGCCCCCAATACATCCTCCTATACGTTATGGCTCTGACCGGAGATTTAGGATAACCGAGCTGATTGTTTCCCATGTTGGAAGTTGCCACAGAGAATCATGCTACACGATGTCCCTCAGTCAAGCGGGCTAGGACCGGTTGCCAAATTTATTCGGAGACGATACGTTCCCTGGCTTTTGAAGCCGTTTGTGAAGGGGTTTGTCCTGATCGGGTTCATGGGAGTCTTTGTCCTTTCCGTGGTTTCCATCCAACATATTCAGCTTGGTCTTGGTACAGTGATCCCATCGCATTGCCTGTGGTCCGCGGCTTACCCCGCCAATTCACAGATCAGAAGCTTGCGTTGCCATCAGAATCATACCTCGTCAAGTACTTCGAGGATCTAGAGAAATACCTGGACATTGGCCCGCCGGTTTATTTTGTATCCCGAGATACAGACGTGACGCTTCGCGCGGGTCAGCGACAATTGTGCGGTCGTTTCACCACTTGCGAAGAATTCTCTGTGGCGAATGTACTGGAATCAGAGCGACAACAACGCAGAAATTCGTCATTCATCGCGGAGCCTACCTCCTCATGGATCGACGATTACCTACAATGGCTGGATCCGTCCAAAGAATCCTGTTGTCGCGTACGAAAGCGCAACCCGGAGATTTTCTGTCGTGCTACAGACCCAGAACGACTTTGCCAACCTTGTTTCCTAGGCAGGGAGCCCGAGTGGAATATCACCATGAATGGGCTTCCTGAAGGAGAAGAATTCATGAAGTATCTGCAACAGTGGTTGGCCTCACCGACGACCGAAGACTGCCCACTTGCTGGGCGAGCCTCGTACGGAGCCGCTTTGGCTTTGAAGGAGGATGGTAGCGGAGTCGAGGCATCACATTTCAGGACTTTCCACTCCCCATTACGCACCCAGGCGGATTTCATACACTCGATGGAGGCAGCCCGTCGAATCTCGGAGGACCTTTCTGAGATGACTGGAACCTCCGTATTCCCCTATTCCCTTCACTACGTCTACTTTGACCAATACCTCCGGATCATTGGAATCACCAAGGAACTCCTCGGACTTGGCCTCGCCTCTGTACTTATCGTCACGGCGTTACTGCTGGGGTCTTGGAGGACAGGATTGATCGTGACCGGTGTCGTTGGTCTGACGATCGTCTCTGTGATGGGTGTGATGGGTGTTTGGGGGATCAACCTCAACGCGGTCAGTTTGGTAAACTTGGTTATTTCGTTGGGGATCGCCGTCGAATTCTGTGCACACGTTGCGAGGGCTTTCATGAATGTGGGATCTGGCCTGCCGGTCGATCACCCCTCGGGACAGAAGGAGAGGGATGAGAGGATGGGAATCGCTCTGGTTGATGTGGGACCTTCGGTGAGTTACTTCAGCCTAAGGATCCCCCTGATCTAATCTGATAACTGGCCAGGTACTCTCCGGGATCACGTTCACCAAATTAATCGGGATGAGTGTTCTTGCCTTGACGAGGTCGAAGCTCTTGGAGGTCAGCTCCAATACTTTTTCTCGAGCTCATCGCTGATGGGGACTTGCGGCCCATAGATGTACTATTTCCGGATGTGGGTGACATTGATCATCTCTGGGGCCCTGCACGGACTGGTCTTACTCCCCGTCGTGCTGAGCGTGGCCGGAGGTGGTGGGTTCCCAACACAGGAGACTGACGAGGAGTGGGTTTCGAACGTCATTAGGAATGACTACGAGTATGCGTGAGTCAACATGTCGCCATTGTCTCGAACTAGGACTGATGATCTGTTCTTCCTGAAGACCGTTCATCGCAGATGACGATTCGGCCAGTGACTAAGTGGGTAGTGTCGATGTGGCCTTGATGTGATTTTTGTACCACTCTTGGGACTACGAGAGGGGATGTGAATAGATACACTTTTTTTTTTTTTCGCAACCTCACTGCGTAATTTCTCAAAGCGGGGGTGCACGTCCCACAGCTCCGATCGCGATCAGCAAAAAGCGGATGAGTCAGGCGACCACCAACAAAACCCCATCCCACTGAAGTCTGACCGCTACCCGCCTCACGGTCCCCTTCGGCTAATCCATTTCCTGCGCAAGAATGTCTCCAGTGGCCGTTGAACTCATCCAAGACCCTCCGACGACCTCGCATCAGCAGAAACAGACGGTGGTCGGCGTCTCGGGACCTACACTGGTCATCGGATCCCCTTTGACTGCGCAAGATGGGACGTATCCAAGTTTGATTAGTGAGTTGGAAAGAGATTCTGCGAATGTGGGTGAGGTCGAGAGGCAGATGTTAGATCGGATTTTGGATGGAGGTAGGTTCTTCACGCCCCACCATCTCCTCACCAAGGAACGGACTCCGACCCACACATACAGCTACTTCCGTGACCAAGGACAAGTTTTCTTCCGTCCACGTTGTTCTCTCTGCGTCCGAATATGAAACGCTTGGATCCCGGTTGATATCCCTCACCGCACAAGTCCTCGATGGTCTGACACCCCTGGGGAAGCTCCACATCCTCAGCACACCCTCGGAGTCGACCCTTCCGGACGAACTCACTCTGCTCGGGTTCACCATCCTTTATACCACTCCTTCGTCCTCAGGGACCACCATCGTCGCTCAGAAGCCCGTTCGGTCATATTCCCTCAAAACCAAAAAGGCCATCGCCACCACTACCGACGGAACAGGAGTTGACGCTATCGCCATGCCACTTCCCCGACGAGGGAAAGTTAATTCCCAGGATTCCGGAAAGAAGGCTTCAAAGGCGGCCCTCTGGACGCTCGTCTCACCATCCACCCCTTCGATCGATGCGGAGGCACTTCTCACCCCAGCTGATCGCCAAAGGCCCCCCGCGTGTGATCCGGCGACTCCTTCCTCGGCGCCCCGGAAGAAGAAGGCGTGCAAGGGATGTACTTGTGGATTGGCAGAGATCGAGAAGGCTGAAGAAGAGGCCGAACAGGCTGAGCTTGCGGAACGACTGAAGGTGGTGCTGCTCGATGAGAATGGCGTCGTCGAGGTCGATGCTACGAACGGTGTCGATAAGGAGAGGGAGAGGCTGAAGAAGGCAGCTGAGTCGGCGACCAAGGCTACTAGCAGCTGTGGGAGCTGCTACTTGGGCGACGCCTTTAGGTGCTCGGGTTGCCCGTACAGAGGTAAACACGCCCCCGCCTTTCTCGAGCGCATGCTGATTGGTTCACCTCAACCTTAGGTCTCCCTGCCTTCAACCCAGGAGAGAAGGTCGAGCTTGACCTCGGGGATGACGATCTCTGAGTTTTTTCTTTCTTTATGCTTTTTATCACTGTTATCATGCTTGCTTGACTCTTCTTGCATTCCAAACCCAATGTAGTAATGACACAAAGTAAATGGTACAAAGTACGATAGATCTGTAGAAAGTACGAATGTGCTCCCAACCGTCTGTGATCGCGAAGTTGAGCCTGAAGAGGGACGGGTCGAAACTTCGATCACTGCTTTCAATCCCGTCCCATGACCGTGAACCCTCCCGATAACTCAGAAGAACGGACGGAGGTCGACTCAATACCTTCAACCTCGACCACAAAACTTTGCACATTCTGCCCTACACACTCTGCCCAACCTGCGAAATACACCTGCCCCCGATGCTCACTCCAAACCTGTTCCGCCGCCTGCTCCTCACTCCACAAACGACGGACAGGATGTACAGGGGAAAGGGACAAGGTCAAGTACGTGCCGATGAAGGAGTACGGGTACGGCGCGTTGATGAGCGATTATGTGTATTTGGAGGATGCTGGGAGGAAAATCAAGGAGTGGGGGAGGGATATCGGTAAGGGGAAGTATCAGGTCACTGAACGCGACCAAGTAGGGGGTGGAAGGAGGAGGAAGTCTAAGAAGGAGGCTCTGCAGACGCAGCTTGAAATTCGCGACATTCCTCTCATTCTGTTACCTCCCGGCATGGAGAGGAAGAAGTCAAATCAATCATACTGGGATTCCAAGTTGCGCTCCTCGCCATCTTTCATCTCTTATCGTGGTGTACTGAGCGGCGTGTGTAGACAAAAGAAGGTATACCTAACCATCGAATTCCTCTTCGTCAAAGGACAAGGGACGACCGACTCGATCCGACTTGTGACCCACAAGAACGACATCGACAAACCCCTCCTCGCGCTCCTTCAAACCCACGTCGGTGAAAAGCTCAAGCAAGCCGCCAAACGAGGAAAATCCAAAACCACCCCCAAGAACTCCGCCGACACCGAAACCACTCTCGAGTGGCTGAAAGAACTCGTCTTCCCAGATCCCCCAGACCAACCCGAGTCTTTCGCCCCTCCTCTTTGTCTCATCCGGTCCACCAAACCCCCCTCCCCTTCGCTACACCCCGCATCGTTCGAGCACTTCAAGTCTCGGTCATACGACTCGCTCGACCCGTTCCAGAAACTCTCCCAGAGTTTACGCCAAAAGGAGTTCATCGAGTTTCCCTCGATCGAAGTTTGGGACAAGGATGCGTTCATGGACAGCGGGTTCGTAGAGGTCGACCAACACGGTGACTGTTATGAGAAGAGGGTCGAAGCGGCTGACGAGAGACCGAGGAAGCGTAGGAAGGTCGAGGTGATGGGGAAGAAAAAGGGCAAGGCGGTTGTGAAAGGTCTTCTTGGCGGGTACGGAAGTAGCGGGGGCGAAGAGGAGGACGATGATCAGGGTTCGCCGGGAGCGTTGGCCGGGTTGGGCCAATACGAGGGGAGCGAAGGTGAAGATGGGGAATTAGAAGCTCCCGACCCAGACGCCATGGGCGATTCTGACGGCTCTGGCGATGATGACGAAGTGGCCGAGCCAGCTGTCCTGATACAACAGCTCAAGTCCGCAGTTTTCGCGTTCAATTCGGTATTGTTGGATGATGACGAGGTCGACTGGGGAGACGACGACCCTTGACCGCGAACCGTGTTACGCTTGATTAGGGTTTTTACGAGTCCTGCCTTCGTAAATCCAGTAGACCTTTCATGAGAATTTGGACCTCCATCACCGCTTCGACGGACACGCTCAGAGGCATCTCGGGGGTGTTACGAACTGGCGATGCGGTTTTGACTTCGACTTCCCAGAGAGTGTCCGCGTGGGCTGGGATGGGTTTCGATGTCTTGGGGTCGACCTGAGAGCAAGAAACAAACGGGATGAGTTCGTGCTATCGTCTGGGATATAGGAGGTCGAACCTGCTCTTGTTGGAACATCTGGATGACCAGACTCCCCTTGCGGAACAGGTATCCGCGTTTGTATATCTGAGACCTCCTTCTAGAGAGACGGGTGAGATGGGCTTGACATAAACCTCGCACACACCAGGCTCACATATAACCCAGGGCTGACGCGAACGCCATCGCATCCCCATCGATTTCTAATGTCGACCATGGTCGAACCGTCGCTTCCGGATGCACTCGAGCACTTTCCGGTTTCAAATACGAGTATAACACCCTACGCCCATCCGCAGTGGTCAACGAGTGTCAAAATCGACGATATCGATGACAAAACTCCGGCAGCATACCATTTCGAATCAGGACTCGTAACCTCCTTCCTCGCTCTGAGCAACACAGGCTCGTTCCCCAGCTCTCGTTGTGGGGCATCGATAGGCTCGAACACGAACTCGCGGTATTGCATCTGTTGGGAAGACTCGGAATGGAGGGTGATTCGGTTCACGATTGGTTTGAGATCTTGCGCGAAGAACTCTCCGAAGAGAGCGACTTCATAGAAATGCGAAGACATGGTTTGGAATGGGTGCGGAGGGAGAGGTGGACATGATCGGTGGGTGATCGGTTTGAACGTCCAACGGTTCGTGGGCGGGGATTAGGATTAGGGTAATGTACGGTAGTATCTCTATTGTAGTCTATATTTTCCTGACTTGATCTGACCCGAATCCTAGTTGACCAAGGACGCCTCCAACGGACCCTTGTGAATAATTCCTACCCCAAGGACCAGCAATGGCTGAGATCATCCTAAGCACCTCATTCAGTTTGTGGGTCGGCGAATCAAGGAAGGCACTCACGGATCTGGACCGCACACAAGGACCAACACCCTCCTACCGTCTCCCGCAATGCCCTTGGGATCTAACTTCCTCCGTAACAGTTTATCCCACATCGACGGTCTTCTGATCTCAAGCACGTCCTCCAGAGCTTTCTTATCGATCCTTCCGACGGTTAAATCGTAGGGATCATCGATGAGAGAATCTTCGTCGTCGACGAATAACTTGAGGCGGAGTCTCGAAGGATCATTTTGTGCGGTCGAAGTCAGAGAGCCAAGGATAGTTGGGGGAGGCAAATCCCCAGCCGACCGTGAAGCGTGTAGCAGAGTGAAACGGGTCTTGGATGTCATCGAGTTAGCATCTCCGGGAGGTTTTGGTTTGATGAGTTCTTCGTGAATGAGTTGATAAAAAGGCGTTATGCCGGTCCCTCCGGACATCTGTGAGAGTGAGGTCAGGTCAGTCCAAATTGACGGGACAATCACCATTCACCATAATAATATCGTCCCACTCATCTGGATGCCGTTCGTGTAACCAAGTCTGGAGCGGCCCCCGAATCTCGATATGTTCTCCAGGTTTCTTCGAGTGTAACCACCTCCCGACCTCGCCTTTTGGGTATTTCTTCACCCACAACTTGATGTTCCCATCCTCATCTATTCCTTCCAGCGGAGTATACGGTCGTTCTACTTGGATGTCATCATCCTTGATGTAGATGGACCAAATTGGTCGGGTAGAGGAGGATCTCGGGATAAGGTGGCGCGGGATGGAAAGTGTTAGGAGGCGGGTGTCTTTGGAGGTCTCCTCGCTGGCCACGAGAGAGACTGGGCTCCATTTCGTGGGTACCAGCGTTGATGGTGTGTCGTCCATAGATGAAGAACCGGCAGTTATAGAGTAAAATGGATTTTTGGATGGCGGGAAGAGGTAATACGCTCCTACGCCTGTCCATAAGACCAGGCCAGCGAGTAAATACCTCGACCGCAGCGTCCGACGCGTCACATTCCTTGCGGTAGCTGTTGCAGACGATTGGAACGGGCCATTCGTCGCCGAAGAGAGAAAGCGGCGGGGAAGCATGAACCCAGGATGGAGATCGAGGCGGCCGAGGGTGGTGCGCCTTCCTTGACCATCATCCGCCATGTCCGCCCGCGGTCGCTCAACTTCCCCACACCCCCTCCGCGATGAAGACGTCGAAATGGACACCCTGTCCAATAATGGAAAAGTCGACCACGGAAACTCGAATTCGAACTCAAATGGGGTCAACAAGCCAGACACAAAAGTCGTGATCGTCACCAACTTGACGAGGAACGTCGTCCAGGAACACCTTCAGACAATATTTGGGCTCTATGGAGCGATTGTTAGACTTGACTTGCCATTATTTGGAAAATGTGCGTCTCCAACTCTAAATTCCTTCTGCAATTTTTGTTCTAGGACTCATCGGGTCATTCTAGCCGGTCAAAACCGAGGCAAAGCAGCACTGGAATACTACGACGCCGCCTCGGCTCAAAAAGCCTTCTCCCACATGAACGGCGGTCAACTCGATGGGGCGACGCTCAAAGTCGAACTCTCCGACCTTCCAATTCGTCCGCAACGCGTGTCTCGTTCACCTATTCCCCGCACCCGTAATGGACGTGACGGCAGAGGAGGAAGGGGAGACGCACGCTCCTATTCACGCTCACGTTCGCGCTCTCGGTCGCGTACGCGTTCTTGGTCTCGTTCGCGATCACGGTCTCGGTCCCCGCGTTATAGCAGGAGGCGTGATACTTACGAGCCTCCGAGGTATGGAGGGTACAGTGGAAGGGGTGGAGGTAGGTTCGGGACTAGTGGGAGAGGTGGCAGGGGAGGCGGGCGTGGTGGGTATCGTCAAGCGTCCAAGTCTCGTTCACCACCACCTCGCAGGGGTGCTGGACCCTCACGCAGACGGTCGCCGAGCTACGAACGTGGCGGATACGGACGGCGCAGGACGAGGTCTCCCTCACACTCTGTTCGTTCTAGTCGCTCACGGACGAGATCCTACTCTCGTTCTCGTTCCCGCTCTCCACGTACCCGTTCGAGGACGCGCTCCATGTCTTACTCCTCTTACTCGAGGTACAGTAGGAGCAGGAGCAGGAGCCGCTCGCGTTCTCGTTCTGTGAGCCGTGGAAGGAGGAGCTACAGCAAAGATGATATTCGGGACAGCCGTAGCAGGTCGAGGTCACCAAGGAAGTAGTTGCCTGTGCTTTCAATACACCCGCTTCGTTCACTTTCCGCCAGTTGTGTGCTCTATGACCCCCTCACCGGGCCAGCCCTTCCTATTCTTCCTGGCCGGGATACATATACGACCTTGACACGTATAAATTGTCAAAATTTCAATTTACATTGGCGTCCTCCAAATTTCAATGATAAGCAACCGTGTATGGTATGTGACAGGGACTGTAAGGTTCGAGCGAACCCAGAAAGCGGTGTGAGAGGGAAGGGTCTAAGGAAAACTTTACTACGTGGCTTTAAGGACCGCACACATCCCGGACCGCTCATGGGATCCATGGGTGATAACTGCAACAGGGGAATTGCCAACCGTGGAGGGTTCGCGAGTATCCCCTACCAGCGACCCTGACAACATCCTCACAGTGCGGTCAATGGAGTGTTTCCTGTTTAAGAGATTGTGAATTTATGTCGAGGTTTGAATCAGTTCTTCCAAGTCTTTCAAGATAAAGACCATGCTGCTCTTTGATACGCGTGGCTCGACTAACGTTTCTTCACTCGCCTTATCCTTAGGGTACTGATTCGAGCCGATTCAAATGTTACGATAAACTAGAGGTCCCTCCAATACATAAACACCCCGCTGCCCTCGTGCAGTGTGAGGGTTTCGCCCCTCCGCGCCTCCGACTATCGCTCTGAGCCAGTGGGTCGTCTCGCCACATGTGATGCAGAAACGTTCGAACGAGTAGGGTGGCGTACCGTTGGCGATATTCCCAGTACAGTAACTCCACTTCATGGGTCTCCCCCGGAGGAGGGCCGGTCAAAGGAGGGCCTGATAGAGTGAATCCTGGTGGGGGGCCAGAGGCGGGGTCAGGACGAATGCGGGGTGGATGGAACCGAGACAAGGAATCATGCAGAGTAATCACTCACGATTGTAAAATCCAAATCATCCCGATTCGTTCCTAGATCCTCACCCGCCTGCTGAGAGGGTGCCTCCCAAGTCCCCGAAACCCGCTCCAAACACTCAAGGACGGCCTGAACACTAGGTCGCCTATCTGGGTGAGTTGCCCAACACATTCCAAGCATCCACCACAATTCGTCGGTGAACCATGCCCCCTCCGGTCCTTCTGGCCTCCCTGGGCGTTCACCATCGATGACCTTCCGCATCACGACGAAGTCCTTATCCGGCGCGAAGGGTGGTCGGCCACTGAGCACTTCGAGTATCACCATCCCCAACGCGTAGCAATCTGCTTCTTTTGTCGGTTGACTGTTCTTGAAACCGAACAGATCTGGATTGAGGATCTCTGGGCTCATCCACCGCGTCGTCCCACCTGTCATGTGGGAACTCGAGGCGGTAAAGTTCGTAGAATTCGAGGTGACAGTGAGGAGGCCGAAGTCTGCGAGGCGTGCATGACAATCTTCGTCGATCAGGATGTTAGCCTTAATAAGAATAAAAAACACGTTAGGAGGTATGATGGCAACCAACATTCAAAGCCGTACCCCCTTTAGGTCCCCATGTATCATCGTCTGACCATGCATATATTCCAACCCCCGTGCGACGTCTTTGAGCTATCGGAAGTGACGGTCCATCAGCGATGGTTGTGGTCGGTACCTGGAGTGAGAACCTACAAGCTCAAACCGATTTGCATCTCTATGTGCCTTGATGAACTCATTGATGTTCCCATTTACCATCCATTCTGATGCCATCGCGAAGTGAGAGCGTTGAGTGTCCATTACCACTCCCAACAGTGGCAGCACGTTTGAATGACGAAGGGCGCTCCACGTCAAAACCTCCTTGCAGTACCTCTATAATTGCCGATATCAGCGGGTCAACATACCCATCTCAGTTGGCCATGGGAACCTACACTTATGGTTTTGTCAAAGTCGCTCGTTGAGTAAACCTTCAATACCTTGACTGCGACGGGACAGCCTTTGTGTTCGCCCTTCCACACGTCGCCAAACCCGCCGCAATACAACGGTGTATCAAATCGATCGTAGCAAACTGGAATTTGCAGTGATTCTGGAAGCAAAGCATGGCGGCCGCATAGCCAACATAGAGCAGTCAGACACTTCCTCCTGAGCTGTGGTGGGAGATCGGGGAGATCTAAAGTCTGGTTGGTGAGAAGTGAAATCGGAAACCGAAGGAACCGAAGAGGACGGGGCAATCAGATCGTGCCACGGAGATGAAGAACTACGGGGCGCACCTCGTGTACCACGTCAATGAAGGCCTGGGCTGTATCCCTGCCGAAATAACCAACAATCTTAACCTCATCCTTGAAAATATCCTGGATCAGAGAGATGAGCTCATGGGGAGAGTAGTCACGACTGAGTAAGCGTCTGCAGGCCGACGCTTCAAGACCGGCGAGGATGGATGGGTCAGGGGTCAGGTAGGCTGCCGAGGGTCGTGGAGCCCGAATGGGTGCCTTGTTGGGAGGAGGTAGGGCGAACAGTGAGTGTTGATTCCACAGTGGGTATGGCACGGGTAACGCTCACCGAAAGATGCGTACCGCCAGTATCTCCCTCACTTTCTTCGATGGTATGATGCATGTCGGAGACCATGGAGTGAGTATTAAGAACATCCTGATGAACATCGGAAATGACCGTATGCGCGATCATTGAAAGTTCAGTCAATGGTGGTCATACATGGGTGTCGGAACGCACGTTGAATGCATGGAGGATCCTGGCGAGGCCCGATTTCCAATTAACAGCTAACTCCCGATCGCTCTTTGTATGGAGGAGTCGACTGATTGCATTCCCCTCGCGCCATTTGATGACCTTCGTTTGGATCTCCTCCGCGATCCTGGGATAAAGAGCACAAGTCAGTGAGCCGTCCAAAAAATGCATCGCTGGTTCAGCCCACCGTCCCAGTTCCTCAATCGCCTCGTGGACGGTCTGACTGAGGTCGCTTTCCTTCTTTTCGCGTGTCCCCCGGTCAAGAGCTACACACGCATCGGCGGAGGCTAGCCCGATTTCGACCCATTCGGTTTTGTCGACCGCATCATCCTGGCTGCAGATAAACCAAAAGCTCGTCGTTGCAGAAGAGAAAGCATACCTTAATCATCTTCAGGGTGATACCAACGTGGTTATATACATGTTTGGCAGGTTTACTACCAGAGGCTTCCCACGCGAGATTCAGGGCTTCGATGGCCGCATTCAACGCCGAGAGACGACCGTCCCGCTCCTTTAGTCGTTGGGAATTCGCAAAGATGGTCAAAGCTCGAGCTGACCACGAGGGAGATGTGTGGTGTACAGGCTGTGTCAGGATCGTTGAGTTGTCAGAATCCTGATACGTCCTGAAGAACGCGGCGTCGCTCGAACCGCTAACGCTCCCATTTGTGTGGTCATCCAGGAGGTACTGGGAAGGGAGTGATAAGGTCGAACTGGAAACCCGGGCTACCACAGACATGTTGTCGGGAGTGGGGGTCCTTGACTCGGCTGGTGACTCTTGTCCAAATCCGCGCAGAGAGAATGGATCGGCCCCATTGGTATCCGAGTTGGGTATGATTGATGGTTCTGGCACTGACCCTGGTATCTGCAAGTAATGTCCACGGCCCCACCCGGGCGTTGGGAACTGTCCCCGTCCCTGTCTCTGTTGCACGGCGGGACCTAAACTGGTGTCTATTCCGAGGATAGCTTGTAGAGAGTATGCGCCGTCGGTTTGCCTTGGAGGGGAGAAACCCGTGTAGGTAGTTCGGTCGCCGTGGGAACCGGGGGCACTGGTCGTGGCACTGGGGGTTACGGGAGGATGATAACGGCTGGAGTGGCCAGCTTCGCGAGTATTGTTATCGGTGTTTAAATTTGGTTTACGCGATGCCATTCTGGTTACGTCGTCGTCGTCGTCGTCGTCGTCGTTGTAATCGGGATCGTTCTTGCCATCGGCCTCGATGA
>Ga0307509_10002263_pt1 | contig 31529 bp, 24 predicted proteins | sample 10_EM_MG_FD_202245 | JGI IMG/M metagenome (GOLD analysis project Ga0307509, IMG submission 202245) | Populus trichocarpa ectomycorrhiza microbial communities from riparian zone in the Pacific Northwest, United States - 10_EM | ecosystem: Host-associated > Plants > Roots > Unclassified | place...
CAATTTTATACTTGTCCCCCTTTCCCCCCCCCCCCCCCCCCCCTGGCGCCACGTCCGGGTACTGTACTGTAGGTTTCCGCCTACCTGCATAATTGCAAGTTGTCGCTTGCGGAATGGGGTACTCGAGTAGTGTGAGCGTGAGGTGTGCAAATGTGGGTGTCGTGTTTCAGTGAGTGAGTGAGTGAGTGAGTTGGGCGAATCGCTAAATACCAGCTAAGTTAGTTCTAGCTTTAAGCTGGGGTGGAATCGTGATACCGGTAGTGGTACTTGTATGACATGCAGTAAGTAAGCCAGCCGGGAGAGCCACGATACCGGTGCAAAGCTACGATACTGAACTGGTTTGGCCATTTGTAGCCGCGACTTGGTGGCTTCTCTATCGTGCACCAAGTTCTACCTGCTGTGCGTTGCTCCACGACAACTACGGTACGCTTGAGTAACATTATATAAAGACCTAATTACTGATCCGGGGGAGTATATAATATCTTGTGTACCGTATGATGCAGCGCGCAGGAATATATGGATAGCTCTTTTTTACAGGCGCTCGCTCATTCATCAACTTCATGATTTAGAGACCGCCGGCAGCCGGCAAACTGTCTAAGAAAGGGGGGGGAGTATGGGAAAAAGAAAGCAGGAAGGAAAAAAACAAAAAATGTCGGGACTATTTTCTATCTAGCTATCAATCAATAAATCGACCAGCAATCATATATGCCATAACGCACCCATAAGTTATCCCCCAGGGCGCGGGTGGAGGGAGTGGAAATGGTGAAGTGTGTTTGCTCGAACGCTGGAGCAGTGTAAGTCAAGAAGGGTTTGTATGATGCCATAAAGATAGCGAATAGGACTGGATGGTTAATTGTGTTTCGAGGCACTTTGTAGGAGCAGGAGAAGCGGGAGGAGGAGGGGGGGTTGCGTCGGACTGGATATTATTGCTTTTACATACATACATACGTTACAGAGCATCACCGTTGTTGCCCTTCCCCCCCTCTCCCTTGCACCAAACTTCGGGCCAGCAGGAGAAAGTTGAGGCTGCAAGGGAGGAAAGGAAAGGAGATGAGGAATTGCGGGGTTAGGAACGAGCGAGTGAGAGAGAGAACCACCGGCGGAGGATGCCAGACCAAGTTTTTCCTTTCTGCCAACTTGGTCAGCTGGTTTTCAAATCCTTCCAGTTCATCTGGACTGGCGCATACATACAGACATACGTGATTATCTGTAGGTAAAAGTGGATAGGCGTGTTAAGTAAGTAGGTGAAACTGTATCTATAATAACAAATCTTCGATCATGCTATACCGGTACTTCACCTACCTGCCGCACCTCTGTCTCTGTAACCCCCCCCCCCCCTTCCCCGAAAAAGAAAAAAAAATGGCAAGAAAACACCCGCTTCTATATCTCCGCCTGAAGAGTTCTGTTTATAGGATGGGTAATTGGACTGGATGGTTACCCCCCTCCCCCCCTCCCCCCTTCCCGCCTCCCTCCCTCCCTCCCTCCTCCGCCTTCTCACCGTTGCCAATAATTAGCTAGCTAGGCGCAATTGCTCGAAACGGAAGACAAAAAACAGAATTTAGGAAAAACGCCAAATTGATATTGTAGTACTTGTAGCACTAACTTAACACCAGCACCATCGATGGGTGTGTATGTATGGCCCTATTCTACCGGGCCTGGACCTAAGCCTATGATCGCTCCCAAAATCTACGATCAGGACGTCAACATCCCTTCCTCTCCTTCATCTGTTCGTCCGTAATAAGGCGAAGGAGAAGCTTAACTGGTATTAGGTTTAGGCTAAGGTGAACGAAGCTCGTCCTCCTGCTCCCCCCCCCCCCCCTCCCTCACGCCTGCATGCTACAATGCACTTTATCTACGGTATCTATCAAAAGGCGTCCGCAGCGCGAGATTTACTAGAGATTTACTAGGCACATGCCGCCGTCCCACCCCCTTTGGTTGTTGTTCTATATAATATGTACTGCGCTTGTACTTGTATAAAGATTAGGAATATATAATAGCATTCAGTCTTCAATCGGGGCATGACGAAGAACCGGCGAGTGACGGATAGGGATTAATAACAGGTATTTTATTATTATCGTTTTTCTGTTACCCTACTTGTACTAGTACTTTGATGGATTCACTTTTCTGCCCGCCAAACACCCACGTTTGTCATCAGCCGGTTCTCATCGTGCCCCCATCGAAGGAAGACTATGACCATTCAGAATTGGGAGGAGTGGGGGAGAGGGTGTACCATGATGGTTGTACCGCAGTGATGTTGGTGGCAGGCAAGGTGGGTAAATGCCTCGTTCATTCAGCTATCCGTTTCGTTTCAGGTGGGCGTTCCTCGCCTTCCAGCTGCGATTTGTCTCTTTCTTTCTTTCCCTCCTTCCTTTCCTTCCCTCCTTCCCTCCCCCGGTAACGAAAAGGTGTGGAACACCGAAGCGGGGAATGATAGATGATGAGTCGGGGAGGCAAATTTGGTTCTTGGAACCATTTCTTTCTCTTCCTCCGACAACGTGCAAGGAAGGGTTGGAAGGGAGAGAGAGAGAAAAACGCCCTCTAGTGGTGGGGCATGTCGTTCCAAAACATGTGAGGATGGAAGGAAGTGAAACCACTCCCATTCGTTGGTGAAACATTTTTCATCGTTGCGTGCTTGAACCTTTCCGCTGCAAAGTTATCCTTTCTCCCTTCCTTTCCTTCCTTCCTTCCTTCCTTCCTTCCACCCCACCATTTACCGGTAATCGATTCGTTCATTGGTATCACCTAGCAAGTTGGAAAAGCCTAGCAGTTAACTCGCACACCACACCCCGCATCTCGGAAACATCCAATAGTAAATAAAAACCAATAAGGGTGCACTTTTGGAGAAAACTTGAACTTTGGCACGGGGAATAAGAAAAAGGAAAGAAAGCTTGGGGAGGGTGGTGGTGTGTGCGTGTGTGTGTGTGTGTGAAGTGAAGTGAAGAAAAAGATGAGATTTTCCTACACTTAAGTTGAAATTTAAAAGTCGGCATAGGTGGAGGGGGGCGGGGAAGGAAAGAGGGAAAGAAGAATAATGATAATCTTACTCCCGTTCTACGAGAATTCCGTACATATGATATCTTGCGTTTTAAGGAGTGATTGATTGCGACTTACCGCATGAGTTATCTTGCTCGTCCATGTGTCGGTCTATTCATTGGTCCAGTCCAGGCAATCCAATTAGATTAAATCCTCACCTTTTCCAGAACCGCAGGAAGGGACAGGAAGAATGGATGAAGTGGAAGAACGATGGAAAGAAAGAAGGAAAGAAAGAAAATAAAGAGGAGAACACCAAATTCCTTCCTTCCTGCTTCCTTTTTCCTTCCCTCCTTCCCCGGGTTTTTTCTTTTCTTTTTCCCCCCATTTCCCCAACTTTCCGGAACAACTATCCTTTCAACCGTCCGGTATGATATCACGATAATATGGAAATCAATTCTCTGTTGTAAATGAAAAGAGGAAACGGACTGTTCCCCAGCAAGTGCACAACACCACCATCATCATATAATACTTACTTACTCATGATACTTACCATAAAAACCACGCACCAGTTGCAGTAATCTATCACACAAACCACCTCCATCCATTCAACCCTAAGATCGAGCCACCAATGATCGACGGTGCACGAGCTAGGTTACTGTATGATACCGGTATGTCGGTGATTGCGCAGGCATCTCCCCTCCTCCCCCTCCCCGTCCTTCCTTCCTAACTTAACGGTACTTGCCGTACTCACTTATTCATGAAGAGGACACAGTCCCTCACCGCTTAAATCTGCCATTGTGCTTACACAACTATATATCTATCTCCTTCGTGATGGAGGGGTGGTTGTGCAAGTACAACGATAACGACAATACCAACCGTGCAGTTGCAGTATCATGATGGTTACTGCGAACTGCGTGTTATCATACTTTTGCTTGTATTTGGTTAGTACGTCGGCAGTGGCACTGATAAGTTTGCTTCCGAGATCCGTGATTGATTGATTTGATCGATAATCGAAGAAACTTGGGTTGTACATACGCCATGTATCTAACCTGCGGATATAACATTGTACTGTGCCGTATATATGAGCAATGCTGTACTGTACAGTACGGTACTAGCGTAGTGGTTGTACCGGAGGGACAGACAGACAGACATCACAGGGTCCCACCGTCCGCCCTTCCGTACGCCGAGGTGAAGCCAGACAGCTTTGTATCATGCGGGAATAGTAGCCATCCTATAACTTAATGCTTTGCCGTGATTACCGAAAATGGTACCTTACCTTACTCGCCATACAATTGAGTCCCCCCCGGGGCTGGCCGGGGGGGCGCGCCTACGGGGCTAGCAAAAGCAACCAACCAATTACAAGTATTATTTCCTTCATCTTCGTTCCTATTATGTGTCGTTGGGCCTATGGATGGAGCTAGATAACCAGGAAAAAGGGGACAACCATTGCCATAAATAATCGCGAGCGCTCACTCGCCGACTATAATAGATGTTCCTTCTATCATACCGTATGATACAAGCCCTACCAGCCCTCTAGAAAACAACAACAATAACAATAATAATAATAGTAACAACAATATCCAAGTTTTACACAGAGACCAAGCTGCGTCATAACCCTCTATCTCACCATAACAATACAGTTTCATTTACTCGCGCGCCAGAACCCAAAACCCAAAAAACCAACCAACCAATCAACCAATCGCGTTGGATAAATATAAGTGGTGAACAGGGTGTGGTGTCCCAACCGAATTCCCTGGGAAAACCCCCGGTTAGGCTAGTGCGACCAACCAGGATCACGAAGTTTATTAAACAAACTTTCGATAAATCTGGCGGAAGCCAGTACGGTATCGGCGTGTCTGTTTCCTTTCTCGAACAACCCACCCATTACCAACTTGAGCTAATGTCAAAAACCGACCCATGGAACCGAGCAAAAAAAAAAACCAGACATGCCCTTTCTGTCTTTCTTACTTGTTTCCATCCATTGGGATTTATTCCGGAAATCCGGTACGGTAAAGGCAGAGATGCAAAAAACAATGAAACCGCCACCACGACGACGACCACCACCGACCGCCACCCTCCCCCGCCATTTTTTTCTTCACTTTTGTTCATTTTTTTTTTCCTTCCCATTCCTTGCCTTGCGCATAAATTATTCCAACTTCATTTCCTTCATGACGCTGTACGAGTAAATTAGCGAAAGAAAAGAAAGAAGAAAGAAGAAAAAGAAAAAGTCAGTAGCAAATCCACGGAGCACAGCATAGCATAAATTACCACGACACCGTAGGTATGATAGAATTCGAGTTTATCGCACAGTTGCTGTATGCGAAAAGAAAACGCAATAAATAAATAAATAAATAAATAATCAAGAACCAGACCGGCTTGACTTGACATAACCTAACCTACGGTAACGGTAGCCCCAGTAATTCGAATTCGCAAGTGGTAGATCGTTTAATATACGTATGTAGCTGCACAGTAAACATTTTAGTTATATATGTGAGTGTTGGGGTGGAGCGGGTGAGTTAGGCGGGTGCGACATCACACCGTGCGTAGAAGCACTCTTTCTTTTGTTCGAGAAATGCTTGTGTTGTCTTGTCTCCAATCACCACCCCATCGCCACCACCACCACCATTTTCTATAAAAAATTAAAAATTAAAGTGCCGGGTCGGATTTGTGATGATGGGTGGATTGAGGAGGAGGAGTGTGTGTTTTTGTGTACGGATGAATGAATGGATGGACGAATGAATTGGTGGAGGGATGGGGTGGACGATTTCGCGTCGGGGGGCGCCGTTGGAGGAGGAGAAGGAGGTACGGCAGGGAGGTACGGTAGGCAGCGGATGGGTCGGTTGGTCGGTCTGTCGGTCGGTCTGTCGGTGGGTGAGTGGGTTATGCGCACGAGCGCACTGTATCATACTAGCACTAGTCCTGAATTGACCGTTACGAGTACGGGTACGTATCATACGAAAGCAACTTTGCGTTGGCTGCTTGCCTAACTGTCTGTCTCGTCTGCCTGCTGCTGACGGGAGAAGAGAAGAATGGGCTTTCGGAAAAAAAGCTCTGGAATAGTTAATTAGTTAGATAGAACTTGCGGCTCAATAGAGCACGCGGACGACGACGACGCTGGGAGTATACCGTATGCGTACTGTACACTCCATGTCTGATAAGTTTTCTGCTGCTACGATTGCCTGGCAGAAACTGCGCACTATTGTCTGGATACGGTATCCCCGTACTATTACCGCGGCACAACCAGACATCTGAGGAGCCGGACAAGGCTAGAATAGAGAACCACATAACCCGTACTGTATAAACACACCTGGATTACTTCTAGTTAGAGGGTCAGCCGACAAAAAAATCACTACTGTGAAGAGGGCAGGTAATCCCCAATATTAGTGATGCTGAGCCCAGCTTAGTCCTCTACAATACCCCTCAAAAGGTGAATATTCCCCTTGGAGAGTGCACATGAACAAGATATCTGGAGTATTATATCATAGCTGGGGGTTTTTCCCAGAGGTCGAGATATCATACCTGCTAGTGAGGTGCGGTTCTGAAGGGCTGAGTGGACTGAGTAAAGGACAGGTCAGAGTGACATAGTACCTAGCCTTGATATCATACCTGCTTGTATACTGCTGATATTTACCAGCTGTACACTATCCCCTTCGGGGAGCAGCAGGCAGAGCTCCCGAAAATCATATACATGGCTGCTGAGAATGTTTTGGGGCACGATGGAGCAGAAAGTTGAGAAAATTACAGGAGGGCCGTAGATATCAAAGGTTAGCTTGGCCAACTTCCCAGATCTCAATCCGGTCAAGAATGACTGGGCAGAAAGAAGGCCTCATACTGCTGCTGGATTATTGCTTTTTGTTTCTGCTTTTATCTATTTTTTAGTTGAATTGATATCCTTCTTTCTCGTGGGGACCACATGGAAACTTGTTAGACACGACTGCACAGTAACCTTCATTGCAAATTATTAAGATTGAGAATAATGATCTATACACGCAATGAAGAAATATAGACAGCGAACAGTTTTAGAAAGTCGCCACTACGCGAGAGATACTATATGCACGGTCGCAGAGGTGAAAAATAAAATAAAATAAATAAAAGGAAAAGGAAACAAGACCCCCCCCTTCCCTAAAGGGCCAGAAAAAGGGGGGGAAACGGTGACATAGGGAAAAATGGAGACAGCCACGCCCGACCTCGATGACGGGCAAAAAATGTTCAACCAAAGGAAGGAAAGTTGATGGAACAGTGAAATAGACCAAACGATAAGCGCCGTAAAAGATTAAGTAAAACTTTCGGAATAATAGGGTAAGAGACTTATCAGGTCAGATCAAGCCGCCCAAAAAATAGCTTCTGCTTGCCCAATTCCGTACAATTTTGAACACAGAAAGTGACAGCATGTAGCAATCACAGAAAGGAACACAAGAGGTAAAAGACAAACCCACCCCACACTCTAATGAAAAAATCCCTGAAGGAAAAAGAAGCAAGGCACAAGAAGAGAAAAACTAAAAAAAATACAAACACGGACATTGATTGCCTCGTTTGGGCAACCAATCTGTCCGTTGCTTTTGGTCCGCTTTTTTTTTCGTGCTCAATATTCGCGACCGAAAGTTGACCCAGTGTGGATTGGTAGGTGAACATGTAGGCGATGAACACCAACTTTCCCGGCCTGCTTGCAAGCAGACTTGGAGCCAGCATCGACTTGTTTGACATTCGGATCGGTGTGGTCGTCCACGTTGCAGCATTCGATGCTTTGTACCCATCGATCAGCAAGGGCTTCCTGGGAGGTAATTCGTTTTGAGGGATCCAAGTGCATCATTCGGTAGAGTAATCGCTTAGTAGCGGGTTTGAACTGGCAAAAGGGGAAGAATTTCGGATAGTCTCCGTCCTTTGTCATTTCGCCGCTAGGATTCTTCGCCAACCACTTGTTGAAGCAATCGAGGTATTTAACGTATTGGGTGCTGTCGGTAGCGTTGGCTTTGTTCCACAAGGGACCCCCAAAGGAGAGAACAAAAAAGACCATTGCACAAGACCAAACATCCAGTTTTCGAGCATCATAAGGGCCTGTAGACTGTTAGAAATAAACCGATCCGAGGGATTAATGTACACTAACCATCCTTGTTTTGAACCTCTGGTGAGATGTATGGGGCACTGCCAACAATACCCGGCTTGCTCAGCCTTACACCAGCCATATCGGTTCCACACTTGATGCCCGCTGAGCCGGGATGTCTGCCGGAGAAAACCTCTGAAACGCCGAAATCAGTTATCTTAAGATGACCATCGCTGGTTATCAAGAGATTCTCGGGTTTGATATCTCGATGAGCGATCCCGTGATCGTGTAGATACGCAACACCCCTCAACAACTGCTTGAAGCAGCACAACTTCTCGGCTTCCTTCATAAAGGATTTCGAAATCAAAGAGAAAAGATCACCACCGGTGCAATACTCCATAACATGGCACCAACGGTCACCGCTACCGATGCAGAGATCGGCTGTCAGAACAATGTTTGGATGATTCAGACTCTTCGAAATGCAGAATTCCGAGTTGACCTTTTCAATGTATTCCTCCTTAGATTCATCCCTCCCCCTCTTCCTAAACTCCTTAACGGCGTATAATCGAGTGTTGGGTCCCGATATCCTATGCATCACCTTGACGATAGCAGACACTCCCTCACCGCAAATCTTGCTCTTTCCTGGTACGTGACTGTGATTGGCGTATTTTGACGATAGTGAGATAACCGGAACATCCATCGCCGGCACTACAGTGCTCATTTTACGTGACTTTGACCCGGCCCCTGATGTTGCTGGATGTGTGATTGCATTTCCAGTAACATCCTTGATTCCATTCACACTGCTTGAGCGTGAACGTCTTGGGAAGAGGCCAGACCGCTTGGTTGCGCTCGAAGCCTTCCCATTAGAGGTGCTCGCGGGTTGGGGTTCTAGGGGCTCGCATGTCGATGTTGATGATCCAGAAACGGTAGGTGTACCGGCTTGAGACTGTGCCGGCGTGTTGTGGGCCGAAAAAAACCCCTTCGACTTGGTCGGTTGGGGTGTGTATGGTCCCACGGATTGATCCATTGGCATTCCATTGCCAGACGAAGACGAAGAGTGTACCCTGCGTATTAATCCGTGAAGCTTACCAGAGGCTTGCCGCATAAGCTTTCCTCTAGGCGTAGCGGTAGGTTCCACAGATGATGGTGCTGGTTTTGCTGCTACTGGTGGTGTGGCTGGCGTCTTCATGATTGCTGGAGGATTGGGGACGGCAGGAAACCCCTCAGTGCTCGAATTAATGAAAACACCAGAATGGCTGTCACTCGTAGGAGTAAGTGGCTCATGCATTTCACTGGACGTCTCGTCATCTTCCACCTCTTCGGGCACAGTGTGGCATCCATGATGGTGCTCTTCCAACTCTCCAGGCCCAATAATGAACCTAGGCTTCGAATCGAGGTCCGCAGGCTCGAGACTAAAGAGAGAAGATGAAAGTTCTGGATCGAGAGGAGGCACTACCCCGACATTGGGCTCTGGATAGGTTTCTGGCGTCATTGGTAACGAGGAAAGGGAAGCTATTGAGCTTGAGCAGGTGGAGGGACAAGAGTCTGAATGTGTCGAGGTACTCATAAATGCCATGGGAGGAGTTAACTTAGGAAAGGTAAGGTCGAAGGGTGTAAGAGGTATAGATAGGATAGACGGATATAACGCAGGTTGAGATAGTGCTAGAGGCCAGACGAATTATCTATCAAGGTGGAGCACTGTAGGGTAGGTTGGTCAAGTTGAAACTTTTGAGGAAGAAGGGAGGGCGTTGGCTGTGTATAAAGGCAGATGAAGAGGCAGTATTATAGATAGTCCGTAATCCGGCGGAAGTCGACGTCCCATACAGCAAATCAAGGGGCACGGGAAGGGATGCAGAGGTGTCAGGATTTGCAAATAGACACACGGAGGGGACCGCTCAAATAGTACGCCGAGACTTCGTGACCGAGGGCGGCGAGAATGGGGGGGAGCATGCAGAATATGTACTCTGGGATGCGGAGGAGGGTCGGGAGGTAGAGAGGAGGGGTGTATGGGGTGGGTGGGTGTGGAGGGACGGAGGGGTGCGGAAGAGGAAGAGGAGGGTGGAGATGCGGAGATGTAAGGGAGAGAGAGAAAGTAGGAAGACTGGCGCGGGTGGAAGAAATATGTCTAGGCGGGACGGGGAATGGGGAGGAAGGGTAAGTGAGAGGGTTTGGAGGGGGGAGGGTGCAAACTATACCGGTGCTCGAGTACTCGAGTATGTACAATGTACAAGTAAGTTGTGTATGCAGGTTTCAAGAGGTTCGGGGCACAGAACGAGGGATGGTGGGGGGAATAACAGGGCTCAAGTCTCCCCCGGTAGTACCAAGGATGGACGCTATTGACCACTGCCTCTTTTGTTACTGCAGAGACAGATGCTCGCCTACCTCGCTTTCTTGCTGCTGCTCCTGCTGCTGACTGCTCCCTGAAGCCTGAGGTAGTTGCAACGGCACCACCAACAGTGTTATCCCCTTCCCCGTCTGCTGTGTTCACTCAGCGTTTCTCTTTTTTTCTTTTCCCCCTTCCCTGCTGCTGGACAAAAAAAGGGTGAGCGGTGTGTTGCTGCGCTACCGTACTCCAGACGCTCCTCCGCCACTCGTGCTCAAAGCGAAGTGGTTGGTAAGTTATGGGCGTCACCGCGCTGTTGCTTTTTCACATCCGCTCGTAAAAAAAAACAGCCTCACGCATCAAGAAATCTCCAGCCAACGAGTGGGAAGGAAAGAAGGAGGCAAGTGACAGGGCTCTGGTTCGTCGCTTGAGGTTGGTGAATTCTCAAAGGAATCTTCACAGACAACTTTTTCACCCCTCAGAAAAAAAAATAGAAAAAAATAGAAAAAATCCTATTCCAGTCGTACGGAGCACATAATACCATACTGTAGGTTGGGCATCATGTCCCAGGAGAATGGAATGCAAAAACAGACTTGGAAATATTCTCTGGAGCGGGGGAATATTCTCTGGAACGGGGAAAACTTCCAAAGTAGGTTTTCTTCCCTTTCGCTTTTTTATTGCCCTCCATCCCACCCTACGCATGCCTTATCTTGTGCTCAATGACGCTATTATCACGATGATGTCGACCTATCTCGGTTTGCGACGAAATATCACACTGCAATGATATTTGTATCATACAGAGAACCTAAAAAGTATAATAGCCCCTTGACTTGTACCACACCCCCTCTTTCCTCAAGATATTACCCCTCCAAATTCTATCGATTTCTCACTCTCCTATCTTTTCGCATCCCACCTTATTCGGCCATTGAGGAAATCGAATGAGTATAATGAAGGAAATTCTGTGTGAAAAACGGGACAGAGACATCTATCTACCGCTACGCAGACCATGCATACCTATGCACTGATGGCAGGCGCTACGGGTCTCATTCCCTCCTGTGATTCCTATCCTTTCTCCCTTCTACAGAAATCCCTGGATTCAGTAATATCACACTCTGGCTAGGTCGAATCCTCCTATGGGAGTGACGGTGACTTGCCGGTCGCAGCCCTGTCAACGACCCATACTCTCCCTCATTCTCCATTCCATCACATTCCCCATCTTATTCACATACTATTATTTACCACGGTACCAATGTAGTTGTGGTGCTCGAGCACACTGCAGGCATAAAAATGGGCTACATTCAGCCTTCCAGTGCCAACAAAGAGATATGGCTGACCGACTGTCGTCCACAAGTATCGAAAGTATCGACGGGAGGTCGGGATTCCGCGGGTCACTGGGCGGCACTGTCCAGGATTCTGAGTGGGGGAGGGGGACCCTGTCAACAGATCGGAAGAGTGACATCCCTCTGACAGAGGTCGATTTGCTATGCGCTCTGCATCCCCACATTTTGTGAGGCAATCAAAGGTGCAGCTCCCTTCCTCTCCCCTCCCCTTTGCACTTTGGCTTTGCATCACCACCGAAAATCCCGGGGTAAAGAACTCAGAAACACTTCATCCCTCGCCTAATTGGGGGCAACTCCACCAAAAAAAAGAAACCCGGTTCCAAGTCAGAAGTTCTCAAACACAAAAACGGTTAGAAAACTAGCAGAATCAGCAATAAGTAATATCGATGACCAAAATTTCATAGAGGCGGGAAGCCCTGCTTTCAGATCGATAGATACGGTATAGCTACGATAACCTCACAGCTGATAAAAACAACTAGCACATTCCCAGAAAATGGTTTCGTGAAGGCGCCTCGAGTCGGTGATAAATACATGGCCTCTGCCAACACCAACGGAACGGACATTCTTGCACCAATTTGCAGGCCGGTATCACTCAAAAGCACACGGATAACACAGATAACTTAGTATCCGCTGTGGATGATGCATCCGGCGGTGGCGTATGGGGGAGTGCTCACAAGGCGTCGCTTTGGATTTCTCACTGGACTGGATGGAAGCGGATGAGATGGCAGTCTGTCCTACTTGTACAGATACATCAACGAGCGTTCGCAAGAATATGAGCTCAATCAATTGCAGCTCAGACTGGCAGCCTCAGGAAGGGCGCACGCGGTTCCAGCGCTCTGCATTCGCATTCACATTGCTGCTGCTGCTGTGTCCCAACCAGCATCTACTCTTTTTTCTTTTCTTCATTTCATCTCAGCTTCCAGAAATCTAACCGTGTTCGCTAGGCGCTTCCGAATCTCCTATTGACCAAAAAGGGTCCACTAGGACTCCCAGCATTGCTGCGATCGGTCGGTACTGACTCGTTCCCCATTCAGGTCGATTCATCCCCAGGTGGCATTGGGTTCCTTGTGCACTGGATTGCACCGCTGATCCTGATTGAAATCGGGCATGCCGGTTCACCTGTTTCTGCCTTATCGGTAATATGTGCCTAACACATCACATTGATATTTTTCTGGTGATTTTCTTTCCTATTTTGTCCCTTTTTGTTTTCTGTCGGACCAACCCTCCTCATTTTGGCAATGCGGGTGACCCACTAACCATGTGGGGGTACCGTTGCCCCACGAGACCCACGAGACCCACGAGACCTTGATCTCCAAAGGGATCAAGGAAATGCAACCAGTCAAGTTCGCCCCATCCGAATTTGGTAGAACGTTTGTTGTTACCGCCGAGAATAATGAGGTGAGGGTGTTTTGAAGGATATTCTGGTTGCACCCTTTTTTTTCCCACTCGCTTCACTCATTTCCCCTCATCGAGATTCTCGATAGCGATCTAGAGTAAGATATTCTCAGGTGAAAATTTTCGAAAAACCTGCATAACTCTAGACTCGGCCTTGCTCCCAAGTGAATTTTGTACTCGTACATTGACTCCAGTACCATGGTGGGGCCGGAACATCATTTCTCCGCGCAGCTTCCCGGCACCCCATTGAAAAGAAAAAGTTGAGACGAAATGCATTTCCAATCATTTTCTTCCTCCTAATTTGTCTTTCCGACCCTCTTAACTGAGAGCGGGGGCTCGGAGGACAACCCAAGTGTTTACCAACGCGTGCGAACCAATCATCCGGTGGCAAAGAAATATCTCTGCCACAGAACTAAGGGGCCCACTGGTCTACGCTAACTTACCAACGCCACGCTATCGAGGCAAAAAAAGAAAGAAAAAGCCCTTGTCAAGTCCTCGGGCTAACATATTGGGCTGCCTCTGCCTTGAAGACTTTCTCTCCGCCTTCGTCTAATGCCCCCACCGTACCATAAGTTACCTATGGTGGTGGTGCTATGGTACAGTATGTGAGTTAAGGCAAGAATATATCGTACAGGCTCTCTCTCAGCAACCTTCGCTGTCGATCTAAATAAAAAAGCAGCCCGAATGCCGAATGACGGTAGAAACAGTCTCTCGGAAATGAGATGGCGATCGCAAAGGTCGACCGTCCATGGCTTCAATTGTTCCAGATATTTATCCGGACGACCACCCCTGAGTCAGGCCCTTGGTATCGGCCCTATCTCAGTAGCCCACCGGTACCTACTTGTACCATGCAATACGTTCGTTCCGACCATTTAAGTGCTCGGCCGCTTCCGGGGTTGGAGGAACAAACTACTCGAGTAATAAGGCAAACGAAACTTTAATTGCCTATCCGGCATCTCGTAAGCCGTCCCGAAACTCTTAGTACTCGAGTACAACTTGCTACACTCGCCCGGGGGGACAAATGGCTTTAGGCGACCGCTTCTAAAAGGCTTGCATCGTGCCAGTTCTCTAGTGGCCAGGCGAAAGAAAAAAAGGCCTCCATGAGTTTCCATTGGGGAATGGGAATTATCTGTCAGCACAACCCTGAAAAAATAGACACGAGCACTTTAAAACAAACAGCCCGAAGGCTTTGTTTGCCCTTTGCTTGTTTCAAATCTAGCGAGCGAATACGAGGCCTGGTTGGGGGATGGCGGGCCATTGATCGATGATACGGCACTCGAGCATCCCATCAATTGTTATCCATGAGGCCATTAGCACGTTATTCAGAGCTACTGATCATAGCTAGCCTCTCGAAACTCCGCCGACAAAACGTGTTTATTATCGGCATCCAGATAAGTTCTCACCTGTCTCTCCGAAATAACCCTTCCTGGGCAAATAATGGGACAAAAACAAACAAGACGTAATTCACACCACAAACCCTTGGCGCCTAGCAAAATCACGCAAAAAAAACGAACAATCCCGGATCGCCGGTCACGGGTTGTCACTCGAGATATCTGACTCAGAGTAATTACATTACTTTGATGCTGAGCCGCGGGGTTGAAATAAAAAGAAAGGTAAGGAAAGCAGGAAAAGGGAAAAAAGAAACCGATTTTGCGGGGGAGGGATGTGGGCATTTTGGGAAGGAAAAAAAGCAACTCTCCCGAGAGTTTGCGCTTTTGTGGCTTTCAGCCTCGATAGAACCGGTCTCTATTTGTTTTGTTTTTTTCTGATATGATGTGTGGACTTATGCTATCGTGTGTGAAGTGGAGGATGGTGTGGTTTTGATAACCTGGAGCGCTTGTACTGTACGAGTAGAGCGCCCGAGCACAGCGAGCACCGACATCATGTCTCTGTTCGTGACATGCATCGATTTATATGAAAACCACTGATCTATGCCTGCCTCCCTGCCTCTGCGGAGAGTGGTCTTTTTTTTTCTTTTTCCCCTCCCTTTCCATAACAGCACACAATACCTACCAACCGTAGCTTCCGAAGCCACCTCAACGCATGAACGTGTCTCCTCTCCCCGTTTCCCTTCCTCCCTTCCTCCATAACGCACACCGCATACAGTACCAAACCAGACCAAAACCATGCCACCACACGCAAACATCACTCCCCTTTGCATAATTATGATACTCCAGGTTTTATAGACCCAACCGGCCCGACAACCCCAACCTTGGGCAATCAAGCAATCAAGCATCCAACCAGGCATGAGAGGAAGAAAGAAAGAAAACGAATCAAATCAAATCAAATAATGGCATGAAAAACCGCCCAAACACTTTCAGCTGACTGAACTGTAATCTCTTGCCATCCGCAGTAATGCCTCATATATATCCACCACCACCACAACAACAACAACTTGAACCCCCAGGAGCCCTCCGGACTACCACCCCCCCCCTCATCTCCCCGCCTCACCGTCATCTCACCTATAATATTATAATATTATTATATCGTAGCCTACTAACGCCAGTGCATTTTTTTGACAGACAGAGCCTGATCTGATTGGCTATTTAGGCCTCATATAAAATTACTTGATTTCATGCATTCATTTGTTCATTCCAACCTAGCCAGCTAAGAGGTAGGAAAGTAGGTAGGTAGGTAGGTAGGTAGGTAGCCAAAGGCAAGCAGGGCAGGCGGGCGGGGGCGGGGAGGCAGGCGTAACATGGCGCACACTTGTCCGTTGGCGCCCTCCCCCTTCCCCGATCGCCTCAGGGGAGGGGGGGGGAGGGGTACGGTACGGTTCGGTAGGAAAGTTTAAACCTCCCCCGGATTGGAGGGGTGTATTGCTCCGTTTCAGATAGATTTTAAAGGTTTGTGGGGTATAGGAGGCTCTGGAATTGTTTTTTCTTCTTTCTTTTCTTCTTCCCCCGGGGTAAGGATCGGCGAGTGATGCTTTGTGAAGTTTTGACGTGTGTGGTGGGGTGGGAGCTTTTTTTTTGGGGGGGGGGGGGGTGTCTAATAGTGCGGTGATTGATACTGCCATAGTTGGGTTTCTAGAGTTTTTTTTTTTTCATTTTTCATTTTTTCATTTCATTTCATATTTACCACTGATTGTTTATTCAGTGGTTATTTGATTTGATTTAATTATGGGCTTCTCTGGGCGCGATAATTATGGTATGATATTAACCATATTTCTTTAAATTCGACTTACTACCGGCGGGTACCCCTTTTCGCTGCGATCGGCCCTAGCCAAGTGGATGATAATAATAAGTTGACCAGGTTTTCGGCCAAGTCGACTTGGCCGGGGAAAAAGGATGAGGTATCATACATACATATATATCTTGGGGAGGAGGGGGGGCACGACAGTGCTCGTGATGTCGAAGCGTTTTTTTTTTAATAGAAAAATGAACTACTACCGCATACCACCCCAGATCCGAGCCAACGGGTCAGCACCAAATCTTCGTGGCATCATATGCGATGGTGGTCCTGTTTAAAAATAATGCTTCGGTAATTGCGAATGGCATCGTACTGTACAGTACAGTTACGGTACGTGGTGCAATTAGAAGTACCAATGCGAACCCCCGGCCGGCAACGGTATTGATAAAAGTAAGTTACCAGACGGTGGGTAAATGAGTAATAACATCCACTACCGAACAATGGACTTTCCAACCGACGCGGGAAAGTAATAATTAATACGTTACTCTGCAGCGGAACGACTGGGCAGAAAGGATCTACAAGTACAAGTAAAAAAGTATCATACGGTATATCCGCAGTCTCATGGCTCGGTCATTTTTGAAATGTCACAAGTAATTAACGATAGCAGCACGTTTCCGTTTCGGCTTCCTCCTCCTCCTCGTTGAATTAAGGGAGGCGGCAGCTCCCGAGTAAGTTAAATAATCCATTCCCTCATAGTAAGCCATCGTGGGGGACAACAACAACCACAAGCAAATCTCTCGCGTTCCTTGTTGTTCGAGGATTTCTCACTTCACATGCGCGGATGGGATGGAGAAGGAAATCCTTACTTAAGGAGTCAAGCTGGCCTGAGCTATGCTAATGGAGGGGGGGGTTGCTTGCTCTTGCATTGCTTTGCATTGCTTTACACTTCTTACAGTGTTGTAATTGTGGAGCGTAATGAGCCTTCCCCCCATGGAGGCCCATTCTTATTCTGCTTCTTCAGGCTTCAGGCTTGCTCGCGTGTGCGGTTTCCTTTCTCTGCTTTGTTCTGCAAGCCATAATCGGGAGAGCAGTGCTGTCCGCCAGTTGTCCGCTGTTGCTCAGTGTTGCATCGAGCTCATCTCCATCGGTGGTTCCTGGCATGTTCCGGTTGTGTACCGGTGCTCTATTTGCGAATTGGTCTAGTTCAGGCTCTCAAAGTTATTCCCCCATCCGTTCGGTCATACATAAGCACGGCTGCGCGAATACAGGTATGTATCCCTCAGAATGAGGCCTTAGGCCTTCTGCTACCATACCTTACCCTGTACCAGCACCGTACAATGGGAGGTTTGAAGCTCTTGGCACAGCAACAAGTATAGGGTGTACTTTCTTCACAGAGAGAAAGGTTCTATAGTGCCCGTTTTTTTCTTGAGCCGGTACTTGTTGTGACCCGGAAGGGATACCTTGGTTGGCAGCTTTGAAGATCGTCTTCGTGGTTGGGAAACACAATTGTACGTTTTTGGTATGTCGGGAACTCCGAACCTCCCTAATTAAAAGCCTACCGGTATCTTCCCAGCAACATACAGGCAGGTGAGTAGAGGAGAGTATCTTGGCCTGGCTTGGAAAAGGTTACCAGTGCGAGGTATAATGATGCGGGCCCCAATGATACTTCCCGGCCCGCCCATCAATGCACCCATCATGGATTTGATGGGAAGGGAGGGGGATTTTTTTTATTTTTTAAAAAAGAAAACGCCTCGCTATAATGAAGTGGCTTTGGGGCTCATGGTTCTTGCAGGTCGCAAGTAGAGTATGGTATGGTATGCGGGTGTAATGCAAGCACTGTATTTTACAGACACACAGTACTCGTACAAACCGCAGGAGAGACTGCATACGTCTCGGCCCATCGTGATCTGAGGGCGGCCCGAAGCAGTAAATGCTCCGCACGGGTCATCGGCACCGCGCGAGTACGCGTATCGTACTCTGGCAAACAGCTGATAGTAAGTACAGGTACAAGTAAGCAGCAAAGGAGGCTTGCCTCTACCTGGTATATTTGAAGGTCGCCCTCTCCCTCTCTCCCTCCCTCTCCCTTCCTCTCTCCATGCGCCCGCGCCCCACCCTATTCGAATTTCTCCTAGGAATGGGAAGACGCTGCAGATGGCTTAGCTCGTTTGTTCATACCAAAGGGAGAACGGCGGAAAGGAAAGGCGATATGAACGACATTGCCGACCTTGGCTCATCGGGGGTCTCGCTTTGGGAACGGAAACGTCGGTCATAACGGCTCACTCGAGGGGTAGCTGTCTACTTACGGCGCCTTGGTATTCTTGGTATTCTTGGTATTCTTGGTTTTCTTGGGAGTTCGGGGTCAGATGAAAATACCGTATTTTTTCGTGTTATACGGTTTTTTGCCAAGACCGGTTTTTGCCCAAGATTGGGCACACAACCCTTGCAGACGATCACTCAGCCGCATTGTTGTAGACTCCTAAAACCCACACCTTGGTTACTATGCTGGCTGGAGGGATTTGAGGGCCCATTTCAGACTCCAGGCACCGGCTTGGCAAAAAACCGTAAGACACGAGAAAATACGGTATCTTCTTGGTGCATCGGGGCTAGGGCGGTTTTGGGGTTCGGTCTACCGGTTTTAGTGCAGGGGTTTTTATTTCAACCTTAGCCGGTGTTCCTTTTTGAGGGGTGGTTGTTGAATATGGTGGATAAGGTTGCTGGGATTTAGCCTTTTTTTGGCTTATCATTTTTTTTGACACAGGAGTTGCCACCGGCGGAGCTTGTGAACAAGCAGGCAAACAAACAAGGAAATGAATACTTGCAGGTTCCGCCAATGTTCCTATCTCGAGAAGGTGTTGTGCTATTGGCCTCCGCGTGAGGAACAAAACACGAGCAGCTCCTTTACCATTTACAGTCATTCGGAATCAATCATCAAGCAGATGATGTGATTGCCAAGACTCTACTCTCATAACACCAACTCAGCAACTCACTTTTACAGGGACAAGGGGGAGTTTTTTGCTTGAAGCCTGCATCGGAAACTAGCAGATAAACGTTTTCGCACCGCCGTTCCCAGAAGTCTTGGGTAGGGTCGGGATTGCCACCGCATCGCTCCCGATCCTGGAGCTCGCCGTATTGTTTGGCAGACAACATTAAAGTGCGGTCAAACACAGATACCGATACCTATCATACGACACAAGTATAGATACAGTGCTTTGGACCAAGACTTTTCAACGCAGAAAGGTCCGTGATTTTACTTTTCCAGAGATGGAGAAATATCCGGTTCCGGGTTATTCTCCTATTGTGCAGGCGATTTCGAGGGGAAATACACCAATTGAGGGTTTAGTTCGAGGATCGATGGAAGCGGGTGCGGTTCTTGGAAGTGCTGGCGAGGGTCGTCCCCCTGAATAAAATTGCTCAATCGTGCGGGGAAATTTTGGTCGTTTGATTATTCTGGCATTTATCGATATAGAAGGTTCCATAGACGTTGCTTAACGACAAGTTAAATTCCGCCGCGAGATCTCCAAAATTACAACCCAGCAGGGTGTTTGACGATTTCCGCGCAATCAATCGGTAGAGTGAATGGTGGGAGCGAGCGGAGAGGAAAAGGGTTGACATCTCCGCCGATACCGGGAATAATGGCATTCGCGGGAGTATATAAGATGTGGATCATTTAGGGCGACCGGGTGTACCTTGCTGAATATAAATATTTGGCTTAGCGGGGTGGAGGATGAAGTGCTGTCTGGTAGAACAAGAGCATGGGCTGTACTACCGATATCGCTATTTCGAGAAGGCTTCGGGATGCGGATAAGGGAGCTGCCGATACCACTCGAGATCGGTCGCTGTCTATGCCAATGTAGTAAATTCAAGCATAGATGCTCACTCGCCTTTGCTCATCCGAACATCTGTTGATTATCAAGATAACGCCGATCAGATTCCCATCTAACGCCCCGAATTAGTAAATCTGTCCTTTGCCTTAGGGTCGACGGCCAGGCCCGTGGGAGAAAGTTGAGCGAAAGCCTTACTGGCGGGAAGCATTCCCCGTGTCTCGTCCGATAAGGCTACTTTTTAGGTATAGTTGGATGTATTTAGCCCTCCACAAGGGCTTGCACGAGATGCATTGCGCAATTACGATCCCTCGGGAATGGGGGTACCAGATGACTGTGTGACGAGTCAGATATGGTGAAGCTGTGGGGGCCATATCCACTGTTCACGAGCGCATTATGAGACACCTGACTGACTGACTAGTGTGGAGACGTGGAATGTGTGCTTGGGGGACAGGTAGTGCAGATGAGGTCCGTGTTTGAACTTGTGGGATCGGGCGTGGGGGGGCTAGTTGCTTTTTTCTCTTTTTCTTTTCTTTCTTTTCTTCCTCTCTCTCTCTGTTGGTTTACGATGAGGAGAGTTTCTGGGTTAAGTAGCCCGTGAGCATTTGCCTTGGGTGAGACTTGTATTCCGTCGAGTATGGTGTTGGGATTTAAGGTCGAGAGGATGGAGACGGTAACGCTATAGTGTTGCTTAGAAACACATGTAGAATACACAGATAAGATTGTATGGCTGTCTGCGTTGGATATTGAGGATGCGTCGTGAGCTAGGTATTTTCCCATGCACGAGCAGTCAAATCGGTAGAATCTCTATCAAGTATAGATAGCCCAGAATAGTAGCAGTATTGAACACCGCATTCAAATCGAGTGCCTTCTTTGGTACGACGCCCGCACAGGACAATGTGGACCCAGATCAATATCAGAGCATTCCCTGTCCACCCCAGACCACACCGTCCTAAGTCTATTTTTGGTCTCATCTCGACCTATCTCGCCCTTCCCCCATACCACAGATCACTGTGCTACAGACTGAAGATCAATGCAGTACGATACCGCACCAGATCCTAAAATTCCCACCGGCTCCATCGTTAACCCTCTGCACGCCAGATGAGCAAGACAAACATCTCTCTCTCTCTCCCCCTCTTAAGCATACCCCCCCTCCTCACCCCTCAGCACCGGCTTTTGGACCACCCGGGGGCGATACGAGCAACACCACCCCACCATTCCCAGCCGGTTCACGAAAACGCACTCGCGCTTCCAGGTTGTTATCATGGCAATCACAAATACCGAGTGACAATTCATGACTGAGAATAATAATAAAATCTCTATAATATTCTATATTGACCCATCCACGCCACTCATTCACTGCTCTAGACTCTAGACTTTCGATCCGATCTCAAGAGCGGCAGGAGGGGGGTTGGATTGACTATGGTTGGTGCTTAGTCCCGGTGAGTAGTTATGTGGGTGGGTGATCTGTGTATGTACCCGAGAGATTTCGATCGCCCGAGACAGCAGACAGACGGACAGACGGGCAGATGTCCCCTTCCTGCGTTGACAATTCAATGATGCTGCAATGCACTGTAGTTTCTCCTCCTTCCTATCTCTGAAGGAAGGACTGCTATGCTGGAAATAGAGATGCGGTTGGGGAGAGGGAGAGGGGGGGTAATTGGTGCAACGCCACGCTTCGTATTCTATGCAGCCCGTGGGGTGGGAGGTGTGAGCGGGGTGGGCTCTGGGCATCGTGACTAGAGGACTGTGAGGGAGTGGCAATTTGATAGACACTCCTGTATAGCTATAGAGACGGCGTGAAGGAACCCAGGGCTTTCTTGACGTGGGTTGTTGTGGGCACGGCTCTATTGTGCTCCAGAGGGGAGCTCGAGATGTTTAGCGGAAAAATGCACGATTGTCAGTGGCGAGGCAAAGGCTCAGTAGATCGACCCGCCAGGGAATTTATGTTGGCGGGTCAGGAGACTTCTGTGTTGGCCAATGGGTGAGGGAAATGCTGCCACTTCCTCTCGTTGTATCATACGGGATTGTTATTATTTTTTCTAATGTATCAACAGGGTCGAAAACCTGAGCTGGCTCTGCCCAGGTCAACAAGTATTATATACAAATTCATGCTTGCTTGGAAAACCAAACCCCACGAGGGTGATTCAAACAAGACCTTATCCTTGGTAGGGATTCCAGGTCTTTAGTACAAGAAATTTCTTCACAGCTCCACTATTTATACCAGCCAGACAGGGAGAATAACCTCTCATCTTTCCGGATACCTGCTACCTTTGAGCAATAAGCCAGCGCGTCAAGGACAACACAATCTCTCAGGCTTACAAACCTATAACGCAGGCAGCTTCCCGGGCCACAATTGTTGGGAAGAGGCGAGGGAAGAATTTATAGTACAGTTCAGTGCAAAATCCGCGAACCAATCATAGGGATACTTGTTAAACCCACAGCGATCAACAGCGCAGCATACGTCCCACCCTATCACACCCCAAGTCAATCATTTTGGCTTCGCGCATCGGCAGCACACACTCCCTTGCCTATCTGGCGAGTCGATGCTTCAGCGCCCAGGTATCAATCCCGAACGCACACGAGACGGCAAGTTATGACAGATTTTGATTCAGGAGATACCGAGCACCGAATACCGAATACCGCGGCCCATGGCGAGCAAAAGTCAATCCAGTTCGATTTAGAATGGTTTACTGGTATCTCGCGATGGGCTGTCAGGGTTTGTACTTTCCTTCATTCCCAACTATCCCAATACCTAAGGAACCTACCGCCAAATAAAAAATGTAAATCAAAATCGTGTGGTAATCCTTTCAACATCTATAATCCGGCCTGACAACCATTAAGCAAGCACTTGGCCAACATCCGAGAACTGCGGGCTCTGCGCGGTGCGCTACAGCCGCCGCTCATCCTGCACCACCTACATACCCGGTTGCCCTACTGTTCTTTTGCAGCAGCAGGAGGACAGTTTGAGACAGTCCTCGTGGCCTCTTCGACCGCCACTCGCACCACCCCCTCTCTCACGCCCCCAATCTCACACTCTCTTCACGAGTACCAGATTTCACAAGAAGAAAAAACCCTCGGCCTATCAGGAAACTTTCCCAAAAGGTTATAGTACTATTGCAGACTTTTCGGGTTTCCGATCGAGTGCTACCTCATGATCAGTCCAGAAAAAGAGAAGGGAAGAGAAAGGAGAAGAGGGAAAAAGAAGAGAAGAGCTCCGAAACTCCTCTATTCTTTGCTTGTGGGGAGAAGAAAAAAGGGGGCCACCGAGATTAGAATATAGTCGGGAGATGAGAATGGACAGGTGAATGAAAGAGAATGTGTTTTTGTTTCCAGCTCTTCGTGGGAAAAAAATATAGAGTAAAAAAGATAAAGAAATAGATGAGAGGTATAAGAAACGAGGTATATATATGTACAGTAAGTAGACAACGAGACGGTTGTGATATATATATCACTAAAACGACGGGTGATGTTGACGATGGTGATGATGGTGAAGGAGTAAATAGACCAGGAGACTTCAGAAACAGAAAAGGCCTTGTTTGTTTGTTGGATGGTCTGTTCTTCTGTGCGTATATCCTCCCTTATTCCTCCTTAAAAACAACGCAACGCCTCATGCGTGTATTACCAACCAATAGCGCGAGGGGAGGAAGCAGTATCGGAGAACAAAAGTGCTTCTTGATGGGGATATGAGAAGAAAGTGGTGGGAGCAAGAAAAAAAAAGAAGAGGGAAAAGTCGATGTCAATGATATAAAAAGAAAATGTTGAAATCCCATGTTTTTCCAAGCAACAAAGTGCAGGCGAAAAAGAAAGAGAAAGGAAAAGGCGCAAGCAATACACAAGTAGACACCCATATTCGCGATCCCAACACTAATCGCAAGCCTCCGGATGGACGGACGGGTATGAAAAACCCCCACAATACCATACCATCCGGCCTCGTTACGTCCCCTAATAAATCAGGAAACCCCTTTCCGGCAAGTCTGGTAAACCCCCTTCAAAGACTATTTCTAGATCACCCTGTTCTTCTGGTGCGTCGAGCAATATTTCCGTTTACCCTAGTTCGTTTCGTATTCATCCGTTGGAACTGAACTCCACCCCACACCATCCCATCCCACCACCACCACCACCACCAGCAATATTTCCCAGGCTGGTAAAGACCCCTTAACCTATGGGAGGAATAAGACTACTCTTCTCCTCTAACCGCTTAGGTTCTCCACCCGAGCCTTTCTGCCCCGTTATGAGTCGCTGGTTGCGGAATCCTTTCCCACCCTTTCCTTCATTGCCCCCGCGGTTTTCCGTCTTGGTGAAATCCTTCCATTTCCTCCAGCCGTCAAAGTCGATTAGTGCTTGCATGCAGCCCCATTCTGTTACTTTACGTTCTAACCAGATGAAGTTGACAGGCTGCGGTTATAGTTGTAATTGTTAATACATGAATGCTCATTCCGGGTGCGAGAGAAGGGAATTGTAAATTCAAGGAAATAACAAACAAACCTTTGTTAAGAAGTCGTTGCACCCGGCAGCTAAAGCTTCGTGGCGATCACTTTGTAAGGACGAGGCGGTAAGGGCGACAATGATAACGGGTGACTTGAAGAGAATCGAATTAGGGAGTTTGTCCTTCTCGTCAGGGGTAGCTGGTGCATCCTCTCCCGAGGGTGACGAAGGGGACTGTGAAAAGGCACCGATGGAGTTCACTCTTTCCAGTCGTCGGATTTCCTTCGTTGCGTCTAACCCATTCATCACTGGAAGCTGAATATCCATTAGGACTAAATGGAAGCCTCCGGCCCGCCACTTGTCCACGGCCTCCTTCCCGTTCATGGCAGACTGCCAGCGAACCTTGAGACGTTTCATGAACGCTTCTAACAGCTGAAGATTGATAACATTGTCCTCGACAATGAGGACATTGATAGGAGGGACGGCACCATCTGGTAATAATCCTGCTGGCGAAGTATGCTGTTTCTTCTCCTTGAGTTTCTTTGCAAGAGGGGATGCCACGCGGGCTGGAGGAGTAGAAGCCTTTTGGGTATTGTCTTCCACAGCGGGCGCAGTTATGGGAGGGGGTTGAACAGGTTGTGCAGTATTCGACGCGTCGGAGTTGACCCTTGAACGATTTTGGCGAGGCATCAGGATTACTCCAGGCGTCACCGAGCCCAACTCGGAGGCCGATGGACGGACAACCGGAGATGAGGTTTGCATGCGCCTAGGGTTTGGACGCACACCCCTTCGACCAGTGCCCCCAGGTGACCCGGGCAAGCCCGGCACTTGGCCTGTCGTCAAAACCGTGATAGAGGGTTCCCTTATTTGGGATGACGTTGTTGACGGTGCTTGTGGATATACTGTGTGCGGCATTGGAGAGAAATAGTCATTGCTCTCCATGCCGGAGTGACCATCATGATGAGATCCGGGACCATGATGCGGCGATGGGCGAGGTGTCCTCCGCCCAACAGATGGCAGCGGGGGTACTTCGATAACCAAGGCCTCGTCTATTGATTGACCTCCGGGGAAATAATCATCTAATACCTGAGTAACTGTCTCGTCTGGATTGAGCATCCGTTCGCCAAGCTGTGAGTCATGGCCACGACCGGGAGTGTGGTCTAGTGAGCGTGGCCTTGCGTGGCGAGGAACAACCTTTATTGAAATGTCCGGAGCATCATAACTTTTTCCCAATGCATTCTGATACTTCTTCAGAACCACATCTCTGACATCGTCCACCATATCATCCTGACGGACACTGACAATGGTGGGCGATCCCCCAGGTCTCTTCACCCAAACCCTCCCGTTCAGCATGCTTGATCCGAGGGTCGCCGGAGTGGGCAGTTGAAACTCAATGGGGACCGAACGAAAAGTGGCCGACTCCTCCTCCAGCAACGGTGAGTTTGTGCCGAATGTTGGTGATGTAGCAGTACCGTCGGCACCAGGGCCGAGGAGAGTCCGAAGCAGGGCTGTCTCAGATGGAGCTATAAGAGATTGCTTTCGACCTTGGGGAGGGCGGTGTCGAGGATATGAAGTTTGAATTCGCGGAGGGGCAGGAGGTGAATGCGGAGGTAGGTCGGAAAGTGCTGGCCTAGGAGCTCCTTTTGAGGGCGATTGGTGAGCGTTTACCGGATCTGGAGGTACGGAGGCGGTCGAGGAAGTTCTTCCGAAGACTGGTGTAGGAATAATGGTAGGAGGAGGGCCGATAGGGGGATCGGAACCAGAGGGCTCGGCTGCGTTTTTCAGGGACCCAGATCGATCCTCTAATTTTGTGGAAGTGAGAGGTTCCTCATGGGGGAAGGGGAGGGAAGTTGTCGGTTGCGATGGCGATGATGGAGATGTGGGAGACCGAGCCGTAGAACATAGTGAGCTGTTACGAGACGATGCACTTCTGGCCCTAGTCAACGTTTCCTTTTGCAGTGCAGTCGCAGCAGTATTTTCTGGCAAAGGGTTGCCAGCAGGCTCCTCTTTACGGTTGCTACAAACTTGCTCTGAAGAGCTCATCTCAGAAGTTTTTTCTGCGGCATTCGAGGACTTGCTGCTTGCCGCCGGAGGCGATGATGCTCGCTCCTCGAAAGCCGGAGCTTGAGGTGCGGAGGTCAAGCTTCGACGCCGAAATGCCTTCTGAACGTCCAGCACTCGCTGCTTCAATCGCAGGTTTGGCATCTCTCCACACCGCACACTCACCCACTCTTGATCCCTCGATGATGCCTGGCCCAGGAAATTGGGTAGATGCTGAACAGATCCTTGGAGAGTCGTAAAAAGGTAAATAGGAAAGATCCGGGAGACGCAGACGCTAACACCCAATCCACAAACACGAAAGGGAACAGAAGAAAGGAAGAAAGGAGGAGGCACACAAAAATAAGATTCCTCTCTGCTTCGGCTAGATAAGCTTCACACAAGGAAAGTGTTAATATATTGAAAAACGGGAAATGCGAAATATAAAAGGAAAGACAAAAAAGAGCGGACGAGGTCAAGCAGAGCTACTGCTGGCTCTCGGAGGTGACTGAAGATAGAGGACGAGAGGGCATATCCGAAGACTCTCTGGTTATTATTTTATTTTTCTTATTTTATTTTTTCTTCGCTTAGATGCCAGGTGGTGATCTTCCAAGATCTCTCGGGCGGCCAACGCACTGAGTTGGGGCAGGGCGGTCAATTGAAGTTGTTTCCGTCTGGTGGATGATATAAAAGGAAAAAGCAGGGCCTTCTTCATACCCCCTTCCCTCAAGAAGAAGAAGCTGGAACTTCCAGCGTTGTGGAGGTGGTAGTGGATCTTCACGCAGACGCACTCACTCACTCACTCACTCACTCACTCATTCACCAATTCACTAGACGCATACACACAAATACAGTATCATACATACACTTTCATGTAGGGGAAGTGTTGCGAGAGGGAATTTTAATAGGGAAAAAGGCTGCCGAATAAAAATAATAATAATAATAATAATAATAAAAGACTGATAAAGGAAAAATATGAGATCAAATCCAGCCAGATAGATGCTCAAACCAATGCTGGCAGATGGATGGAGCGGTTCGGGTTAGGGAGCCAAAGCAACGCATTGGCAACGAGTATTTAGGAACACATTTGCATCCTTGTCTTGCGTCTGGACCACCGATTCCACCCAAAATCTGTGATCTATAACGGATGCAATTTTTGTCCCAACGACACAACCGCCATCCACTCAGCCTTGCTTATCGATCTCCCCCACACACCACGCTTTCTCCTGCCCCTTTGTGCAGATATCAGAGGGTGGGAAGGAGGAATGAAAGAGAGCGTTGGCTTTTGCCTCCTCCCTCCCCGCAAAGTTGACTGACCCGTCTGGTATTGTGCATGGAGGATTTAATATTCTCCATGTCGGACAACTAGGGGAAATGAAAAGAGAGAAGAGAAAAAAGAAAAAAAAGTATAGTATGGCTCATGGCAACTTTTGCTCCCCCCCCCCGTACCATAAGTCACCCCTTCAGCCACTGCCTAATCAATTGTTACTGTTAGCAGCCTCACCCTTCAAGGGAACGACGAATCAAATATATGAAAGGTGGCGGGAGATTATCGGTGATGACCTGCTCCATTTTTGTTTTCTTTCATTCAGACTGCCCGATACTCGAGTACTCTCTCTGCCATATCTCTTTGCGACCCCACGACCCCACGACTCCAGGCAACACGAAACTTCCTCGCTTGTCTAGGGATCGAAGGCGGACCGAGAGGATTTAGGGCATAACTTTAAAGAACCTGCCACGCTATGATAGGCATGTCGAGGGTGCCCATTGGGAGTAGTCAAAGTCGCACTGAATGGAGTTTGCCCTTCTTTTTACAAGAGGAGTAAAGCTCGAGGTACCGGTAACGCCAGTGGAGGCTATGGCATGCAGCTTAGATAAACACATGCTGATTCTTAGAATTCCCATGTCTTCCCACCCTCAGAGGGGCCACGGGGCAGTGTGAGGCTCCCTTTTTCCCCCTCACCCCCACCTTCTCAACACAGTACCACAAGAACCGCAAAGGCTAGAATAATCGAGAATGGTGATAGGGCGCCCAGGATTTCCCCTTTGCATGAAGGTGAGAAAACCCAACGAAAAGGTCCTCCTTTGGCTCTCGGCTGGGGTAAATTAAAAGATATTCAAGTACGGTAGGAGAGGAAACTCCAACGTCCCTAGTGGCTCGGCGCGAATGAGCTAACAGGAAACAAAAATAAGAAAAACGGGACAATGATGAATCCGGGGGCAAAGCTTAAATAGAAGAGCACGTACAATTGAATCACGTGCTGAAGGATCGCCAAGAACGATGCCGCCACTTTCGGTTTATTTTTTATTTTTTCTGAAAAGATGGAGGGAGAAGAGAAAAAAAACCGAGCGTGGGGCGTCGGGCGAAATTTGACGCCGGTTCTACCCTAAGCTGCCCAATTGTAGTCCCTACCCACATCTTGGGGTACACGGACAGGGATTGGGTCATGACCAGGAACCCAACTTACTTGTGGTCTCATTGGCAACGTTGATTTGTGCTTGCTAGACGAGTCCGGTCCAGTACAAACGGCTGAAGCAAAAGAAAAGAAATATGGTAAAAAAAGTTCCCAAGTGGGCCCCCTTGGCTGCGTCGATCGATGCACTTTTAAGCAGTATGTTGCACGAGAAGAAGGTGTGGCCCGTCCAATGTCCCTATGGTGTTGTAGATGTTGCTCTCAAGACCTGGGAAGAGAGAGTACTCGAGTACTGTAGGAACGAATGAAAGCGGTGTACCTGAGAGCCATCGTTCTCTGATTTAGGCTCAATGGCCGTGACGTCTTACTGGTCGAATATACTGGTATTCGGGACTCCTAGTTCACAGCATCTATATTCGGTGCTTTGGCTTTCCTCCTAATCACCATATCAGATCACCACCGTTGGTTTAAACTGAAGAGAATGGAACCTCGCAACAGTTATTTGCCTCCAGCACAGCTGTTGGTTTTCCTAGAAAGCCTTTTTCCCATCGGGCATACCGACCGCTGCGAATTGCTAGCAAGAGCTGCTGCATGGTATCGCACCCGACTAATTTTTGTCGATACGATAACCCTAGACGTAAGGTTTGCTTTAATGTTGGCACAAAATTATTAACAGATTACCACACTACACAGGACAATACGAATGCAAGGGATTTAAACCACCAGCATCTCACAGCCTAGAATAATTCACCTATGAATCGTAGCCGATGGTGTTGTCACGATCCTACAGCAGGCGACTCCCGGCAATTATTGCAACCCTGCCCAGATAAACCAATGGGTTGGTGAACGCCGTCCCCTCTAGCTTATGCCTGCCCGATGATCCAGCCATCTGAAGCCCCTGGTATTGGTATCGCAAAAGTATCCAGCACGAGCTGCTCTGGAGAATGGCTTGCGTCCCCTCCCAGCAAGAAGGCGTCCCGCTGCCCTCAGCTCCTCCAACTCCGATACCGAGTGGACAGCCAGCACCAAATATTACCTGGAAGAGGGCCTAGAAGGGGTAGAACACTTCCCATGCCATGGGCTCTACTACGCATGGGTTGAGATTACTAAGAAACTAATATAGGAAGTATTGGCAGGTAGCATTGACCAGTACCTAGTGTTCCACCCTGTCATGAGAAAGGAGCCTAGGAAAATCGGTCGTATCCAAGGCTCTGATTATAAATGCCTCAGCTTCATGTATATTAAGAAAGAGGAGGTATTAATTGACAAAGTAATGGGAGTTGTGACTAGAGAAACTGCCCATTTGCACTTCTCCAACTTGTCTTGGGGGAGATACAGAACATGCCAGTCGTCGGACCGAACCGAGAGCTTTTCGGCTTAGGTCCCCTCACTTTGCAGGATTTCGAGAAATATGCCCGGGCTGTCCAGCGTCCTGCTCGATAGGCCAAGCATTTACGTGAATACTAATGACAACCCTCCTCAGCTGCTGTTGCGGGGGCTGGCCAAAAGGCGAAGGGAGCGGGTGGTAGAAGAAGAAGAGGGAGATAGGAGAAGTGGGTATGATACATATACATTATATACGGTGATATGAGGCCATCATGGGAACTGGAGAAAAGGCCGAAGAATGCAGCTCTTGCTGGTGATAATGTAAGTGTAGGACCCACCAGCATTAAATAATAATTAAAAATATATACCGAAAGTTGAGAGAAATACATCTGGGGTCCGTGAGAAGTTGGATGACACTTGTGTTTGATCGAATACTGGTATTTGCATACACGAAAAGCCAGAGAATGGGGTACGGTCGTGGGTTGAGTGCTGTCAAGCACATCCCTTTTAAAAAAATTTCCCCACACCCCAGTTCTTAACTCAATGCGAGGATAATAGTAATAGTACATGTACTAAGACCATTACATAGCAGATCTTGCTGTGCAATAAGAGTACGAGTACAGTACCGTATTTCCTACGCTTCTGGGGCATTGCAGGTTACTTTAGGATAACGGTACTCTGCTAATTCGGCAAGGGGCAAATCGGTTTATCATGAGGATGTTCCCAACCAAGACAGCTAACTCTCCTCCATTGGTGAATGCGGTACCGGTAGACCATGATTCAGTCGGGTTTAGCACGAGGGGCAAGGCTTCAAATTCCCCCTTCTTCTCTCCCGATCCGTAATTGGCTCGCAAGCGCTTGCACTCACTCACTCGATTATCCTTTTTTCATGAATTGTGAGCGAGTGAGACGATCAGATCAGATCCTAGTGATCCATTCCCTCTCCTTTATTTACTGCATTTCTCCTCCCTCGCCTTTCCCCTTCCCCTCCCCTCCTGATTTCTCAGAACTGTACCTTTTTATTTTTTGTAGTTTAGTAGTATGGGTTGGTAGTGCTAGTCCCAACTATCTGCCCATTTGTCCAGTAGCTGTTGTCGAGGACAAAGCGCAGACAGAGTAAGAGTGAGACTTGACAGCCGCAGGCGCCCTTAGCACACTGTGCATTCTTTCACGAGAAAACCTTTTAAATACCATGCATTTTTGTGCATACCTTTCGGATACCATCCTTGGCCGAGACATACCATCCAAAAGGTTTCACATTGCAACAAAAAGTAAACCATTCTCAGAGTTTCAGCAGCT
>Ga0307509_10002264_pt1 | contig 31508 bp, 31 predicted proteins | sample 10_EM_MG_FD_202245 | JGI IMG/M metagenome (GOLD analysis project Ga0307509, IMG submission 202245) | Populus trichocarpa ectomycorrhiza microbial communities from riparian zone in the Pacific Northwest, United States - 10_EM | ecosystem: Host-associated > Plants > Roots > Unclassified | place...
TAATCCAGAGCAACAAAGATGACGACATAGCTATCACAAGTCCACATTTTTTCCGACTCCACCGCCACCGCGCGAGTTTCGTGGAAGTGAGCCAGTCAACGATCAAGTGCTCTTCCTCTTACACGGGCCTTGTCCTTACCATGCTTTCCCTTTATCACTCAGAGTACAGGCTCTTCCTATTCATCCAAAACCTTACCTATTTGTGAAAACTATTTGCTTGTGTAACTTGTGTTCACCTACGGCCAGAGCAATTTGTCACGTTTTCTCAATACATCACAAGGCTAAGTTATTCCGTTGTCCATAACGTTCATTACGGGTTGCACTATCATACAATAGGTGTCTGAGTGTTCTCCGAAGTGTTATTGGCCTTAGAAGTACGGCTCAGCGGTGGCGCTGAGGTTTCCCTTTGCTGCCGCCTGGCTTCCCACTCCCTCCAGTGGCTGGTTGCTGAAATGGGTCTGTGTGGAACCAATTAACTGACTAGATGGCCTTCTTAGCACCAATTATGCCCCATAATTCCCACATTGACTTACCCCTACTCCTGACCCAAACGATGGTGCACCACGCCCCACACCAACACTCCCCAACATGTTCCCCGCTTGGGGCCGTTGGTTACGTGGCGTCATTGGTGTGCGGAATCTGTACTGTTGGTGGCCCTGGGGATTGGACACGGCCTGCTGTGGCTGAGCCACGTTCATGGCCTGGTGTTTCAATCCGTATCCCCCCGGGTGGCATCCCTGTGCGAGTGTGGGTGGTTGTGGCGCAGTAGGCTGGCTTAATTGTCCTCCGGTTCCTGTAACGGTGTCAGCAGCATTGCAAAAGGAGGGTTAGTGCACAATCACGTTGCGGTGTCTGTTGCGGCTGGTATATGGTCCCTTTAGCAACCATAAGTCCTTCCCTCCTACCCTGTGGGGTCTGCTGTGGCTGGTATGCTGTCGTCCCTTCTGAAGCCACTTTCCGCTCTAGTCTAATCCCTATATCCCACAATGATTTCGTTTTTCTTTTCCCATTTGTTGTGGACTGATTGCAGTTGCTGCGAACATGTAGGTTAGTACCGCCAATATCATGCAAGGGACATAGATATCCACCTCTGCTGTTGCTGGCACGATGCACCACCCTGGCCGTGATGGTTCTGGCTTAGGCTGTACCCGTATTGTTGAGTGTTCGACATGGTCTCGGACGAGAAGCAAATGCGATCGAATAGGATGGTGCTCACTTATGCTTTTCCACAAAGACTTTTATACTCCACCCTCTACACTGCATTAACGTGCGCTATTGATCCACATCTGAGACCAGTGGCGAGCCGATAGAACACTGAGACGAATCACGGACCCCAGGCGGGTCGGTGCGTGAGACGAGAGTGGCCCTCCAGATAAAATGAGCCACAGACCGAGTTTAATTTCCATGATTAGATCATGAAGAGCGCCCTTAAGGGCTTTTATAGCCAGAACTCACCAGTAACTTGCCATGGCTCTACCGCTTTTGGCGGGATGGATGAGAGGCCTATGCTGCCGAACAAGGTAAACACAATCCACAATTACATTGCCGTTGGCCCAGTCACCACAATTTTTCTCGTCGCCGGGGATTGCATGTGCAGGGTCCAGAGCAGTAGTACTGTGTGTACGCGTCTGGGTGATATCCACAACTGGCTTGCAAGCGGTGCCACGGGGTCCGCGTATCCTGTCACGTATATATGAGAATGTAAGCATTCGTTTACCTCCCACGATGCTTAGTGTTCGTAAAGAAGTTCCTCAGAGTGGTGGCCGTAATTGTGGCGTTACTGTAGCCCGCGACCGCTAAGACACCCATTGGTGGCGAGCGGTTATGCATTTTATGGCTTGGGCTATCATGCATCTCGCTGTATGGACGATAGTTGGACCTCGAAGCCGCCCGGGCCGCCGGGCCGTTCATCGCGTCAGACCTCAGCGCTCAGCCGTCGACACGGTTGTCATGTAACTTCAAGTTATCCGGACAGTGGGATATGTGGCAACGGGCCTCTTAGGACGCGTGCCTGGTCTTGGGAATACTTTCTTTCCATAACGTGACGCTGTTGCACTGCATGAGTGGCGAACAACGCCTTGTATGTCGATCAATGTGCTGCGTTCGGGGTGGGCCAATGCATTTTATAAAATGTCCCGGGCCATTACCTTGCCATTACCATCTGCTTGGGACTCCTCCCTCCACTCTGTATCGCTTGCGCCTTGCCACCGACAAGCCCACACGCATGGACACTCAGGAGGCACGACGTCACAGACCTTACCGTCGTGCCGCACCCCAGCGTGCTGCCGGTCCTCGCGCTACGCCATGAGGGAAATGGTGTGGCCAGAGAGGCGCCTTGCGTGCATACCGACTGCAGAGAGGAGGGTATAGCTGGCTATGGTGGCGGATGGGTGTGAGGCTGTGCTCAGCGCCGTGTCGACGCGGGTTGTTTAAAGGGTTGAATATGTTTGCATAGGTGCGGTATCATTGCCATGAGGATGGCGATTACTATGTGCCGGGAGTCGATGCGGGTGGAGGTGCTGCAAGGGGTAGACCGAAGATGTACATGTTTACGGCGCCTGTGGTAATTCAGCACTGACCCGCTTGTTATGTATGATTGGAATGATTGGGAGATTGCCTTATGGTAAAGGCTTGGCTGGCTTGTGGGAGGTGACAGCTGTGACGCAGGTTCCTGCAATTTACAGCATCAAATTTGTATATTTTCGTTTCGCTTTCTGTCCAGCGCAGATTTGGCATCATACTCCGTCTTCGGCTTCGTGTTGTTGGCATTCGATTGAACTCACGCTCAACACGCTGTCCTGGTTCCGCTAGCGTACCTACTGCTCTTGTTTTCGCGCACGATAAGAAGTGGGTTACGCCTGGTGGTTTTGATGAATCCTCACTAGACAGGTTCCATTGGCATATCGTTAACAGCCAGAACTTCCAACCTGTCATCCCTGTAGCGAAGCCAATCGCCCTGGACCTCCATGCGTTGATCCAATATCCACCATGCTGAATAACAATCGCATAAACCAAAATGGAAATGTGGATAGGTCATAGTACTCGTAGCCCATTGTAGGTGTATGTCAGTGCCCTCACTCTTCCTCTGCCCCATGCTCCAACAACAGCTGTGATATTTGGGTGTCGTCACTTGCCTGAAATGGGGTTAGACCACGTGGAGCCCTGATATGTACGTCCGCTCCGCGTGCGAGCAGAAGCCGCACCGCCTCGAGACGATAATTGGTTGACGCTAGATACAAGGGGGTTCCGAAGTCAGATTGGGCGTTGATGTCGGCCCCGTGCTCTAGGAGGACTTGGGGCGACGTTCGCGTGTCCGCTTGTTGATGCCCAATGTAGTGGCGTGTAGTTGTAGAGGGCAGTGGCATTCACGTCGGCATTGTGCTGTAGTAGCAGGCGTACTATTTCGGCTTGTCCCGAGCTAGATGCGCTATGGGTTAGAGGCCCAAAGAAATTGTGTTGCACCTCCAGAGCTGCTCTATGCTCTAGTAACGACCGCATAACCTCCAAATGGCGACCATCAAATGCTTCGCATAGGGGAGTTCTCGCGCGGTGGTTTGTCATATTTACGTCGGCCCCATGTTCAAGCAATAGCGCCACGGCACCAACATGACCGTTGGTCGAGGCTGCGTGCAACGGAGTGCCATGAGTACCACATTTGGCATTGACATCTTGTCCATGCGTAGAGATGAGGTATTTGGCTGGACGACAAAGTCCATATGACACCGCATAGTACAACGCAGTTGCCCCGGGAAGCGATGGGTGATCCGTGAGCGTGTCAACAGATTCTCGATCATTGCGCTGATCCACGTCGTGTATCCAAACCCATGACGCAAGATATGGCTTGGTTGGGTTGAATAACGGCTCCATGGCGTCTTGGACCTGCGATGCCACGTCGTCATGCCTAGCATGATCGAACCAGTGCCGAGCAGCGTAAAATGCCAAAGGAAACTTCGCGAGTCGCATTTTGTCCATTTTTTCGTCCAACTGCAGCAGCACAGCGAGGCACGCCCGCGCGAGAAGAATGTGGGCGGCATCTAGAGATAAGTGATAGTCACGGATATCTCCAACCTTGGACGTCCGGAGGCGACCGGAAGTCAAGAATTCTCTCACTGAAAAGTGAGAAAATTGGGCGATTTTTGAGCCGTCGTTGTCGTCGTTGACGGCGATCAAAGTGGAGCATGCAGAAAGTATAGCTTCCTCTGGATTTTCGGGGCGCCAGTCCTCCATAACATTATGCCCGTCCAGGTCGAATTCGATCGCAAATATCTCGGCGAGTTCTTCAACACGAAGTGGCCTAACAACTACGACCAAGCACTGAAAGAGTTGATGTGCATGCTGCCTTTTTTCTTTCGGGATCCCTTCTAGCGTCCGTTCGTACGTCTCATCCAGAGTGGTTGGTAGTTCATTCAAAGTCTTGCGAATGCTTGAAGGAAAACACCGACGTAGCGTGTCCAGTTGGCAAAACACCCAACGAAACCTGTCCCTGAGTATTAGCCATAATAATTAGGCATAATCACAAATGCATCTCACATGCCACCAGCTCGTTCCGAAAGTGTTTGATCACAAGTTCCTTGTCCTCTTCCCTCCATCGCCGCATTGCTCTATCTGAGTGAACGAAAGAGCGGACATATTTGTTAATGTCCTCCCTTTGACCATTTTCCTCGTGAACGGACACGCAGTATGACGGTGACGTCAAAGGCTCAAGAACCGCCTTTATATCTTATTCAGGGCGACTAGTAATGCAAACGAACAGATTCGAGTTGTTTGACCCAACAAGATTCTCTACGAAGTCCAACACTTCATCGCGGGCAGATGGTGTTCCAGTGTTACTCGGACACTCATCCAAAGCGTCCATAATGATGAAAATCGGAAGTTGTTCTGGGAGTTGAACCATGGATCTGAGACATTCTGTAAGGGCGGTGTCGCCGGGTCGTTCGGAACCATCACGGCATGAGTTGAATAATTGATAAAGGATATCCCGGCAGCGCTCAGAGTCGTCACTGAGTTGGAAGAGGAGAGACGCTAACAAGCCACGGACATGGCGCTTAGAGACGTCCTTGAAATCAAAGTAATAATAGGCGACCAAGGCCGACCTATCTTCTCGCATGTTCTTGACATCCTCGATAATAGCGGAGCTGACCGACGAGATGAATTTTTTATGTGGAAACAGGCGAAAAGTCACATACCAAAGAATGCTTTTCCCAACACCCGCTGCGGAGTCGGTGAAGGATTTAACAAACATAAATGCAGTTCAGGCGAGTATTGCGTACGATTGCCGTGAATCCACAACAGAGAACCGTTTTTCTTCCATTCTCGGAATGTGCTGCCTTGAATAGACCACCTTGCGGTTCCATCATGCCGAGTTTTGCATGCGTTGCTATAATTAAGAGAAGGATCTGGTGGAGAGAGCCATGATTGGAGTTTCTCTTGGAGCTCGTTCCCTGTGAGTGCCTGTCTGCTTTAGTGGTCAACGATGGTAGCGTCAAGGAGTAACAAACGTCGAAGTGTGTTATCGATGTTTTCAGCGAGCGCATTGATTGCCTCAACGTTGCCATCGACGTGGTGTGCGACCTCCAAGCTTCTTGCCACCACCATTAAATTCTCCTCTTGTGTAAGTGAGTTGAGCCGTTGAAATGCGCCCCCAATACCGGTCTTTCCTGTGAATCTCTTCAAAATCTTTTCTGAACCACAGTCAGCCAAGGAGAATAGAGAATGGACCGACTCACCCATCCGTTTCTCTGTCATCACCTTTGTCGAAAGTGCCAGGACAGAAAGGACCTGCGCCATGATCTTCCCCAGCAGTTCCGTCAACTCAGTCGTGAGTAGGATCCCAGTATAACGGTTCAGACGTTGAAGCCTTGAAGGAAGAAGTGGATGCGCTCAAAGAGGTGGACGAACGTGTCATGGTCCGCTATGACATCCCTCGCTGCCTGTGGGTTCGAGCATTACGCATGTGCGAGACGGAGGACTTGGGGTGGAGACATACTGCGAGAGGAACGCTGATACTAGTAAAGATTGTTTTCGCGGGTGAGAACGGCTGAAAATGGGATATCAGGGGACAACAATATGGGAAGAGCACGATGGCTTACCAGTCCTATCCCTTCTCCAATCGTTGCTGAAAATGTGAACAGGATGTTGACTGTCGGATCCAACCACGCCATCAATTTCTCGTCGCCTTGGCAAAATTTGCTAAAAGCCTGAGCTTGTGTTCGAAGCACGTTCAACACAGCCTCAGGACTGTCGCAGCTGTCAAGCTGTTTGGAAAAAGGGTGCGTATCTAGGGGTTTTCCCGTCACCCTCTCATACTCCCTCGAGGCAGTTTTGAATATTGCTGTAAAGTTATCCGTCGATTGCGAAGGGCTTGTTGTTTGGCCGGTTGTAGACATACGGGGATCACAGTGAAATTCGGAGAAGGCTCCTAGCTCGGAGAGAACAAGTGGGGGCGGTGAATGAAGATGTGTTGAGGGATAGACAAGCGCTGCAGCCTCGGCCGCCTTACTACTTTTGCCAATTTAGCCTCGATACACATCCGGTTGGCTGGTGGGAACAAGTCTCGTAACCTACCTTACGTAATCACATGCCAACTCCTGACAAAACAACTTCTTTCCCACCAATCGAGCCCGGGCCACACCACTGCCACACCCGACGACGTAGGATCAGCTACGATTTTCCCCCTATTTCACCCTTAATGATATCGACCCATTTCTGGAATCATGTGGCACCCTACCGCACAAAGGCAAGTCCTCTGCTCGGGCCCTCTCCAGGATACGGTCCAGCGACCTGGGAGCTCATTTCCCCGCACAAATGACATGGATATGAGCCCCCGGCTTGTAGTGGGGGATGTTCTACATAAAGAGATCATACATTTTCCTTCACCTGGAGGTGATGCTTTAGCAGCTTTGCTACTCTCTAGGACTCCGAACAGTGCTGCCACCTGTTTTCCCCTCAAAATGGCATCACATTCCAGTGGGGGCATGGTGGTGTGGCACCGTAATAAAAGTAAGGCCCACTGTATGCTGTCATTTGTTGTTGTCGTCATGTGCTTCGTGCGCAAGCCTACAAATTGCACTTCTCTCTTGATCCTTCTACTGCCTGGCCTGCCACTGTCACAGTTCGTGCTCACGGGATGGTACGCGTATGAGTGATGAAAGATGTCACCCGACGCCGCGACGCCTCCACCCTTGACACATTAACGGTGCCGTCATTCCTGGAGCCGCGTCCTTCAATGCTTCGTAGTCGCCCGTCGCAAGACATGATTCATCCGAATCAGCCCTTCGGCTCGGGAATTGATCTATTTCTTTCCCACTAGTGCAAGTATTGTCTGCCACCTTGTGATGTACCTGCAACGAGCGAGGTAGCATCATATTGTGGGTCGATCATCGCTTTCACTCCTGACTTAGTCCGTCCCAACACGCCCCATGATCACCGACCACTTCTAATTATTCTCCCCCTCCCCTCGTATTTTTGAGCATCGGAAACGCCTAAAGGGCTCCCGGTTTTGCGCTGCTTCATACTATCAGTGTCTGACTCGTATTCATAATCGTAGCTCCAATGCTCTTTCTCCTGGATGAAGAACTTCCCTCGGAACTTGAATCATACAGTCTGCTTGGGTCTCGGACGTAGTTCAATAGTTCAGAACTTAACATTTTCGCATCATGCTCACACTTCTTACATGTATCCCTCGCGCCGTTGCACCACCTTCATGCTCTCGGAAGTGCCTCACAGTTCTCACCCTCTTCTCTTCCTCATCGTCTCTGACCGCTGTCCCTGCCCATGTGTTCCCGCGACCGGCACGCTTTCCTCGAATTCCTTTTTAACACCACTTAAAAACCGATCTAGTGATGCTAGTTTCAGTCGATTACATGCCCAGGTGGCGATGATCGCACGGTGCTACCACGGCTGCAAGAGCTGGGCTATCGCTTTAGGCAGCCCGGTGAGCGCGCCAAATAGTGAGCGCTGCCCTTTTGCGTGCGATTCGGTCGGATGATTCGGGGCACATTGGGAGACTTTGTGCGACTACTGTAGTTTGCGATTATGAATAAACGTGTGTGGGTCCGCTGGCAGTCGGGGGTCGTGCTTGTCGATGATAGGCTAGCAGGACAATTTTTGTGAGGGCGAAGTGAAACAATGGGAATCACTTTAAATGTACTCCGGCGGCCACCCGAGCCCACCCAGGGATAAGCCAGTTCAGGGGCCCACTTGTACTTTCATGGGCTCTATTTTTTACGAAGTACTCTGTACAAACAAGTTTGAAATGACAGATAGATTTGCTTGTTGTTCGCTGGAGTTAGGTCATGGTCTACCACTCCCAACACGCCATGTACGCCAGCATCTCCAATTCTTCCTCTGACGGGAATGACTAATCAATGACTAGTACACTGACGGATGGCCTAAATTATGGTGGTTGAAATAAGTGAGACAGACAATGGTATCGCATTTTGCTATCCTGCCCTAGCACTTTCAATGGATACTGTGGATTTTCATTCTTGAGTCCCTATACACGCATATATTCGCACCAGTCCTCGGGAATGTCTTCTATATGCATCGTAAAACACTGGATAGAAACTGCATAAACCCAAATGTAACGTTTTAAACGAAGTGTAGGATACAGTACTTGTAGACCGCTGCAAGTTTCATTATTCTTTTTCGGCTCCATGTTCCAACAGCAGCTGAGCGACTTCGGTGTTTCTATTCTTTATAGCCACCTGGAATGGGGTCAGGCCACATAGATGGATGTGCACATCCGCTCTGCGTCCGAGAAGTAGCCGCGCTACCTCGAGGTGTCCGTAATGTGATGCCTGAAACAAAGGGGTTCCGTAGCAGGATCGGGCGTTGATGTCGGCCCCGTGTTCCAGGAGGATCTGGGCGACACGTAGGTGTCCACGTGATGATGCCACGTGTAGTGGCGTATCATCATCGAAGTCAGTTCTATTTACATCAGCATTGTGCTGAAGTAACAAGCATATCACATCGGCTTGTCCCATGTATGCTGCCTCATGCGTTAGATATTTAAACTTGCCGTACTCCTTGTCCGGATATGCCCCATGCTCCAGTAACAGCCGCATAAGTTCCAGGTGTCCACCATAGTACGCGTTACACAGGGGTGTTCTCCTGCCTCTGTGGGTTATGTTCACATCGGCGCCATGTTCAAGTAATACAGATGCAGCATTGAGATATCCTTTGCTCGAGGCCACGTGCAACGGAGTTCCTTGATCACCACATCGGGCATTGACATCCTCTCCATGCGCACATATGAGGTACTTGGCCAGCCCGCCAAATCCACATGACACGGCATAGTACAACGCAGTTGCTTCGGGACGCGGTGGGTAATCTGTGAGAGTGTCGATGGCTTCTCGAAACCAATCCACATCCACATCGTGTATCCAAACCCACGCCGCAAGATATGGCTTGGTTGGGTTGAATAACTGTTCCATGGAGCCTTGGACTCGGGATTCCACGGCCTCATACTTGGCATGATCGAACCAGTGCTGAGCAGCGTATAATGCCAGAGGAAAGATTGAGAGTCGAGTTGTGTCCGTTGTTTCGTCTAACTGCAGCAGCACAGTGAGGCATGCATGTGCAAGAATTGTATGGGCGGCATCTAGAGGGATGTGGTAGAGGCGGGTGTTTCCGAATTCGGACGTCTGGAGACGATTGGATGTCAAGAATTCTTTCACTGAAAAGTGAGAAAATTGGACGATTTTTGAACCCTTGTCCTCGTCGACGACAACGGAGATCAAAGTGGAACAGGCAGAAATTATAGCCTCTTCCGGATTTTCAGGGCGCCAGCCCTCCATAAAATTAGATGCCACGCCCGGGTCAAACTCGATCGCGAATATCTCCGCCAATTCTATCACGTGAAGTGGCCGAATTGCTGCGACCAAGCATTGAAAGAGTCGATGCGCATGTTGCCTTTTCTCTTTATGGATCCCTTCCAGCGTCCGTTCGTACGTCTCATCTAGAGTAGTTGGCAGTTCATTCAGAGTCTTGCGAATGCTTGAAGGAAAACATCGACGAAGTGTGTCTAGTTGGCAATATACCCAGCGAAACCTGTCCGTTGTCATAAGCAATAGTCACTCGGTGATGTAACAGAGGCGTCTCACATGCCACCAGCACGCTCTGAGAGCGTATTGATAACGAGGGCCTTGTCATCCTCTCTCCACCTTTGCATATCTCTGTCTGTGTGGACAAAATGGCGGATATAGCTATTGATATCCTCTCTTTGACCGCTTTCTTCATGAAGGGCCATGCGATACGATGCGGAAGAAAGGGGGTTCAGAATAGTCTGTATGTCTTGCTCAGGGCGGCTGGTGATGCAGAGAAACAGATTTGAATGGTGTGACCCAACAAGGCCCTCCACGAAGTCCAACACCTCCTCACGGGCGGATGGGGTTCCGGTAGTGTTTGGACACTCGTCTAAAGCGTCCATTATGATGAAAACTGGGATTTGTCCTGGAAGTTCGACCATTGATCTGAGGCACTTTGAAAGATCAGCATAGCTGAGTTCTTCGAATCTTCGATAACGATTTTTGCGGTACAGTCCATGAAGGACATCCCAGCAACGATCAGAGTTGTTGCCGAATTGGAAGAGAAGGGACGCCAACAAGCCACGGACATGACACTTAGAGATGTCTTTGAAGTCAAAGTAGTGATAGGCGAGCAAGGCAAACCCTTCTCCAATCTTCTTGACGTCCTCGATAATCGCGGAGTTGATCAACGACGTGAATTTCTCAAAAATAAGAATGCACGAAAATATACATACCAAAGAACGCTTTTGCCGGCTCCAGCTGGGAATTTGAAAAGAAATCAATATCATCAAGACAGAGCGGGTGGAAGGAGCGTACGATTGCCACGAATCCACAGTAGAGAACCGTTCTCTTTCCATTCTTGGAATATATTACCTTCAATAAACCATCTTGCGGTTCCACGATGCTGAGATTTGCATGCATTATTATGATTTATGAAAGGAGCCGGAGGAGAGAGCCATCGTTGAATTTCCTCCTGTAATTGGTCCCCTGCAAGTAAGTGTCAGCTTCAACAGTCAGCGCAGTATTACCAAGGAGTAACAAACGTCGATCCTTCTCTGCTCCTGCATGAGATACGATGAGAAATCGGTCGATACATGGAGAAAATGGACGGAAAGCATTGCGTACGTTCATGGGCAGCTTTCACGTTTTGATCAATGCTTTCCGTGGCCCCTTCAATCACCTGCACTTTGTTATTGATGTCTTCAGCAAGTCCTTGGATTTTTTTGACATTGCCATCGACGTCAAATGTAACTTCCAAATTCTTCGCCACGGTCATTAGGCTTTCCTCTTTCGTGAGGGACTCAAGTCGCAGGAACGCGTCTTCAACATTCGTCTTGCCTACTAACTTCTTGAAAAAGATTTCTAGGACATGGTCAGCTAAGGAGGATTGAACACTGGTCAACTCACTTAATCGCCCCTCTGTCATAGCCTTTGTCGAAAGTGCAAGGATGAAAAGGATCTGCGCCATGATCTTCCCAAGCAGCTCTGACCATTCATTCGCGAGTGGCATCTTAGTATATTTGTTCAGACGTTGAAGGAAGAAGTGAATGCGCTCGAAGAGGCGAATGAGTTTGTCGTTGTCTGCGACGACATCTCTCACGGCCTGTCGGGTTGAATGTAAGATATATGTGCGACAAGGGACACAAGGAGGCGACGCACCGCGAGAAGAATACCGATACCGGTGACGATCGTTTTGGCAGGTGAAGGTGCCTGAGAGCCGGACATCGGAGAACGATCGTACGGGACGAAAACGATGGCTCACAATCCCAACCCCTTCTCCTATCGTTCCTGAAAACGTGAACAGGACATGGACTATCGGACGCAGCCATTTCATCAATTTCTCATCGCCCTTGCAAAACTCGCTGAAGGCCTTAGCTTGCATTTGAAGCACGTTCGAGAAGGCCTCGGGACTGTCACAGCCGACAAGCTTCGCAGCAAAGGTATGTGTATCCAGAGATTTTCCCGTGACCTTCTGGTACTCGCTCTTGGCAATTTCAAAGATCGTTGTAAAGTCATGCGAAGGGCCTGCTGTTTGGTTGCTCGTAGACATGGGGAGAGAGCCGACAGGGAAATTTGAAGGAGCAGTCGTGAATGAGGGTATGATGAACAAACTGGGCCAACCAGTAATCACAGCGTCTATCGTAGGGCGCCACATTCTCAGGGTGGCGTGCACTTCGGTGTGGAAGAAGTCCGAAGAACGGGTGCGACCCGGGCCGGCCAAGGCAACCTGTTGTCGAGACTCGAGACTCGCTCAGCGTGACTTTTGACGTAGTTTTGGGAAGACACGAAGCGAAGTTGAAATTCCCAGCATCTGGATCCGATACAGTATGCTCCATTCCGGTTATACAGTATATCGGAAGTACGGTCGTACGCTATAGCTCACTGGGAGGGCACCAGACTCAGGCCCAGGACGTCATATATCTGCTCGGTCGTCCATTTACCAAAGGAGCGAGGAATTGCGCTTAGGTGGGTGCAAAGATGAATATTGAGCACTTCGAACCCACGCACATCCCTACAGACGCACTTTGCAGGCATTTGGACGAGGGCGCGGAATTCGTTCGTGGGTGGGACAGTCGATTCTGACCCATGATCAGCTTGACACGAGGGCACACAGCTGATACGCATACAAAGTGACGGACTGTTCTCGTTTTCAACGTCTGGATCCATTCCTCCTCATCAGAATCAATGTACATACATCTCATTGTTTGCCTTCGTGTTCTCACAATTTGGGGCGTCTGAGTCCATATCATCACGTAACCTGGCGGGCATCTCGCAAGGATCTATAGGAGCGGCCAAGTGGGGGCGCAAATCCAGCGTCGGCTGCGGCGGCAGGCGACGATGACGGGGGTGGCGTGGTGGACGATGACCGCACGACGCCCAACATTTCTTTCATGTAGTTTCTCGGACGATCTCCTAGCTCTTCAACGATCTACGAGGGAGAAGAAGCTCAAATGAATGAGCGAACTAAAAGATGAGGTAGGGCACGCATGGCCTAGGGCTCTACGTGCTTGAGGGGGGTCCACACCGACAATTTGGGGCTTTTCGGGCCTAGTGGGATCGAAGGCGGCATGATTTTTCGTGAGCCATTGGGTATTCTGGGTCTGGGTGGTCTGCAAGAGCGTCGATTGATAGTCAACCGTGGGGTGCCGGATGGCCTGGTGTGCAGCACATCGGAAACCGTCCCATCATACGGGAAAGGGGTGCTCGACGCACCTCGACCTATGCTCGTGCCCTGGTTCTCTGAGACCGTGAGGGGCGGATCGTCGGAGATCATCGGAATGGAACAGGATGGCCTGTGAGTGGCATTCGCATTGTCGTCTTCCTCCTCTTTTGGAATGGAGCGGCGTGTGTGGGTTGTTGTTATTGGACTACCGAGGGCCCTGGGACGGGGTCACAGAAGGACGCGTGTTTGGTCAACTAAAACACGATTCTAGGACAAGAAAAAGGCTCGCACGCTGAACAGTTGGAAAGGAAAGGAAGAAACTAAATCCCAGTCCAACTACAGTAACTGAACCAGAGGGTACCTGAGACGGCGAGTGTTGGATCAACCGGAAATAGCCGAGTGTCGTTTCCCAACGTGGGACGGCCCGGGGCATAAGCGCACCTCGACCCATCAGCTCACGCTCACAATCCGCACAACCTTCATCCAACACTTAAGTATTATGGATGCACAGCAGGATCGCCTTCGAGTCCCAAATATCAAGTTCAGGATCCTCATTATTGGAAGGGCAAATGCGGGAAAGACGTCCATATTGCAGAGGGTCTGCGACACCTTAGATAGTCCAGAGATCCACCGGCATGATCGATCGGGAACTCGCCACCGAGTACGTTCTCGTTACTAGTGGCCCTTCTGATCTCATCATCTAGCCAGATTCAACTCGATCATACAATAGAGGTTGGTCAGGCTTATTCTTGTTGGCGACGCTGACAATATGGTTCGTGCTTGCAGCGTGGCACGCATGACATCGAGGACGAACTCACCTTTCCAAGCCACGACGGCTATGTTTTCCACGACTCTCGTGGATTTGAGTGGGGCAGCGAAGACGAGTTCAAGGTTGTCCAAGACTTTGTCCGCCGCAAGTCTCAGGAGAAGCGATTGCAGGATAGATTACACGCTATCTGGTTTGTTTCCTTTGTGTATCCACAGTTGCAATTTTTTAGATGGCTGTATTTCAGGTACTGTATTCCGATGGACAATGACCGGCCGTCGCTAGAACTGAAGCACTTTGAAGACATTTGCCCGGATAAGAACGGTATGTTAAGATGCAGCTTTATGGACTGGGATTGACATGGGGAATTTTCCAAGTCCCTGTGATGGCGGTATTCACGAAATTTGACCAGTTCAAGCGCGATATCAAGATGAGATTGGAAGATGAGGGCCGTGACCCAGAAACAGGTTTAGACGCTGAGGTGCAGAGAGTATTCGAACAGCATTATTTGGCTCGCCTTGCCGGACCACCGCCATTCATTCGTTTGGAGAGTGAGGATTTTATTCATAACAAAGGTGCCTCATCCTTACCCCTATCCCCCAGAAATGAACAGGCCTGGCCAACGGGTTATGGATCTTATTGAATTGACCGCCGATGTACTCAGTGGCAGCGCGGTTGCGATCATGCTCATGGCTGTGCAGAAGGGTAACTTAGAGCTGAGCATCAAGCAAGCCATCAAATGGTAAGTTCAGTTCAAATGTACAGTGAGGCTGGAATAAGTGGGGTGTTATCCAATCATAGGACATATTCTGGATTCAAACGAGGGATTGCAAGTACAGAAACAGTGATAAAGCTATGTGTAATGGCGTTTCCGTCAATCCGGGTAAGGTTCAATGTTGTATCCTGAACTACCTCATGCTGAAAGAATATTGCGGCCAGCGTTTGGTTAGTCCGTCCATGGTTACTCGTATCCTTGGTCCTGATCTTCCATTCTACGCCATCATCGCTCTCTTTCTCACTTTCGGTGTCAACTTGTTTCTGCGCTTACAAGCTCGTGAGTTCCTCTTACTCAGTCGCTACCTTTCGGTGTGTTGGCTTGTCCCTAACAATGCGTTCAACAGGATGTAAGTCCCCTCGCTGGCCCATATACATATGATGTCTTGACCAGTCTTCCCCTGGCGGCCAACAGGACGTGAGTGCCCCTCGCTGGCTCCGTTTTTTTTTTCGGTTCTCTGACTTGGCCCTCCCTCTGCGCTTGGCAGGACGTGAGTATCCTCGCTCTCTTCTTTTATTCTGATATTCTGACGTGTTCCAGTTGGTGAATGATCACACACTTTCTTTCTTTCCGTATCCTAACTAGCACCTCCTGCTCTCCCCAGTTGGTGGGTACCTTCGCCGGCCAAATTTCTTTAGGTTCTCTGACTTTTCCCTCCCTCGGCATTCTACAGGGTGTGAGTTCCCCGCCGTCGCTTGCTTTTTTCCCATGCCCTAACTTGCCCTTCTATGCGCGCCCACCAGCTCGTGAGTGCACCTCGCCAGCTTGCTTTCCTTTGATTTCATGGCTCGTCTTTCCCTCCATGCTCTCTAGTTGGTGGGTGCTTCTCACTTTCTCGCATTCCTTCGATCTTCTGACACACACCCCTTCTCCGCTAAACAGGACGTGAGCGCATCTTACCATCGTGCTTTCTTAGTCTCTGATCCATTCCTCCCTCTGCGCTTAACAGGACGTGAGTACCCTTCCCTCGCCTGCTTTCGTCCAGTACCCTGACTTGCCCTTCTGGACGTTCTAGTTGGTCGGTTACCCTCACTTGCACGCTTTCTTCAGTGTTCTCACTTATCTTTTCCTCCGAATTCTCCAGAAAGTAAGTCCCACTCTCCCTCGCCGACTTTCCTTCCGTATCCTGAATTCTCTGTGCTCTTCAGTTAGTGAATGCCTATCCCTCCCTCTCTTTCGGTGTACTAACTCGTCCTAACTCTCTGCTTATGAAAGGATGTGAGCCCGGTCCACTTTTCTTGTTCGCCTCTTTCCAGTAACCTGATTCGTCTTTCCCTTGTGCTCTTTAGAATGTGGGTGCACCCCGCCTTCTCGCTTTCTGTGTGTCCTGAACTGTCCTTCCCTCTGCGCCCTGAAGAGCGTGAGTACCCCTCGCTCGCTCGCTCCCCTTTGGTGTACTGACTTTGTTCCTCCCTCTGCGTTCAACAGGATGTAAGCACCGCTCGCTCGCCCACTTTCTATCGTTCTCCTGATTGATCGCTCTCTCCGGGCTTTCCAGTTGGTGGGTGCCACTCTCCGGCTCCTCTTCTTACGGTGTCCTAACTTATCCCACACACCTCTGCTTTGACAGGACGTGAGTTCCCCTCACTTATTCACTTGCTTTCAATCTCTTGACTTGATCCCCCCCCATCCTTTCTCTGCAGCTAGTGAGTGCCCCTCGCTCCCTTACTTTCGATGTCCTGACTAACTTCCCTCTGCGTTCAGTTCGTAGGTGGCCCTCGCTCGCCTTATTTCTTCGATGTTCTGACTTGCTCGACCATCGGACCATCTGCTGTTGGTACTGGCAGGACGTGAGTACCCCCATGTTCACTTTCTTTTGGTGGCCTAATGTGGCCCTTTCTCTGTATTCACTAGAACGTAAGTGCCAATCACTCGCTCACCTTTTCGGTGTCCTGACTTGTCCTTCCTTCCGTGCTCTCCAGCTGGTGAATGTTCCTCTCTAAGCCTTCCTTCAGTGTCTTGACTCGTCCTTCCCTTATGCTCCCCAGATGGTGAGTCCCTGCTGCTCGCTCATTCGACGTCATTACTTGTCCCTCATTTCCCCAACAGAACGTGAGCTCCTCTTGTTGTGCCAGCTTTTTTTTGGTATCCTGATTTGTTGGTCCCACTGACTCTTCAGAGCGTGACTTCTCCCAGCGTCGTTCCTCCCCCTCGTGCCTCCCAGTTGGTGAGTTCCCCCCACTCGCCCGATTTTCCTCGGTGTCCTATAATCAATCCCTCTGTACCCAACAGGATGTGAGTGCCTTTCACTCGCCCACTTCATTTCCGTGTCCTATTTGTCCCTCTCTCTCTCTGACCCCTCCAATTTGTGAGTGCTCTTCCTCCATTTTCATTCTTCCGGTGTCCTAAGTTTTCCCTCACTCTTCAGAATGCGATTTCCCCACGCGCGGTCTCTCCTATCCGCGTCCTAATCCTCCCTTCCCTCTGCTCCTGACAGGATGTGAGTGCCTATCTGTAGTTTGCCTTCGTCCACTGTCCTGACTTGTCCCTCTGCACTTTTCAGTTTGTGAGTGCCCCTCCCTCGCGCTTTTTTTTCGTGTCCTGATTTGTCACTATCTGCACTCTCTAGCTGGTGAGTGCCCCATTCCCTTGCTTTCTTGTGGTGTCCTCACCTGTACTCCCGTCTTCGATTTCCAGTTGGTCAGTGGGCCTCACTCGCTCTCTTTTTGTGCCCTGACTTTGTCCTTACTTCCGCGCCCTTTAGCTGGTGGGTGCCGCTCGGTCGCTTTCTTTCCATATCCTGACTTGCTCCTCTCCCTTTGCTCCCCAGGTGGTGAGTTCCCTCAGTCAGCCGTGGTTTTCAACTTGAATTTCCTGACTTGTCCCTCCATTTATACGCTCCAGTTGGTACGTGTCCCTGGTTCGCTTCATTTCTGTGTCCTGACTTGTTCCTGCCTCTGCACTCTTAAGTTCGTGAGTGCCCCTTTCTCGCTCCATTCTTCCGGTGTCCCTCATCAATATCTTTCTCTGCGCTCTTCAGAACGTAGGTGCCCTATCACTTTCTTAGTCTTTCTTTCAAGGTACTGATTTTTCCTCCCCTCTGGGCACTTCAGAATGTAAGTGCCCCTCGCTCCTGTCGTTTTATTTGCCTGACTTGTCTCTCTCTCTGTACTAATTAGGTGGTGAGTGGCCCCCTCTCTCGATTTCTTTCAGTTTCCTGAATTTACCCTCCATCTGCACTCTATAGTTGGTGCGCTCTCCTCCCTCCCTCGCTGCCTTCCAGTGCCCTGACAAGCCCCTCCGTCTACACTAAAAGGATGTGAGTCCCCTTCGCTCACCCGCTTTCTTCTCGTGCCTTGACACGTCTCCTCTCCGCGCTCTAGAATGTGCGTTCCTCTTCCTTCCTTACTTTTTCGGTGTCCTGACTTGCCCCTACGCATTTGACAGGACGTGAGTACCACCCATTCTCTCACTTTCTTCCATGCCGGTGACCTAACTTGTCCCACCCAATGCGCTCTCCAGAACGTAAGTTCCCTTCGATTGCTCGCTTTTTGTTGGTGTCCTCACTCGTCCCTTCCTTTCTGCCCTCCAGTTTGTGAGTTCCCCCGACTCACTCGCTTTTTGGAGTCTCCTCACTACGTCTCCTTCGCACTCGACAGGACGTGAGTATCTCTTACCCGTCCGCTTGCCTCCAAATCTTCAATGTCCTGACTTGGCCCTCCATCTACTCTATCTAGAACGTGGGTGCCCCTCGCTCGCTTATTTTCTATGTAGTCACTTGTACTTTCCCTTGACTTCCAGAAAGTGAGTTCCTCCTTACACTTGCGTACTGTCTTCGTCCTCACTTTCTGTTCCCCTGCATGGTAGCCGTTTTTCACCAAGCTGAAATCATTTGTTGCCAATGTACCGTTGTGATTTTCACCGTTCTATTCTTGGTTTTATTGACAGACTCTTAGCCACCGCTCTCTGTATCTAATAACGATGCACATCACACGATGATTGGTAAATTTCTGCTCTTTGCCTCTGTGTTTTCTAACATCCCGAATAGCGATAATTCTCATCCTGGAGCACGCCGGTCTTTTCTTGGCCTCCTCATATAGTCCTACCCTTAATGAGGCATTGGATAAGGCATATTCTCAATATACCTCATCTGAGCTTCATAGTGTCGTTAAACAGGACTTTCCCCAGCCTCCTGAGCAATATTCCATTCTACAATTTACAGAATTCGTCCTTGAGCATCGTTTCTAATGGTTTCTCTTCGCTTCTTATGAAGTACTAGTATATCGTGTAGCACGTTGTACGTATTTTGAAATCAGCACTGCATTTGTCTCCCTCCCGTAATGGACTTTGGGTATTCATCGACTCATCTCCCGTCTTGAGAGTCAGCGTGGCGTCGTGCTTGAGTCGTGAGATATATAAATACAAATACTGGCGGTCATGCGTGGTTCGGAAAGGGAGTCAGAGGAAATTCCACTTTAGCGAAGTTTTCCAGAACGGTGCGGGCACTGTCGTAGTTATGGAGTTGTGCGTGTTCGGACTGAGAGGCGAATTCGTAGAATAGACCATCGAACTGCGTTTGAAACAGAGATCATGGAGAAAAATGGGAGGGTTAGGCCGGGCGTCATATATTTCTTCGTGGATTTGTGATTTGGTTTTGTGGTTGAGATTTATCTCCATCGCCCGCTGAATCACCGTGCCGTCATGCATCTTGAAGTTCTCGCGTCGACTCCTTCTCGTCTCTTCTTCTGCTCTTCAGACTCTGCCAGCACTTTCCTTTTCGATACGCTTCGAGCTACTCACCTTGGTATCGTCGCATCCATCTCTCTCGAACTGACCAGTGCAAGGCCTTCGCACTGATATGCCTGTTCCTGCAACTACATGACCCTACATCAAAAGTACCATATTGATTGCTGGATGGCAATCGCATAAACCCAAATGGACATCCTTAATGGTGGTAGAGGATACGGTATCCGTAGCCCATTGACAATATTTGGCACACGCACACCCTATTCTTTTTTCGCCCCATGCCCCAACAACAACTGCGCAACTTGGGCCTTTCCCCTCGCTTCGGCCGCCTGTAATGGGGTCAAATTCTTTATTCCACGGATGTGCATGTCCGCCTTGCGCCCCATCAGGAGCGATGTAACGTCGAGGCGTCCCATGTACGACGCCAGGAACAAAGGAGTTCCGAAATCGGATACGGCGTTGATGTCTGCCCCGCGTTCCAGGAGAATCTCCACGATGTTCGCGTGACCTGCTGTCGATGCCCAGTGTAGCGGCGTACAGTTGAAGCTGGAAATAGCATTCACATCGGCTTCGTGCTCTAGCAGCAAACGCATTGCTTTGGCCCTTCCGACGCACGCTGCGTGATAAGTTAGAGGTCCAACGTGATCGTATCGCACGTCCGGAGCTGCGCTGTTCTTCAGCAACAGCCGCATGACCTCTAGATGTCCACCATCATATGCCTCGCATAGGGGAGTTCTTTCCTGTTCGTTTGTCACATTCACGTCGGCCCCATGGCGAAGTAATAGAGACACAGCATCGAGATCTCCTTTCCCCGATACTACGTGCAACAGGGTTCTGCGAGTACTGCACTTGGCATTGACATCCTGACCGTGCGTAGAGATGAGGTATTCGGTTGGTCCACTAAGCCCACAGGACAACGCATAGTACAATGCAGTTTCCTCGGGATGCGACGGGTGATCTGTGAGTCTGTCAATGGATCGTCGATCCCAGTTCCGATCCACATCGTGTAGCCAAACCCATGCGGCAAGATGTGGCTTATTTGGATTGAATAACTGTTCCATGTCGTCTTGGACTCGTGAAGCCACGTCCTCGTATTTGGCATGATCGAACCAGTGCTGGGCAGCGTAGAACGCCAGAGGAAACATGGAGAGTCGCCTTTTGTCTATTTCTTTGTCGAATTGAAGCAGCACCTTAAGGCATTCTTGCACGAGAATTGTGTGGGCGACATCTATGGGAATATGATACTGGCGGATGGCGCCCACCTCCGACGTCCGGAGGCGATTGGAAAGCAAAAATTCTTTCACTGAAAAGTGAGAGAATTGGACGACTTTTGAACCTTCGTGGTCGACGATGATGATCAAATTGGAACATGCGGAAAGCATGGCTTCTTCGAGGTTGTCAAGGCGCCAGCCATCCTTAACGGTACTAGTAGGTGTTGCGTCCGTGTCAAATCCCATTGCAAATATCTGGCAGAGTTCTTCAACACGGAGCGGCCGAATGGCTGCGACCAAGCATTGAAAGAGGCGATGCGCATGCTGCTGCTTCTTCATCGGGATCCTTTCTAATGTTCGTTCGTAGGTCTCATCCAGAGTGGTTGGTAGTTCGTTCAGAGTCTTGCGAATGTCTGGAATAAAGCATTGACGTAGGGCGTCTAGTTGGCAAAACACCCAACGAAACCTGTCAGAGACTATCAACAATAATAACTAGGTGCTGTGCTGGCGGTGTCTCACATGCCACCGGCTCGTTTCGAGAGTGTATTGACAATAAGTTCCTTGTCGCCTTTTGGCCATGTCTGCATATCTCGGTTTGTATCAACAACGTGTCGGACGTAGTTTATAATATCGTCCTTTTGGCCGCTTTCCTCGTGAAGGGACACGTGAGACGATTCAGAGGTGAGACCGTTCAGAACTGCCTGTATGTCTTGCTCATGGCGACAGGTGATGCAAATGAACAGATTTGGGTTGCTTAACCTGGCAAGGTTCTCCACGAAGTCCAACACCTCGCCCCGAGCCGATGGGAGTCCAGTGATACTCGGGCATTCATCTAAGGCATCCACGATGATAAAAATCGGAGGTTGTCCTGGAAGTTCGACCATGGCTTTGAGACATTTTTCAAGAGCGGAAGCTTTAGGTCGTTCGAACCTGTCGCCGGACGTTTTGTACAATTCATAAAGCATCTCCCGGAAACGATCAGAGCTATAACTGAGTTGGGACAAGAGGGATGCCAAAAAGCCCCCGATATCGCGCTTAGTGGCGTCGTTGAAGTCAAAGTAGTAGTGGGCGACCAAGGCCGACCCATCTTTTCGCATCTTTCTGATGTCCTCGATGATGGCCGAGCTGGTCAATAAAATGAATTCGTATCACGGAAACAGACGGAAAACCTCGCACCAAAGAATAGTTTTTCCACATCCCGCTGTAGAATCAGGAAGGGAATCAATAGCCATAAAGGTTGAACTGGCGGAAGAAGCGCACGATTGCCACTGATCCACAATAGGGAGCCGATCTTTTTCTCTTTCCATTCTCGGAATGTTGTGCCTTCAATAAACCACCTTGCGCTTCCATCAAGCTGAATATTGCAGGCCTTATCATGATTGGTGGAAGGATCTGGGGGAGAGAGCCATCTTTGAAGCTTCTCGGACAACTGGTCCCCTGTGAGTGAGTCAGCCTATTACTGTCGATAATAGTGCCGTCAAGGGGTGACAAACGTTGGCGTTCGTCCATATCTATTTATGTGACAAAAGGGGAGATATAGTCGGCATGTGCATGAGGTCAGACAGAAAGCATTGCGTACCCTCTTTGATCGCCCCCAAATTCTCGCCCATCGTCTGAAGATGTGTATGGGTGCCCCCAACGAGCTCCTCGAGGCCTTTGATGTTGCCATTGATATCAAATACAACTTCCAATGTCTTCGCAACCCCCATTATGGTCTCGTCTTTCGTAAGTGAGTCCATCCGTAGAAAGGCATCCTCAACATCTGTCCTTCCTATCAATTTCTTCGCAAATTTTTCTGGGTCACAGTCAATCAAGGGGAAGAATTGGGCATGAGTTGACTGACTGATTCGCCACTCTTTCATCGCCTTTGTCGAAAGCGCGAGAATTACAAGGACCTGCGCCATGATCTTCCCAAGCAGCTCCATCCATTCATTCTCGCAGGGCATCTTAATATATTTATCCAGACGCCGAAGGAAGGAGTAGATGCGCTCGAGGAGGTCGGTGAGTCTGTCATTATCTGCCTCGACATCTTTCGCGGTCTGTGAATTTGAACCTTATACATGTGCGCAACTTTGGACTTAGGTCACAGACGTACCTTGAGAAGAACACAGATACCGGTAACGACCGTATTCGCGGGTAAGGATTTCTGGGAGCCAGAGATTGGAAAACGATCGTGTGGGACGAATTAAATAGCTCACGTTGGCCCCTTGCGCAATCGTCGCCGAAAATATGAATAGGATATGGACTATCGGGCGTATCAACTTCATCAATTTCTCATCGCGCTCGCGAAACGTGTTAAAAGTGTCAGCTTGCTTTTGAAGCACATCCGAGAAGGCCTCGGCAGTGTTGCAGTTGTCGAGCTGCGCAGCAAAGCGATGGGTGTCTAGATCTTTTCGGGTGAGCCTCTTGTACTCTTTCTTAGCACCTTCAAAGATCGCGGTAAAGTTATCGGTAGATCGTGAAGGGCCTGCTGTTTGGTTGTCTGTAGACATGGGAAGAGCACTAGCATGGGGAATCGGGAGGAACACAGATCGTCAATGGGGGTGTTTCGGGTCAGGAACTAACCCAGCTAGCTGAGCCTCGCCGCATTGGCAAGTCAGCTGACATACGTATAAGGTTCAGTCCGGCCCGGCTGAGCCGAGTTTCTGAGGCTCGACCAGATAAGGATAAGATGGGCCGTCATTGATATCTCCAGGCGGAGTAAATAAATATTGTTGAAAATTCGTGAGCACCGTGACCGCCCTGCTCCTGCAGTGCGCGATTGGAACCCTCCATTACTTCCTCGTACGATTTTCCCTCCTTTTTCTTAGAACATCGTATGCACCATACGTTTACGCTGGCCGCGCCTGAAACCTCAACAAATATTCCCTGGTGGATTAAGAGAGTAATTTTCTTGAAATACCGTGACACCCACCCTAGCCAACTAAATGTTCTGTTTCCCTTTCCTGAGATCAAGGGATGCTCCAGGAGTCAGGGAGTGATATTCGGTCGTGATGTTGCTTCACTGCGTTCCCGCCGCAGTGTTAGAGATCTGAAACGCGCGGAGCGTGATTCTACCGAATGATTAGCTACAGTCCGTGGTACGTAGGAATGAAAAGGTTCTCACCTCAGTCTCGAAAAGAAAGGACTGAGGTGCTGGTCTGCAAAACAGCGGGAATATAAGCGTCTACCTTATGCATGCCAAAGGAAGTGTAGCTCTAAAGAAGGTATACGCGTAACTACTTATGTCCAAGAGAACAATCACAAGCAAATGAACAATATCATATGAAAGCGTCAATCTTTCCAGCATCTTCCAGCGCACGCGCCTGCATCTCCAACACGCAGAAGCTCGAAGGTATACATCTCGATGTTTCGTGCTCGTCGAGAGTCATGTCAGGTGTTCGCACTGCTTTCTGCGACTGTAACTGTCTTTCATATATATATCAAGCCCCATCGTAAAAAAACACGGAATAGCGTAGCATGAACCAAGATGAAACACCCCGAACGATGTGTACAGTACAGTACTCGTGGTGCATTGTCAGTGCTGGACATTCGGGCCCCTACTACTCCCCTCTTCATGTTTCGCGCCATCTTGCTTTGCGCCATGATCCAACAATAGCTGCGCGACTTGGGTGTGTCCCTCGAGCGTAGCCACTTGGCAGGGGGTCAGGCCACTTTGTAACCGGATATCCACGTCTGCCCTGTGTTCGAGCAGCAGTCGTGCGACCTCGAGATGTCCCTTGTGTGACGCGCGATACAAGGGCGTTCCGAAGCCGGACAGGGCGTTAACGTCGGCCCCGTTTTCCAGGAGGACCTTTACGGTGTCCACGTGTCCCGCCGATGATGCATAGTGCAGCGGCGTAAAGTTGAAGTAGGCCGTTGGGTTCACATGGGCCCTGTGCCGCATTAGCAAACCTATCACTTCGGCTTGTCCCCGAATCGAAGCTTGATGGGCAAGGAGTCCGAACATGTCGTACCGCGTATCCGGAGATGCTCCACACTCCAACAGCAGCCGCATAACCTTCAGATGACCACCGTCGTACGCTTCACACAAGGGAGTTTTGTCGCTTTCGTTTGCCATATTCACGTCGGCGCCATGACCAATTAATAGAGACACGGCATCGAGATGTCCGTTGTGAGATGCCGCGTGCAACGGAGATCCGCGAATGCCACACTCGGCATTGACATCCTCTCCATCCGTCGAGATCAGGTACTTGGCTGGCTCTGTAAGTCCACATGACACCACATAGTACAACGTAGTTGCCTCGGGAGGCGACGGGTGATCGGCAAGAGTGTCAATGGATCCTCGAATCCGGCCCTGATCTACATCGTACATCCAAAGCCATGCCGTGAGATATGGCTGGCATAGGTCGAATAACTGTTTCGTCGCGTGTTGGAACCGCGATGCCACCTTCTCGTCCTTAACGTGCTGGAACCAGTACTGAGCGGCGTAAAATGCCAAAGGAAGCGTCGCGAGGCGCTCTTTGCACGCCTTTTCACATAACTGCAGCAGCACCGTGACGCATGCTTGCGTGAGGGTGGTGTGAGCGGCATCTAGGGGAACGTGATAGTGGCGGATGTTTCCGATCCCGGAGGTCCGGAGGCGATCCGAGGTCAAGAATTCTCTGACTGAAAGATGAGAAAGTTGGACGATTTTTGAACCTTCGTCGACGTCGTTGATGTCGATCAAAGTGGAACACTGGCATGCGGAGAGTATAGCTTCTCCTGGATTTTCGGGGCGCCAATCCGCCACGAGGTTAGGCGGTGCGCCCAAGTCGAACTCGATCGCAAATATCTCCGTCAGCTCTTCAACGCGAAGCGGCCGGAGAGCTGCAACCAAGCACTGAAAGAGCCGATGCGCGTGCTGTAGGTTCTCCTTCGGGATACCTTCTAGTGCCCGCGCGTAAGTCTCATCCAATGTAGCCGGCAATTCGTTCAGGGCCTTGCGAATGCTTGAAGGACAACATCGACGTAGCGTGTCCAGTTGGCAAGACACCCAGCGAAACCTGTCCAAAACTATGAGTAATAATAACTAGGTGCTGTGATAGAAGCGCCTCACGTCGCGCTGACTCGTTCCGTGAGCGTATTGGTAACAAGTTCCTTGTCCTCTTCTCTCCATCTCTGCATTGCGTGAACAACGGAGTGGACATAGCGTTTAATATCATCCCTTTGACCGATTTCCTCTTGAAGGGACACGCGACGCGATGCAGACGTTAGAGGGTATAGAGTTGTTTGCATGTCTTGCTCGGGGCGACTAGTGACGCAAACGAAAAGATTTGAATGCTTCGACCCGACCAGATCGTTCACAAAGCCCAGCACGTCCTCGCGTGCGGATGGGATTCCGGTGGCACTAGGGCACTCGTCCAAGGCATCAATGATGATGAAAACCGGATGTTGTCCTGGGAGTCCGATCATGGTTTTGAGACATTTCGCGAGGTCGGCATCGCTCGGCCGTGCGGAGCCTTCGCGGCACGTTTTGTACAGCTGATGAAGGACATCCCGGCAACGATCAGAGTCGTCACAGAGTTGAAAGAGAAGGGACGCTAGCAGGCCGCGGACATGGCGCTTGGAGGTGTCTTTAAAATCAAAGTAGTAGTAGGCGACCAAGGCCGACCTCTCTTTTTTCAGGTTCTTGACGTCTTCGATAATGGCGGAGCTGATCGAAAACATTAATTTCTTCATTTAAGAGGGCAACGAAAAATCGCGTACCAAAGAATGGTTTTGCCTGTACCCGCTGCGGAATCGGTGAAGGAGTTAAAAGCCAGAAAAGCAGAACGGGCCGTAGAGGCGTACTATTGCCACGAATCCACAATAGAGACCCGCTATCTTTCCACGCTTGGAACGTGGTGCCCTGAATAAACCACCTTGCGGTTTCTCTATGCCGGGTGTTGCATGCATTACGATGGTTGATGGAAGGATCTGGAGGAGTGAGCCATGTTTGATGGTCCTCTCGCATCTGAGATCCTGTGTGTGTGTGTGTCAGCTTTGACGGTCAACAGCGCTATTGTTTGAGGAGTGACAAACGTTCAAGCTCATCCATTCCTGTTTCATGACGCAATTGGAAATAGAGTTAGGACGTGCATGAAGATGAATAAAACGTCGTTGCGTACGTTCTTTGGCTGCTTTCGCATTTGGGTCAGGGCTGAGGGACACTCCCTTAATCGCACGCGCTGTTTCTTTGACGTCAGTATCGACATTATGTACAACCTCCAAACTATTCGTACCAAGTGGCAGGCGTTGAAGCTTTTCAGTACCTATATACGAGACAAGGGAAATATGGTCGGTACATGCACGAAGAGGGACAAAAGTCGCTGCGTACGTGCTTTGGTTGCTTTCACTGTTTTGTCAACGCATTGCAGGTCTTTTTTAATCCCCTGAACCTTGTCGTTTATGTCTTTGGCGAGTGCTTTGATTTCTTCGGTTTTGCCGTCGCTTTGAGTTGCAGATTCTGAGCTCTTCGCGCTTTCCAGGAGTAGCTGAAGCCGATCCGTTCCTGTTTTGGGACACGATGGGAGGTAGTGTCAGCACATCCACGAAGAAGGACGGACAGGGGGCGTTGCGTACTCTCTTTGGTCTCTTGCACAATTCGGTCGATGTTGTGTGTGACTGTCTCGATGCCCCGTACCTTGTCATTGATGTCTTCAGCGAGCCCCTTGACTGATTTCACATTTTCATCGATATTGTGGGCAAGCTCTAGGCTTTTCGCCACTGCCGCTAGCTTCTCCTCTTTCGAGAGCTCGTCGAGCCGTAGTAGCGCGTCTTCAACATCTAACTTCCCCATTAGCCTCTTTAAAACCTTTTCTGAGCCATTGTCAGCCATGGAAAAGTATAGGACATAGATCAACTCACTTATTCGCCCTTCTTTCATTGACTTGGTCGAAAGCGCGAGAACAGAAAGGATCTCCGCCATGGTATCCCCAAGCAGGGCCATCAATGCACCCGTAAGTGGCATGTGAGTGTAACTTTTCAGGCGTTCAAGGAAGAAGTTGATGCGTCCGAAGAGGCGGATGAGAGCTCGGGTGTCGTGGTTTGATGTGACAGCTTTCGCTGCCTGCCGGTGTGAGTTTGAACGTTACAAATATGTGCGACAGGGGATTTAGAATAGATACATACCTGAAGAAGAGCACCGAACCCGGTAAAGACCATTTTTCCGGGCGCGAGTGTCTGTGAACCAGGTGTTCGAGAATGACGGTACGGGACGAAGGAGATCGCTCACCAGGTCAAACCCGTCACCGAGCGTGTTGGAAAAAGTCAACAGGACATCGACTATCGCTTCCCACCAGGTCTTGAAGTTATTATCCCGGTCGCATAATCTGTTGAGAGCTGCAGTTTGCGTTTTAAAAATTGTCAAAACATCCTCGGGATGCCTGCACGGGCCAAGGGATGGTCTTCTAGAGGTTTTCTCGTAACCTCTAGATACCGCTCCGAGGCACGTTTTAATATCTTCGTGAAGTTATCGGTCGGTCGCAAAGGGTCAGCCGTGTGGTTGCCTGTAGCCATGGTGAGAGCACTCGCGAGGGAAATTGGGAAAAGCAAAGGCCGTCCCGAGTCAATGAGGATGCTTTGAAAGGGACTGGGTCGATCAAAATACCCAGCCTCGTTGGTACCCCATTTTCAGGGTGTCTTTATAATTTATCTCGATATAGAGGAAAAGGTCTGCTAGCGGTAGTCGGAACAGAGTCACGGCCGACCCAGCGTTTGGCGTTCTGCCGGTGTAAGCTTTGTCCGCCGAGGAATCGATCAGCGCAACATGACGGAGTCGGAATTTAGGAATTTGCTCGGGGTCACACACATGTCAACCAGAGTTCCCGGGCCGATCAGACACATGATATGATCGTTCAATTCTTCCACTCGTTCGCGGCCAGTCAACGAAGTACTCTGTATAGTGTAACTCAGGTTGCCGGTCCGTCTCCTCAGTATTGTTCATCTTTACTCTTCCCTTCCAAGCACCCAATGGATCACATGTGGATGTGGTACAGTATTCCGCTTTTGGACCGACAGTGGATACCGCCCGCCGAACCTCGAGGCGCCAAGAGCTTATGCTGATGCCCATTGAATTGCTTTGCACGTGTACACTGGCACAAATCGATCCCAAAGTCACAGCCTGGCCCTTGTGAACCAGCGATCGCTAATCTTTGACAGGATATATGCGCCCAAAGTCACCTTTACCACCGTGTACTGTAGGCCCCTATCAAGACATCGTATTACACCGTCTCAGAATAGGATAATTTCCCATAATTGAGAGCTTCTACTAGTCTCCACCACACCTGCAAACGTTCCATGGACAGAGTTCTTCACTGCTCTCAGAAATACTTGACGATCAGTATATGTGGGCCCAGAGTGGGGCCGTAATCGAGTATATCTTCACTCGGATGAAAGATAGGTGCTGCATGAGCCGTGCAGACCATCGGCTTAGCTCGTATACACGCCTCCCGCAGCTCAGGATTGAGTACCGATCCTGTCTACAATGGCCGTACGAACATAGGGGGTTGTTGTTATCGGGCGCCGGAAGCCGTCAGAACGTCACTTAGGCTCTAGGTCGCGCGGACGGGCGTTGTTCAAGCGCGCGCAACCCTGACCCTGATAGCCACGAGGTTAGGCGATGTCTGTCGCACCTAGTAGTATTCTTAGGTAAAGATACCGTAGGGGATGTGCGCCCATTCAGGATATACTGACCGACAACTTGAATAAAGTTGTGTTACCGTATGGCACGAAAGGACCCTGTACAAGGAGAGGACGGAGAGTCATCTTCACGAGTATGTCGTGAAATCCGTTCATCGAAAGCTTAGGATATAGAATATACTCAGAACAGTTAGGTGGAATTCCTCCGGGTTTTGTGCTCACGGAGGCAACCTCACAGACAATGGGAAATTCCACCCCTCAGGCGAACAACGTGACATAAAAAGGTCCGAATCGGCCATGGTATTGACAGTAGCTCCTATGAAAAAGGTTCGCACCGTAGATGGGTATTTCCCGATAATGCAGTGGCAATTAGGGAAATATCCTGGATTTGTGTGTGAGCCACAAGACTCGACGAAAATCAGTATCGTACATGGGCCATATGGATGACCGCGTAACTCGAAAATCGGAGGTCCGTCGTATACTACAGTTTGTTGGGAGGGCGCCAGACTCGGGACGCCATACATTTGTTCGGTCATCCATTTATCGAGGCGTGAGGAGTAGCGATTGGTTGCAGAGATAAATATTGAGCATCTCGGAGCTATGCAGCACCCACACAGAGCCGCACCGTAGGCGCCCCTTCTTCGATGTGGAATTCCCTCGTGCGTGGATCGGTCAGTTCTATATCATGGTCAGTTTAACGCGAGAAGAGAGTAGAGTTCATACGCACACGCCTTTACTCGTCATCTTCGACTCGGACGTATACACCCCTTCCATCCTCACTTCCTCGCCCGCATCTACATAAGGTAAGGTAGGGTCGTTTTAGTTTCAACGAACGTCACGTGAGGTGACACTGCGTTACCTCCCAAGTTGCCATGCCATGTCCTGCCATTGGAGCTTGAATTTTCCAGCACAGACGCCGGCATGAGAGATGCAACTTTTTGAATTTCTCCTCCCAAACTAAATATATATAAAAACGGCTCGCGCTCATAATTGAACCATTACATTTAAGTCATTTAAGCGCAAGCACATTTTAAATATACGTTGTTGCTAGAAAGGAATTCAAAAAATTGTGTTTGTCACGCATTTTGTCACTTTTATCACGTGACGTTCGTTAAAACTAAAATGACCCTACCTTCCTCTTCTTCGTTGGCGCCGTGTTCCCACAGCGGTGCGTCTAGGTCCATATCATTATGTCCCCTGGTGGGCAGCTCATCTACGGCCTCGAGTGACGGCTAGGCGGGGGGTGCCAATCCGGTTTCAACGGCAGAGGCGGGAAACGATGAGTGCGGTAGCGCGGTAAGCGACGACTGCCCGACTCGTAGCACTTCTTCCATGCGGTTCCGAGACAATATTATAGTCGACTATCTATAAGGAAACGAAAATGCGCATGGACCAAATGAATTAAAGGCGAAAGGATGCGGTGTGGCACGCACGATGTAAGGCTCTATGGGATAGACGGGGGTCAAGCTGACAAGTATGTCAGCCTTGATGAGGCCGAAAAAAAAAGTGTTTCTTTTGAGCTGTTGGGCCCCCTGGTAGGTATGACCTTGGGTGGATGGTCTTGGTTGCAGCACATGGGAGCGTTAGAAAGGACTCCATCGTAGAAGAAGGGCTCAACGCACCTCGGCCTCTATCGTGCGCAATTGAAACTCCCCGAAACCGTGGGGTGTATATCGCTAGGATCGGCGCTCGGACAAGCGGGATGGCCAGTGGTAGCCAGCGGCCACTACTAGCCGCAATGCCGCATTGTCATTTTCCTTTCTGTTGAGACGCTGACCGGTGCGTTTGCGAGCAAGTGATGTGGTATGTCTCTGCCATCTGAGGAGTTGTAGGATTTCATACTTTGAAGGAAAGGCTGCATTGTGGTTCAATACCTGTAGAAGATGAGCAAAGTAGGTGGTAAACGCTTGTGAAGGTGAAGGTGAGTTGATGACTGAAAAAGGCAAGTTGAGCACCTGCACGAGTCCCGAGTCACTGGCGCTCAGAGCTCTCAAACTGAAGTTCCCTGAGGACGCCTTTCGCGTTGACATATCTCATTAAAACGGGATGGTTTTCCCGACGATTGGACATGGTCATTCTAGATGATGTAAAGACTAAAATACTACTGTATGATTGATAGTCCATTCGCATCCATCGCCTGAGCTCGCCACCCACCACCTATTCTTTTTTCGCACCATACTCCAACAACAGCTGCGCAATTTCGACGTCTTGCCCCTGCGTAGCCACCTGGAACGGGGTCTGACCACTTGGATTCCGGATGTGCACGTCAGCTCCATGT
>Ga0307509_10002265_pt1 | contig 31503 bp, 30 predicted proteins | sample 10_EM_MG_FD_202245 | JGI IMG/M metagenome (GOLD analysis project Ga0307509, IMG submission 202245) | Populus trichocarpa ectomycorrhiza microbial communities from riparian zone in the Pacific Northwest, United States - 10_EM | ecosystem: Host-associated > Plants > Roots > Unclassified | place...
TCAAGGATGGAGAGTGAAGTCGGACGGTGATCGGCCATGTGACGCCTAACGTTTGAGATGAGAGGCGTAACCCGGCTTGCCGGGGCACGTCCTCTCGATTGAAGGGTTGGGCGTCTTTACCGACGAAGGAGAAATAGCCCGGTGATAGATAGTGCTACGCCAAGCATGCGCTGCCAAGACGCTGGCTCTTGAAAGAAGACGATGCCTGCGATTGCCATGATGGCAGCACCACCCGCCAAGATTGCGGGAACTGCGGAGACCGGGCCCCCACGTTGAAACAACAAGAAGAATGCGACTGTGCCCGCCCCGACGCAGATACCTGTGAGTGCTGAGTAGTTGAACCCGACAAGTGAGAACTTCTGACTCCAGCGCCCGCTGAACCAAAGGAAGCCAAGATAGAAGAGGATGCTGAGAGCGGCTACCGCTTCTACAACGAAGCCACCGATGCCATCGCCTATGTGTTCTGAGGCGAGGCGAGTAAATACTTGATGCGCGCCATAGAGGATGGCTGCTGCCACTGCGTACCAGAACCAAGGAGCCATGTTTGTGTGCCTCTAGTACGTTCGTCGGTCTGTAGGACGCTCAAGACGCCCAACGTGTTATAGACATCACCCACCCCACCCACCCGCGACAAGAAGTGGCGACCGGTAGTCTGAGATTGCCAAAACGGATGTCCATTACTGGCCAGTGTTACACGATCAGTTCCAACAGGCCGAGGGCCTTGGCGGTGGCGCGGCGCAGATACCAGAGCCTGGCCTTGCCGTCCCACACCGCACCGTGCGAACGCACGAGTCGGTTGAGGGCGATGTCGCTGGGATCGACGCGAACGGCCACCAGTTGAATTTTTTTGGGTGCTCCTCGGCGGGAGCTCGTTTGGATTGGGCCTGCGTCGACGATCAATTCGACCGTCGTGTACCGGTAGGTGTCGGCGCGATCGTGTCGGTAACGGACGCAGACGAGTCGATCGCCGAACTGCCGTGCAAGCTTGATCGCGCCGGGCTGCGTGGGGGCGATGCGTTTGACGACGTGGGTGGGTTGCGGCGGTGCGTGCTGCTGCTGCGGGTGCTGTGATTGACTGGTCGGGAAGATGCTTTTCATGTCTGTCGGCTTGTGCTGGAACCGAAGCAAAAGGAGGGGCGGAAAAGCGGAGCGGCCTGGCTCGGCCCGACCGGTGGAGAAATTCAGCGGGTGTTGTCAACAGCCGGTCGCGAGAATACACTGTATAAATGTACAGTCAATTGAATTGATCGTGCGGCTCTCCCCAACCTTTGCGTGGCCTGTGTTGTGACCACCCCACCCAGCGCCCATCCGCTCCCGCCCTTGCAGTCTTCGCGCCTGCTCGACCAGGTGCGCGAGCGCATCCGCTACCTGCACTACAGCATCCGCACCGAGCAGGCCTATGTGCAATGGGTGCGCGCGTTCGTGCATTTCCACGGCCTGCGCCACCCGGTCGAGATGGGCGCCCCCGAGGTCGAGGCGTTTCTGTCGTGGCTGGCCGCCGAGCGCAAAGTGGCCGTGGCGACGCACAAGCAGGCGCTCTCGGCGCTGGTGTTTCTCTACCAGAAGGTGCTGGGCCTGGACCTGCCCTGGCTGAACGAGATCGGTCGCCCCAAGAGCCGTGAGCGGCTGCCGGTGGTGCTCAGCCACGACGAGGTGGCGCGGCTGTTCGCGGTCATCGACCCCTCGCTGCACCTGTTCGCGCAGCTGCTCTACGGCACCGGCATGCGCATCCTCGAAGCCGCGCGTCTGCGCGTGAAGGACGTCGACTTCGCGCACCGGGCCCTCGTGGTGCGCGAAGGCAAGGGCTTCAAGGACCGCGTCGTGATGCTGCCCGCTTCGTTGGTCGACCCGCTGCGCGAGCAGCTGTCGCGTGCGCGCGTGCTGTGGGTGGACGACGCCCGCTCGGGCGCCTCGGGCATCCACATGCCCCATGCGCTGGAACGCAAGTACCCGCGCGCGGGTTCGTCGTGGACCTGGTTCTGGGTCTTTCCCCGGCTCGACCTGTCGGTCGATCCGCGCTCCGGCCTGCGGCGCCGCCACCACGTGCTGGAGCAGACCTTCCAGCGCGGCTTCAAGCGCGCGCTGGAGCGTGCCGACATCGCCAAGCCCGCCACGCCGCACACGCTGCGCCATTCCTTCGCCACGCACCTGCTGCAAAGCGGTTACGACATCCGCACCGTGCAAGAACTGCTGGGCCACGCGGACGTGAGCACGACCATGATCTACACCCACGTGCTCAAGCTCGGCGGCGGTGCGGTGCGCAGCCCGGTGGATGTGCTCAACGCACTGCCGTCGGTGGCGCTGGCCGTGTCGCCGCTGCCGCACCGAAGCGCAGCAGCCGTGCCGATGACGGCCGCCGCGCTCGCCGGCTGATGGTCCACCAGCCAGCGTCAAGAAGAAAGAAGAGCCAGGCCGTGTGCGCTGCCACCACCACCGCCCGCCGCGTTCCCGCGCTGCCGGGCTACGCCGAGCTGCACTGCCGCAGCAACTTCAGTTTCCTGACCGGCGCGTCGCACCCGGCCGAGTTGGTGCAGCGCGCCAAGGCGCTGCGCTACGCCGCGCTGGCGATCACCGACGAGTGTTCGCTGGCGGGTGTGGTGCGCGCGCACGTGGCGGCGCGCGAAGCCGGCTTGCATTTGCTCATCGGCAGCGAGGTCCGGCTCACGTTGCCGACGGCCACCGGCAGCGGCACCGGCGCGCCGCATGCGCGCCTGGTGCTGCTGGCGCAGACGCGGCGTGGTTACGGCAATCTGTCGCACTGGATCACGGTGGCGCGGCGGCGTGCGGCCAAGGGCACGTACCTGGCCCATCCCGGTGACATCGAAGGCAAGGTGCCGAACGCCCCGACCTTGACCGGTCTGCCGGAATGTTTGGCACTGCTGGTGCCGGACACGTCGCAGTCCTTCGAGACCATCTGCGAGCACGCGATGTGGCTCAAAGCCTGGTTCCAGGACAGGGCGGCCATCGCCGTCTCGGTCCTGCGCCGTCCAGGCGAAGCCGAGTGGCTGAACGTGGTTAGGCGCGTCGCCGCGCTGGCCGACCTGCCGGTGGTGGCCAGCGGCGATGTGCTGATGCATGTGCGTTCGCGCAAGCCTCTGCAGGACACGCTCAGCGCCACGCGGCTGAAGCGGCCGGTGTCGGAATGCGGCCTGGCGCTCGAATCGAATGCCGAGCAGCACCTGCGTTCGTGCGCGCGGCTGGCCACGCTGTACGAGCGCGAGTGGCTGCAGAACACGCTGGTGCTGGCCGAGCGCTGCAGCTTCTCGCTGGCCGAGCTGAAGTACGAATACCCGCGCGAGGTCGTGCCCGCGGGCGAGACGCCGATCGGCCACCTGCGCAAGCTGGCGTACGAAGGGCTGGTCAAGCGTTTCCCCGACAAGGAAGTCATCCAGTGGCTGCCGAAGATCGAGAAAGAACTCGCGCTGATCCAGCAGCTCGCATACGAGGCCTATTTCCTGACCGTGGCCGACATCGTGCGTTGGGCGCGCGAGCAGAACATCCTGTGCCAGGGCCGCGGCAGCGCTGCGAACTCGGTGGTGTGCTTCTGTCTCGAGGTCACCGAGGTGAATCCGGAGGATGCGTCGCTGCTGTTCGAGCGCTTCATCAGCGCTGAACGCAACGAGCCGCCGGACATCGATGTCGACTTCGAGCACCAGCGGCGCGAAGAGGTCATCCAGTACATCTACCGCAAATACGGCCGGCACCGCACCGCGCTGACCGCGGTGGTGATCTGCTACCGCCCGCGCTCGGCGCTGCGCGACGTGGGGCGGGCACTCGGCATCGACCTGCAGCGCATCGAACTGCTGTCCAAGAGCATGAACTGGTTCGACGGCCGGAACATCCATGCCGAGCGCCTGCGCGAAGCCGGCCTCGACCCCGACGCGCCGCTCACGAAACTGTGGGTCGAGCTCACGCAGCAGCTGATCGGCTTCCCACGGCATCTGAGTCAACACCCCGGCGGCTTCGTGATCGCACGCGAGCAGATCGAGCAGTTGGTCCCGGTCGAGATGGCGGCGATGGAAGGCCGCAGTGTCGTGCAATGGGACAAGGACGATCTCGACGCGTTGGGCCTGATCAAGGTCGACGTGCTTGCGCTCGGCATGCTGAGCGCGTTGCGCCGCGCGTTCGAGTTCATCGCCGTCAAGCTCGACCGGCCAGTCCGCATGCAGGACATTCCACGCGAAGACAACAAGACCTACGACATGATCTGCCGCGCCGACACCATCGGTGCGTTCCAGATCGAAAGCCGCGCGCAGATGAGCATGTTGCCGCGACTCCAGCCGCGCACCTACTACGACCTGGTGGTCGAGGTGGCGATCGTGCGGCCCGGGCCGATTCAGGGCGGCATGGTGCATCCGTACCTGAAGAACCGGCCGCTCGACGACCAGCAGATCGACTACCCCGCGGCGCTGCGGCCGGCCTTGCAGCGCACGAAAGGCGTGCCGATCTTTCAGGAGCAGGTGATGCAGATCGCGATGATCGCGGCCGATTTCACGCCGGGCGAGGCCGATGGCCTGCGGCGCTCGATGGCGGCCTGGAAGCGCCAGGGCGGGCTCGGCCACTACCATGAGCGATTGGTCGGTCGCATGGTTGTCAACGGCTATGAAGAAGAGTTCGCCGAGCGCATCTTCAAGCAGATCCAGGGGTTCGGCGAATACGGCTTTCCCGAGAGTCACGCGGCCGGTTTCGCGCAGTTGGCCTATGTGAGTTGCTGGATCAAGTGCCACCACCCCGATGCCTTTCTGGTCGCGCTGCTCAACAGCCAGCCGATGGGGTTTTACGCGCCCTCGCAACTGGTGCGCGATGCGCGAATGAACGGTGTCCAGGTGCGGCCGGTGGACGTGCAGGTCAGCGCTTGCGAAAGCACGCTCGAGGCTGGGCTCGCCGAGGCGGACGAATTCGTCGGTCCGTTTCCTTGGTTGTGCGGCCCGCGCCAAGCGGTGCGGCTGGGGCTGGACCGAGTCGCCGGTCTTTCGGTGGATGCGGCGAAGCGCATCGTCGGCGCGCGAGCTCAATCTTTGTTCACCAGCGCCGAAGATTTGGCGCGCCGCGCCGCGCTGAATGCCCACGATCTGCAGGCCCTCGCGCAGGCCGACGCGCTGCGGTCCATCACCGGCCACCGCCACCAGGCCGCGTGGGCGGTGGCCGGCATCGACACGCGGCCGACGCCCATGCTGCGCGCCACGCGCGTCGACGAGGCGCCGGTCGCGCTGCCGGCGCCGGCCGAGGCCGACGAGGTGCTGGCCGACTACCGCAGCATCGGCCTCACGCTGCACCGGCATCCGCTCGCGCTGCTGCGCGCCGAGCTGGCGCGCTTCCAGGTCCAGCCGGCGGCCGTGCTGCGCACCTACCCGAACGGGCGCCTCGCGCGCGCCAGCGGCCTGGTCACGCACCGGCAGCGGCCGGGCACGGCCAAGGGCACGATGTTCGTCACGCTGGAAGACGACACCGGTACCGTCAACGCCATCGTCTGGCCGGCGGTGGTCGAGACGCAGCGCAAGCCGCTGCTCGCGGCGCGCCTGCTCACGCTGTTCGGCCGCTGGCAGCGCCAGGGCGAGGGCGAGCACGCGGTGATGCACCTGGTGGTGGTGAAGGCGATCGACCACTCGGACCTGCTGCAAGGCCTGGTCGCCCGCAGCCGCGACTTCCGGTGAGCGCCGCGATAATCGCCACCCATGCTGTACCTTCTCTCGCCCGCCAAGTCGCTCGACTACACCACCCCCGTCCCCAAGGCCATCGCCGCACTCGCCACCGAGCCCGCGTTCATGCCGCGCTCGGCCGAGCTGATCGGCCTGCTGCGCCGCCACAGCGTGGCCGACGTGGCCGGGCTGATGGACCTGTCCGAACCGCTCGCCACGCTCAACGTCGAACGCTACGCGGCCTGGTCGCCGCAGTCGACCGCGGCCAACAGCAAGGTCGCTGCGCTGGCCTTCGATGGCGACGTCTACGGCGGCCTCGATGCCAAGCAGCTGACCCGTGCCGACCTCGTGTGGGCGCAGCGGCACGTCGCGATCCTGAGCGGGCTGTACGGCGTGCTGCGGCCGCTGGACCGGCTGCAACCCTACCGGCTCGAGATGGGCACGCGCCTGGCCAACCCGAACGGCCACGACCTCTATGCCTACTGGGGCGACACCCTCGCCGAGCACCTGAACGCGCGTGCCGAGGCCGACGCCACGCCGGTCATCGTCAACCTCGCGTCGCAGGAATACTTCCGCGCCGCCGACCGCAAAAAAGTGCTGCGCCCGCGCGTCATCGAGTGCGTGTTCGAGGACTGGAAGAACGGCCAGTACAAGGTCATCAGCTTCTTCGCCAAGCGTGCCCGCGGGCTGATGGCAAGGCATGCGGTGAAGAAGCGCGTCCAGACGCCGGCAGGCTTGAAGCGTTTCGATGCCGAGGGCTATGGGTTCGACGCCGGCGCGTCCGATCCGGACCGCTTCGTCTTCCGCCGCCGTCTCGTCGATTGAAGAACCGACCGATTGAGCGAGAATTTGCGCATGAGCGATCACCAGCCGGTCACGCCCGAACTGCGGGCCTGGATCATCGAGCAGGCCACGGCCGGGCACCCGCCCGACGTGGTGCTCAAGTCCATGCTCGCCAGCGGCTGGAACGAAGACAGCGCGATCGCCGCGCTCGAGGCCACGCTGACCAACTACCTCGGCGAGCAGCAGGCCCAGCGTGCGGCCGCCGCCGCGCCGGGCGTGCCGGTGCCCGAGCCGCTGCCGCAGGGCGCGCGCACCACCGTGACGGCCGACGGCCACGAGGTCGGCGTCGTGATGAGCATGACCAACCCGCGTGTGGTCGTGTTCTCCGGCCTGTTCTCTGACGACGAGTGCGACCAGATGATCGCGCTCGCGCGCACGCGGCTGGCGCGTTCCGAGACTGTGCAGACCGACACCGGTTCCAGCGAAGTCAACGAGGCCCGCACCAGCCAGGGCATGTTCTTCGAGCGCGGCGAGCACCCGCTGTGCGCGCGGCTCGAGGCGCGCATCGGCGCGCTGCTGGGTTGGCCGGTCGAGAACGGCGAGGGCCTGCAGATTCTGCGCTATGGTCCCGGCGCCGAGTACAAGCCGCACTTCGACTACTTCGACCCCGACCAGCCCGGCACGCCTGCCATCCTGAAACGCGGCGGCCAGCGCGTCGCCTCGCTGGTGTGCTATCTGAACACGCCGACCCTGGGGGGCGCCACGGTCTTCCCCGACGTGCAGCTCGACGTCGCGCCGATCAAGGGCAACGCGGTGTTCTTCAGCTACGACCGCCCGCACCCGGCCACGCGCACGCTGCATGGCGGCGCGCCGGTGATCGAAGGCGAGAAGTGGGTCGCGACCAAGTGGCTGCGCGAGCGGCGTTTCGAATGACGCTGCCACTGCCGCTGGACGGCATCCGGGTGCTGGACCTGACCCGGCTGCTGCCAGGCCCGCTGGCCACGCGTCACCTGGCCGAACTCGGTGCCGAGGTTCTCAAGATCGAGGGGCCGGCCGGGCAAGGCCAGGACGATGGCACCCGCACCATGGGCCAGACCTCGGCCGAGCGGCAGGCGGGCGAACCGGCGCTGACCTTCCGCGAACTCAACCGCGGCAAGCAGTTGTTGCGCCTGGACCTGCGCCAGCCCGAGGGCGTGGCCGCGCTGCTCGAGAGGGCGCGCAGCGCCGATGTGCTGGTCGAGGGCTTTCGCCCCGGCGTGATGGCCAAGCTCGGCCTGGGCTGGGAGGTGCTGCACGCCGCCAACCCGCGCCTGGTGGTGTGCGCGATCAGCGGCTACGGCCAGCACAGCGCCTGGGCGCACCGGGCCGGCCACGACATCAACTACATCGCGATGGCCGGCGTGCTCGAGCAGATCGCCACCCCCGACGGCGAACCCGCGCTGCCCAACTTCCAGATCGGCGACCTGATGGGCGGCACGCAGGCGGCCGTCTCGGGCGTGCTGGCCGCGCTGCTGGGCGCGCAGCGCAGTGGGCAGGGCCGCTTCGTCGACATCTCGATGGCACACGAGGTGCTGCGCCACCACGTGCTGGCGAGCTTTACATTGAAAACCACCGGCCGCACGCCAACGCCCGGGCGCGACCTGCTCTCGGGCGGCGCGCCTTGTTACGGCGTTTACCCGACGGTGGACGGCCGCCACCTGGCCGTCGGCGCGCTCGAACCGAAGTTCTGGCAGGCCTTGTGCACCACGGTGGAGCGGCCTGGGTGGAGCGATCAGCACTGGTCCACGGGCCTGGTGCCGGGCGGCGAGGCCTCGATGGCCTTGCGCGCCGAACTGGCGGCGCTGATCGCCAGCCGGCCGCTGGCCAACTGGGTCGCGCGCTTCGAGGCGGTCGACGCCTGCGTGACGCCGGTCCTGCGGCTGGACGAGAGCCTGAGCCACCCGGTTTTTCTGACAAAAGATTGATGCGCGGCTGTCAACCGACCCGAATCGGGCCGCGTTGTGACACCCGAGCAATCAGCTCTTTGTCCAATTTCCCTGCAGGAACATTCATCATGAACAAAATCATCGCTGCCCTGATCGCCGCCACCTTCTCGTTCGGCGCCTTCGCCCAAGCTTCGGCTCCCGCCGCTGCTGCCCCGGCCGCTCCGGCTGCCAAGGCCGAAGCCAAGGCTGAAAAGGCTCCGGCCAAGGCCAAGAAGGCCAAGAAGGCCAAGGCTGCCAAGCCCGCTGCTTCGAAGCCGGCTGCCTGAGTCTTCTCAAGCAACGCAAAAACCCCGCCTCGGCGGGGTTTTTTCATGGGGCATCGGTTTCGGCGAGGCCGGCCGGCCGGCCATTCAGGCGCTGAGTCGATGCTCGTCGTCTTCTGCGCGGGCGAATGGCCGGCTGCGCTCGATGCGCCGCCACTTGCGTTGTTCCCAGGTCTGCGGCCCCTGCAACGGCCAGCGGTCGATCAGCGGTGCCAGCTCGGCACGCGGCAGGCGCGTGAACACAGTGCTGGTCAGCCCCAGCAGCCAGCGGCTGCGGCGCAGCCGCAAGGGCAGCGGCGCGCGCGACTCGTTGACCCAGAAGACGCAGGCGCGCTCGGCCCAGAAGGTCTGACGTTCGAAGTTCACCCGGCCCGCAAAGCCGGTCTCGGCAGGGAAGATCAGCGTCGAGTCGCCGATCTCGACGACCGCCTGCACCAGGTCGCCGGGCGACTCGCCCGAGCCGCGATGCACGAGCACGACGCGTTCGATGTCGGGGGCGTGCACACGGTCGACCTCGGCGTCATTTCGGTAGACCACGATGTCCTGGCCTTGCCAGGCGGTGCGCCACGAGGATCTCATCATTGCGGTTCTCCTTCTCTGAACGCGCGACGGTAGTCCTGTCGCGTGCCTGTGCGTGTCAGCAAGCGCATCAAGGTGCAAGCAGGCGTAGGGAGGCTCGCAACGCCCGGCAGGCCGCTAGGATTCGGAGCTTGCCCACAGTCCTCGTGCAGTCTTTTGATGGAACCCGATGCCTGCCGCCGCCGCCTCATCACCTCGGTGCCGGCCCTGAGTCTGATCGGTCTGGCCGGCTGCGCCACACCGCCTGTCGACACCGCCGCACGCCGCTATCCGTCGGTGCCACCGTTTTCCAGCGCCACCGAAGGCAGCACGCCGCCCGAGGGCTGGCGTCCCTACATCCTGCGGCCGGACCGCCAGAAGACGGCCTACACGATGGCCCGGCGCGATGGCCGCATGACGCTGCACGCGGTGGCCGACAGCGCCGCCTCGGGCCTGTCGGTCGCGACGCAGATCGACCCGCAGCGCACGCCGTGGCTGCGCTGGGAATGGCGCGTCGACACCGTGCACGAGCAGGCCACCGTGGCCGACGATGTGCGCGAGGACACGCCGGCGCGCCTGGTCATCGCGTTCGGCGGCGACATGAGCCGGCTCTCGCTGCGCGACCGGATCTTCTTCGAGCAGGTCGAGCTGTTCACCGGCAACGAACTGCCGTTCGCCACCTTGACCTATGTGTGGGACGGCCGGCTGCCGGTCGGCAGCGTGCTGCCCTATGCGCGCTCTGCTCGCATCCGCTACGACGTGGTCGAGAGCGGCGCCGCGCGGGCCGGGCAATGGCTGCGCTACGAGCGCAACGTGCTGGCCGACTACCAGCGCGTGTTCGGCGAGGCCCCGAGCGGCCCCATCGTCAGCGTCGGCGTGCTGACCGACAGCGACGACCTGAAGAACCACGTCGAGGCCTGGTACGGCGACATCGGGCTGTACGCCGAGCCGATCGCGAACGCGGGCTGAGGTCAGGCCGAGGCGGCCGGCAGGTTCTCGATCACGACCGGCTCGATCGCATCGGCCGGCGTGAAGCCGAACACGCGTCCGTAGAAGTACAGCTCGGCCTCGAGCGCGCGCTTGATCGTCGCGGCGCGCCGGAAGCCGTGCTGCTCGCCTTCGAACAGCAAATGCGCGACCGGCAGCCCCTTGGCCTTCACGGCCTCGAACATCGCCTCGGCCTGCGCCGGCGGCACCGCCTTGTCCTCGGCGCCCTGCAACAAGATCATCGGGCTGGACAGGCGCTCGGTGTGGTGCACCGGCGAGCGTTCGCGGTACAGCGCCTGCCGCGCGGGGTAGGGGCCGACCAGCTTGTCGAGGTAGCGCGATTCGAACTTGTGGGTGTCGCGCACCAGCGCCTCGAGGTCGCCGATGCCGTAGTGGCTGGCGCCGGCCTTGAAGAAGCTGCGGAAGGTCAGCGCGCTCAGCGTCGTGTAGCCGCCGGCACTGGCGCCGCGGATCAGCACGCGCTCGGCGTCGACATCGCCGCGCGCGATCAGGAAGCGCGCCGCGTTGACGGCGTCGTCCACATCGACCACGCCCCATTGGCCGTTCAGCCGCTCGCGGTAGGCGCGACCATGGCCGCTGCTGCCGCCGTAGTTCACGTCGACGATCGCGAAGCCGCGGCTGGTCCAGTACTGATAGCCGAGCTTGAACGCGGCGTGGGCCGAGCCGGTCGGGCCGCCGTGGCTGATCACGATCAGCGGCGGGCGCGCGCCGTCGGGGCCGTGGAAGCGCGCGTTCACCGGCGGGTAGAAGAATGCGTGCGCGGTGAGCCCGTGTTCGGTGGCGAAGCTGATCGCTTCGGCGGTCGAGACGAAGGCAGGGTCCACGCTGCTGCGCGTCGAGCTGCGCAGCACCTGGTGCGCGCCGGTGGCGAGGTCGAGGCGGATCACCGCTTCGGGCGTGGTCTCGGTCGCGCCCAGAAAGACCGCGAAGCCGTCGCCGACCTGCAACTCGTTGATCGCGCAGAACGACGTGCCCAGCGGCTCGAAGCGGTCGGTGTCGGCGTCGATCACCGCGAGCGACGCGCGGCCCTGCTGCACCAGCGTGCAGACGAGGTGGCCGCGTGCGTCGAAGCCATAGGTGCTCATCGCGAACGCCCACTGCGGCTGGCCGAACTCGGCGGCCATCGGGTGCAGCGGCTGCACCTCGCCACCGCGCAGCCGGTACAGGTTCCACCAGCCCGTGCGGTCGGAGACGAAGTGCAGCTCGCCGCGCGGCGACCAGCTCGGCTGGAAGATCGATTCGTCGATGCCGCCCGCCACCGCACGCGTCTCGCTCAGCGAGCCGTCGGCGTGCACGTCGGCCAGCCACAGCGTCGTGCCGTCCCACGGCATGTTGGGGTGGTCCCAGCTCAACCACGCGAGTTGCTTGCCGTCGGGGCTGACGCGTGGCGTCGAGAAGAAGTCGTGGCCGCTGACCAGCACCTGCTGCGTGCCGTTCGCGAGCGAGCTCGCGACCAGCGTCGTCACCGCCTCGCCGCTGCCCGTGTGGTCTTCGCGCACGCTGATCAGGCGCTTGTGCTTCGCGTCGATCTCGATGTCGGCGTGGCGCATGCCGGGCGCGTCGGTCAGCGCGTGCGGCGGTTCACCGCCGCGGATGCGCCAGATCTGCTGGTCGGCGTCGTTGACGAAGAAGCCGGCCTTGCGGCCCACCGTGTAAGCGCCGCCGCCGTACTCGTGCACGCGGCTGCGCACGTTCAGCGGCGCGGGCGTCAGGTCGGTCATGCGGCCGTCGGCATCGCGCCAGACGAGCACGTTGCGGCCTTGCTCCTGCGGCCGGCCCTCGCTCCAGAAGATGTCGGTGCCCAGCACCCCGAGTTGGCCGAGGCGGATGCTCTCGCCGACGATCAAATCGGCCGTGATCGGCGAGGCCCAGCTGCCGAACGGCGCGGCCACCGGCGCATCGCGTTGGGCGCGCGCCTGCTCGCGCCGCATGAACAGGTACAGGCTCTCGACCTTCTCGCGCGCCCACGGCGTCTTGCGCAGGAATTTCAGGCTGGACGCGATGCTCGCGTCCACGTTGAAGCTCTTGATCTGGATGCGCGTGCCCAGATCGGCCCAGCCGAAATGCGCGACGAGCTCGGTCAGCATGGCCTCGAGCGTGAGGCCGTGCAGCGGGTTGCGGGGTTGGGGCTTTGCGGGGGTGCTCATTGGTGTGCCTGCGTGCTGCGCACTCCGGTATTCGCCCTTGGGGCGGCCCGGCGGGCTCATGCCCCCGGATTGTGGGCGATGCGCAGCGAGCGCATCAGCAGCCAGGCCGTCAACGCGAGCAGCGCCAGCGCCGAGCCGGCCAACGAGTGGTGCACGCCGACCCAGGTGCCGACCAGCCCGACCGTGATGCCGCTGAATGCGCGCATGCCCAGTGCCGACATGTTGAACAGGCCGATCACGCGGCCGCGCATGTCGGCCGGCGCGTTCAGCTGAACCAGCGTCTGCGCCATGCTGCTGAACGACAGTTCGAAGAACCCGGCAATGAACAGCAGGCCCAACGCGAGCGGGTAGCTGCCCGCCATCGCGAAGCTGGCCAGCGCCGCGCACCAGACGATCGCCAGCACCAGCGCCGTGCGGGGGTTGGGGCGCAGCAGTCCGGTGCTTTCGAGCGCGAAGCCGGCCAGCAGCGCGCCGGCCGCGTCGGCGGCGAGCAGCATGCTGTATGCCGTGCCCGGGTCGCCGTGCCCCAGGTCTTGCGCGAAGCCGGGCATCTGTGCCTGGTAGCTGTTGCCGATGAAGAACGAGGCCGCACCGGCGAGTAGAGTCATCGCGACGATGACGGGCTGACCGGCGATGTCCTGGACCGTCTGCACGATGTCGGCCAGGCCGCGCACCGCGCGCTTCGGCGCCGGCGCACCAGCCCGAAAGCGCGGGCCGTAAGGTGCCTTCCACAACCACAACAGCAGCGGCAGGTAGAACACGGTGTTGAGCAGGATGCCGTGCGATGGTCCCAGCGTCAGCATCATCACGCCGCCGACGGCCGGACCGACCAGCACGCCGAGGTAGCGCGCCGTCGCGTTCAACCGAACCGCGCTGGGCAATTGCGCGGCGGGCACGATGTCGTGCAGCAGCAGCTGGCTGGCCGTCTGCCACAGCACGCCGGCGCAGCCGTGGATCACGAGCAGCAGCATCGCGTGCCACATCTGCAGCGTGTCGGTGACGAAGAACCAGCCCCAGCCCAGCGACGCGGTGATGAACAGCAGCATGCCGGCCTGGATGACACGGCGCGGGTCGACGCGGTCGGCCAGCGCGCCCACCGGCACCGAGAACAGCAGAAAGGGCAGCCAGTGCGACAGCACCGCGAAGCCGCCGAGCGCGGGCGAGTGGAACTTCTGGAACATCATCCAGTAGCTGATCACGTGCTCGATGTTGTCGGCCATCATCGCCAGCACGTAGGTGCCGATGTGGATGCGAAAGCCGGGGTGCCGCAGCGCCGCAAACGAGCGCGGCGGAGCAGCGGCGGGTGCCGCCGGGGGCGTCGAGGTCATGCGCGCTCTCACTTCTCGGCGCTGTCGCCGCGGATCTCGGCTGCGGCACGCTCGAGGATCTCGGCGATGCGGCGCTGTTCGGCGACGCTCGCGCCCGACTTCTCGATCAGTGCCGACTTGAGGCTGCGGCGCGCGGCACGCACCTCGGGCTCGCCAGCAGAATGGCGTCCGCGGCCGCGCCCGCCGAAGGCTTGCGGTGCATCGAAATCGGCCGCATCGTCGCTGCTGCCGCCACCGCCGCCCATCGCGCGGCGCATCTGCTCCATGCGCTGGCCGATGTAGGCGAGTTGTTCGAGCAGCGCGTCGACGCTGGCGCGCTGGCCCTCGAGGTGGGTGAGGCCGGCCGCGGTGATGCTGTAGAGCTTCTTCGTACCCTGTACCTCGACGCTGGCATGGCCGATTTCTTCGAGGTAGGTCAGTGCCGGGTAGACCATGCCGGGGCTGGGCGTGTAGTAGCCGTTCGAGCGCTCGTCGAGCGCCTTGATCAGCTCGTAGCCGTGGCTCGCGCGTTCGGCGAGCAGCGCGAGCAACAGCAGCTGCAGATCGGCCGAGCCGAGCTTGCGACCGCGGTTCAGGCCGTCGAAGCCGGCGCCGTGCGGGTCGCCGGGAAAGCCGTGTCGACCGCCGAAACCCGCGAAGCCGCGGTGACCGTGCCGGCTGACGTGGTGGTGGTGATGATGGCGGTGGAATGCGTCGTGGACGCGAGAAAAGAAGGGGTGCATGGGTAGACCTTTAGATTCAGTAAGATAGGATGAAAAACATATCGTACGATATATCTGAAATCAATGTCAAGCGCGATGGTGCCGTCGCCGAGAGCGTCGCCGCTCAGGCAGCCTGCAGATGGCGCGCATGGTGCGCGAGGTGGTCGGCCATGAAGGTGGCGATGAAATAGTAGCCGTGGTCGAAGCCTTCGTGGCGCCGCAGCGTCAGCGGTTGGCCGGCTGCCAGGCACGCGGCCTCGAACAGCTCCGGGTGCAGTTGCTCGGACAGAAACTTGTCGGCCAGGCCCTGGTCGATCAGCAGCGGCGGCACGCGCGCGCCGGCCTTCACGAGTTCGGTGGCGTCGTGCCGTGCCCAGGCTTTTCGGTCGTCGCCGAGGTAGCCGCTGAATGCCTTCACGCCCCACGGGCATTGCATGGGTGCCGCGATCGGCGCGAATGCCGAGACGCTTTGATAGAGGCCGGGGTTGTTCAGCGCCAGCGTCAACGCACCATGCCCGCCCATCGAATGACCGAACAGGCCGACACGGTCGTCGCGTGCGGCGAAGTGTTCGAGCACGAGCGCGCGCAGCTCGCGCGTCACGTAGCTGCCCATGCGCCAGTTCGTGTTCCAAGGTGCTTCGGTCGCGTCGAGGTAGAAGCCGGCGGCAGTGCCGAAGTCCCACGACGCATCGGCACCCGCCACGCCGGTGTTGCGCGGGCTGGTGTCGGGCGTGACCAGCATCAGGCCGTGCTCGGCGGCCAGACGCTGCGCACCGGCCTTGATCGCGAAAGTCTCTTCGGTGCAGGTCAGCCCGGCGAGGTAGAAGAGCACCGGCACCGGGCCGACCTGAGCCTGCGCCGGCACGAACACGCCGAACTGCATCGGGGTGCCGGTCTCGGTGGAGTCGTGCCGGTAGAAGCCTTGCACGCCGCCGAAGCAGGCGTGTTCGCTGAGGGTGGTGATGGAGCGGATGCCTTGCATGTCAGTGGCCTGTTGGTGGTGATCGACGGTTTTCGTGCGAGCGCCGGTTGGAGGGGCTGGGGAAGTGCAAGCGTTTCGCAGACGAGGGAGTCGGTCACCCGGCAGCCGCGTCACGCTCAGATCCGCCCGCGTCCTCCAGCCACTCGATGCAACCAGCTTCACCTCAGTACATCACGACCGACCGAATCGACTCGCCACTCTTCATCAACTCGAACCCCTTGTTGATGTCCTCGAGCTTGAGCTTGTGCGTGATCAGGTCGTCGATGTTGATCTTGCCGTCCATGTACCAGTCGACGATCTTGGGCACGTCGGTGCGGCCGCGCGCGCCGCCGAAGGCCGAACCTTCCCACTTGCGGCCGGTGACGAGCTGGAACGGACGCGTGCTGATCTCGGCGCCGGCCTCGGCCACGCCGATGATGATGCTGCGGCCCCAGCCCTTGTGCGTGCATTCGAGCGCCTGGCGCATCAGCAAGGTGCTGCCGACGCATTCGAAGCTGTAGTCGGCGCCGCCGTCGGTGAGCTGCACGATCGCGTCCACCACGTTCTCGACGTTCTTCGGGTTGATGAAATGCGTCATGCCGAACTTGCGGGCCATCGCCTCGCGTTCGGGGTTCAGGTCGACGCCGATGATCTTGTCGGCGCCGACCATCTTCGCGCCCTGGATCACGTTCAGGCCGATGCCGCCGAGGCCGAACACCACGACGTTCGCACCGGCCTCGACCTTGGCCGTGAACAGCACCGCGCCGACGCCGGTGGTCACGCCGCAGCCGATGTAGCAGATCTTGTCGAAGGGCGCGTCGCTGCGCACCTTCGCGACCGCGATCTCGGGCACGACGATGTGGTTGCTGAAGGTGCTCGTGCCCATGTAGTGCAGGATGGGCTTGCCGTTGATCGAGAAGCGCGAGGTCGCGTCCGGCATCAGGCCCTTGCCCTGCGTGCCACGGATCAGCTGGCACAGGTTGGTCTTGCGCGAGAGGCAGAACTTGCACTGCCGGCACTCGGGCGTGTAGAGCGGGATGACGTGGTCGTCCTTCCCGAGCGAGGTCACGCCCGGGCCGACGTCGACGACGATGCCCGCGCCTTCGTGGCCGAGGATGACCGGGAACAGCCCTTCGGGATCGGCGCCCGACAGCGTGTAGTAGTCGGTGTGGCAGATGCCGGTCGCCTTGACCTCGATCAACACCTCGCCGGCGCGCGGGCCGGCCAGGTCGACGGTTTCGATGGTGAGCGGGGCACCGGCCTTCCAGGCGACTGCTGCTTGGGTCTTCATGTGAGGGTTCCTGATGGCTTGAGGTCGCCACCATTCTCGCCCGAAGAGCCGAGACCCTATGCAGCCGCCTTGATCAGGTCAGCCGCCTTCTCGGCGATCGCGATCACCGGCGCGTTGGTGTTGCCGCCGACGATGCTCGGCATGATGGACGCGTCGACCACGCGCAGGCTCTGCACGCCATGCACGCGCAGCTGCGCGTCGACCACGTCGGCGGCGGTCGACCCCATGCGGCAGGTGCCCACCGGGTGGTAGATCGTGTCGGCATGGCCGCGTATGAAGGCCTCGATCTGCGCGTCGCTGCGTGCACCGGCCGAGGCCGGCAGTTCGCGGCCGCGATAGCCCGCGAGCGCGGGTTGGGCGAGGATGCCGCGCATCAACTTGAAGCCACGGACCAGCCGGTCCACGTCGTCGCGCTCGGCCAGAAAGTTCGGATCGATCAGCGGCGCGGCCAGCGGGTCGGCGCTGGCGAGCGCGAGCGTGCCGCGGCTCTTCGGGCGCAGCAGGCACACGTGGCACGAGTAGCCGTGGCCGAACACGGTCTTGCGGCCGTGGTCGATCAGCTTGCCGACGACGAAATGCAGTTGCAGGTCGGGCAGTGCTTCGCCGGGCTGGCTCTTGATGAAGCCGCCGGCCTCGGCGAAGTTGGTGGTCAGCATGCCGCTGCGTGCGCGGCGCCATTCGAAGACACCGCGGATCGCTGCCATCGCGCCGCTGAACGAGAGCCCGAACAGTTCGGTGAGCTGCGGCGCGTCGACCACCTGCACCACGTCCACGTGGTCATGCAGGTTCGTGCCGACGCCGACCAAGTCGTGCACGACGTTGACGCCATGTTGCTGCAGCTGCGCGCCGGGACCGATGCCCGACAGCATCAGCAGTTGCGGCGACTGCAGCGCGCCCGCGCACAGCAGCACCTCGCGGCTTGCTCGCAGTTGCATCAACGAACCCTTGACGCGCGCCTCGACCCCGACCGCGCGCCGGCCCTCCATCAGGATGCGCGTGGTGTGCGCGCCTGTCATCACCGTGAGGTTGGGTCGCGACAGGTTGGGCGTCAGGTAGGCCTTGGCCGCGCTGAAGCGCTCGCCGTTCTTGTGCGTGACCTGGTACATGCCCACGCCTTCTTGCGTGGCGCCGTTGAAGTCGGGGTTTCTCACACAGCCGGCCTGCACCGCGGCGTCGACGAACACCGGCCCGAAGCGGTTCGGGCTGCGCAAGTCCATCACGTTGAGCGGGCCGCCGCTGCCATGCAGCGCATCGCCGCCGCGCTCGTTGTGCTCGGACTTCTTGAAGTAGGGCAGCAGGTCGTCGAAGCCCCAGCCGGGGTTGCCCGCCGCGGCCCAGCCGTCGTAGTCGTCGCGCGGGCCGCGCACATAGATCATCGCGTTCACCGAGCTCGAGCCACCCAGCACCTTGCCGCGCGGCTGGTAGCCGCGGCGCCCGTTCAACCCAGGCTGCGGCACGGTCTCGAAGGCCCAGTTGGCCTGGCCGGTCTGCGCGAGCAGCGCGAGGCCGGCCGGGCAGTGGATCAGCACGCTCTTGTCGGCCGGGCCGGCTTCGAGCAGGCAGACGCTGACGTTCGGGTCTTCGCTCAGGCGCGCGGCCAGCACACAGCCGGCGGATCCGCCGCCGATGACGATGTAGTCGAACATGGATGGGTCTGCCTCCGGGTCGGGCGGATGATATCGACGACCATCGCCGCGAACTTAGGGTGTTGCCCCCATTTCGCCCGCAGGCGGCGCATGCCGCATGCAGCGGGCAAAGACACTTGCATCCACCGGGGCGACCGCGGCGTAAGAGTTGATTCCGCGTCGCTTCTGGCAAGATGCGCGACGCCTTTGTGGGGCCAAGGAGTTGAGCATGAAGAAGACGTTGACGAGCGCACTCGTGGCGCTGACCGCCGTGGCCGGCTTCGCCGCGCCGCCCGCCTGGGCCGCGCTGGACGTGGGGGACAAGGCGCCCGACTTCAGCGTGCCGGCCGCGCTCGCGGGCAAGGAATACAAGTTCTCGCTCGCCGAGTCGCTGGCCAAGGGGCCGGTCGTGCTGTACTTCTTCCCCGCGGCGTTCTCGGCCGGGTGCTCGGCCGAGGCGCACGAGTTCGCCGAGTCCATCGCCAAGTTCGAGGCGCTGGGGGCCACGGTCGTCGGGGTGTCGACCGACGACATCGAGACGCAGGTCAAGTTTTCGGCGCAGGCTTGCCAGGGCAAGTTCGCGGTGGCCAGTGATTCAGCCAAGACCGTGATCAAGTCGTATGACGCGGCGATGATGATCATGCCCGACTACGCGAACCGCGTGTCTTACGTGATCGCGCCCGACCATTCCATCGTCTACAACTACCAGAGCCTGAACCCCAGCAAGCACGTCCAGAACACGCTGGCCGCGCTGCGCGATTGGGAGAAGGTCAAGAAGAAGCAGTAGGCGCGACAGGCAGCGTCAGTTCGGCCATGAGGCCGGGGGAGGCGTTGCGCAGCGTGAGCTGCCCGCCGTGCGCCTGCGCGATCAACGCACACAGGTGCAAGCCCAGGCCGACGCCACCGGTGCTGCGCAAGCGCGCCGAGTCGGTGCGGTAGAAGGCTTCGGTGAGGCGGGCGAGTTCAGCTTCGGCGACGCCCGGCCCGTGGTCGCGCACGGTCACGTGCAGCGTGTCGCCGTTCCACAAGGTGCCAATCTGCGGCGGCGCTGCGGCCTCGCTGCTGTGGCGCAAGGCGTTGTCGAGCAGGTTGCGCAGCAGCAGTTTCATCCGTGTCGGGTCGAGCGGCAAGCGCGGCACCTTGGGGTCCAGCAGGCTCTCGACAGATTGACCGGCGAAGGTGCCGGTCAGCAACTCGCGGATCAGCGCATTCACGTCGGTCGGCTCGGTGTGCAGCGCCGAATGACCGCCGGCTAGGCGTTCGCTCTCGAGCAAGTCGGTGATCAGGTCGCGCATCTCGGACAGGTCGTGCAGCAGCGCATCGCGTGCCTCGCCCTCGTCGACCAGCTCGGCGTTGAGGCGCGCGCGCGTCAGCGGCGAGCGCAGCTCGTGGCTGATCGCGAGCAGCAGCTGGCGCTTCGCGTCGAGCATGCCGTGCAGGCCGTCGGCCATGCGGTTGATCTGCCCGGCGAGTTCGCCCAGTTCGTCTTGGCGGCGCGGCACGATGGGCTGCGAGAAGTCGCCGGCGCCGTAGCGCAGCGCACCGGCGCGGATGTCGGCGAGCGGACGCAGCAGGCGGCGCACCATCGCGTAGGCGAGGGCGGTCAGCAACAGCAGCATCGTGAGCGTGGCCCAGCCGATCAGGCGCGGGCGGTCTTCGGGCGCGTCGTCGTCGTGTGCGAACGCGGCCAGCCCGAAGGTGATGCGGTGACCGTCGCTCAGTGTGCGCACCGGGCGCCACGAGTTGCTGTTCGGGCGGCGGTGCTCGCGCCAGTCGTCGCCGCGTTCGCGCGGGTGCGACGACCAGTTCACCACCGGGCCTTCGATGCGGATGCGCAGTGGCAGGCGATCCGTCAACGCCTTGGCGCGCGCGACGTCGGGTGGTGTGCCGATCTCGGTGGTCAGTGTGTCCACGTAGTCCGAGACCAGCGGCCGGGCGACCTCTTGCCAGCCGAAGCGCAGCGCCGTCTGCATGCCGCCGATGAAGGTCGCCGCCATGCCGGCGGCGAGCAGCAGGAACAGACCGACCAGGCGCGCACCGAGCGAATGACGCCAGCGTCGAACGTGCCGCCTCACACGCGGGCTCCGGCAAAGGTGTAGCCGGCGTTGCGCAGCGTCTTGATGCAGTCCAGCGGATCGAGCTTGCGGCGCAGCCGGCTCACCAGGATGTCGACCGCACGCGTCTGCAGCTCGGCGTCGACACCGCGCAGCCGGTTCAGGATGTCGTCGCGGCTGAACACCTTCTGCGGCTCGCCGGCGAGCAGCGCCAGCAGGTCGAACTCGGTGCTGGTGAGCTCGACGACCTGGCCCTGGCGCTGCACCTGGCGGCGTTCGAGGTCGATCTGGATGCCGTCGAAGGCGAGCAGCGTCTTGGCTGCCGCCGGCGCGCGCGCACGCCGCAACACCGTCTGCAGCCGGGCCAGCAGCTCGCGCGGCTCGAAAGGCTTGGGCAGGTAGTCGTCGGCACCGATCTCCAGGCCGACGACACGGTCCATCACGTCGCCGCGTGCGGTCAGCATGATGATGGGGATGTCGCTCTCGCGGCGGATCTCTCGACACAGCGCGAAGCCGTCCATCTCGGGCAGCATCACGTCGAGGATCGCGGCATCAAAAGCCTGCGAACGCAGCTTCGCCAGCCCCAAGCTCGGGCGGGTCGCGCTGTCGAGTTCGAACTCGAAGCGCTTGAAGAAGGTCGCGAGCGGGGTGGCGAGCAGCTCGTCGTCGTCGATCAGCAGGATGCGGCGCATGGCCCGATTGTGTCCGCGCGCCGCCAGGCCGTTCAGCCTCTCCAGCCGCCGCGGCGCTTGGCCAGGAACTCGCGCACTTTCTGCTGCTGCTCGGGCTTCAGACTGTCGAAGAAATCGGCCGCCGCGGCGATCACCTCGGGGCTCTTGCTGCGCAGTGCATCGGTCTTGGTCGTGACCAGGCTCTGCGCGCGGTCGCGCTCGAACTTCGGTCCGGCAATGAGCGCTTGCAACTCGGCGCGCGGGTCGGTCGTGCTGCCGACGAGCGCGGCGCGTTGCTCCTTCAGCTTGTCGGCGAGCACGGCCAGACGCTGCTTCTGCGCGTCGTCGAGCGAGAGCTCCTTGCCGGCCCGCTCGAGAATGCGCTCGCGCATCTTGGCCGAGTCGGCCTCGCTCATTTGTTGCCAGTGGTCGCCGCGGTGATGACCGCAGGCCGACAGCGCGCCGACCACGAGGGTGGCGCCGAAGAGGCCGAAAAGACTTCGTTTGATCCAGGGACGCATGGGGTTTCCTTTGCGGTTTGATGAACAGACTGTGTGGAATACACAGCCGTCATCGTCTCGCCGCGAAGGCCCCAGGTCTTCTCAGGCCGGTATCGCTGTGTTTCGTTTTATGACGACAGCGGGGCCCGAGTGCGCGCGCAATGCGCGCTGCGCCTCAGCGCATGAAGATGCCGTACGAGCCGATGGCGTACAGGTTGTGGCGGCCCGAATCGACCTGGCGCATGCGGCGCTCGAGGTCATAGATGTCGGCGGACTCGGCCAGGTACTGGTCGTCGCGATCCTGGGCCGGGCTCGCCGACACGCTGAACAGGTTCTTGATCGACTCAATGAGGGAAGACATGACAGTTCTCTTTTGGTTGATGAGGCCGCCAGTTTAGGGGAAAACCCTAGTCCATGCTCGCATGCGGGGCGTTTCTGTGAAGAGAAGCACCTCTAATGCGCATTTCTCAACAGCAAACACCAAATTGGTGCAGTTCGCGGCCTGGCGTCGTATCGGCTAACCTTGCCGGCTTTGCCAGCGGAGCCCTGCGTGTTCGGTCACTTCGAAAAGCTGCTCGACCCCTATCCGACCGAGCCGGTGCGGGCGCCGCCGAACGGCTTCTTCGCGTTCGTCTGGTCCTGCACCCGGGGCGCGCGGCCGGCGATCGCGCTGATGACGTTGTTCACGGCTGGCTGCGGTGTGTTCGAGGCGCTGCTGTTCAGCATGATGGGGCGCATCGTCGACTGGCTCGCGCAGGTTCAGCCGTCGCAGCTGTGGACGCAGCAGCGCGACAACCTGCTGCTGCTCGCCGGCGTGCTGATCGCCAGCCCGTTGCTGATCGCGTTCCAGACGCTGTTCAAGCACCAGGGGCTGGCCGGCAACCTGCCGATGCGGCTGCGCTGGAACTTTCATCGTCTGATGCTGGGCCAGAGCATGGCCTTCTACCAGGACGAGTTCGCCGGCCGCATCGCCGCGAAGGTGATGCAGACGGCGCTGGCCGCGCGCGACGTGGTGATGATCCTGTGCGACATCATGGTCTTCGTCGTCATCTACTTCGTGACGATGGCGGCCGTGGTCGGCAGCTTCGACCTGTGGCTGCTCGCGCCCTTCGCGGGCTGGCTGGTGCTGTACGTCTCGGCGTTGTGGTTCTTCGTGCCGCGCATGGGCCGCATCTCGCAGGCCCAGGCCGACGCGCGCTCGCTGATGACCGGGCGCATCACCGACGCGTACACCAACATCGCGACCGTCAAGCTGTTCTCGCACGCGCACCGCGAGGCCGGCTTCGCGAAGGCGGCGATGCAGGAATTCATGGTCACCGCCTACGGGCAGATGCGGCTGGTCAGCGCGTTCGAGATCGTCAACCACCTGCTCGCCATGGGGCTGATTCTCGCGACCACCGGCACGACGCTGTGGCTGTGGTCGCGGGGCCAGCTGGGGGTGGGCGCGGTGGCGGCGGCGACTGCGATGGCGCTGCGCCTGAACGGCATCTCGCACTGGATCATGTGGGAGATGTCGTCGCTGTTCGAGCACATCGGCACAGTGCAGGACGGCATGGGCACGCTGTCTAAGCTGCATGCGGTGGTCGACGAGCCGAACGCTGCCGAATTGAAGGTGACGCAGGGCGACATCCGCTTCGAGAACGTGAGCTTCGCGTACGGTGCCGACCTGACCGGCAAGAATGCCACCGCGCGGCCGGTGATCGACCGGCTCTCGCTGCACATCCGCCCCGGCGAGAAGATCGGACTCGTGGGCCGCAGCGGCGCGGGAAAATCGACCATCACCAACCTGCTGCTGCGCTTCTACGACGTGGCCGACGGCCGCGTGCTGATCGACGGGCAGGACATCGCGCAGGTCACGCAGGACAGCCTGCGCGCGCAGGTCGGCATGGTCACGCAGGACACCTCGCTGCTGCACCGCTCGGTGCGCGACAACATCCTCTACGGCCGCCCGGCCGCCGACGACGCGGCCATGATCGCGGCCGCGCGGCGGGCCGAGGCGCACGAGTTCGTCCAGCAGCTCAGCGACCCGAAGGGCCGCAAAGGCTACGACGCGCATGTGGGCGAGCGCGGCGTGAAGCTCTCGGGCGGGCAGCGCCAGCGCATCGCGATCGCACGCGTGATGCTGAAGGATGCGCCCATCCTGCTGCTCGACGAGGCGACCAGTGCGCTCGATTCCGAGGTCGAGGCCGCGATCCAGGCCAGCCTGTACGCGCTGATGGAAGGCAAGACCGTGGTCGCGATCGCGCACCGGCTGTCGACCATCGCCGCGATGGACCGGCTGGTGGTGCTCGACAAGGGCCGCATCGTCGAGCAAGGCGACCACCGCAGCCTGCTGGCGCAGAACGGCCTGTACGCGCGGCTCTGGGAACACCAGAGCGGCGGCTTCCTCGGCGAGGAGGACGACGACGAGGCCGAGGTCGAAGCGGCGGTCGGTTAAGCGCTGCGCCGGCCGCGGTACAGCGACCAGACCAGGTACACGACCACGCCGATGTTGAAGCTCAGCGTCGCGGCCTTGATCCAGCTCGGCTTGTGCCAGAGCTCGTAGACTTCGATGGGCACGTAGAGCGCGCCGCTGAACGCGCCCAGCCACGCGCCCCAGCGCCGCCCGAACCACAGGCCGTAACCCTCGGCCAGGCGGATCGCCGAGTACAGCACCGCCAAGGCCGCCGCGCCCCACAGGCGCGTGTCGGTGACGTGTTCGGCCAGGTCGAGAAAGATGCCGGCGTAGTGCTCCGACGGGTCGATGTGCAGCCGGGTCACCAGCGACAACGCGATCTGGCGCACGTCGTGGTGCAGCAGCGCCAGCATGCCGAAGCCGGCACCGAGCACGACGACGCCTTTGACGGCCTCCATCAGCGCGACGGCCTGCATCGCGCGGCGTGACGAATCGAAGTTCAAGCGGAGTCCTTGGTCTGGTGACGGGTCGTGGGTGGCGATGATTTCACACCTCGCCGCCGCTTGAGCTGTCGCCTCGTTTGGACATGGCTTCTTCGCCTGACCTTCATCGCCTTCCTGGCCGCCGACAGTGTGCGTCGACATGCCCTGGGGCACGTTCGCGAGCGCGGTCGGCGGCAGTGCCGCCTACGCGCTGGTCATTTCGCGCCGGTCGCGCTGACGCGCCAGATCGCGTTGCCGACGTCGTCGGCAACCAGCAGGGCGCCGCGCTTGTCGACGGCCACGCCCACCGGGCGGCCATTGGCCTTGCCGTCGTCGCTCAGAAAGCCGGTCAGCACGTCGACCGGATCGCCGCTGGGCTTGCCGCGGCTGAACGGCACGAAGATCACCTTGTAGCCGCTGTGCGGTTGGCGGTTCCACGAGCCGTGCTGGCCGACGAACATGCCGTCGGCGAAGCGTGCCGGCAGCGTGTTGCCCTGGGCCGCGGCCAGCCCGAGCGACGCGGTGTGCGGCCCGAGCGCATAGTCCGGTGCGATCGCCTTGGCGACCAGGTCTGGGCGGGGTGGCTGCACGCGTTCGTCGACGTGCTGGCCGTAGTAGCTGTAAGGCCACCCGTAGAAGCCGCCGTCGCGCACCGAGGTCAGGTAGTCGGGCACCAGGTCGCTGCCGATCTCGTCGCGTTCGTTGGCGACGGTCCAGAGCACGCCGGTGTTCGGTTCCCACGCCATGCCGTTGGGGTTGCGAATGCCGCCGGCGAAGACGCGGTGTTCGCCGGTGGCGGTGTCGACCTCCCAGATCGTGGCGCGACCTTCTTCGGCCTGCATGCCGTTCTCGCCGACGTTGCTGTTCGAGCCCACCGTTGCATAGAGCTTGCGGCCGTCCGGACTCGCGAGGATGTTCTTGGTCCAGTGGTGGTTGATCGAACCGCCCGGGAGTTCGGCAACGTGCAGCCCGGGCGCATCGATGTGCGTCGTGCCGGTGGTGTAGGGGTAACGCACGATGGCGTCGGTGTTGGCGATGTAGAGCGCGTCGCCGATCAGCGCCATGCCGATCGGCGAGGCGAGCTTCTCGATGAACACGCTGCGGGTCTCGGCCACGCCGTCGCCGTCGGCGTCGCGCAGCAGCATGATGCGGTTGGCGCTCGGCGTGCCGGCGCCCGCGCGCTTCATCACCAGGCCCATGATCCAGCCGCGCAAGCCCTTGCCGTCGTCGGGCTTGGGCGGCGCATTGGACTCGGCGACGAGCACGTCGCCATTGGGCAGCACATAGATCCAGCGCGGGTGGTCCAGTCCGGTGGCGAAGGCGTTCACCGTCATGCCGTCGGCCGCGATCGGTGTGGCGCCGGCCGCCCAGCCCTGGGCCGGCGCGATGTTCAAGGTCGGCAGCAGCGTCTTCTTCGGTGCCGGCAGCGTCGGGGTCGGTCCGATCCCGGCCGAGACCGGCAGTTGCGCCACCTCGCCGCAGGCGGCGAGTGTCATGCTGGCGAACAGGAGGGCCGGGACGAGCGGTGCGCGTGTCATGCACTGCACTCTCGCGCGGCGCCGCGGTGGCGTCTGTAGGCCAGGGCCGCGCGAGACCGTCGGCCCGCGCTCACGCGTGCCGCCGCTACAGCAACCGCACCTTCACCTTCTTGCCCTTGACCTTGCCGGCCGCGAGCGCCTTCACGGCACGGTCGGCGATCTGCCGATCGACCGCGACGTAGGTGCTGAACTCGTTCACGTTGATCTTGCCGATCTGGCTGCCGTCGAAGCCGGCCTCGCCGGTCAGCGCGCCCAGCACGTCGCCGGGGCGGATCTTCTCCTTGCGCCCGCCCATGATGTGCAGCGTGACCATCGGTGCGCGCAGCGGCCCGCCGGGCGCCGGCGTCAACTCGGCGAGCGGATGCCACGCGCTCTCGGCGCCTTGCACCTGCTCGATCTTGCCGACGCTGCCCATCTCGTCGAGGCTTGCCAGGCTCAGCGCCAGGCCTTGCTCGTCGACACGTCCGGTGCGGCCGATGCGGTGGATGTGCACCTGCGGGTCGGGCGAGACGTCGACATTGATGACGGCCTCGAGTTGCGCGATGTCCAGCCCGCGCGCGGCCACGTCGGTCGCCACCAGCACCGAGCAGCTGCGGTTCGCGAACTGGACCAGCACCTGATCGCGGTCGCGCTGCTCGAGCTCGCCATGCAGCGCGACGGCCGAGTAGCCCTGTGCCATCAGCACGTCGACGAGGTCGCGGCACTGCTGGCGCGTGTTGCAAAACGCGATCGTGCTGACGGGCCTGAAATGCGCCAGCAGCAGCGACACGGCGTGCAGCCGCTCGTCGTCACGAACCTCGTAGAAGCGCTGTTCGATCTTGCTCGCCGCGTGCTGGGCCTGCACCTTCACCTCCTTCGGCGTGCGCATGAACTGCTGGCTCAGCTGCGCGATGCCCTCGGGGTAGGTGGCCGAGAACAGCAAGGTCTGGCGCGTCTTCGGGCATTGCTTCGCGATCGTCGCGATGTCGTCGTGAAAGCCCATGTCCAGCATGCAGTCGGCCTCGTCGAGCACCAGCGTTTTCAGGCCGTCCAGCACCAGCGTGCCGCGCGTCAGGTGGTCGATGATGCGGCCCGGCGTGCCGACCACGATGTGGGCGCCGTGCTCGAGGCTGGCGCGCTGTGTGTGCATCGGCGCGCCGCCGCACAGCACCAGGGTCTTGATGTTGTCCTCGCTGCGCGCCAGGCGCCGTACCTCGGTCGCGACCTGGTCGGCGAGTTCGCGGGTCGGGCACAGCACGAGGGCCTGTACGGCCTTGGAGCTCTGGTCCAGCGTGGCGAGCAGGGCCAACGCGAACGCGGCGGTCTTGCCGCTGCCGGTCTTGGCCTGGACGATCAGGTCCTGCCCGGCGAGCGCGATGGGCAGGCTGGCGGCCTGCACTGGCGTCATGGCCAGGTAGCCCAGCTGGGTCAGGTTGGCGAGCTGGGCGCTCGGCAGCGGCAGGGTGCTGAAAGCATCCTTCGAATCGGGGAAGTAGGGGGGCGCGGTCATCCCCGATTATCCGTACAGCGTTGTAGATGACAGGTGGATTGGAATTTCACTGACAAGCTGCACCGTCAGGCCCCGACAGCGAGAGCCTCGTGCAGCGCCGATAGTTGACGCACACGCCGACCGGGTGCGCGGCGTACAGAGCAGAGGCCAGATCATGATGAACGCTTGCTACGAAATCAGGTTTCAGTCCTTGTTCAACGAAGGGCGGGCCTTGTGCTTCCCCTGCGATGAAGAGGGGCATGTCGTGATGGATGCGCTCAGCGACCGCGCCCGCGAGAACTACCTCTACGCCCGCGCCGTGATCGGCCGCGAGTACGCGTACCCGACCGTGCGTCCGGCGCTGTCGCACTGACCCTCTGAAGCTCCGGTCGTGTCGGCATCGTCCGACATGCCAAGCGCGCCATGACCGATGGCCGGCCTTGAGACCTCCCCCTATCGTTGAATCACTTTCCTCCTGTGGCGCCCAGGCGTGTGCAGAAGGCTCTTGGTTCAGGCCGACACGTTCGGCCGCGTTAGAGGAGATTCATCGTGAACGCTCAACTCTTGAAGATGACGGCCATTGGGGCCGTGGTGGCCTCGGTCGCCCTGGCCGGTTGCAACAAGCCGGACCAGGAAGCCGCGAAGAACTCGGCCGATCAGACCGTGGCCCAGGTGGACCAGAAAGCGCGTGAACTCGGCGCAGGCGTCAAGGATGGCGCCCGGCAGATGGGCGACAAGGTCGACGACGCCGTGATCACGGCCAGCGTGAAAACCGAGATCGCGAAGGACTCGGAACTCAGCGCGTTGAAGATCAACGTCGACACCAGCAACGGCAACGTGGCGCTGCGCGGCACGGCGCCCAGCCTGGCTGCCAAGGAGCAGGCGACGACGCTGGCCGGCAGCGTGAAGGGCGTGGCCAGCGTCGACAACCAGCTGAGCATCGAGCCCGCGAAGAAGTGATCTGCGTCTGGCGCAGCGCGGCCGTCTGACGACGGTCAGCGCTTCGCGATCTCCAGCAGTTCGACTTCGAACTTCAGCGTGGCGTTGGGCGGGATCACCCCGCCCGCGCCGCGGGCGCCGTAGGCGATGGCGGCAGGGCACACAAGTTGCGCCTTGCCGCCGACCTTCATGCGCTGCACGCCTTCGGTCCAGCATGGGATCACGCCGCCGAGCGGAAACTGCGCCGGCTCGTTGCGCTTGTACGAGCTGTCGAACTCGGTGCCGTTGGCCAGCGTGCCACGGTAATGCACCTTGACGATGTCGGCCGCGGTCGGGCTCGCGCCCTTGCCTTCGCGCAGCGCGCGGTACACCAGGCCGCTGGGCGTGACGACCGCGCCCTTTTCCTTGGCGGCGATGGCGGCCAGGTCGGCCTGCGCAACGGCATTGAGAGAGACTGCGGCGGTCGCCAGGGCGATCAATTTGAGAATCATGAAAAGGTCCGGTCGTTGAAAGCGGTTCAGTGGTGGTGTGCGGCGCCCGCACCGCTGAGCGCGGTGCGCAATGCATCGATGGTCATGAAGCCGCTGCCCACCAGGTGCAGGTGATCGCCGTGCTCGGCCACCAGCGTCGGGAAGCCGCGTATGCCCCAGGCCTGCGACTGCTGGAAGTCCTGCAACGTCGCGTCGCGCATCGCCTGCGACGCGAAGGCCTTGGCGAAGTCGGCGCGCGGGATGCCCAGCGCCTCGGCGACGTCGGCCAGCACGCCCGGCTCGGTGACGTTGCGGCCGTCGGCATAGAAGGCATGCTGCACGGCCTTGAAATAGCGCCACACCAGCTTGGGCCACAAGCTGCGCACCGTCACCGTGGCGCGGCTCGCGGGTTCGGTGTCGTAGACGAAGCCGGGGAGGTGCAACGCGGTGTTCGGTGCCTCGGTGAACGGCTGGCCGCTGGCCTGCGCGACGTGGTGCCAGTGGCCGGCCAGTTCGTTCGCGCGTTCCGGCGTGATGGTCTCGGTCGTGAACGGCCGCAGGCCGCCCATGATGAGCGCGAGCTGCAGCGGCGCGGCGTCCCGCGGGTCGGCGAGCAGTTGGTCGAGCGGGGCGGCGAAGCCATAGCACCATGAGCACATGGGGTCGCCGACGTAGATCAGGTTCATCGAGGTGGTCCGGAAAACGGGTCGCGTGACTCTAGCGGAAACGCGCCCCGGGGTTCTTACACTACCGGGCCACACCCGCACCGACACGCGCACCCGACCATGACCCTGCTGCTTGCCCCGATGGAGGGGCTGCTCGACTTCACGCTGCGCGACATCTTGACGCGCGTCGGCGGCATCGACCGCTGCGTGGCCGAGTTCATCCGTGTCACCGGCACGCTGCTGCCCGAGCGCGTGTTCACGCGCGTCGTGCCCGAGCTGAAGCATGGCGGGCGCACGCCGGCCGGTGTGCCGGTGCGTGCGCAGCTGATGGGCTCGGACCCGGTCTGCCTGGCCGAGAACGCGGCGCGCCTGGCCGGGCTCGGGCCGGCCGGCATCGACCTGAACTTCGGCTGCCCGGCCAAGATCGTGAACCGGCACGGCGGCGGCGCCGCGTTGCTGCAAGACCCGGAACTGCTCGCGACCATCGTCGGCGCGGTGCGGCGCGCGGTGCCGGCGAGCATGCCGGTGTCGGCCAAGATGCGGCTGGGCTTCAACGACGACAGCCGCACGCTCGAGTGCGCGCTGGCCATCGTCGGCGCCGGGGCGAGCGAACTGGTCGTGCACGCGCGCACCAAGGCCGACGGCTACCGACCGCCGGCCTACTGGGAGCGCATCGCGCCGATCCACGCCGCGGTTGGCATCCCGGTGATCGCGAACGGCGAAATCTGGAGCGTCAGCGATGCATTGCTCGCCCGCGAGCGCTCGGGCTGCGACACGCTGATGCTGGGCCGCGGCATGGTCAGCGACCCGGGATTGGCGCTGGCGATCGTCGCGGCCGATCGGGCGCTGCCGGGCAGGGCCCTCGGCTGGGCCGAACTGCAGCCGCTGCTGGTCGCGTTCTGGTTCCTGGTCTGCGCCAAGATCGAGCCGCGTGCGCGGGTCGGCCGCCTGAAGCAGTGGCTGAACTACCTGCGGCGGCGCCACCCGCAAGCCGAGACGGCCTATCAATCTGTGCGCACCATCAACGACCCGCTGGTCGTGGCCGCGATGCTGGGGCTGGCGACCCCGCCTCAGGCGACGGTGCACGACCCCGAACTTCTGGAGACGACGACGTGAAGACCTGGAACATCGAAATTCAACGCGTCAAGGCGATGAGCAACAGCAACGGGCTGATCCGCGCGCAGATCGACGCGCTGGTGCAGCCCGCGACGGCGCGCGATGAAGGCGCGCCGACGACGGTGCTGAGCCTGACCGAAGACCACGCGCGCGTGCTGATGCTGCTGCTGAAGGCGCAACTCGCCGAGTTCGACTCGCGCAAGGCGAAGAGCCGGCGCTGAACCGGCTGCTGAGAGTTCAGCCCTTGCGCGCGCGCTGGATCAGGTAGTCGACGACGGCCATGGCCTGCTCGGAGCCACCGGCCAGGCTGGGCGATGTCGTGAAGTGGCCGTTGACCATCAGGGTCGGCACGCTGTCGAGCTTGTAGGCTGCGGCCAGCTTCTTCGCACGGGCGACGCTGGTCGCGACCGAGAACGAGTTGAAGGTGTCGAGGAACTTCGCGCTGTCGATGCCGTTCTTGCCGGCGAGCGCGGCGATGTCGGCCGGCTTGTCGAGGTACTGGTGGTCGACGTGCACCGCGGCGAAGACCTTGCGCTGCATCGTGGCGACCTGGTTCATCGTCTCGAGCGTGTAGTAGGTCTTCATGAAGTTCTCGGCATTCGCCAGGAACGGCGCCGGCACGCGGCGGAAGCTGACGTCGGCCGGCGCCTTCTTGGCCCAGGCCTCGATGGTGGGTTCGAACGCGTTGCAGTGCGGGCAGGCGTACGAGAAGAATTCCAGCACCTCGATCTTGCCCGGCGCCATCAGCGGCACCGGCGGATCGATCTTCGCGAACTGTTTGCCTTCGGTGGGCTCTTGCGCGGACGCCGCGGTCGAGAAGGAGAGGGCGGCGGCACTGACGCCGGTGCCGACGAGGGCGGCTGAAAATTCGCGACGGTTCACGTTCAGGATCCTTGTGGTGACGGGACAACCGCCG
>Ga0307509_10002266_pt1 | contig 31499 bp, 41 predicted proteins | sample 10_EM_MG_FD_202245 | JGI IMG/M metagenome (GOLD analysis project Ga0307509, IMG submission 202245) | Populus trichocarpa ectomycorrhiza microbial communities from riparian zone in the Pacific Northwest, United States - 10_EM | ecosystem: Host-associated > Plants > Roots > Unclassified | place...
CCGGACTCACCCCAAGCGGCTATCCTCTTCGCCTCTCGCCACCCCCAATCAGAGGAAGCCAAACTTTACTCTGAGCGTTACCCAGCCACCTCACTTTTCCATACCGGTCCCCCTCCCGGTTTCACTGATTCTGATCCCCCGCAGCCCCAAGAACAAACCTGGGCACAGGTTACCAGGATGGGCGGTAAGGGCAAGAAAAACGCCACTGCAGCACAAGTCGCTGCGTCAAGCAAGAGTAGTGTCCCCAAAGGACCTCCACCGCTTCCAGCTGCACAACGTCGTTTCTTTGCCCCCCGTACCTCCCCAACCCTCCCGAACGATTCTTTCATCATGACTGCTACCCTTCCCGACATCATGGCCGCTGTACTCAAAGAGGCCAACTGCTCCCTACCCCTCTCCCTTACTGCCTCCGTCAATCGCAATGGGGCTGTTACCCTCACAGCCAATCCCTATACCCCGTCTTCCGCGTACTCCCCCTTCTTTGATGCAATGACTAAGAAACTCAATCAGAGTTTTCCGGTTGGGGACAATCCTTTCCAAGATTTCAGGGAGGCACCGACAAGTGTCGAACTCCTCATCCATAATCTTCCTCTTTCTATTCTCCCACACGAGCCTACTGACCTCTTCCCCTCACTCCTTGAATCAATCAGCAATGCTATTGACGTCCCCATATTTGGGGCTAGATTTCTACAGTCAGATCCGGTGAAGAGGGCTAGGAAACGCACAACCTCGGTGGTTGTGGCAGTCGACCCACTCCATGTTTCCCGGTTTGGCGAATCCATTCGACTCTTCTCCCGCGCCCACACGGTCGCCCCCGCCTACTCTGCCTCCAAATCCACGCAGTGCCGAAAGTGCTACCGTTTTGGTCACTCTGCTCCTTTATGCAAAGAAGAGGCACAAGCCTGCCCGATCTGCACTCTCCTCCATCACCGCTCCGCCCACAGATGCGCCAATCAAAGCTGTCCGAAAGGGGGCTTTGAGAAGTCGGTCGTGGGGTGCTGCAACGCCTCCCCTCCTCTCTGTATCAACTGTGGTGGTCAGCACGCCTCGTTTGATGGCTCCTGTCCCATCCGCCGCGAAATCCTCTCCGCACTCCGTCCTCCTAGGGACCAAGACATTCCCGATGCTCCCGATGTGGGCCCCCCTCAAACCACCCCCCAGGGTCCGTCTGTTCACCCAACTGTACCGGCCACTCCAGCCAGGCATGGTCCTCGTTTCCCTCCCGCTAGCGAGTCTACCCAACCCGAAACCGTTAAATTGGTTCGCAGCGCATCTGCCCAATCTAACCTCGCCGCTCCCCTCCCCCGCAGGAATCTTTTTGGTGCTGGCAGCACCCTCTTCAGAGCAAGCACCGGTGCCGACTGGAGCGAGCCCGCGCCGACCGATGTCCACATGGATCTTTAGATGTCGACAAGCCCAGCCCCAACACAGACTCCTTCACCATCCCGATCTTTCCATTACCCTGGTTGTTTAAATCTTTCCATTGTTCAGCATAATTGTCTCGGTAGCAGTAATGTTTTTCAAACTCTTTTTAGTTTTTTTACTTCGGTAGAGAACTCTCCTCATATTGTGGCTCTTCAGGATATTCCTCTTTGGAGGAACTGTCCTCCTGTTTTTCGTAACTATAAATGTTTTTTTCCTCCAGCAACTGACAGTTATAAGCCTCGGGTTGCAACCTATGTTCACGAGAGGCTTTTAAGTGTTATTTCTATTCTTCCATTGTTTTTTGATAGGGGTGACCTCATGGCAATGAACTTTCACTCCCCTGAGGGCCTTTTTGATACTTCTCAGAATTTGTTTCGTTTGTACAATGCTTACTCCATCCCTAGTGGTCACACTAGGTCAGTTTCTCCTGTTGATTTGTTTCCTCAGCATGATTTTCCTACACTTGTTCTTGGGGACCTCAACATTCATCACTCCGCTTCCGACCCGACTCGTGTGCTTTCCAACCACGATCAGTTTATAAGTTCTCCTTATTTTGACAAAGCATCTGCGCAGTTGTTTTCTCTCCTCAATACGCCCGGGGTCTACACTAGGTTCCCGTTCACCTCCAATCATCGCCCTGCAGTTCTTGACTTGTCCTTTGCCAACACTGCCTTGCTACCGTTTTTCTCCTCCTGGAACCCTTCCCTCCCGCCTACCGGTTTGGATCATACCCCCCTCACAATCATGCTCTCCACTCCGCTCCTGAAGCCCCCGCCCAGGGGCCTTAACTGGAGGTACACGGATTGGAATCACATCTCCCCATTGCTTGCCGACCTTACCCTTGCATCTCCTCCTGCTCTCCCCACTCCGCACTCACTCGACCTATGGTTCGATGACTGCCTCGCCAAGATCACGCACCTCATCACCTCCAACACCCCAACCAAACGCCCATCCTCGTACTCTAAACCGTGGTGGACTCCCGAACTTACACAGCTACGACGCATCCATCACCATACTTCCCGTCTCATGAGAAAGATTCAGACCTCGCCTGCCCTGGCCCGTGTGGCTCGTAACACATACTTCAAGGCTATCCAATCTGCCAAAAGAGTCCACTGGTCGCAGTTTCTGGCCAATGTCGACGCACGATCAGTCTGGGGTGCCAGAAAGATTGCGGCCGGCAGAGCCCCTGATCGGTTCCCCACACTCGAGAACGCTTCCTCCCCCACCGAAATTAACAACACATTTCTACAACATTTTTTCCCTCCTAGACCATCTCCTCCTCCACCCCTAATCCTTCCTGCGTTTAAAGACGTCCCTCCAGTTTTACCAGCAGAAGTGTCCTCTGCACTTCGAAAATCCTCCGCACTTCGAAAATCCTCCAACACGTCGGCCCCTGCCCCAAGTGGTATTCCTTACTCTATCTGGAAGCAAGTCCATAAGGCCAACGCGCGGCTCCTTCCATCTCTGTTCACTCCTCTCCTTACCCACGGGTACCAGCCACTAGCCATGAAGAAGGCCAACGGTATTATCCTGGACACACTAGGCAAACCTGATTATCGTACGCCTTCTTCCTTTCGCATCATTGTTTTGCTCGAAACTGTTTCCAAGATCCTCGAAAGACTTTCTGCTCTTCGTCTTGCCTCCGCCGCCCGTTCCCTGGGCCTCTTACATCCCAACCAGTGTGGGTCTCTAGCCGGTTTGCGCTGTTTCGACGCTGTCGCTACTCTCACCCACAAAGTCCGCCTACTTCAGGCTGCTTCCTTTAAAGTTTCAACTCTTTTCCTGGATGTCAAAGGTGGATTTGACAATGTCTGCGCAAACAAGCTGGCTACCATCCTCACCAGAGGAGGTGTCTCCGCGTACCTGGTTGCCTGGATCAAGTCTTTCCTCTCCAAACGCCAGTGCCGACTCATATTCCAAGGCGCGCCTAAGGTTTTCTGCCCGGTGGCTGTGGGCACGCCTCAAGGCTCTCCGATCTCTCCTCTCCTGTTTGTGCTTTATATAGCCAGCCTCCACCCAACTCTCCCTCAGGGTCTGGCGATTTCATACGTCGACGACCTCACCATCACGGTTGGCTCGGACTCGGTACGGTCGAATATCCACGCTCTTCAATACTATTTCGGCAATATCCAAAGACAGGGTGCCGACCTGGGGGTGGCTTTTTCTGTCCCCAAAACTGAACTCATTCACTGGAGGACCCCGAAGGACAGTTCGGATGTTTCCTTGGCCCACATTGTGATCAACAACATGCTCTTCCCGCCCTCCCAGGCCGTAAGGTGGCTAGGATATTGGCTCACCCCTACTTTACACTCCTCCGTTCACTTCCTGAGACGGCTGGCTCAAGCCAAGGCCTCTTTCACTACAATCCGACAGCTCAGTGCAGCTGGCAAAGGTCTCTCCTCCTGGTGCAACAGAAAGCTAGTCTTCGGTGCCATTCTTCCTATTCTCACCTACGGCTGCGACTTGTTTGCTCCGGACGCAGCCACTCTTATGAAAATCAACTCGTTCTGGCACGTGGGGCTCCGATGGACAACCAATTGCTTTTACACAACCGCCCTCGGCGCTCTGTACCGTGAGGCCTCACTACCACCCATCTCCTCCATCTGCAAACACCGCCGTCGGTCAGCTGCCATCCGCCTGGTCTGCGCCCCTTCGGAGTTCACCCCTGCCACCGCCCGGATACCGGAATCTGTGCCCACCTGGGACCACGGCCGTTCTGCGGACGATCATCGCTTTCTCCTCCGAGGCTCCCCCAAAGCCGTCCACCTTACTTCATGGCTTGGTCCGGCGGTTAACTCAGCCAAGCACCTACCACTGGACTCCCGATGTCACGAGGTTTCAGACCTCATTGAGGAAATCCCTATCCTCCCACTCGCCTCATCCGATCTCGTAGCGCTCCCGCTGTCTAGGGTACCCTCCGTCACCTACCAAGCTCTCAGAACTCCTCTGATACAATCACTCCTCGCTGACTGGCTGGACATAAGTCCACCGGTGCCCTCTTACTACCCTTATGGTACCTGCCTCACTCCCCATGCCTTTACTGGCCTTCCTCGATTTATATGTGGCCGCATTCACCAGATGCGTTCGGGTGCCAGCTACCTTGCGGCACATTTATCCTGGAGGATTAGGGACTCCAGCACACTCTGCCCATTCTGTAAGGAAGGCGATGAGTCCTTCCAACACGCGATTCTCCACTGCCCCGCTAAGGCCCACCCCCGCCTCACCCATCTCTCAGGTGTGGATGACATTGGCCCTGACGGTCCCCTTTGGCTCTCGGTCCCCCTCCTCAGAGGTCTGGCTGAGTATCTCTACGCTACTCGCACGGGTTTTCCTCCAACCATGTTGCGCATTCGGGCCATTACTGCTACTCCTGAGCCGGGTTCGGGCTCAGATAGTGCTTAACACAAAAACTCCCTAGCTCGGCCCCGGCCTTCTAGGTATTGCTATTTCAAAAACTCCCCTGCTCGAGCTTCTCCTCAGGGGATTTTCTATACGATTTATGAGTTTTCTTTGCTTTTATTTGACTACGGCAGTGGGCAGGTAGGGCGGGGAGGTTTTTATTACTGGTACGTGTTTTTCTTATTGGCATAAGGAGGATTTTACTTTACTTTTGTTTTGTTAGTCATTGATGGCGATGCGACAGGGTTCTGATGATCCCGCTTGGAGAGTTTTGCACGTGTTGTTTGAATTTTGTTTTTTCCTTTGTTAGTTTTTGGAATTAAGGTTTTTTATATGCCATAGCGCAAGCTGCATGCAGGATTTTGTACGTAAATCAATAATCACATGATTCAAAAAAAAAAAAGAAAAAGAAAAAGAAAAAAGGTACAAACTCCCGTATGCAGATTGCGCTAAGACAGGAAAAACCATCACCTACAGTCCATCCCGCATCCCTTGTGCTAAAACCCTCTGACACTGCCCGACACCAAAGTGCCCGGTCCTACGGGTAGAAACTACAGAAGAGCGTACTGGCCTGAATACAACGAACCAGAGAACCTCCACAGACGTGCAGCCGATAAGAAGATTCCCCACCCGAACAGTGAACAACCAAGGAAAGTACAGAAACCTCATAAAACTTAAGGAAGAAAAATCCCAGCCGAACCCATAAGCAGCGCACAGCCCACGAATGACCCCATTCTGCCGCAGCAGGGGAGGGACCAAGGAGCCGCAGGACGACGCCTAGGCCCATGATCACAAATATTAAGAGGTAAATATATATATACCTCGGGCTCTTACGTCCCTGACCAAACACGAACCATCTCCCCTACACCTCCGGCGATTGAAATCTCAACACCAGGGAAATCATCGTGGGATCCACCACCGCCCCCTCTCCTCCCCCTTGATGGCCTCTGCCTAGGGGAGTGATGCTACAGCCCCTCCTCTCCCTCTGGGGTCTACCTCCTCCTCCACAGGGTTCTTGTTCCTGTTCATCGTTGACTCCCGCTCATGAAGTTCAGTTCTCCCCCTTACCCCGCACTTCCTTCGCACCTCGCTTAGGTTTTGCACGGTCGGCATTCTGTCCCCTTCGCTCACGGTCGGCGCTGAGCTTTCCAAGCCCTTTGCGAAGTACCTTTCCGTCTCGGTTATGTGGTCCTGTCGGGGAACACTTCGGTTAGTAATTCCAGCACCTCGTCTTCGTTTCGCATTCGGAAAAGCATCGGCCGCGGTTACTCTAGTCGGTCTTCTCAAGTTTTCGGAAGTCCTTCCTCCTCCCATCTCCCTCCCTCTACCTTCTTGGTTTTCGTCCCGTTGCTCGGTCACAGCTACTTTCATCCCCTCTCTTCCCACCCCCTCAGCTGGCAGCCTTACTGCTCCCCCCCCCGCGGTCGATCTTCTGTCGCTATACAAAAACCCGCCTCGGTTACGCCCGTCCTTCTGGCCGTCGCTAATGCCGCTTTGGCACTCCCTTCGGCGACCCCTCACCAGTGTCGCCTCCATATACTGTCCTATCCTGCCATCGGGCACCGCTTCGTTCCCCGGCACCGCTCCAGTGTGCAGGTCCATACTCTTACTTCCTAGCTCAGGCTGATACATGTCACTTATCAGACGTAAATTTCCTTTATCAGGGGTTCATTCATCTCCTTTGTTCTTATACTTTGTAGATGTCACTAAGGGTTCTCCTCTCCTTCCTGCTTGTTTCTTTCCTTTCTACTTCCTTCGGGTGTACGTGTATGTTCGTGGGATTTGGTTGGGCGATAGGCGAGATGTGCGGTTGGTCTCACACCAGAGGGACTTGGGGGTTTGGATGTTTCCTGGGGTGAGGAGGGTAAGGTTTTTGTCGGCCATATCGTTAAAGATGCATGCTGTCTTTGTACCTTAATAAAACAAACGCACTTGATTCAAAAAAAAAAAAGAAAAAAGAAAAAAAAATTACATCCCTGAACAAAGGGCAGACAAGACCACCAAGAGAAAGATTGGTAACCGAAACCAACACAAATGGAAGTGTGTTGTAGGGCGAAGTAGCGACCGTAGGCCCACCGGAAATGAGACCGGAAACGAGTACCTGTCACCCGGAGGCAAGAGTGGCGGCAAGCATGAAACCCCTACCCCAAACACAGGCAAAAGCCCCGCATGCAGCCATGACAATCACCCAAGCCCATAGATCAGAAGGGAACAGAGGCCCAGGGTGTAGAAGCAGTAGGGTGCCAGCCGATCCGACCGTGAGGAGAAGAGGAGAAGGAGGGGGAGACCGAAACCGAGAAGTGCGAGGGAAGGCGACCGAAGCGAGATCACGACTTTTCGACGATGCCGACCGTACCGGACAGGACTCTCAGGAGATAGTGCAATACCAGAGAGCAGAGCCACCGGGGCCACTACTTCGCCGATAGCCCAAGACTGCGACCGACCCCTTGACGAGGTAAGGGGGTAGCCGACCCTGCAAATGCTCTAAGCGAGGCAGAGCAAGTGCGTGGTAGGGAGAGGAAACATCATCAAAGAAGACGAAATCCATCACCCAAAGTGAAGAAAGCCCAAAGGGATAAGCCGAAAGGTAGGAAAGTGTAGAGGAGGTATGACTCCACACCCTAGAGCGAGCTCATGGCGGGGGGTGGAGAAAAGAAAAGTGGTGATAATCTCGTGGTGTTGAGATTTCAATTGCCGGGTGTGTAGAGGAGACGGAGGATGGAGTTCTTGTACTTTTTTTTTTCTTTTTTTTCTTTTTTTTTTGGAATCATATGATTATTGTTTTAAGGTACAAAATCTTACATGCAGCTGACGCTATGGCATAAAAAAACCTCCAATACCCCAGGGAAAAAGCCAACCCCCCAAGTCCCTCTGGTATGGAACTAACCGCACATCCCGCCCCCAACAAAAAACCCTTGACTAGCTAAGAAGTTAGACGAAAGGAATCAAATCAAGAACAAGCAGGAAGAGTCAGGAAAATCCATGGCACATTCATCCAGACAAAAAGAAACGCAAAAAATCAAACAAAAAAGCGACCACTTAAACAGTGCCATGGAAACAGCACGGTGGTGGCCAGGCTCGGCATACTCGAAGTCCTGGGGAGGCCAGTCATGGGCCATCTGTCTTGGCCGCACACTCGAAAATGAGGCAGGAGATAGTCCAATACCATCCTCCCAGAGGCAGGCCGCGAGGGACAGTGGTCATAGTCCGAATGGTGAAGAGGTAGTTATGGATACCAGCCAGGTAGTTGTGGGTACCAGCCAGAAAGGTGAAGAAGCAGTAGGGTGCCAGCCGATCCGACCATGTGAGGAGGAGGAGGAAGAGGGCTAGACCCAACTCTGTACCGTAGAAACTATCGGAAAACGCGTTCGTGTCTTGACTAGGCAGCCTCTTAAAAAGAAAGAGAGTAGAGAAATCGACCGTGTCCTGTTGAAATGTTTTCTCTTACTGCAAACCGTATACCCGGCCGTCTGTAACATGGGCGTCCAGAAGAGTGTTGCCGACCGTGCAAATCCTCTAAGCGAGGCAGAGCAAAAGCGGGGTAGGAAGAGGAAACATCATCAAAGAAGACAAAATCCAACAACCCAGAGTGAAGAAAGCCCAAAGGGATAAGCCTACGGGCAGGAGAAGATAAGGGGAGATGCACTCCACCCCCTAGAGCGAACTCCTGACGGGGGGTGGAGTTGGGAAAAGTGGTGATAATCTCGTGGTGTTGAGATTTCAATCGCCGGGTGTGTAGAGGAGACAGAGGATGGGGTCCTTGTACTTTAACAATGAATACATGATATAAAAAAAAAAAAAAAAAAAAAAAATGGCATTGTGGACTGGTACCGGAGCCTTATAGAAGGACGAGCAATGGACACCTACCTCACATTCATGGACAATAACGATGACCCTACACTTGAACAATTCACAGCACAATTCAAACAGCTTTTAAAGCCTCTACAAACACCGATAACCTATTCCAGAAATGGCAGAAAGTACACCAGAACTCTGGTGGAAAGGACGTATAACGAAGGTTGCAGGTGACCTAGCAGACCTCAAAGCAGCCCTACCTGATGAAACAATCTCAGACTTTGTATAAAAGCAACGATTCCTCGATGCAATGGACTCTAAACTACGCCAGAATGTCGAACAAAACATTAGACCAGGAGACACAATAGATCAAATCATTGAACTAGCAGAACGATATGATGCCACTATGTATAGAACTGGAGCCTACAATAGTAGCAGAGCTGGTTCGAGCTCAAACAGCAAGACCAACAAACCAAAGCATACCTCTATCCATGGAAAACCCGCTACTACCTAATTTGAGTATAAACGAAAAGCCCCACCCAAGTAGAAGAACTATACCAAGAACAAGAAACCCAGCAAGATTGAGATGGACGGTAGAAAGGTCAAAGGAGCCTGCTTCTACTGTGGAGAAACTGGACACATGGCAAATGAATGCCCCAAGAAGGAAGTCAAAACCAACCATGTTCACACATCTGAGGATACAAAGGATGAAGAATCGGAGGTAGATTCAGATAGTACAGAAGAGTTGAATGAAGATGGCTCTGTCCTATCATTCAAGATTACTGTAGGCACACCACCTAAGGCCTAACCCTTCAAAGTCGTCGAATTTCTTATTCTCATCAATGGGAAGTCCGCCAGAGTACCAGCAGACACAGGGACTATCGGCGGAACGCTAATAAGCAACAAATTTGTAACCACAAGCAACATACCCTACACAGCTAAGAGGAAACCCGTCGTCCTCAAAATGGCAGTCAAAGGATCACGATCCACAAGCAACTATGGCTACAATGTCGAAATCCAGATAGGAAGTATGAGGATCCCTAATATGGACATGATGCTTACTCCAGTCTCAAACTATGATGTGCTAATAGGCATAGACAACCTCGCGAGATTTGGACAAGAGATGGACTGCCGAAAGAGCACCATATACTTCCCTGACTACAAAGTCAGGATATACTGTGACAGAAAAACGACACACCCCAGATCAGCTATGGCAAAGCCCCAAGAAAAACCTGATTTCCCTTCCCTCTTCTCTGAAGTTTTCGTTAAGGAAATACCTGAGGAACTACATCAGCTACATCCTATCTTACACACAGGCGTCCTAAAGGACCCAAGCAAACTTATCCAAACACCTGTTTTCAAATACCCCCAGGCCCGACTGGGTAAATTCAAGGACTGGATCAACAAGCCAAAGGCCGCTTGCATTCCGAAATGAGAAAGAGCACCAGGAGGCGCTAGTATGTTCGTTTAAGCAAAACCCGATAGAAGGATCAGACCACTAGTAGATCTCCGATCCAGAAATCAGAACACAGAAGCAGACAACTCACAAATCCCTAATCAGCAGACTATCCTCACTGCAGTAGCAAGAGGGAAATTCCGAAGCAAGATAGATCTCAGCGATGCCTATTTTCAGACCAGAGTACACCCTGACGATGTCAAATATAACACCATAAAGGCCCCATTTGGCTCATTCACTAGTGAAGTCATGATAGAAGAAGACATGAATGCGCCAGCCACCTTTGTCAGAGTTATGGAAGATCTCTTCCATAAAGAACTTGGAGAATATGTCTGGGTCTACATTGACCATATTTTTATCTTCTGCAATACCTTTAAAGATCACATACAGCATGTCACAGGTGTGTGCAACAAGCTAAGAAAAGCAGGATTCTATTTGAACCCAAAGAACAGCATGTTCTTTACAGAAAGACTCGAGATCCTAGGCCATATGATAGATGAGAAGGGCCTACATCCTGTACCAGAAAAGATTCGTTCAATAATGGACTGGACAAGATCAAAGAACCAGAAAGAACTGCAGTGCTTCAATGGAATGGTTAACTAAATATCATAATTTCTTCCTCATGCTGTAACTAGCACAGCCCCGCTTACTAAACAGACTGGAAATGCTGAATGGCAATGGATGGACCTTCAGGATGCATCCTTTGAGGCTGTAAAGCGAGCTGGGGAAAAGCACCAGGTCCTACGACTGATCGACTATACAATCCCAGATATGGTGTGGTTGTTCACTGATGCATCACCCACTAGAACCGGTGTATGGGTTGGCCAAGTACTAACCAGAGAGGCAGCCAGACCTGCAGCATTCCACAGCAGGAAACTCACACCATTAAAAAAGGCTTATCCTACCCACCATCAGGGAAGTCCTTGCAATCGTTGCGGCTATAGCATCATTTGAGTACCGATTGAGAAACAGGCGCTTCACAGTGGTAACAGATCACCAAGGCCTTACCAAAATGATGACCCGGAAAAGTCTCTCTGGAAGACAGGGAGATGGCTAACATTCCTTAGCCAATTCGATTTCAGAATAGAATACCAACCAGAAACCGAGAACTTCTTAGCAGATTACGTATCGAGAATTCAGAAGGGAAAACCAAATTCAACAGATATAACGCTAAGAGACCCCCCCTTTCAGTGCTCTAAGACTGACGCCTTGCCCGATACACCAACTCTCTCTATTGACACACACTACGCCTCTTCGCTTGACTACCCCACTAATTCAGAAGACGCCATGCATGTATTATTCTAGCGATGAGAGGCCTTCTCCCACCCTTACATATTATAACTCTCTTCTTCGCTCCAGCCCCGAACACCTTATGAACGAAGCATCCCGCTTCACTGTTCCCCGCTCCCAAACCTCCCAAAACCGACCTAACAACTCCAAGGACCCACCACAAAGCCTCTCAAGCACCTCTACCATTGATAACGCTCATAGTTACTGGGAAGACACCGTTATATCACCTTCTCCCAGTGAACAAGAAAGAGATCACTCAGAAACAGGCTGGTGAAGCTGCACTAATGACGACTGTGAGCTACACAGCGAAGAAAAAGCAGAGGCCAGCTACTGGCCTAAGGATCCAAGGCAGCAAAAGCAGAGCAAAAAGGGCAATGGAACGCGAGCAGCCATCCAAGGACCTATCGTCCCGCAAAATGAACTCTCCTACTCTCCCCCCCATCTCCCACACCTCTCTGAGCGAGCCCCACCTTTCAGAATGGAAGAATCTCTCCTTGACACATCTCCTATAGCCTCGCCGGCCTTCGGACCCCTCTACAATAACCCCGAAGATAACTAGGCTGAGTCCTCTCTTGCCTAGCTAATTCTTGACTCTCTAAATGCCCGCCTAGATGGTATTTTCCACAATCAAATCAGACAAACCTTGGAACATGACCCCCTCTATACCAAAGTCAAGGAAACCGGCGATAAACTGCACTATTCGATCTCTGATGGCATCCTACTGGCACAGAACATCAATGGCTATCAAAATCTTTATATACCCAGGGGACCTCTTGAAGAGGGAGTATCCCTTCAGGATTTCATCCTCCAATCTGTTCATGAAGGCCTAGGCCATTTCCCAGCTAACGAATTCTACTCCTATGCCGCTTGTTTCTTCAAGTAGCCCCAAATGCGACAAGACTTTGTTCCCTACTATCGATCTTGTGACAAGTGCCAAATCAATAACAAGCCTACTACACTCCCATTAGGCAAAGCCCTCTCTCTCCCTACACCTGACGAAGTCTATCAATCTATCGCCATAGACTTCACTGACCCTTTCAACTAATCCAATGGATATACAACTATCATGGTCATTATGGACCGCTTTACCTCATACACCCACCTAGTCCCTCTTAAGCACGAAGCTACCTCTGAGAAAGTCTTTGAGAAGCTCCAATGAACTCTCTTCAATGTCCATGGTCTCCCTTTAAGTATCGTTCTTGACAAGGACTCCGGCTTTACCTCTAAGTTTTCGTCCCACATCATGAAGTCCCTTAACATCCATGTCTGGTTGGCCACCCAATACCACCATGAAACTAACGGCCAGGTTGAGTGCAGGATTCACACCCTGAAGCAGATAATGAGGAACTTCATTGACAAAAGACAAAACACCTAGTCCCCAGCACTCCTGGCCATAGCAGCAGCTATGAACGGAGCACCTAACGATTCCCTTCACATATCCCCCTACCAAGCCCTCTATGGACGCCCTTGGAAGATATTCCACCCTGTCCAGAGATCTTCCAGCAAGATACCAGCTGTTGAGGAGATACTCAATGCCCATGAGGCAACGAGAATGGAAGTGGACATGGTCAGAAAGCATGCCACGTGCCAGCAGACTGTACAAGCAGACAAACGCCGCAAACCTCCACCACAGCCCTTCAAAACCAGATCAAGAGTTCTCGTTAGAGGACACCCTTACACTGCCTCCCCTGGACAATCCAAGAAGCTAGAGCCTCGATGGTTTGGACCCTTCAAAGTCCTAGCACATAACGAGAATACATACAACTACAAACTCGAATTACCCCGCCGCATAGCCAGACAGAAGCTATACTTTCACATCACCTCCCTGAAAGCATATAATGAGAATGACCCCAATAGATTCACATCCAGAAGGATTGGTAAACCTGCCCCTATCCTTATCGATAATAGAGAAGAATTGGAAGCAGAGCAGATACTCAATTACAGACGCCAGAACAAGAGAGATGAATTCCTGGTAAACTGGAAAGGCTATGAGAGGACTGACGACTCTTAGAAGCCTATAGAAAACCTCGACAATGCCCTGGAGCTTATCCAGGAATACTGGGACGAGGACCACCACAATGAACCAATACCAAAGATTACCTCCCACTACATTTAGACCTTCTGGGAACCAATGGAGGGATCATCTACACCCTGTACTGCCACCGGTAGACCAGCTGACCTCTGGGAACCCTATGATGACAAAGAATATGATTCTAGTAGTTCTGAGCATGACTCCTTCCCGCTAGCGATGACGAGCTCCTTTGGCACAGCTATATGGACGAAATCTATTATGAGGACTAGGAAAAGTTATGGTTTTTCAGAATGAGGGAATGTAACATGTATACATGTTCTGGTAACTGTATACAGGAGCGGAGTGCAGGATATCCTATGTTTAGTTTGATTGTTTTACAACCACAGAGCTATATTAAGGCCCCGCAGCTTATGTTAAGTTTGGTTTTGCATGTTGATTGTTTCATTTAGTACCACAAGTGAAGGAAACGTCATGTAAGCTGAGGATAGCATTGAGGCAGGGTTATGACTCTTAGGTTTCATGTGGGATTACAGGACATACAGGGCAAGGTGCACTGCCCGCTAATGATCATGGTTGCAGGATATCTGATTACTATCGCTCTGGAGGAACTCTTGTATTTAAACTCATCTCCTGGCTAGCAGGAGTACGGCAGACTTCAGCAGACTCATGTTTTAAGAAAATACTTGGTTGGACGGCGATGCCAGAGTTCCACCTGCCCTTTAACTATTATGTCTCTTTATCCTCGCGCCCTCTGCAGCCTCCCTTGGACCTAGCACTTGGCAGTCAACCACTAGCCCTCTATTTCATCTTTTCGTTAGACAGGAGTAAACCTGTTAGATGATTAAAGAAGGATGTATATTAGTTCTATTCACATATTGGCTATAAGCTAGCCTTAGAACAAATGTAAGAAAGTTGATACCCATTGCACCTTAACTATAGAGTAGGATCGTTAGAATATGTAGCAAGTAAGTAAGTAAGGTCACCAATCGATAGGGCATTATGATCAGAGGATATAGGCAGGCAAATAGGCAACTGAGCTAACAGGTAAACAGGTAAAAAAAACTGGTAAATTGGAAGGCTAGCAAACTGGTAAATGGGCAAGTAGGGTGTCAATGATAGTGGAAGTAAGAATAAGAGATAGATGATTGGGGGGGTTTAGAGCCCTTGGGTAAACTGTTGAATATGTGTGGAAAGTAACCTCCACTATACATACTATGTCTATTCCCTTACACTTAACTAAAAGTTAACTAACAGCAAATACACAAGGCACCTGATCCTTCCATGGATTATCATATCTTTCTCTATATTTCCCCACATATTCTTATCCCTCTATGCACCTTGGTTATAATAGTGGAAAAACCATATCCGACATACAAAGAAGTAAATGTGCAATAGTGCGAGTGTAACAACCCTATGATAGGTAGCTACAATGACGATCACGTTAGCCCAAATGGTATAACAATTGGCTGGTTAACATAGGGCAAGGCTCAGGGAACAATGAAGTAGCCTTGGGACTCTATTAGGAAGGGTAACCTTTCGGAAGTAAGTTCGCATAAAGTTAAGGAAACTATGGAAATGTTACACCAAGCTCAGAGGTGACATTTGATGTCCCCCGGATGGCTTGCAAAGAGGTTAAAGGCTTAAGAGAGCAAAGTTACCCTACCTTAGGGATTTCGCCATTATGCCCATAGGTTCCAGTTACCCTACTATCTAACCCAAGTTACCCTACCTTCACTGGCAAAGTCATCCTAGAACATAGAGGTCAATTGCCTCACATTCTACAGGGTCTTAGATGTTCATGGGCGCACACGCACCTGCGCAGAATGGTCGGACCCCTGAGCAGGGGTGGCCCAAACATGCTATTGAAGTTAGGTGGGTTGAGCTAACACACCCCTCTGTCCCCAGTGTTGGGATTGCGCGTCATAGGCTGATCGCTGCATAGTTCCTCGTTTGCTAGTAAAAAGAGGGGATTGGAGAAGCGACTGTAACACCATATATGTCGTCGCCGGCCGTCCGACTGAATGTCGTTTGCTGGATATATAAGGTGAGTATGGGTAACCGCCAATATTGGGGTCAAACATAAATGGTGCATCTGGCACCTAGGAGTCTATCCATGCCTACAGGTGGTAGGGTAGGCTTCCGAGAGGCACTTAGGTAGTAACAGAAGGCCAGGCTGCTTTCTGGACAATTACGCTAGTGACTAGCCAGAACCTTCGCCTTTTGATTTGTAGCATGACAATGGGTTGTCTGTGGATACTAGATGTATGAGTCTTATCACGGCAGAGTATCTCCTGAGAGGCTGGCTATGGGTAGCGCCTATTGAGCCAACCATCGTCTACATCTCACAGGGGGAGCTTGCATGTCTGATTATCGTATTGAGTAGTCGTGTAGATTAAATGATGCATTTTTTTTATTTTCTTTTATGTAAATTATATGCATTTGTTTAAGGTACAAAGACAATCATCTTCAGTGTCCTCTACACTGCCGGCGATTGAAATCTCAACACCACGAGATCATCACCACTTTTCTTTTCTCCACCCCCCGCTATGAGCTTGCTCAAGGGGGTAGAGTCATACCTCCTCTACACTCCCATTCCCTTAGGTTTATCCCTTTGGGCTTTCTTCACTTTGGGAGATGGATTTCGGCTTCTTTGATGATGTTTCCTCTCCCTTCCCCACACTTGCCCTGCCTCGCTTAGAGCATTTGCACGGTCGGCAACTCCCTTACCTCATCAACGGGTCGGTCACTGTCTCAGGCTATCGGTGAAGTAGTGGCCCCGGTGGCTCTGCTCTCTGGTATTGCACTATCTCCTGAGAGTCCTGTCCGGTACGGTCGGCATCGTCGAAAAGTAGTGATCTCGCTTCGGTCGCCTTCCCTCGCACTTCTCGGTTTGGGTCTACCCCTCCTTCTCTACTTCTCCTCATGGTCGGATCGGCTGGCACCCTACTGCTTCTACACCCTGGGCCTCTGTTCCCTTCTGATCTCTGGGCTTGGGTGATTGTCATTGCTGCGTGCATGGCTTTTGCCTCTGTTTGGGGTAGGGGTTTCATGCCTGCCGCCTCTGTTGCCTCAGGGTGACATGCACTTCCTTCCGGTCTCGTTTCCAGTGGGCCTACAGTCCCTACTTCGCCCTACCACACACTGCCGTTTGTGTTGGTTTTGGTTACCGATGTTTCTCTTGGTAGTCTTGTCTGCCCTTGGTTCCGGGACGTAAGAGCCCCAGGTACATATATAGTTACCTCTTAGTGTGTGATCATTGGCCTACGGCATTGTCCTGCTATCTCCTTGGCTCCTCCCCTGCTTCGGCAGAATGGGGTCAGTCGTGGGCTATGGGTGGGTTGCTTATGGGTTCGGCTGGGATTTTTCTTCCTTGGGATTTGTGAGGTTTCTGTACTTTCCTTGGTTGTTCACTGTTGGGGTGGCGAGTTTTCTTATGGGCTGCACGTCTGTGGAGGTTTTTTGGTTCGCTGTATTCAGGCCGGTACGCTCTTCTGTAGTTTCTACCCATAGTACCAGACGCTTTGGTGTCGGGCAGGGTCAGAGGGTTTTAGCAGAAGGGATGCGGGATGGACTGTAGGTGGAGGTTGTTCCTGTCTTAGAGCGATCTGCATACGGGAGTTTGTACCTTAAACAATACTAAAATGATACTAAAAAAAAAAAAAAAAGCAAAAAGGTACAAAGACAACATCCTCCGTCTCCTCTACACACCCGGCGATTGAAATCTCAACACCACGAGATTATCACTACTTTTCCCAACACTACCCCCTGCTATGGGTTTGCCCTAGGGGGTGGAGTGCATCTCCCCTCATCTTCTCCTGACCTTAGGTTTATCCCTTTGGGCTTTCTTCACCTTCGGTTGATGGATTTCGTCTTCTTTTGATAATGTTTCCTCTTCCTACCCCGCTTTTGCTCTGCCTCGCTTAGAGCATTTGCATGGTCGGCAACACTCTGCTCACCGCCCATGTTACAGACGGCCGCGTACACCGTTTGCAGTAAGAGAAAACCTTGCAACAGGCCACGGTCGATTTCTCTACTCTCTTTATCTTTAAGAGGCTGCCTAGTCAAGACACCAACGCGATTACCAATAGCTTCTACGGCACAGAGTTGGGTCCACCCCTCTTTCTCCTCTCCTCCTCACGGTCGGATCGGCTGGCACCCTACTGCTACTTCTCCTTTCTGGCTAGTACCCACAACTACCTGGCTGGTATCCATAACTACTTCTTCACCATTTGGACTGTGACCACGGTCCATCACGGCCTGCCTCTGGGAGGATGGTATTGCACTATCTCCTTCCTCTTTTTCGAGGTGCGGTCAAAATAGATGGCATCTTTAGCCTCCCCAGGACATCGACCATACCGAGCCTGGCCCCTCCCGTGCTGAGTGTGCGGAATTTTCAAGTGGTCTCCGCTACGTTTGCTGTTTGTTTTTCCTTTGTTCGGATGATTGTGCCATGAGTTTTCCTGACTCTTCCTGCTTGTTCTCTGATTTGATTCCTTTGGTCTCTCTTCTTAGCTAGTCAAGGGTTTCTTGTTGGGGGCGAGATGTGCGTTTGGTTCCATACCAGAGGGACTTGGGGGTTGGCTTTTTCCCAGGGGTAGTTGGGGGTTTTTTCTATGAAATAGCGTAAGCTGCATGCAGGATTTTGTACCCAAAAAGAATAATCATATGATTCAAAAAGAAAAAAGAAAAAAAAGAAAAAAAGGTACAAAGACAACACGCTCCGTGCCCTCTATTTTCAACTCGCTTAAAATACTTACCGCATTCGGCCAACATAAACCTCAGGGTTTGGTCTTTAGTTCGTCACGATACATCTATTCTGGCTTTTCACTTGGGCTTCATTTCCAAGTGAAATATCTATTTCACCTTTGCTAAGAGGATTTTTATTCTTAGAAAGTCAAACTGGTAGTTTGACTTTACTTTCTCTCTCCCTCCTCCCTCTCCTCCGGCCTGGCTTGTTGGCCTTCTCCTGATGTCGTCTACCCCTCTCGCTTCCACTGGTGCAGGCCCAGCCTCGGCTGTTGGCCCTGCTCGCTCTGCCTCCTCCCGCCAGGACCGTAGGGCTAATGTCATCTCTCGTTCGTCGTCCTCCCAGTCCAGTCATGCCTCTCTCTCCGGGGAGGCTGACAATGTCGCCAATATCAATGGCCATGCTGCCAGGCTCGCTCGACTTGACCTGGCTTCGTTCCCCACTGTTTACAATGTCTCCGCCGCCACCTTCCCTGATAGTCAACTCCCTATGGCCCCCCTTCTCGCCCAACTTATCACCATGGTTAATGACCTCGGTGCCTCTATTACCTTCTTGACATTGCAGGCTGAGTGCCCCACCTCCGCTCAGGCAGAGCGCTCAGCCACCCCCACACCACCAGCCACATCCAACCTGGAGGCCTCCCTCAAGGACCTGTCCTCTCGTGTTGCTGCTCTGTCCTCACACCGCACGACACAAGTGGCACCCCCGCTGCCTCAAGCGCCACCTGCTCCCGCCCCTGCTGTCCAGACTATACCTGCTCAGCAGAAAAAGAAACTCGCCACACACCTTATGTCTTGTACGGTCGCCGCCCCAGATTTTCCCTTCCCCTTTGTGGGAAAATGGTATGGCAACCCAGACACATACGCCAACCGCCACACGTCCTCACGCCAAGCGGCTATCGTCTTCGCCTCTCGCCACCCCCAATCAGAGGAAGCCAAACTTTACTCGGAGCGTTACCCTGCCACCTCACCTTTCCATACCCGTCCCCCCCCGTTTCACTGTTTCTGATCCCCCACTGCCCCAAGAACAAACCTGGGCACAGGTTACCAGGAAGGGCTGTAAGGGTAAGAAAAGCGCTACTGCAGCACAAGTCGGTGCGTCAAGCAACAGTAGTCTCCCCAAAGGTCCCCCACCGCTCCCAGCTGCTCACCTTCGTTTCTTTACCCCATCTACATCTCCAACTCTCCCGCACAATTCTTTCATCATGACTGCTACCCTCCCCGACATGATGGCCGCTGTTCTTAAAGAGGCCAACTGCTCTCTACCCCTCTCCCTTACTGCCTCCGTCAATCGCCATGGGGCTGTTACTCTCAAAGCCAATCCCTACACCCCGTCTTCTGCTTACTCCCCCTTCTTTGATGCAATGACTAAGAAACTCATTCAGAGTTTTCCGGTTGGAGACAATCCTTTCCAGGTTTTCAGGGAGCCACCTACCAGTGTTGAACTCCTCATCCACAATCTTCCTCTTTCTATTCTTCTGCACGAGGCTACTGATCTCTTCTCCTCACTCCTTGAATCAATTCGCAATGCTATTGACATTCCCATATTTGGGGCTAGATTCCTACAGTCAGATCCGGTGAAAAGGGCTGAGAAGCGCACAACCACGGTGGTAGTGGCAGTCGACTGGCTCCATGTATCCCGGTTCGGCGAATCCATCCGACTTTTCTCCCGCGCCTGCATGGTCGCCCCCGCCTACTCTGCCTCCAAATCCACGTAGTGCCGAAAGTGCTGGCTTTTGGTCACTCTGCTCCTCTATGCAAAGAAGAGGCACAAGCTTGCCCGATCTCCACTCTCCTCCATCATCGCGCCGCCCACAGATGTGCTACTCAAAGCTGTCCTAAAGGGGGCTTTGAGAAGTCGGTCGTGGGTTGCTGCAACGCCTCTCCCCCTCCCTGTATCAATTGTGGTGGTCAGCATGCCTCATTCGATGGCACTTGGCCCATCCGCCGCGAAATCCTCTGCGCTCTCCGTCCTCCTAGGGACCAAGACATTCCCGATGCCCCCAATGTGTGCCCCCCCCAAACCACCCCTCAGGGTCCAGCTGTTCACCCAACTGTACCGGCCACTCCAGCCAGGCAGGGTCCACGTTTCCCACCCGATAGCGAATCTACCCAACCCAAAACAGTTAAACTGGTTCGCAGCGCCTCTGCCCAATCTAACCTCGCCGCTCCCGTCCCCCGCAGGAACCTCTTTGGTGCTGGTAGCACCCTCTTCAGAGCTAGCACCGGTGCCGACTGGAGCGAACCCTCCCCGACCGACGTCCACCTGGATCTTTAGATGTCGACAACCCTACCCCCAAGACAGAGCCCTTCACGATCCCAATCATTCCATTATCCTGGTTGGTTAAATCTTTCCATTGTTCAGCATACCTGTCTCGGTAGCAGTAATGTTTTTCAAAGTCTTTTTAGTTTGTTTACTATGGTAGAAAGTTCTCCTCATATTGTGGCTCTTCGGGGTATTCCTCTTCGGAGGAACTGTCCTCCTGTTTTTCACAACAATAAATGTTTTTTTCCTCCAGCAACTGACAGCTATAAGCCTCGGGTTGCAACTTACATTCACGAATGTCTATTAAGTGTTATTTCTCTTCTTCCATTGTTTTTTGAAAGGGGTGACCTCATGGCAGTGAACTTTCACTCCCCTGAGTGACTTTTTGATACTTCTCATAATTTGGTTCGTTTGTACAATGCTTACTCCATCCCTAGTGGTCACACTAGCTCAGTTTCTCCTGTGGATTTGTTTCCCCAGCATGATTTTCCTACACTTGGTCTTGGGGATATCAACATTGATCACTCCGCTTCCAACCCGACTCGCTTGCTTTCCAACTCCGATCAGTTTAGAAGTTCTCCTTATTTGAACAGAGCATCGACGGAGTTGTTTTCTCTCCTCAATACACCCGGGGTCTACACTAGATTCCCGTTCACCTCCAATCATCGCCCTGCAGTTCTTGACTTGTCCTTTGCCAACACGGCCTTGCTCCTGTATTTCTCCTCCTGGAACCCCTATCTCCCACCAACCGGTTCGGATCACACCGTCCTCACAATCATTCTCTCCACTCCGCTCCTGAAGCCCCCCCCAAGGGCCTTAACTGTAAGTACACGGATTGGGATCACATCTCCCCACTGCTCGCCGATCTTACACTTGCTAATTCCCCCGCTCTCCCCACTCCGCGCTTACTCCACCTATGCTTCGATGACTGCCTTGCCAAGATCACGCACCTCATCACCTCCAACACACCAACCAAATACCCATCCTCCTACTCTAAACCGTGGTGGACTCCACAACTCACACAGCTACAACGCATCCATCACCATACCTCCCGTCTCATGAGACAGAATCAGACCTCGCCCGCCCTGGCCCTGTGGCTCGAAACACGTATTTCAAGGCGATCCCATCTGCCAAAAGAGTACACTGGTCGTAGTTTCTGGCCAACGTCCACTCGCGATCAGTCTGGGATGCTAGAAAGATTGCGGCCGGCAGAGCCCCTGATCGGTTCCCCACACTCAACAACGCCTCCTCCACCACCGAAATTAACAACACACTGCTACAACATGTTTTCCCTCCTATACCCTCTCCGCCTCCTCCCCTCATCCTTCCTGCGTTTAAAGATGTCCCCCCGGTTTTACCAGCCGAAGTGTCCTCCGCACTTCGACAATCCTCCAACACGTCAGCCCCTGGTCCAAGTGGTATTCCTTACTCTAACTGGAAGCAAGTCCAGAAGGCCAACGAGCAGCTCCTTCTAGCTCTGTTCCCTCCTCTCCTCACCCATGGGTACCACCCACTAGCAATGAAGAAGGCCAACGGCATTGTCCTGGATAAACCAGGCAAACCTGATTCCAGTATACCTGCTTCCTTTCGCATCATTGTCCTGCTCCAAACTGTCTCCAAGATCCTCGAAGGACTTTCTGCTCATCGTCTTGCCTCCGCCGCCTGCTCCCTTGGCCTCTTACATCCCAATCAGTGTGGGTCTCTGGCCGGTCTGGGCTGTTTCGACGCTGTCGCCACTCTCACCCACGAAGTCCGCCTACTTCAGGCTGCTTCCTTCAAAGTATCAACTCTCTTCCTGGATGTCAAAGGTGGATTTGACAACGTCTGTGCAAACAAGCTGGCTACTATCCTCACCAGGGGTGGTGTCTCCGCGTACCTGGTTGCCTGGATCAAGTCTTTCCTCTCCAAACGCCAATGCCAACACATATTCCAAGGCACGCCTAAGGTTGTTGGCCCGGTCGCTGTTGGCACCCCTCAAGGCACTCCGATTTCTGCTCTCGTTTTTGTGCTTTACATAGCCAGCCTCCACCCAACTATCCCCCAAGGTCTGGCGATTTCATATGTCGACGACGTCACCATCACGGTTGGCTTGGACTCGGTACGTTCAAATATCCGCTCTCTTCAATACTATTTCCGCATCATCCAAAGGCAGGGCGACGACCTGGGGGTGGCTGTTTCTTTCCCCAAAACTGAAGTCATTCACTGGAGAACTCCGAAGGACCGCTTGGAGGTTTCCTTCGCCTACATTGTGATCAACGACATGCCTTTTCCACTCTCTCAAGTTGTGAGGTGGCTAGGCTACTGGCTCACCCCGACTCTACACTCCTCCTTTCACTTCCTGAGACGGTTGGCACTAGCCAAAGCGTCCTTCACTACAATCCGACAGCTCAGTGCAGCTGGCAAAGGCCTCTCCTCCTAGTGCAACAGGAAGCTAGTCTTTGGCGCCATTCTTCCCATTCTCACCTACGGCTGCAACCTCTTGGTTCCGGACACAGCCACGCTCAGGAAACCCAACTCGTTCTGGCATGTGGTGCTCCGATGGACAACCAATTACATTTACACCACCGCCCTCGGCGCTCTGTACCGGGAGGCCTCTCTACCACCCATTTCCTCCATTTGCAAACACCGCTGTCGGTCAGCTGCCATCTGCTTGGTCTGCACCCCTTCGGAGTTCAACCCTGCCACCGCCGGGATAACCGAATCTGTGCCCACCTGGGACCAGGGCCGTTCCGCGGACGATCATCGCTTTCTCCTCCGAGGCTCCTCCACAGCCGTCCACCTGACTTCATGGCTTGGCCCGGCGGTTAATTCAGCCAAGCACCTACAACTGGACTCCTTATGTCATGAGGCTTCAGACCTTATTGAGGAAATCCCTATCCTCCCGCTCGCCTCAACCGATCTCGTAGCGCTTCCACTGTCGAGGATACCTTCCGTCACCTACCAAGCCCTCAGAGTTACTCTGTTACAGTCACTCCTCGCTGACTGGTTAGACTTGGGTCCACCAATGCCCCTCTCATATCCTTATAGTGCCTGCCTCACCCCCCACACCTTTACTGGCCTCCCTCGATGTATATGTGGCCGCATTCACCAGATGCGTACATGTGCCAGCTACCTTGCCACACATGTCTCCTGGTGGAGTAGGGACACCAGCACCCTCTGCCCCTTCTGTGAAGCAGACGATGAGTCCTTCCAACACGCGATTCTTCTCTGCCCCGCTAAGGCCCAGCCTCGCCTCACCCATCTCTCAGGTGTGGATGACATTGGCCCTGACGGTCCACTCTGGCTCTCGGTTCCCCTCCTCAGGGGGTTAGCTGAGTATCTCTACGCTACTGGCACGGGTTTCCCTCCAACCATGTTGCGCATTCGAGCCAATACTGCCACTCCTGAGCTGGGTTCGGACTCAGATAGTACTTAACACAAAACTCCCTAGCTCGGCCCCGGCCTTCTAGGTATTGCTTTTTCAAACCCCCCTGCTCCAGGTTCTCCTCAGGGTATTTTTGTACAGTTTATGATTTTCCTTTGTTCCTAGTTGACTGCGGCAGTGGGCAGGTAGGGCGGGGAGGTTTTATTACTTGTGAATGTTTTTCTTATTGGTATAAGGAGGATTTTACTTTACTTTTGTTTTGTTAGTCATCGATGGCGATGCGACAGGGTTCTGATGGGCCCGCTTCGAGAGTTTTTGGACTTGTTGTTTGAAGGTTGTTTTTTCCTTTGTTAGTTATTGGAATTAATGTTTTTTATATGCCATAGCGCGAGCTGCATGCAGCATTTTGTACCTAAATCAATAATCACATGATACAAAAGAAAAAAAAGAAAAAAAAAAGGTACAAAGACAACATCCATCCTCTGTCTCCTCTACACACCTGGCGATTAAAATCTCAACACCATGCGCTTATCACCACTTTTCTTTTCTCCACCCCACGCCATGAGCTCGGTCTAGCGGGCGGAGTCATACATCCTCTACACTCCCCTCCCCTTGGGTTTATCCCTTTGGGCTTTCTTCTCTTTGGGTGGTGGATTTCGTCTTCTTTGATGATGGTTCCTCTCCCTACCCCGCAGTTGCTCTACCTCGCTTAGAGCATTTCCCCGGTCGGCCACACTCTCCGTAACGCCCATGTTACAGACGGCCGGGAACACCGTTTGGAGTAAGGGAAAACATTTCAACAGGCCACGGTCGATTTCCCTGTTCTCTCTTTTCTTTCAGAGGCTGCCTAGTCAAGACACGAACGCGTTTACCGATAGTTTCTACGGCACAGAGTTGGGTGTACACCTCTTTCTCCTCTTCTCCTCACGGTCGGATCGGCTGGCACCCTACTGCTACTTTACCTTTTTTGGCTGGTACCCACAACTACCTGGCTGGTATCCATAACTACTTATTCACCATTCGGACTATGACCACGGTCCATCCCGGCTTGCCTCTGGGAAGGTGGTATTGCACTATCTCCTTCTTCTTTTTGGGGTTTGCCAACACAGCTGGCCCGTTCCTCCTTGGCTGTGCCCCCCCAGGACTTCGATTATGCCGAGCCTAGCAACCCTCGCACTGATTCTGCCGGAACTTTCTCAAGTGGTCGCTGCTTTGTTTGATTTTTGCGTTTTCTTTTTGTCTGGATGAATGTGCCATAGGTTTTCCTGACTCTTCCTGCTTGTTCTTTGATTTAATTCCTTTCGTCTTGCTTCTTAGCTAGTCAAGGGTTTCTTTTTGGGGGTGAGATGTGCCGTCGGTTCCACACCAGAGGGACTTGGGGGGTTGGCTTTTTCCCTGGGGTATTGGATCTTTTTTTCTGCCATAAGGCGAGCTGCATGCAAGATTTTTTACCTTAAACAATAATCATATGATTCAAAAAAAAAAGAAAAAGGTTGAAAGACAAGATCCTCCGTCTCCTCTACACTCCCTGCGATTGAAATCTCAACACCACGAGATTATCACCACTTTTCCTAACTGCACCCCCCGTCATGGATTAGTCCTAGGGGGTGGAGACATAACTCCTCTACGCTCTCCTTCCCTTTGCTTTATCCCTTTGGGCTTTCTTTACTCAGGGTTGATGGATTTCGTCTTCTTTTGATGATGTTTCCTCTTCCTACCCGGCTTTCGCTCTGCTTCGCTTAGAGCATTAGCAGGGTTGGCAACACTCTCCTCACCACCCATGGTACAGACGGCCAGGTACACGGTTTGCAGTAAGAGAAAACCTTTCAACAGGCCACGGTCGATTTCTCTACTCTCTTTATCTTTAAGAGGCTGCCTAGTCAGGACACGAACGCGATTACAAATAGTTTCTACGGCAAAGAGTTGGGTCTACCCCTCTTTCTCCTCTTCTCCTCACGGTTGGATTGGCTGGCACCCTACTGCTTCTTCACCTTTCTGGCTGGTTCACACAACTACCTGGCTGGTATCCATAACTACTTCTTCACTATTCGGACTATGACCACGGTCCATCATGGCCTGCCTCTGGGAGGATGGTATGGAAACCTGGACACATACGCCAAACGCCACCTGGACTCGCCCCAAACGGCTATCCTTTTCGCCTCTCGCCATCCCCCGTCAGAGGAAGCCAAACTTTACTCTGAGCGTTACCCAGCCACCTCACCTTTCCATACCGGTTCCCCCCCCGGTTTGGCTGTTTAACATCCCCCGCAGCCCCAAGAACCAACCTGGGCACAGGTTGCCAGGAAGGGCAGTAAGGGCAAGAAAAACGCCACTGCAGGATAAGTCGCGGGTCAAGCAAGAGTAGTGTCCCCAAAGGACCTCCACCGCTCCCAGCTGCTCAACATACTTTCGTTGCCCCACCCACCTCCTCAACCCTCCCGATCAATTGGTTCATCCTGACTGCTACCCTTCCCGACATCATGGCCGCTGTTCTTAAAGAGGCCAACAGCTCTCTACCACTCTCTCTTACTGCTTCAGTCAATCGCAATGGTGCTGTTACTCTCACAACCAACCCCTACACCCCATCTTCTGCTTACTCCCATTATTTTGATGCAATGACTAAAAAGCTCTATCAGAGCTTCCAAGTTGCAGATAATCCATTTGAGGTTTTCAGAGAGGCACCTACAACTGTCAAGCTCCTCATTCATAATCTTCCTCTCTCTATTCTTCCGCACGAGCCTACTGACGTATTCCCTTCACTCCTTGAATCAATTAGCAATGCTATTGACGTCCCCATATTTGGGGCTAGATTCCTACAGTCAGGCCCGGCTAAAAGGGCAGAGAAGCCCACAACCTCGGTGGTTGTGGCAGTCGACCCGCTTCCTGCTTCCCGGTTCGGCGAATCCATCCGACCTTTCTCCCGTGCCCGCACCGTCGCCCCCGCCTACTCTGCCTCCAAGTACACCCAGTGCAGGAAGTGCTGGCATTTTGGTCACTCCACTCCTCTATGCAAAGAAGAGGCACAAGCTTGCCCAATCTGCACTCTCCTTCATCACCGCTCCGCCCACAGATGTGCTAACCAAAGCTGTCCGAAAGGAGGCTGCGAGAAGTCTGTCGTGGGATGCTGCAATGCCTCCCCTCCTCTCTGTATCAACTGGGGTGGTCAACACGCCTCTTTCAATGGCACCTGTCCCATCCGCCGCGAAATCCTCTCTGCTCTCCGTACTCCTAGGGACCAAGGCATTCCCGATGCCCCCGATGTGGGCCTCCCCCAAACCACCCCTCAGGGTCCAACTGCTCCCCCAACAGTACCAGCTACCCCAGACAGGCACGGTCCTCGTTTCCCTCCAGCTAGGGAATCTACCCAACCCGAAACAGTTATACTGGTTCGCAGCGCGTCCGTCCAGTCTAACCTTGCCGCTCCCCTCCCCAGCATGAACCTCTTTGGTGCTGGTAGGACCCTCTTCAGACCTAGCACATGTGCCGACTGGAGCGAGCCCGCGCCGACCGACGTCCACATGGATCTGTAGATGTCGACAAGCCCAGCCCCAACACAGAGTCCTTCACCTTCCCAATCATTCCATTATCCAGGTTGTTTAAATCTTTCCATTGTTCCGCATAATTGTCTCGGTAGCAGTAATGTTTTTCAAACTCTTTTTAGTTTTTTTACTATGGTAGAAAGTTCTCCTCATATTGTGCCTCTTCAGGATATTCCTCTTTGGAGGAACTGTCCTCCTGCTTTTCGCAACTATAAATGTTTTTTTCCTCCAGCAACTGACAGCTATAAGCCTCGAGTTGCAACTTATGTTCACGAAAGGCTATTAGGTGTTATTTCTGTTCTTCCATTGTTTTCATCAGCAAAAAAACTGCCCTGCACCCTGGTGCATCATGTTTTCCCCGTCCCCCGTACGTTCCAAGCGCTTATAACGTTAACTCCAGTTCTGGGTGCTTCCGCCCGGGCTCGTTTCGTCCTGGCGCTACCTTTTTCCGTCCGGACGCACTGGGTGCACCCTGGCGCAGTTTGCCTAGCAACCATACCCCCAGCGCAAAACCGCTCCCCCCTGCAGCGCTGGAAGCACTTGCTCGCCTGCCACCTCCCCCAGAAGCCTTTCCACCGGGAATTCTCTCCTCCCAGACGCGCCCAGTTCCTTCCCATGATACTCCCCTCCCTCTGAACCTCTCCCAAACGCTCCCATACCTCCCCCTTTTTCTCCCTTATCCAGCGGACGTTTTCCTACCACCCTCCTTATCCTTCCCGTCCGCCGGACGCCCGTTGCGTATTCTCCAGCATCCGCCGGACTTTCTCCTACCCCTCTTTTTTCGCCCTCTACCCTCCACACTCTTCTCGTTCGCCGAACGTTATACAGTCCGCCTGATGTTATACCGACCGCCTGACATCTTTCCCTACCCTTTGAGCCATTGCCTGCCAGACCTCTTAGTATTCATCCACCAGACTCATTACTCTGACTTTCTTGCCTATAACCGCCCGCCCGCCACGCGGCCTCTACACTACTGGTATCACAATTTAGTCTCTTCTGAACTCTTGATATCTATCATTTATTTCGCTTTCATATGCGTACATGATTACAGACTATTGATAAAACGGTTCCCTCTATCCTCTAGGTCTGGCGGGTTCTTCGGCGTGGCGTGGCGCGTCCGCAGGTTCTCTCGACAGCGCCATACTTGTATCAACTATTCCTCTCGTCTGCGACACCGACAGCCGATTCCAATCCACCTGGCCCGGGTCCGATCCCAAACTCCCGCCTCAATGCCTCCTCATCATTTGAATATCCGGCAGTCCTCTCGACCTGCTTTCCCCGCTCCCTCGCGATTCTAGCCTTCAATGTGCCTCTGACCCGCTGGATCATATCATCCTGCCAGACCTTTTCTGTATCATTCCACGTCTCTCTCTGACGTTCCAGCAGGCCTGTTTTCTCGTTAGCCGACCCATTACCCGCGTTGAGTACTTGCGGTTTTTGAAAGTATCCGGATGCCTGGGCGCCCAGGGATCCGCATACTTTTGAAAACCACAAGTAGGCGCTGTTCATCTTACCTCCGCAATTGGCCCGCATGAAAGGCACATTATCGATAAAGTCTCCAGTCCGCCAGCATCGCAGGGAATGGCACAATATGGCTGCAGCCAGACAGATAAAAGGGCCGTCGATCTTACCTAGGAACCCCTCGTCCATAGTGCCTTTCCTTTTGGGGCTAGAATAATACTGTGCAAATATCACACCTGGAATCTCTGGCGCTAGGAATCTAAGAGAAATTGGCTGTCCGCCGAATTAGATTTAGTCTTACTGCGGTTAGAAATGATCCTGAGAATGTCGAAAGACTACCTCATAGTTGCTAGATGGGCAAGTGAACATATCCTCCTTCAGTAGGTATGCCACCCTTCGTACACAGCCCGCAGGATCCTCAATGTCAAGCTTATAGAGTTCTGTTATAGCGCACTTCCCAGTATGCAGATACTAAGATCTGCACGAACTGTGCTTTGACCAGATCTAAAACCCAGTGGCCGCTGCCCGCTCTGTTTAGTCTGAGATGACACGCAGGTTATCAATTAAGGGTAACGTACCTGCTCAATGGAGGGTAGGGTAGCATCGCCAAAGTCGGGAAAGCCCAATTCACTCCGGGCATCCCTCCAGCACCTGTGGACTTCTTCCATCAGGGTGATTGGGTCCGGAAACGGATTCACGAAGATTGTCCAGTCCCACATCAGGTCACGGGCTTTGACCAGGATGCTACGCTCTAGCCCTACGGCCACATTCCGCCTACTATGGGTCCACTGTCCACTTCCGTTATCAAATTCTCGCATTGTTGGATCCGACTGGGTTTGAGTTAAGACTGGTGTTGCAAGCGGATTCAAGGCTGCGGGCAACCGGGAGAGGAAGGCAGGGGTCTGATTTTGGCTCACTCGTATTGGGGCAAGTGTTCTCCGTTCCTGGTAACTAGCCCTCCTGACAGAAGTCTGACTATGCCTGGGCGTGATTGTTATTATCGATGGGTGCGAGCTAAGAAACTCATTCTCGACTGGTCGCTGTGCCCCCCAATCTGCTGACAGATCCTCATCATCCGCTCCCGGCTCTAATACATCCTCATCATTCTCGCCATTCTCATTATCCTCCTCGTCTTCGCTCACCTCACTCTGACCATCGTTATCCTCATATTCTCCATCATCTGAGTCCTTACTGTCGTCCGCTGGCTGCTCCCCGTCGTCCGCCCACTGCTGCCCGTCGTCCGCCAACTGCTGCCCGTCATCCGCAAGAGCAGGTTCTGCTATTTGGGGTCGTGATGGGGTTGGCACCTCCATGGCACCTCTTGTCCTACATACTGTAGACCCTGCGGTAAGAGACGCCGGACATGGTGCTGCAATAGTTGACCCGTGTCGGGATGTAGATTTCCGGACACGTCCCCCGCGGACCTCCCTTTGCCCTTGCCTGCTCTGCCTCGACGAACGCGTTCTGTCAGCAATAGCCCGCCGTTGTTGTGACATAGTGTGTAGGTGAATAGTGATAGTTGAGAGCTGTAGTGAATAGTGTCTGGAAATAGATGCTTTTAGGAAAAGTGTATTGGTAGGTAGTTAAGAGAACAACACGGGGTTTGAACATGGCAGAGAGAAATGGTCCGCACGCCCTCTTTAAGCACTAGGAATGTTCACAGCTTGTCACTCGCTTTGATACTTGATGGCAGTGGCACAGACCTTGTGCTGGAAAGGTTTATTAGCATGCGCGGACTAATCTAGTTCGAGTAGGTCCACCAAGTAGACAGCAACAAATTGGATTAAGCTAGAGCTCGGATCCCAAAACGCTAATCCCAGAAAGTATAAGAAGCAACTGAGGCTCAACAAACGGGACTCTGAGCGAAAAACAGCAAGAAAAAAACAAAAATAATCTGGGAAACAACAAGAGCCAACACCTAGAGTCAGAAAGTACAAGTAAAACACAGACCAAATGAAAAACAGCTGGAGGAGAACAAGAATAATCCGCAAAACTCTAAGGGCAGACTTCTAAAGCCAGAAAAGAAAACACTCCCCGAAAAACAGCCAGAACAAGAATGCCAGGCTCCAAGAGCAAGCATCTAAAACAAAAAAGCAAAGAAAAAGCACTAGCGTCAGCTCCCAACAATTAGTGTCCGTGGCATTGGGTCCGGGTGAACCCAGCTGCAGCCGGCTAATCCAAAACAGACATAGGCTGGAACGAACAGGAACAATCTGCCAAAAAAGCAACAAGCAAGACCGGCAGGCAGGAAGACTCCAGGCCTTCTAGTACCTGTAAACCACTGGAAACGGACCCCCGACACCTGGAGAGCTCAACCTGATTAGCCACGGCTCGGGCGGACTACCTTTGCTGACATTGGCTAAGGCAGGGCAGAAACAGACCGGAGAGGATTCCAAACATCTGTTTCTGCTGCCAACATAGATGAAAAGCTTGGTAGTGGTAACCGTAACTTACTCGCCGTAAAGTATCCACTACTACTCTCGCTGGCTGGAGAGGCGGGCCCTGATTCTCGTCCGGCGTCCTGTACTCTCATATTTGCAAGCGGATCTCCAGAGCGCGGATCAGAGGGGGAACGGGTTCTGCCAGGCGTACCAACTTGGGTCACCGACAGTTCGGTGGGCTGCCCAACTCCTGATGCTAGCATTAAAAGATGCTCAGCTGATGCTCTCACCTGCACCTGCTCAACAGCTGTGGGGGCTAGATCGTGACTAGGGCTGGAAGCCAAC
>Ga0307509_10002267_pt1 | contig 31473 bp, 32 predicted proteins | sample 10_EM_MG_FD_202245 | JGI IMG/M metagenome (GOLD analysis project Ga0307509, IMG submission 202245) | Populus trichocarpa ectomycorrhiza microbial communities from riparian zone in the Pacific Northwest, United States - 10_EM | ecosystem: Host-associated > Plants > Roots > Unclassified | place...
AGCAAAAAAGCCAAGAATGAGGCAGCATTCTAGATTGTCAAACCCAATGTAAATTAACATGCTCTTATTATATCCCACCCATGTACACCTTGGATTTTACATTTAGCTACAAAATGATTCTAAGTCATAAGTTATATTGAGCCACATAGTTGTGTTGAGCCACATAGTTGTGTTGAGCCACACTATTACTATGGTAAGCCACATAGTTGTGTTGAGCCACACTATTACTATGGTAAGCCACAAATTTGTGTTGAGCTGTAAAGTTGTGTTGAGCTGTCAGGCACTCTTTAGAGTGCCCACGGTTGCGAGCCGGCGAGCAATCGAGGGTTATGGTCCACCACAACCTTGGCACGAGTAAAGAATGTTAAGGGAGAAAAATAAGAGATTGTGGGGGGGAGGAGGATTTAAATAAGGTTGCACTATGTTTGCCAAGACCGGTGGGGAAAGGAAAAAAAAGAAGGAAAAAAAAGTGAGGAAAAAAAAAGGCAAAAACAACAGTCACGCTTAGTCTATAGCCCTAAATGGTAGATAGCTAACCTGTCCTCTGGCCCTTAGGAGCCTTTTCTCTCTTTTTTAATCTGAGAATCCTTTTGTTAGTCAAAAATGCGGATCATGAACATGTCACTCTAACCGCAACTTAACGAAGTCGAGAAAGCTAGAGAAATTGCGGACAGAGCGATTAAGACTATAAGACTATCGCCCCTCGGGAGGAGAAAGAAAAGCAGAACATCTGGATCGCTATGCTAAATATGGAATCCATGTACGGCACCGGTGAGACTCGGAAGATGTCTTCAAGAGGGCCTGCCAATAACGAGGCCCAGAGTATCCATGTGAAACTAGCTAGTATCTATATTCAAAACGGCAAGGCTGAGATATGATATCTCCTGATCAAAAGCCCTCGCCACAGACCCCTAACTCCATAACTCGGGAAAGCAGAAGACCTCTTCAATGTAATGATTAAAAAATTCAGCCAAGATCCAGATCCTGGGATCTGGGTGAACTACGTGGCTTCCTTCTCAACTCTCAACAAGCAAAACCGCAAAATCACCCATGCACTCCTTCGATGCATGATGCAAGCACTCCCGCAAGACCAGCACAAAGACCTCATTTCCAAGTTTTCTAAGCTAGAATTCCGCAGTGGTGACCCTGAGAGAGGACGAATGTTGTTTGAGAACTTACTCGCCATATATCATGTTATTAGATATGGATATCAACTCAGGAAGCGAAGAGGATGACAGAAAGGAGGGCATCGGAGCACTATTTAGGGGGGCTCCCGCTGAGAAGGCTTCGACCCGTCAAGCCAAGGCTCTCCTCAAGAAGTGGTTGGTGTTCGAGAAGAGCAAGGGAGATGAGAAGAGCATCGAGACTGTGACAAGACAGGCGAAGGAATATGTGAGGTGAAGAAGGGGGGGGTGAGTGAAGCGAGGTGGGGTATAACATCAGGTGCAGGTAGTGTTAAACCTTTATGTAAATTATATCAGTACATATTGTGGACTACGTAATTGAAATCGAAGTTTCTTTTCACTAATATTGTCCTGTATGGCAGTTAGCAGTAGGTATTGGTGACCGGTGGCCTGCTGGGATAGTGATTTTTCGTGATCTTGGGCAGCACAGGACAAATTAATATATATAGATCCAGCACAGCTCACTTCACCCTGTAAAAAAACCACCCATCCAAGCCAATGATCACGAGTAGGTAATCATAAACTCACTCAAGCACCCTTAACAAGTAAAACTATGATACCTAGCGCAGGAGCTCTAAGTTAACTACCGGTGATGATTTACGAAATGTTTGCACTCTGTTCTCATTATTACTTTTTTTAATTTTTTATCCCCTTCCCCAATCTATGTGACACGACTTTCTAATAATAAAAGCGTGGTTAGAACAACCAGTTTCTTAGGGTAGGGGTTCCAAGGGCCTCGATGGACTCGGGGATATAGGATGACGATTTGGACTCATGACCTCTGGTGAGCGAGTTGACTTACGGCTTTACACCCTGCTGGTCTAAGTTGTAGGATAGATACTTTCGAATAGGCCAGACTAACTGGAGGAGGTGCGTAGTTTAGCTAGGTAATGGATAGGGAGCGATAGTTTACTGTTTCCATGGGTATTTTTTCTTTCTGGAAACTACCCTTTTGTGGGTAGCAACGATTTCCTGTTGCTAGATGATGGGGGGATGATACCAGAAGTGGTGACCACAATGTGGGAAAAGAAGCTTGGGATGGCTGTTCAATTTTGAAGAAAAAAAGTAATAATAATATCTTAGGGGGGTGAATTCAGTGTTCCCAACGGGCCAGGTAGGCCAGGCCGCAGCAAAGCCTGGCCTGCCCTATGGGAATTCACTAGGGCCTGGCCTGTCCCTAGCCTATAAGTTTCTTAAGGCTCGAGCCTGGCCGGGCCGGGCCCGCCTATAGGCCGTATAGGCTTGGTACTGTTTCGGATAAATTTTGTCTTTGCTTAGTTCCAATATTCTTAGCTAACTATAGCTGATTCGGTGAAGTAGATCATCCTGTACCTAGGGGAGAAGATGGCTGGAGCTTGTATTCGCTGGGAGCCTCATAGATCATGTTCGTTACAAGGATGGTGGGTTGATGCTTGGCAGACAGGGGAGGGTGAGTCTATGTAAGGTAGTCGTTTCTCACGACTCTTTCTTTCTTTTCTTTAACCACCAAAACTACCACGGCTGGAAAGATCCAGGACGGTCAACGGTCAATTGGGATAGCGAACCACAAGAGGTGGATCTCCTGTGAATAGATAATCGGACAACTAGGATAGGTTGGACTCTTCTCTTCCCTTTTGTTTTTTTTTCGGTCTCAGGATTTTTCTTTGGCGAAGGTTCGTGAACTAGCTAGGCAATTTGAATCGATTGTGAATTGTGTGATCTATTTTCTGTGTGTAGTTTTTGTCAGTGATAGATCATGATTTGTAGTTACCCCCCCCCCCCCGCAGAATAGATATACCAGTACCCGATATTTCTGTTCTTTCAGTGCCAGCTCACTGATAGGCGGGCCTGGCCTATAGCCTAGGCCGACCTATATTGCAACGGCGGACCCACTCATAGTGAACGGCCACACCGTATCAACAGAAAAGCCTCACGGTAAGTTTAAATAGTTTACAAAATAACATCAAAAATACAACAATTGGAATTTGTTACATTTGGGATATAATGTAATTCCTACTAAGGAGGTGGGGTGGGGGGGGAATCATTGTAGGATAGGATTACTGGTGGCTCTGGAGGCGAGTTTTTAAAACTTTGTTGAGTTGGTTGTGTATCACTCGTTTCATGATTAATTAAGAATCAATTATCGAAGGCAAAGAGGACAAAAACCGAATGCGAGAAAAATGGAAGAGGGAGGGGGTTGGGGGAGCTTTAAAGCAATCTGTTCTCAATACTAATTACTGGGCCTGTAGGCGCCTATCAGGCTGATAGGCTTCGTAGGCCGATCGAATTCGGCCTAGATCGGCCTAGGCTACCTTCCCGAGCGGCCCGGCCTCCCATCGGCCTGGCCCGTTGGGAACACTGGGTGAATTAAACAATCAATTTAGGGAATGGACTTAGGGCCTCTTCTACTGCTGACGGGATGAGTGAAGCGGGGTGGGGTATAGCATCAGGTACCGGTATTGTTAAACCTTTATGTAAACTAGTACATATTGTAGCCTACGTGATTGAAATCGAAGTTTCCCTTCAGTAATATTTTCCGGTATGGGAGTTAGCAGTAGATACCGGTGGCGGTGGGCGGGTGGGATAGTGACCTTTTGTGATCTTGGGCAGCACGGGACAAATTAATAGTCTATATCTAGATCTAGCACAGCAACACTTCATCCTGTAAAAAATCACCCATCCAAGCCAATGATCACGAGCAGGCAATCACCAACACATTCAAACACCCTTAACCAGTAAAACTATGATACCCAGCGTACGAGCTCTAAGTTAACCACCGGTGATGATTTACGAAATGTTTGCAGCCTGTTCTCATTTCTCATTTGCCTCAAAACTTTGCTTGCCCATTAGATCCCGCCTCCCGTAGGCGTCCTTCAAGCTTTTTCTGCACTAGCGGGTCATGCCATCCCCAAACCAGCCACGATTGTCAACACAATCCAATTGTTTGTGCCTCTCCTCGACTCTTTCATTTATTCCTTCAGTTCCAGCTTCATCTCCTTCATGCCCACCTCGAGGTTCGCGACCCCTTTTACAATTACGTGGTCTTGCATCGCTTGGAGGAAGGCCACACGCTGGTCACGGATTAGCCTAGCTTCATTTGTATCATAGTAGTTGAGGATAAAGGTAGCCCAACCTTGTATATGTCACTAGGATCCTTAGCCTGAGAGTGGACATCGGCCTTATCTTCCTCACCAACTTCCTCGCCTTTGCCTGGGCGAACTGGTGAGGATTTTGGGTGGGGGGTGTTTTCTGTCCCTGGACCAGCTTTAGAAAATTCTGAGTGGAAAGAGCTTTTGCCAGCGCGATAGGCCCATGGTTGGGAAATACGGGGAGGGCGAAAGGCCCTAGACCTGAAGGGACGAAGAGTTCTGTTAACGAGAAACATTCAAACTGTGTATTAAATACTAGGTTAGTTATCGATACTCTATCAATTTGTAGGAATATTAAGTGGACTCACGTTATCGTTTGTTTTTTTGTTTGTGTTTGACGGAGAGTAGAATAAAGCAGAGAGATATCATGCCCCCATACTTATACTAGGGGTTGTAATAATTGTAAATTCGTGGCCGGAGTTATGTCGGTTTGGGGCTATGTGTGCATCGCAGATACGCAGGGGAAGTATACTTCAGTGCTCGGTATAGACTAAAATTCCCAGAGTGACGTCAAACGTTTGTTCTTGTTCCTACACAAGTTGTGTATTTCTCTTCCCGACATTGAACACACACTGACATAAGACCCGCCGCGAGTTTACTCGAGTAAAAGACGACCGTAAAGATGCGGACATCGCTCGGGGGGTATTATATGAGGGGAAGAGAACAAAATTCGAATTAAATTGTTATCTGTCTAGATTGGATCTCATTTGTGGGCCACACTGCCTCGGGCTGACTTCTTGGGGAATTCAAATCTGGATAAGTGACGATTCGTGATTTCGGTTAAAAGGGTGAGGCTCGGTTAAATAACCACAGAAAACCCCTTAGCACTGCTATTAATAGTAAACTACAACTGAAGTAGTCTAATCAAACAAAAAAAAAAGCATAATTTTCATCCTGAAAAGATTCTTGCCACCAAAACCTCCACAATTGGGAAAATAGCAATTGCGCAACAATAGCACCTCCTTCCAAGCGCCGAAAGATACATGTCCCGCATCCGAGTTCGTTCTTGACGGCTACCATGGAACATGTCAGGCCCGGGGGGTGGCTGGTGTTGTCTACGATCGCGAGGACCGGGACGAGCATTTTGACGACAAAGCTGGCTGCCGAGGATATTCTGGGGATCGTGCCGAGAGGGACACATGATTGGAATAAGTACATTGATGCGAAGGAGCTGAGAGAGTTTTTGAAGGGAAGAAGGGGTGGAGTGATGTTCTTGTTACGGGTTGTGTTCATGCGCCCGGGTCCGGGTGGAGGGAGGTAAGGGGTGGGGAGAAAGTCGGGAATTATTTCTTTGGAGTAAGGAGGGAGTTGAAGGAGGGGGCAGGTGGGGAATGAGGCTTCATTTTACTCTTTTTCTAGAAAGGTTTCATAATGTAGTATAATATGTGAGCGGCTTTTGTAGAACATTCGAATGATTCTTTCAAGTTGAATTCCATGCTTTTTTTTTAGACTAGACTTGGGGGAATGCTGTATACCTCTAATTACGGCTGTTCTGGAGGGCTATGGTAATCGGTGTACTAAACCCTTTATTTTTTTTAGTCCCCGTGGCCCTATGCTCTGTCCCAACATGCATGTTGTGTGATATACAGCTCTTACATGTTCTTTATTTAAATTTTCTTTGTTTTGATACGCTTATCTTCAGTGTTCTTCCTTGTCGCTAACTTGAGAACACTGGGCATGCATAAGGAAGGCGGCTATATGAGGGTTGTATGTACCAATAATTGTATCTTGAGATAGGTCAACGAATGAAACTACTTCCGCTGCTGAATACCTGCGCATTTGACAGTCCAATAGAGACCACCAATCGAGTGATGCTTCGTGATCAAAAATCCGAAGCCAAGCAAGTCATCCTAGTACCAGTAGGCTGGGAGATCAAAAGGTGCGCCCCCCTCCCAATAATTAACGTAAGCCTTGATGGGACCGCCGGGCCCTACACGATAGGCCTTTCTAGGTATAGTGAGACACATATGACGGCGGCTCTTTAGGCAGACGGCCGGGTGTGGGTGAAGACGGCCGAGTGTGGGTGAGGATGGTCGGGGACGGCAGACAAACTGTGAGTGATATGTGGTGATGCCCTGTAACCGAGAGAGTAAATAATATTCCCACGAGAAAGAGAAGAACGTTAAATAGATTATCGAATCCTGCGAGTATTAAGATAAGACGGAATAAATCATTCTACGCTGAGCCTTATTTCTCTTTCAAATAGTTTTCTAAGCTATTTACTTTGCCTCAAGTTTTAAAAATGTCGGAACCAAGTCAGGCAACAGATGCAACTGAAGTAGAATTACAGCCCGATTCCTGGGATTTTCCGGGGGAGTCGCTAGGTCAGTCAATGGGATCTCTGGGAACAGGATATCTACAACCAATCTCAGAACCAAGTCCTCTGGTAGCAGTAACCTTTGCGGATAGTTCCACCATAAACTATGAGCGAGATGAAATCATTAACTTGAAGTTTCTAAAAATACAGCAGAAGAGATCTAAACGGGAAAATTCCACAGGGCCCTACGGGGCCCCGTAGGGCGTCCGGTCCCAACTCCATTTCCCATAGTCGTCCATGGACTCAAAAAAAGACGGACTACCACCGGCGGTCCGTCCGGTCCTACCTCCAGGACGGACGGACTGGACGGTTCGGAACACTGTACCACACTCTGAATGTCCGTATGAACATGCTATTTGAACAAAAATACTGTGAATCAGTGCTCTACGCTGGGGGGTTTGGGACCTAACTTAGAAGACAGCCTATGATTGGAGAAGGTGGTATTATTGACAATATATTGAGACATCTACCGCTCTTCTCTGGTTGCACTATTGTAGAGGAGGAGTTATTGAGTATGGTCGGTTTATGATATTCTTGGGATCTGGGAAAAGGCGGGGTCTTGCTAAGGAAAAGCGTCTTCTAGTACTAGTACTTGTACTGCACTACAGCAGAGTTGCACATATCACTCGATGGAGCAGCAAGGAAAAGTGTGTCGCACCATACAAATGACCATTCACAATGGAAGCCTAAGAGCCGGCCCTTGAGCATCCCAATTACTTGGTTTGACAACCCATCCCTTCCGGGCTTCACAAAGATCGTTACAAGTACAAGTAACAAAACAACACGTGCTTAGCGCAACCCTCTTCTGCGCCACTCCTTCTTTTTTTCTTTTCAACTCGCCGGTTTCTGGCACCGGATTTCCCACGCTATTCATTCGGTTGGTTCGTACGGCGCGTCTCGGTGCCATTGCTGTGGTTCAAGTATCTATTTGTCCCAGTAGTAATAACCATCACGAGATGCGATGCTACCCCCACGATGACGTCCATTTCTATGATAAAACTGACAATATTGTCGAACAAGTTGATATTACCAGCGACCTGTACTCGAGTAACATCTGCGCAATAGCCTATTGTCTGAATTCCCGCTTTTTTAGGAGTTACAGAGGGACCGTGTTCGAGAACCTGACTTCCCTCTGAACGAGCAGGGATCTGTAAGACCTAAAAATGATGAGGTGGTGCATGTGAGGCTCTGGCAGAGTACGAGTGCAAATATGCGCTAGTCCAATCATTGGCTATAGGTTAGAGAATACTTACCACCCGAGCAGACACCAGTTTTCAAATCGAATCTGCCCACTAAGCGCTCTTGGATTCCAGTGTGTTTAATGCACATCAAACATTTAAGGGAAGAAAGAAAGCCGGTCGCCTGCACCACACTCCGCCCATACCTTGCAGCCTTTATCATACGAGAGGATTAGTAACGAGTTATATACCTCTTACGGGCGGAATAGAGTTGGCTCAAAAATCAGAGATAGAGGGGGGGGTAAAAGAGCTGGTAGAATTTTATCAGGCAATGTGTAAGCTAACTTTAGATCGTATAAAGATGGTATAAAGAGATTGAATGGACCAAATGGAGCAACGGATATGGTATGTATAGTCGAGTATGTAGGAGAATGAAAGAAGAGGAAGGAAACAAAGACTACCTAAGGTGTTTATATAATACCCAGTAGTCCACAGAGGCTACAATTTGAATTCTACAAATTTCTCTCTCTTTCTGTCTCTCTCTCTCTCTGTGTGTGTGTGGGAAAGGGGAGGGGGGGGGATATAGGATGACGATTTGGACTCCTGGCCTCAGGTGGGCGAGTTGACTTATACACTCGGCTAGTCCAAGTTGTATATAAGTTAGATACTTTCGGATATGTCAGAATAACTAGCCGCGGCGGGTAGTTTGGGTAGATAATCGATAGGGAGGGATAGTTTACTGTTTCCATTGGTGTTTTTTTTCCCGGAAACTACCCTTTTGTGGGTAGCCACGATTTCTTGTTGCTAGATGATGGGGGAGATGATAATGGGGGAGATGATACCAGAAGTGGTAGCAAAAATGTGGGAAAAGAAGCTTGGGATGGCTCTTGAGCTTTGAAAAAAAGTAAAAATATCTTAGGGGGTGAATTAAACCATCAAGTTGGGGAACAGACTTAGGGCCTCTTCTGCTACTGACCGACCAATCGTGAGCCAAGGTCTGGAAAAGGGATGACAGCGAGAAGCGCGATATTCGCCATACGGTAGGGGGGTGGGTAGAGACAGTGTTCCCAACCGTCCAGTCCGCCCGTCTTCGAGTGAGGACGGGACGGACTACGGCTCATAGTCCGTCTTTTTGGGGGTGCTAGGACGGATTGCGCCCGGGAAGGTGAGGACCGGACGGACTATAGGTGACTATAGTCCTAGTGCTTGGACCACCTGTACTAGCCAAGTTGAGATGATGCACCTCCAAACGGATTCATTTCACTTCATGAGACATCACTCGTGTCGTCCCCGGCCGTCCTCGGCTATCCCCCACCGTCCACCCCCCGCCCTGAACTAACATGTCTCACCCTGTAGGGCCCGCCGTCCTACCCAAAGACGGCCGTCCTACCCAAAGACGGCCGTCCTACCCAAAGACGGCCGTCCTGCCCTTAGGACGCCCCGGACGGACTACAGATAGCCGTCCTGTCCCGTCCGGGGCTCTTGGCAGTCCCCCCGCGGGGCCCCGCCGGGGGCCTGGACGGTTGGGAACACTGGATAGAGACCATGACAGTATTAAACTAGGATCGACGGCGACGACAGTATGGCGACAACGGAACGAAACGGCGAAGACGAAACGCCAAGGAACTCACACCTAAACGATCGCACACAGGAAAGGGGGAAAAATCTCTTCACTAACAACAACAACAGTCTCTCGCATCCACGACACTCAACCACAACTAAGGACAAAAGAGAAGTATATATCATCACAAATTTCTCTGTTCCTATCAGGAACAGTTTGCTTCCTCCCCATCTTTTCCCAACTTTTCCGAAATCTCATGCTAACAAAATGCAGGAACAAACACCGTTGGCCATACATCCCCATACCCATTTTCCGGGTGTCAAACCTTCTCACACCCACCTCTCTTCTTTTCCGGCCTTTCTTACAGCCTTTCCGCCTCCTGTCCGATCACGACATTCCTACTTAGGAAATGCTTTCCCCGACCGTAAAAACACACGCCCGAAGCCGTGTCCATATGCCTGACTCCTCAGCGCATTTCCGAACCAATGCCCGAAGCCAAACGACATCCCCGGAAGCTATCTAAAGACAAAGGAAGTATCCTGAGAGTATGGCGAGCAGCATGGTTTCCAACAGACAGGCCCACCCGGAGCCCGGTGAGAGGAAATCATGAACGGGTACATGGGGGATCAAGATTCCTATCTCCATGACTCCAGAAAGCAGACGACCTCTTCGAGGTGATGATCAAAAAATTCAGCCAAGATCCTAGAATATGGGTAAACCACGCGGACTTCTTTCTCAGCAGCAAGCAAAACCGCGAAGCCGCCAGTGCCCTCTTTCAACGCGCGATGCAAGCACTCCCCCAAGACTAGCAGAAAGACCTCATTTCCAGGTTTGCCCAAATAGAATTCAGCGGTTGTGACCCTGAGAGAGGACGAAAGTTGTTTGAGAATTTACTCACCACTTTCAAAAAAAAAGGGCGACCTGTATAAGATGTTCTTGGATATGGAGATCAAGTACAGAGTCGAAGAGGATGACGGAAAGGAGGACGCCAGAGCTTTGTCCAAGAGGGCTCTCGCTGAGAAGGCTTCAACCTGTCAAGCTAAGGCTCTTTTCAAGAAGTACTGAGGCTCGAGAAGAGCAAGGGAGATGAGAAGAGTGTTGAGAGTGTGACAAGAAAGGCGGGGAAATATGTGAGGCGAAGAAGGTGGGGTGAGTGAAGCGAAGTGGGGTATAACATCAGGTACGATACCGGTATTGTTAGACCTTTATGTAAATTATATCAGTACATATTGTGGACTGCGTAATTGAAATTGAAGTTTCTTTTCAGTAATATTGTCCGGCACGGCAGCTAGCAGTAGGTATTGGTGACCGGTGGGCTGCTGGGATAGTGATTTTTCGTGATCTTGGACAGCACGGGACAAATTAATATATCTGTAAAAAACGACCCATCCAAACCAATGATCCCGAGTAGACAATCATAACATATTCAAACACCCTTAACAAGTAAATCTATGATACCTAGTGTACGAGCTCTAAGTTAACGACCGGTGATGATTTACGAAATGTTTGCAGTCTGTTCTCATAATTTAATGACTTTCCCCCCCCATCCCCTTCACCAATCTATGGAACAGGACTTTCTAATAATAAAAGCGTGGTTAGAACAGCCACCTTCTTGGGGCAGGTGTTCCAAGGGCATTGATGGACTCGCGGATCTCTATCATTTCTGCCCCTAATTCTGCTTGCCCATTGGATATCATCCTATGTAGGCGTCCTTCAAGCTCTCTCTGCATTTGCGGGTCATAGTAGAAAACCTTAATCGTAGCCTGCGGAAGAGTCAATACAAAGAACCTGGGGAAATGATTTCTGTCCCGTCCTCACCCAAAGACGGACGGACTGGACGGTTGGGAATGCTGCATGAAAATAATCTTTTCTCAGTTTTAAAATAAGGAAGAGGGTCATTTGTATGAGGAAACAGGATGGAATTGTGGTAGCCAAACGGGTCTTAAGGGCAAGAGGACTGTGACTGGTTAGCTATAACTCTACCCTTTAGGGCTATAGACTAATAGTGGCTATGGTTTTTAACTTTTCTTCTTCTTTCCCTTTATCACGGTTCTTGGCAAACATAGTCCACCCTTATTTAAATCCTTCTCCCCCCCCATCTCTTGCTTTTTTCCTTAACACCCTTTACTTCTTCTACCATCACTTCTCAAACGGCTTTTATCTTCTCAACTACTGGTGCCACGGAAAGCACTGGACTGTAGTCCTGGCTTTGAATTGAAAGGGCCGAGTTGTAACTCTTTCTTTCAATTCTACCTGTCAAATTAGCCATGGAGTACCCCAAAGCCTCTATGCGAACAGCTGCTGGAATTCTGAAGGCGCCTCCATACTTTTCAAAGGATGACAAGCAAAAATTACCAATTCCTTCAAAGGCAGATATTCTCCCTCTTGACTATGTACCGGCAGTTTGTCGCCAAAACGAACAAGGACAAAATGCACTGTCTGATTATGAATTAAGTCGAACATTGGCTCAGCAAATGAAGCTATCTGGCAAGGCCATGAGAGAGGCGGAAAAGGCACGGGAAAATGGTCATTCTACATTTCGTCATGTGTTTGGAAAGCATGGTAAGTGTCCTGAAACTCCTAATCTAATCCCTGGTACTCGCAATGTGAAAGCGTTTTTTAAAAAAAGACTGCTATTGCATACAGCCCGGATCCAAGCAAAAAGGCCAAATTTTGGTGGTATGCATGCAGAGGTAGTGGTCTTTTATTTAAAAATGCTTCTGCATTGCGGGCATAACATGGCCTGGTGACTGGTTATAAAGTATGTTTTGACATGGGTATGAGTCATTCAAAGGTTTTCAAACTGCTACATGACCAGTCCAGGCGAGTTGGTTATACCTGAGATTTTACATTATGATTCTGAAACTAATCAAACTATGTGGGTGTTTAATAGGCAACATGATTGAAGTCTTTTTCGAAATTGATAGTCAGGGGAAGCGCCCCCCTTGTACCTCCAGAACAGCTACCCTGGAACAAACTGAGGCACTGGGTTCCCAGTTTGAGCAGATTGATGTTCTAGAGAGAGGGTTTTACGTTGCGTTGGATAAGAACTATGAAAAAATCTTTGTCGTGTTTGGTAGTGGGTTGAGGCTGGTTTATGGTGATGAGATTGGAGATTATGTCTGCAAAGGGTTATGCTGGAATATTGAGGAATACGCATCGATCAATCCACCAACAATTCCCGAAGATTCACAACATGAGGAGTATGAGAAGTGGCTGCTTTCCAATCCTCATCTTTGTTGGCCCCCATGGGCCCGGGCCGGGGTTTACCATTGGGGTATTTGGATGGAGCGAGGACATCCACATCTTGGAAGTATTATCACTAAGGATACAAATGTACCTGTGAGGATGAAGCAGGTAGCTGGGTCCCTGTTTAAGGCTTTTGGGGTCTTAACAAGAGCGCAGCGAATTTTATTGGCGGCAGTGGATTTGGAGTGTATGAAGGAGTATGAGGACATATGCAAAGAGTGTCCCCCGGAGACAAGGAGATTGTTTCAAACTGATGAGAGAGAATGTTTTACATTGCGTGCCTGTCTAGTAAATGTATTTACTGAGCCCCATGTGGATGGTGGAGATGTGAAAAATGGTTGGGCATCAATGTGTCCCTTAGGAGAGTTTAGAAATGGGGATTTTTGTATTACTGAAATGAAGCGAAGGTTTGTATATAATGTGGGTGCGATTAGCTTTTTGAAAAGCCAGCAGTTTGAGTACTTTACCTTGAAATGGTCAGGGTACCGGTATTGTATGGTAGCTGCTATTCATGAGGCCGTTAAGCGGGAGTTGTATGGAAAAAACAAATAATTAAGGGCCTATTTACCTAACAATCTACTTTTAAAATTTGAGTACTCAGATATGGAAGTAAAAAACGAGTATGCAATATGAGTATGCAAGGAACCTTGTTTTGTGGAAAGATATTCAGCTGGCCAGAATAACAGAAAAAAATCAGCACACTCAGTGATAGAAGAACCTGTTAGAAATCAGTTAATCCTGTTCGTCATGCTTTTAGTTTCTTTTGTCATATGCAAGGCAGAAGCACGGGTAATATGTTTTTGTTGTTGGATGAGAAAGAGCATAAATGGTCAAAGAAAAGCACGATGATGAAAGGAGATGAAGGAAGAACAAGAGCTAAGGTATTAGATCAAAGGCGGAGGAGAAAGGAAGTCTTTGAGATGGATTTCTTTGATTCAGAGATTACGCAGAATGTTTCTTTCTTTTGTCTTGGAGCACGGACGAGAGAAAGTGGAGATATATGGTGATCGATAGAAGGATCAGATCATGGTTTTGTTTTTGATATATACTTCTGTCCTTACCACTAGTTTAGCAAGCGACAACGACGAGAAGACTTTTGTGCGCTATCTATTCCATCCCAGTGTTATTCGGTGACGTATATTTGACCCCTTTCAATTAGAACCCGCACTAAAACCTGGCAGACCTATTCTAACAATCTTACGTGATATTTGTATTAAATGGTTGGTGTACAGTATTTGAGGTACTAAGGCCTTCACAATTATTCTGTGAAAGTATCAAGGGATCACCTGAATTCAACTGCTCCGGGATTTAGCCTCCTAGCCCCCCCTGTTTCTTCAAATTCCTACTATGTGAGATTTCCGAAATTCAGGTGCTATCCTTGCCATGCTTGATTTTTTCTTCCATCTACGAGTACCAAGAGTACCCAAAGTTACCTGCCATAAATCCATGCCGAAAATTGCATTCAAAATTGGAGCACACTAGTAGGGGTGGTCAGCCACAAACGGTTAGTCGACCCTCATTGGTAGAGTTAAAGGTCTGCCTTCCATCTTCAGTCTATGCTTTCCATCTGGTTCCCCCCAGCTGTTGCTCATTCCAATGGCAGGCCACTTAATCTCTTGCGCCATCCTACACCCAATCCAATTGGATATATGGTCAGTGGACAAAATCAACCGCGCACCAGCGATCGATGACAAAGGAACCCTCCTAATCATTCCTCTTGTTCAACACTTCATAAAAAAATTTCTCTAGATCAAAATATTAATTTCTACTAAGTATTCTTCTATATATATACACCCTTAATTTATTTCTCTGGTTTTCATGATAGCCGGGTTGGTTAGGGAACGTCGTTGTGGTGGCTGTGGTTTTTCATGCTTGTTGATTGGCGGTTAGTTTGTCCGCCGACAATATCTTGCTTGAATGATTTTCTCTTTCTTTCACATTTTTCTCTGTAATCCCTTCCATTAACTTTAACTGTAAAAAGCTCACCATTTAGGTCACCCAGCTCCAGAACATCGGTGGACATGATCCTGCTTAGGTCAATTGTGTCTTCTGGATTGTTATCCCCGAACCATTAAGACATAAGTCAAAGAGAAGTGAAACACCTAATAACTCTGTGGCTTGAGTGGACACAAGCAGTGTTCGCAACGGTCCGGGGCCCCCGTAGGGGCCGGCGGGGGGACTGCCAAAAGCCCTGGACCGGACGAGACGGCAGAATGCGGTCCACACCCGTCCTAGAAACCTCAGGACGGCCGTCATTGCGGAGGACGGCGGGCCCTGCAAGGTAAGACATTTTAGCGTGGGAGGTTGCAGGGGACGGCAGGGGACTGTGGGGGACTGCGGGGGACTGCGGGGGACTGTGGGGGACTGCGGGTGACTGCGGGTGACTACCGGGGACGACCAGGGACTGCGGGTGACTGCGGGTGACCACGGGGGATTATGAATCCTATCAATATCATTTCATGACACCCTTCCCGAGCAAATCCAGAATTCATCTAATAAGATTAAAAGAAAGCTGAGGCTATCTAGTAGAGATAAATAGGTGTAGAATATATCCCATAATATACCGCTAGGGCAGGGCATCGGGCATATCGCTTAATCAAGAAACCTTACCTACTTACTATTCTCTTATTGCCACGTTTCTTACTTCTCTTACATATATGAGAGAAAGCGTAAGATGAGAAAGAGTTGGGTCTATTTTCCTGAAAATGGTTCGGAGTATACAACTTCCGATGGAAAACCCTGGTAGCGTTGTGCTCGTTGTATGTTCCCCTGCTTCTTTTTTTCTATCATATACTAGCACTCGGATTCCTACTGTAAGAATATTCCCGACCTCCCGGCACTGAGGAAAGCTGGGCACATAAGTAATCTCGCCCCAGAGGCGAGATTGCTTACTAATTCGGACGGTTTCCTTGGCATGAAACATATTTCACGGGGGACGGCGGGGGACGGCGGGGCTATAGTCCTTCGCACAGGGTTGCAGGACAAGTTATTTCATTCCTTGGCGGACTGCTGGGGACGGCGGGGGAAACGGTCTTTAGCCGTAGGGCGCAGGGCAACTTTGAAAAATACCGGACGAGACCGCTGAACGCCGTCCACCGCCGTCCAGCTCCAGGACGGACGGACTGCCCCGTTGAGAACACTGGACACAAGTTGCTCAATGGTCGTACCAGGCATTGGGCAAGGTCGTTCGTATATGCTCAGAGGTTGCAATAAAATTCTGAAAGATCAATACTCTTGACATGCCAGGTTGGAGAGCATAAGACAACAAAAATTGGCAAACTCCCCTGGGGATCAGCACTCCTGGTTGATACTGCCCTTGCACAAATTCCCACATAAAATTGCTCTTCCTTCCCCTGAAAAAGAAAAAAGGAATCGCTGCTCAGCATGCAGTGGGTGATAAATGCAAGTCTAAGCTGCCATCCAGGCATCAATTTATTCCTCTGGGCATACCCCACTTGTAGGCAGTGTACCTCCAAATAACCATTGGCAGTACTAAGCCTCCTTTCCGGGAGTAGGGAGGTTTACTGTACTGTTTTTCCTGCCCGCATTTCAATAAATCACCACTATCTTCCACTATGAGTTGTCAAAGGCAGTGTTCCGAACCGTCCAGTCCGTCCGTCCTGGAGGTAGGACCGGACGGACCGCCGGTGGTAGTCCGTCTTTTTTTGAGTCCATGGACGACTATGGGAAATGGAGTTGGGACCGGACGCCCTACGGGGCCCCGTAGGGCCCTGTGGAATTTTCCCGTTTAGATCTCTTCTGCTGTATTTTTAGAAACTTCAAGTTAATGATTTCATCTCGCTCATAGTTTATGGTGGAACTATCCGCAAAGGTTACTGCTACCAGAGGACTTGGTTCTGAGATTGGTTGTAGATATCCTGTTCCCAGAGATCCCATTGACTGACCTAGCGACTCCCCCGGAAAATCCCAGGAATCGGGCTGTAATTCTACTTCAGTTGCATCTGTTGCCTGACTTGGTTCCGACATTTTTAAAACTTGAGGCAAAGTAAATAGCTTAGAAAACTATTTGAAAGAGAAATAAGGCTCAGCGTAGAATGATTTATTCCGTCTTATCTTAATACTCGCAGGATTCGATAATCTATTTAACGTTCTTCTCTTTCTCGTGGGAATATTATTTACTCTCTCGGTTACAGGGCATCACCACATATCACTCACAAGGCCCTAGCTGCTAGCAACTACGTGGCATTGATCGAAGGACCATTTTACATGGTATAGTTACCCATGTAATCATATCACTTAGGGGCGGAACGTGCTGTGGATGCAGTAACTTGGGATAGTTTGGAGTAGGATGGTGGGTCGATATCTTGCCCTGTGCTGACTCGGATGGTACTTGTCCTCTGTTATAATTTGGTGATCAGAAAAATTCAATCTCGTATGTAGAGCTCACTTGACTCACTTAATTTACTGCAGTAGTTATAACAATTCTTTTCCTTAGCTATTTCTCTCCTGTTTAGCTTTCATGAGTGGGGATCTATAGAGGACATTTTCTGGACTGGGGATACTTGGCTGATCGTACTGTGCATTGGAGGCCTAGCACAGTTTCTAGGCTCTATGGTACATCCCTGTTCGCTTGTGATTTTATTACTTGAATTTAGTTTAAAATTCTGCAGGATCAGATAGTACTGCAAAAGTAGGGGGTACTAGAAAGCAGACCATCCCAGATACACACAAGTTTGTTACCAGCTTCAAGATGTGTATCTTCTACAACAATAAGCAAGAGCAAATTGTACCGACAAGAGCAACAAAGGAGAAAAAGGCAAAAGTTCCCTAGCGAAGTGGGTAAAGGTGGTTGCTGAGCAGGATTCCGTGTCAACCACTGACCTTCTTTCCCTCTATGGTATAGATGGTATTTTATGCTACCCGGGAGGTCAAGGGTTGAAGCTTTTGATCCGAAGAGAGTAGGGGATTTTTATTCCTTGCGAGTTGTAATGCTTTCATACCAAGTTACGTTTGAGGCTTATGCGAATGGGTGCTATGAGTTGTCGCCTTACCACTCTTAGCCTACTAAAGCGTGTATCACAGTATAGTCTGAGGCGTCGCCAACATCATGAATGACGAGTTCTTGCTTAGGGGGAAGACCCACAATAGGTCTTTCGCAGTCCAACTCCCAAACAAAGCTTGATCTCCTCATCACCTCCCTTTTCTTCGTTCAAGCAAAACTTCGTACCTCTTCGAGCGAAAACAAAACTATCTACCCCGGAACTAATCACTCCCAAAAAAAACCACTTAACCTCCCCCATCTCGCCTCCCCAAGCCCCGAGAAAATGGAACTCTCCATCATTGCTTCCTGTACCCTCTCCAATTCATTTGTTGATGTTGAGCTAACCTGGCCTGCAGTAGGCTTTCGTCGTTTTGACAAATTAGTCCCAACCGCTCCCATGTTCGTCTCGATGTTCAACTTGAGAAAGCTCGGCCATTCCTACCGCCATCATACCTATATTCCGTACAATGCATACCACCGCAACTTTGGTACGGTACGGGTTGTGATTGCATGTGAAGTGACCAGTGATGGGAATCCAAAACTTGAAAGAAAATTTGCAATCCAGACACTAAAGGCGGCTGCAGGAAGTATCCAGAAAAAGCCATTGAACAGTCTGAAGGGCATGGAGTCGGTATATGTAAATAATAGGGCACATAGAATGTTGAACCAGATTGTGGGGATGAAGAGTGATACGAGGAAAAGTGTGCAGTGATAAGCCAGAAATGTGAGAAGATGACGAAAGAGTTAGAGGAGGAGATTGAGGCATTGAAAAAAGAGAAATCTAAGGCTGTGAAGTGGGTTAACATACAGAGACCATTGCTAGAGACGGCAACTGCGATACGCTGCCGTTTTCTCGGTAACCACTGCAAGTTGGTTGGCAGAGGGTCGAGCGGTACTGCATTCGCCAGTGTTCCCAAGCGTCCCGTCAGCCCTATAGACACCTACAGGACTCCAGTCCCGTCCGTCCCGGGCGTCTGTCTCAAGCTGTAGGGCAAGGGCGTCCGTCCTTTGGGAAAGACTACCGTCTAAGAGGGTGACTGTACATACAGTCTCCTCCAGCGTCGCGAGATTCTCGAGTCGCAGGAGTGGCGGCGTCGCTTACCCTCTTGGCAGCGTTTTTTCCAGTCTGAGCGCCTCTGTTGACATATCAGTTGTGAACATTCATTCCAAACTACATGGTACTGTAGACCTCTGTTTGCTTCCACTACCGTACTTACCTTAAGATCACACTTTCTATTTCAGGCTACGTCCTGTATCGGGTACATGCACGCTTCCGTATATTTGCTTCTATCCCTGTTTTTATGCAGCCACTCTCGCGACTCGAGAATCTCGCGACGCTGGAGGAGACGGTAGGTCCCTACAGTCCTTTACGGATCGGTAACTCCCGAACGGTACATGCAGTCCTCACCCGTCATCCGCAGTCCTCACCCGTCTTATGCAGTCCTCGCCAATTACCTGTAGGGCCCGCTCGTCATCCGGAGTTACCCGGAAAATTGCGCCACCCGAGACACCTGCGGGGCCCGCCCGTCCGTCCCGGGCAGTCATCCGGACGGACGCCAAGACAGGGCATGAGCAGGGGTAAGGTAGGAAGATCTTGGACGATCTAATCTAATCTTATCTAGTGGGGTTGCTGGAGCTCGGGAACATTACCGATAGGGATGATGTTTCTCCGGTAACATGCCATTACCCGCACGCCGGGTAACTAATTCTATGAGGCTCTACTCTAGCCCAGCCTGACACATAAAACCCACCCTTCCAGTTTCACCGAATCTAAATCCAAATGCTATCTTCTCCACAAAAATAATGAGTGTCACGAAACTCATCGAACATGTGCTGGAGGAAGTATCTATCGACGGTTCTGAAGGTATTTTTAACATTCTTTTTTCTTCCCCGCGAGATCCCTGTCATATGGGCCTTTTTGTGCTTGAATGGCGGGGCAACTCTCATTCTACTAGATATGAAATTTCTAGAGAGGGGATCTATATCAATTGGTTTAGAAGGATCAGATGAGGTTTCTATTTGAGGAGTTGAGCCTCAATACCCTTTTCGATAAGGCTGGATAATTCTCAAAATTTTGACTCGGGCTGGCGCTGGTTCGAGTCACGCACCCATTATTATCCTGAGCATTTTTTCCTTCTGGATGTTTGTTGGGAAGTTGCTAACTGGGATTTTCGACCACCAGGCACGACCATAAAGCAACTATTCCTCTACGTGACTGAATTCTATACCAAAACTCTCGTGCCGAAGGTCGAAATTAATTCTTTGTGTGGACCATCATGGAGTGCTCGGGCCTCCAGTACTTCTGGAGGGGGGGAGGCCGGGCCTGGGTCTTCGGCTACACCGCAGGACCAGCCTGCCTATTGGGGGGTTCCGAATATGAGGGATGAGTTTCAGGATTATGTCTGGGATATTCTGCGACAGCAGGAAGAATTTAAAGTTGGGATCAACGGTGAGGGGAATGGGTTATCATTGGAGCAGATTGTCGCCGATTTGAGGAATCAGGCGGAAGACAGTGAGGGAGAAGCAAATGGGGGAGGAAAGGTATGGAGAGTCTATGCTTCTGAAGGGAGACATTGGAGGACACTTACCGGCCATGGCCCAGATTTGAAGAGGGTGAGATATCTTTCTCCCGAGTCCACTGGGTGTTCGGGTGTTGGGGCCTTACGCTGATATACATGTCAAGGTCCCAAATGCCGTTTTCAAATGCTTGGAAGTAATTGCCAAACATAGAGAACAAGGCCTCATCCAACCTGAGTTGACCAAGATTACTGGTCAGGACAAGAAATCTGTTGCCGGGCGTACAACTATTCTCAAAAATTTAGGCCTTATTGAGAAAGTCAGTGTGTTGGCGAAAAGTCTCAACACTAGTAGATTAACTCTTACGAAATACGCTCTGCAACGCGATATCAAACGTCAGGTTGCTCAAGAATCTAGGGAGGTCGTTGTTAAGAAGAGGGGGAAGAAGTTTCCCGATATCAAAAACGATGCGGCCAATATTGCCTGGACCGGGGCCACTATTGATACCGAGAAACTAATCAAGGCTATCTTTTCGGAGCTCAAGGGGGCTAAAAACCAGGTCTTAATGCATAGTGATTTGAAGCGAAAGCTGGTGCGTGAGAAAGCTTATTCCTTGGAATAACTACTAATCTGAAACACTTAGGGTATGGACAAATCCCGGTTCCACTGGCGATGCTTTTCTAGAATCCTGCGAAAATTGGAGTCCTTGGGGGCTGTAAGAAGAATCAGAGTTCCACTGAAAATCTTGAGAAAGTATAGGAAGACACAAGGCCCTTCTGAGATTGCTATAACTGAACAGTGCCATGCCCGATGCGTTCGGTTTATTCGAGAGATGGAGAGGGAAGATTGGCGCAAGATCCTCACTACCTTCTCTGGGCGGGAACTCATGATGGAAGATGAGGACGATGGTGATGCTGAGGGGTCGGAAGACGAAGCTGCTAAAGGCAGTAATAATATTGAAGATGAAGATCCCGTGGTCGCCCAGGAGCTGGGGCAGGTCAATGTCGACGAAGCGGTAGAAGAAATTGTTAGAGATCCGCCGCAATGGAGAAAAGATAAACCTTTGACAACTACTATCTTTGATATTGTGGATTCTTATGGCAAAAGCGGCATCTCAAGCATGGTGATAACCCGTGCTAAAATAGATTGATCGATTGGTTGCTAATTGAAGTTTAGGATTTGATGTACAACACTATAGGAAGCTTTTATTATAGGCCAATGGACCAAATTCTTCATCGGTTAACTGATTACCCACAACAATCACAGCCGCCACAGTACATGCACCTCGCCATCATCCGGGAAACCGGTATTTCTGGGCGCCAGACTCATTACAGATATTTCAGTTACCGATGGCATCAAGAATTGGTAGCCGAAGGTGTAGCAGTGCAACCATGGGGGCCTGCGGTCAAGAAAAAGGGTTCAAAGCAAGTTTCGCACGGGGCTATAAACCAAGCCACAGAGACACCTCCATCCCTTGATAAATACGGATTTTTGGCTCCCAATCCTTCCAGATTCCTGAAGAGCGATGGCTCTGCTACCCTCGCTGAGAGCCAGTGGGAGGGAAAAAAGAACGAGCGTCTTGATTCCCTCAAAGCCCAGTTTAGAGTCCTCCGAAACAAGGCAGGCGAAGAGCAGTTGGATTGGAAAAATTCTTCACGTAAGAGGCCCTATGAAGATCCAAATTATCGATCAGGAAACTTACATTTTAGATAGCTCGTGGTGGAAGGCCCCGGAAATATGAGAAGGGGAAAGAACCATACCTAGCGGCTAAGAGGCGCGCACAAGCTAGGCGAATTATCGCCGAAGGGGCTACTGGTTCGGTTGAACCAGATGGTACAGATCTAGACGGAACGGCGCGAGGAAGGTCTCTTTCAAATGAAACTGAGGGCGATGCTCTAGAGATGGAGCCTCCTCCAAAGAGGGCTCGGATCGAGGAGCTTTTAAACCCGGAGGACCTGGAGCCGATGTCACCTCCAAAACGGCGTGGACGACCCCCTGGTGTTAAGAATGGCGAGGGGAAAAAGAAACAGGCACCTAAAAAGCGGGAGAAAAAGCCCAACAAAGTGGTGCCGAAGAAGGCTACAAAGGAGTCGAAGATGCCACAGAAATCCCAGGAACTTGAGGAACAACATGAACCACAGTTTGGCCCCGCTAGTGCTGACCCCGGGCGAGATCGCCAGGGAAACCCCAAATCTCTGAGAAAACGCAAGGCCCAAGCCGCAAGCGGGAAGGCAGAACGGGCAAAACGCAGAAAAGAAGCTGATCAAGCAGGTCCCCCAGAAGACGACGGAGTGATAATTTATGATTCCATAGTTGTTAGGCCAAGTGCCGAGCTCGCACCAGACACCGGGATGATCGACAGTGCAGAGCCGGTACTCGCGGGGCCGACACCAGAGAATGTCGAGCGGTCTGGTGGCCAACCTTTAAAGAAACTAGCTCGGGTAGTTGACGGTGTGCAGCTGGAAATCGAGCATCTAGATGTTGAGGGTAACGACTCATATGGCTCAATTGGGGGGATGCTTGCCATATCTCGTCAGCAGGTCGTTCTTGATCTTCTTAAGGAAAATAATGGAGTATTTCCTAGTGGGAACGAACTACGCCACGCGTATAGCAAGCGATACCAGAAGAGTAATCCGAAGGCAGGAGTTTGCGATCGACGGTTGATTCGAGGCATCGTTCAGTCTCTCCAATGCAGGAAAATGGCATATCAGATCACATTCGACTTCATTAGCTCACGGGGCATCTTCATTACCAAAAAGTTGTTGATCGACTCTCGCTTGACCCCGGATTCTCCCCTTGTGGATGATATGGTTAGGGAAATGATAGCAGCAGACGGAAACCTTTGGTTCCCTCCGAACACTGAATTACATGAGGATATTCAAGAGCGGTTCGTGCAACCTCCTAGCTGGTCGTTGCCAAAGCCTAGACAATCCGAGGAAGTGGAATTCGACAGAGTATACCCAACCTCAGTCTCGGAGTTGAAGCAGAAACGCGAGGCCCGGGCGAGGGAACGTGCTGCAACAAAGGCTGCAAAACTAAGTGTTATTGTTCGACCCCGCGGCCGCCCACGCACGTACCCTGTCGACGAAGTGTTTAATCACCGGGCGGGTGGCAAGTTTACAGATCAGCAAAGGGAAGAGGCAGCGAATCGACGTCGAGCAGAGCTCAAAGCTGAGAAAGAACTAATGAAATTGAATCACAAACATCGGACTAGGACCACTAATACCGATCCTTTTGATCCATCTTCAACAGTCGATGGTTTACCGAGAAAGGTTTGGTGGAATGAATTTGTTGGAAGAGATTTGAACGAGCCGAAAGATACGGACACCTTTTTGCAGCAGGTATATGATATTGAGAGGTGGGAAAGGGCAGTTGGACCCGAGGGGCTTCGCATGATGGCCGAGAAAGCGGATGGCATGGTCATGATTAATCTGTTCGCGCCTTCTGTTGAGAAAGGCGATAACTTCGTACAGGCACCAGTAGCGAATATGGATAATCTTATTACAGCTCCGGACTCCAGTGCGCCGTTGCCTGCTAGGCCGAAAAAGCGTGGCCCTGAACCAAGGCCCAAGAAGATCCGAAAGGGACCATCTAAGGCACGTACTGTGGATGTGTTGATGGGAGAGCAGCCTGCAAAGAGGAAGCGCAGACGCCCAGGGACATACGAAAAACCGTTAACCAGACGTGATAGAGCAATGGCGGCAATCCGTGATAACCAATTGAAGCCATCTGATACGGAGCTTTTAACCGAACGTAAGTATCAATTTCTAAATCAGTTGTTTTAATTAGCTGACATCCTTGCTGCATAGTCCCGGCTAGAAAATTCCAGCTCAGGAACCAGTACATTATACCCAAGGAAGACGAAGATACCCTCCTGATCGCTGTGATTATTGTCCGGACGATATTCGGCGGTTGGGATAGGAAGATCCATTGGGACCTTCTCACAAAAGCCCTTCCTCAGCATTCTGTCATCACCTTGCGACGGCGTTGGCCTCGTGTTCGCGACACTCATAAAGCGCATATGAAAAAGCTTCAGGCTGAATTTGAGGATATGTTTCTTGAGGCTTACGAAAGTGGAGAAGTGCCAACTTTTGACATGGATGACCCTTCGTCATTCGACTTATTGTTTCATGTGAATTGGTTTCGTGAGAATCTTGAGCTGCCTGAGTGAGTTTATCATATCCCTAGGTTATCGACGTGAAATTACTGACCACTTAGGGATGCAGAGCTCAAACGGTTCCCCAACTTCCTGCTACCCGTGAGGCTTTTGATTCGCAGTATGACCTACGGGTGGAGCCACCAAAGTCATGGAGGAACGACTATCATAACCCTCTCATGACTATGGGGCATAGGGTGAATCACTTTATGTGCCATTCTTACGACTTACCCTTAGAAGGCGGAAAGGGCAAAAACAGAGATGAGGATGAAAAGGAAGTGGAATATATCAAGTCAGTGATAAAGGTAGCTTTTTCTTTCAATTTCTTATTATCCAGCGTCTTGGCTGACTTGCTTTTTGGGCCAATATTGTCACCGATTCTCCCGACGACAATCCGAAGAGAGCTTTCGAAATATTACACTCCTGTCCTGAGCGTGTTGTCGATGCTGCGTTTTACAATCTCTCCATCACTAAGACAATCTCGCATAAAAAGAGAGATCGTCTTAGAGCCACTCCGGGGCCGAATTATGAGTTTACCGATAAATTCCACATGGCGCTCAAAACGCCTATGGACGAAAATCTATTCGCTCAGGCCGTTGCTTATGAACGATATCTCGAGGAAAGCTTTGCCAAGTATAAAGCAATTGAGATATCCCCTCTAACTAACGATGGATCCATGGCGTGTATCTTTGCCATGGTTGCTTCTCGTAGGGTATGAACCTGCTTCTCCACTACGTCTCGAACATCGGCAACTGACTCTCTATAGATTCTATTAGGGAAGAGTGGCTATGTAGCCGACGAATTCGGCTTAATAGACGGCTACAAGACCCGCGCAATGGACAAGAAAAAGGTCGACTTCAAAGTTCACATCCGGCCCGGACCCGGCTACCACCGAAAGCCCAGCCCAAGCCCAGCCCCTCCAATCCCGCGAGGGAACATGGACCCTGCGAGCAAAGACCCCATTCGTCTATGGATTGGTCTTGATGGAGCGGTTGTTGCGGGCATGTGGCTAAAAGTGCTAACGGCCGTTGCTGCAACTATCACGAGCCGCCCTGGGGTCTCGGGTCGGGAGATATCTAAAGCACTCTTTCCCTGTGTCTCGCTGGTCGAACTTGACGATATACTTGTGTGGATGGTTGAACGTGGATGTGTAGAGCGTAGGGGCGAGGGGGCTGATGCGGGGAATTGGCCGCGTGAAGGGTATTTCCTGGCTTTCAAGGGTTTGGATTATCTTCCCGCCCAAGCCGTTGGAGACGATTTGGCCGGGTGATACTGGGTTAGGTGGGGGATATTGGAGTGTTTGACTTGGGTGCTTTCGTGCAATAGTACTCGGGCTCCTTATGCGTCTACTTTCTCTTTTCCTGTATATGTATTTTCTTCTGTATAGTAGATCCTTGATTAGAGCGAGAGGGAGTTTATGCTACGGCCTCGGTATTTGAGTAATCGACATCCATTGACTAGTCAGTGGCTTGACGCTTTGCCAGAGTAATCTTATATCCTGCGGGATGGTAAGCCTATGATCAGCGTGGGGTCTTGGAGCATCTGGATCACCATACCATACAGCACATGGGTGGGGTTCAATGTTTGCGAGGCGGATTCTTATGTGTGACCTGAATTGCAGAGGTTGGTAAGAAGGTGCAGTGGATGATGATTCTGTATCTCCATTCCTTCTTCCAATGGGGCTGGAGCATGTGGGAGGCTGCTCACTCTCACGGCCGAGTATACTGTATTGTACGCCTTTTCGTATTGGATGCGTGCTCACACCCGATTGACCAAACCTTCGCTTTGCTCACTCTTCGACTTTAGTATTTCTATCAGTAATCGGTTTCGTTAATCCGAATCATGCTTGATGCGACCACACCTTCAGCTAAGCATAAATCTAGGGAAAAGCTACCGGTATCCTAGCCTCTTAAATAATCCCCCACCGGTACCGCCTTATAATAATACCGGCATTAATACCGTCGATCATATTGCAGCTGAATTACTACTCCCATACAAACCTAGGCAGAAGCAGGGAATATCGCTATCTTGTGCTTTCTAATCTGACCCCCTACCGGCAAATGGCACCCGCGCCGGTAGATTTTCAAGGGCCTTTTTCGACAATACTACAAAAAGTGTTTGTGATTATATAATACTAGCACTTTACTTGTATCACACCCCACTAACTCTGTCAGTCTATGGTACCGGTAGAATAAAATCCATGGGAGGTGACGGGTGCATGTAGGTACCGAACTCGAGTAACACCACGATAATCCTCATTGGCTGACTGCGCTGTGGGGAAAAAAAAGAAAAGAAAAACGCCGCACCCGTTGGTTTAGAGATGGTTTGCTAAGTGCATTAAGTTATACTTGTATACTGTGGATCATTAATTACTGGAATACATCAACTAATTCACGACGATGTACTGTATGCTTGCTTTATGGCGCTGCACCGTTGGAGAATCGAAAAACCAGCTAATAATGGGTTTGATGGATCAACATGATGGATGGGAGGAGGTTGTCTCACTGTTTGTGAGCGAGCCTGCTCCCCTTCACTCAGTTTGTCGGATTATATAGCCAGATGAGGTCTGTTCCGGAGCTCTACTTCTCTACTTATCTATCTACGGGGTTCTGCCCTGCTTCTTCCCCACCCTCCGCTTCTGCTGCTACTTCTACTTCTACTGCACTCCCTCCGCTTCCTTGCCTTCAGTCTTCCTCCTCTCTTCACTCCCTTTCTCCTCTCCGCCCCTAGGCGAATTGCCCCACCGCAAACATCTTAAACATCTCAGACCATGGATAAAGAATCAACCGACTCGTCCCTCCAACGCGTCCAGTCGCGGCAACCTGGTTCAATCGAAAGCGGAGCAGATCATGAGTTTGAAAAGGAATTGGTACGGAAATTGGATAAGTATATTATCCCTAGGATTATGCTTGTCTACCTGCTCTCGTTCTTGGATAGGTTAGAGTCTCTTCTTTTTGCTCCTCTATTGCGGCTAAGGACTAGACTAACTATTGATCGGTGGTGATGGGTAGGGTTAACATTGGTAATGCACGATTGTACGGGTTGGAGAAGGATTTGGGGCTCAAAGGGAATCAATTCCAGACCTCTGTTTCGATTTTGTTCGTGACATATCTTGTCTGTTATCACCCTGATTTCCAGAGCGAAGGAAAGGGAAAGTGGAAGACTGACAATTGCTGCCTACAAAGGCTTTTGAAATCCCGAGTAACCTTGTATTTAAAAAGTTCACTCCTAGACGATATAGTAATCCGCCCCACCCTCCGCTAGGCCATAGCTAACTTATCCCAGTCGCAGCGATAACCACAATCTGGGGCATTATCGCAACCTGTACCGGCCTCGTGAACTCCTATCGCAGCCTCCTCGCCTGCCGTCTCCTCCTGGGCGCCGCTGAAGCTGGTTTGTTCCCCGGGCTAGCAGTGTACCTTACATTCTTTTATACCCGTAAAGAGCTTGCCCAGCGCATCAGCTATCTCCTTGTTTGTACCGCTTTAGCCGGGGCCTGCGGTGGCCTCTTAGCATACGGAATTGGATTCCTGGACGGGAAGAGTGGGATGAAGGGATGGCGGTGGATCCTTATAATCGAAGGATTGCCGGCGATTGTGATTGGGCCCGCGGCGTATTTCTTTTTGGCAGATAGCCCGGAGGATGCGGGGTACTTGAGCGAGGAGGAGAAGAGGTTCGTGGTTGCCCGGAGGGAGCGAGAAGTAACACAGACTGCCAGTGCCCAGGAGTTTCATTGGGGGGATGTTAAGAAGTGCTTTTTGGATTGGAAGTGTTGGGCTTTGTATGCTTCCTTTCCTAAGAAACCCTACTAGAGAGTGGTCGGTCTAATAACAGCAGTGCATTCGGGCAATTCGGAGTTGACACTATGCTCTACGGTCCCTTCGCCACCTTTACTTCCACTTCTCTAACTTTTATACTAACTCACTCCCAGGGTTCAGCACCTTCCTCCCTACAATCATAAAGGCCATTGGCCACTGGCCCACACCACAAGTCCAAGCCCTGACAATCCCCTGTTACGCCCTCGGCGCAATCATATACCTGATCGTCGCCTACATATCCGATAAACAGCAGCGACGAGGTATATACGCCGTAAGTTTCGCCTGCATATCCATTGTTGGGTACGGGGTTCTCTTGTCCGACGCTTCAAGTGGTGTGCACTACTTTGGTTGTTTCCTTGTTGCCATGGGGTTATACGTGGCGGTGGGCTTGCCGGTAGCTTGGCTGCCGAATAATTGCCCCAGGTATGGAAAGAGAACAGCCGCAATCGGGTTTCAGATTACGGTGGGGAATGCGAGTGGTATTTTGGCGCCGTTTGTAAGTTTCACTGTTGACGTAGCGATTTAGTTAGATCCGAAGAGGAGGCTGACCTGCAGTGGATAGATTTACCTGTCTAAAGATTCTCCAAGGTCTGCCTTTACTTGTGTCCTCTACTTGTAATAGCATCATGCGCTAAAGGGCCACAATAGATACATAAAAGGCCACGCAGTATCCTTATCAATGGTAGGCATGGCAGCTATCATTTACACCTTCCTCTGGGTTAGTATTCCACATCTTCCTCCTTCACACCCCTCTGCCGTCTCAGTACTAACACCCGATAGTACTGGTTCTCAAAATTAAATGCCAGTCGAGAGCGTGGGGAGGAAAACGCGAAAATTGTTGGCCTGAGCGAAGAGGATATTGCAGAGCTAGGTGACGAATCGTAGGTTCCATTTGTCCCTTAGTTTGCGGGTGGCTACTCATAAAATCGATCATAGGCCGAGGTTTCGGTACACGATATAAAGATGTGTTCGCTGGTTCATTGCTATTCACTCAAGCAGAACTCTAACGCTGCTGGTGCCTTCTGCAATGATTAACCGCGCCCAAGCAATCCTTAAAGTGAACCACTCCTTCTGTTATCCAGTGTACTGCATAGTTCTTGGTTTTTCTCGCTGTTTTCAAAGGTTCCCTAGCGAAGTTACTAAAGGTGGTTGCCGCGCAGGATTCCATGTTAACCACTGACCTTCGTTTCCTCTATGGTATAGATGGTATTTTATGCTACCAGGGAGGCCAAGGCTTGAAGCTTTTGATCCGAAGAGAGTGGGGTGTTTTTATTCTTTGCGATTTGTGATGCTTTGATATGATACCAAGTCACGTTTGAGGCTTATGCGAATGGGTGCTATGAGTTGTCGCCTTACCACTATTTGCCTGCTAAAACGTGTATCACAGTCTTCCCCGAGGCTATTAGATCACGAATCCGGTATCATACGAGTAATACCCTTCCACTGTATTGTACAGTGCACTTATCAATATCCATAGCAGTGCCCGACGACCTCCAGCCGGACACCTGCAATCCATACCCCCCCCCCCTCCAAACCCTCCCTGACTCTAGATAAACCTATCTTTTCACACCACTAATATCCGAGCTATGATACCATCATTCTTTTAGATACAAAGATATCTTGTTAGTAATCAATGGTGAATATCTAAATTTCTCTTGAGGGTATCTCCTGTGATAATGCATTGCATATTTAATAAGTGTTATCGTATCTTCTTACCCTTTAAATCGGATTCCAGTGTTTCTTCTAGCTCGACATCCACGATATATATCAAGCTCTAAACCATGCGCCTGTCACTTTCATAGCATACAAAGTTGCGAACCCTAGATTTCGCTCACTAAATCTTCTTAACACTTTTGCGGAAGGTTCATATACACTGCGGTATCGCTCTGGCTGTGTGGTTTCATGTCCTACTCTATGGCAGGAGTGAGGGCACAAAGCACTACTCCTCCCACAATCCCAGAGCAGCTTCACTAAAGACAACCAGGGTGCAAAACAACCTCTCCGCCAACGTTCCAAGCCGTCTAGTCCATCCTTTTTTTTCCCACTCTGTGGACGTCCTACAGGAGATATAGGTGGGGAAGGGACACCTTGGGGATGTTTCCGGTTTTATCCTTTCAGCCGGTATGCTCAGAGACTTCAAGTTCAAGGTTTCGTGTCCCTCACTGTTTATGATCTTGCGAATCATGTGTCACATGGATAAACCAATAAGCGAGCAAGAATACAACTCATCGATATACAGTATAGAGGTGTTTGAAAAAGGAATTGAAGGTCTGGGAGGAGTGAATTGGCTCAGTCTTATTTTAATACTAGGGGGGGCTGATGATCTGTTTAATCTTCTTCTCTTTCTTGCGTGAATATTATTTACTTCGTCTGTTACATGCATCGCAATACGTCGCTTATATTTTATCGGGGGTCCCCCGCTGTCATCAGCCATACCCGGCCGTCCCCTGTCGCCCCCCTCACTTCTTGTTTCCTGCACTCCACAGTCCTTCCCTACACTCTACAGTCCTTCCCTACACCCTACAGTCTTCCGACACCTCCAACGGTCCTCTCCGCAGCCCCCGCCATCATACTATCTCCCACCGTCTGCGCGAGCGGTGACTGTCTAGTGCGTCTGACTGTACTGATAAAGGAATAGCGTCTCGGCCCCGGCGGTCTTAACCAAGGACGGCAGTCTCCTAGGTAATTTGCCCTACAGCCTAGGTAATTTGCCCTACGGGGGATCGCGTCTTGGAGTTATCACCGCCGTCCCCGTGACCCCCGGACGGTTCGGAACAACTGATCTCCATTGAAATCTGCCAACAACTTAGGAAGGGATGCACCGCTGTTCTCGCAAAAATCCCGAAATCTAGTTTTCAGCAGGATAAGTATGTGCTCCCGACTTGACATTGCATGAAATACCTAGCTAGCGCAGTGATTGATTGTCAGCGTGAATTGAACTCCTGAGCTCCTGCTAATTGCGACAGGGGTTAATTGGTTCATGACATGTTAGTTATTATTGAACGATCCGTCATGTAGGGCAGGAAAGTTAAAAAAATGCTGCCCTATGGGGACTGGGAGATTGGGGGCCTAGCTTTCATTAATAAGGCTGCGGGGCTTGTCAATCCTGCTACGAGGTGGCAGAATCCGACTCTAGACCTTCAGGTTGACGCTCGGCGGGGTAGCAGAAATGAAGGAAGAAAATTCTTTTACCTCCTTTGTCTTGTAAAAAGCAGTTCTAAACCCTAACGTATTGCACCTAGTTATGGGTCAACCCCTAGTAATGGGTCAGTATTTTGACTTTTAGAAAAGTATGAAAATTTACCACCACCAACACACCATTGCATTGTAGAATCTGATAGTTAGAGGTTTAAATTTCTTGCC
>Ga0307509_10002268_pt1 | contig 31452 bp, 30 predicted proteins | sample 10_EM_MG_FD_202245 | JGI IMG/M metagenome (GOLD analysis project Ga0307509, IMG submission 202245) | Populus trichocarpa ectomycorrhiza microbial communities from riparian zone in the Pacific Northwest, United States - 10_EM | ecosystem: Host-associated > Plants > Roots > Unclassified | place...
TACTTAAGTTTAAGCGTTTGGCATTCTACTTCGACAACCAACTTTTCCTCAAGAGAACTAAATTGAGTGAAGCTTCGAGCTTAACTATATTAAGTTTTACCGTTGATTCTTCTGAATTATTTTACCTTATCTTTATCTTCTACTTTGAGTGTTTGGTGCGGTCGCAACCTTAGAGTTCACCTCTCTACAGGGTGCCCCCGTTCCAGCCAGCTTTGGCAGCTTTGGTAGTCCATCGTTGTGCAGTTCTTGCTTTTCCCTCTGCAAGTATGCGATCCTTTTCCTCTACCCCCTGCCGTAGCCGGAGAACATCCTCAACAGATATAACCTGCACTTTAGACATCTCCTTCCTGCTCTTTGTCTTCGCCCTATCAGCTGCACTGGTGGCTTTTTCTCTTAGGTTTGCATTCTCAATTGCAAGAATAACATTATCGGCAGTAGCTCGAGCAGCAGCATTATGCAGCTTAGTAACTAAGGAATAGTTATACTTACTTTTAGGTGTAGAGTTTGGAAGGGCATTGAGAGTTTTCCTGCCATGGATTAGTATACTTCTACCATGGCTACAGGTAACAGGAACTCGAAACTCTGGCTTGGTTGCTGGTTGCTTAATGTTTAAACTGAAGGTAGATTTTTTGGGGCTTAACACATGGCGCTCATTCAGAGGAACAATTTATAACAGGTTACTACTGTCTAACGAAAAGGTACAATAGAGGGCTAGCGGTTGACCGGCAAGCGCTAGGTCTAAGGGAGTCTTCAGAGAGCTCGAGGATAAGGAGAGATATTAGTTAAAGGGCAAGTGGAACTCTGAGATCGCCGTTCAACCAAGTATATTCTTAAAACATAAGTCTGCTGAAGTCTGCCATTCTCCTGCTAGTCAGGAGATGAGTTTAAATACAAGAGTTCCCTCAAAGCGATAGTAATCAGATACCCTGGAACCACGATCATTACCGGGCAGTACACCTTGCCCTGCATGTCCTGTGATCCAACATGAAACCTAAGAGTCATAACACTGTCTCAATGCTATCGTCAGCTTACATGACCATTCCTTCACTTGTGTTCCTAAATAAAACAATAAACATGCAAAACTAAACTTAACATAAGCTACCGGGCCCTAATATAGCTCCGGGGCTGTAAAACAATCAAACTAATCAAAGTAAGCAAAGTAATCAAACTAAACATAAGAAATCCTGCACTCCGCTCCTGTATACAGTTACCGGAACATGTATACATGTTACACAATTCCTGTGGCTTCAAAGGCCCTCTGAATAGCCTTCTTGGTATAGGTCATTTTCCTCGCCTTAATCAGTAGCCTATTGTATATCAGTATAAATAACTTGTATTAAAACAAATTAAGATTTTTCAATTCATCGTTGACTAACGGATAGAAGTCTTATTTGTTAATACCAGTCTGTCCTCCCTCCATATAGTTATCCAAGCAGTGACTATAATTCCGCTGTAGAGGGTCAAATAGCCCCACATCTAGAGGCTGTAGGATATGGGTAGAGTGGGCCGGTAGACATAGAGGAATTGTAACCGCTTCCCGTGGAGTAGTGGTCTTGCAAAGAGATATCGGTATTGACTCTAACCAAACCGGTGGTATAAATGAGATCAAGTACCAGAGACGCCAACAAGTAATTGAATAGACTCTATTACTTTTATCGAAACTACAAAGATGTAACAATCCTACTCTGATGGCGATTAGTCATGCAACAGGTAACGAATTACTTACGTGAGGATTTTGAACTATCTTTATAGTTCTCATTCGTTTAAGTATCTGAGAGTGTTCTTCTTTCCGAGATTAACTTATAATCTCTTCTTCGTCTTGGACTATCTTATAGTCTTCTTATCTCACTCCAATATCTTATTGGGGAGAGGTGGTGAGGGAACTTCTTCGTAACTCAATCTCTTCTCACGTGAGAGAGATGTGAGACTGTCCTTATCTTATCAAGACTGTGGCTGCTCTGACGCTAAGAGCTAGGTCGCTTGCATACAAGCGAGAGGTAAAGGTAGAGATAAAGATATATTGTAGAAATGTACTTAGATGGCTGCGTGCAGAGCTCTAACTACTGTGACTTTTTATTTTATTTTTATATCATTTAAATTTTGTTCGTCAAGCTAAAAAGCTAACTAGGTACAAAAGGCCCGTTCACCCTGCGGTATGGAGCCAAACAACCTCCGGCAACAGTCCATCCCTCATCCCTCCTGCTAAAAACCCTCTGACCCTGCCCGATACCGTTGGGACTAACGAACTATCCGGTGCTATGGGTAGAAAACTACAAGAGAAAGTACAGGCCTGAATACAACGAACCAAAAACCTCCGCAGACGTGCAGCCCATAAGAAAAAACCCCAACCCAACAGTGAACAACCAAGGAAAAGTAAGGAAACCTCAAGCCCATCTAGAAAGGAACACCAAAGACCCAAGAACCGTAGACAACCCACCCTTAGCCCAACAGTAGACCCCATTCTGACAAATCAGGGAAGGGATCAAGGAGCCAGCAGGACAAAGTCATGGCCTCAACAGCACACACAAAGGGGTAAAAGTACCCGGGGCATAAAGCCCGGCCAAAGGGGCAAGTGAACGCCAGAGGGAGATCCGAATCCAAACCGACACATAGGAAGTGTGTGGCAGGATAGAGTAAAGACCGTAGGCCCACAGGAAACCGGACCGGGGGAGGTAAATGTCCCGCAAGGGACAGAGGCGGCAGCATGATACCCCTAGGAACAAGAGAATTTCACCAGCACGCACGCAGCCATGCCAGATCCCAACTCGAGACCATCATGAGGGAACAGAGGCCAGGTGGAGAGGGCAGTAGGGTGCCAGCCAAGGAGAGAAGGCAGTAGGATGCGAGTCGACGAAACCGTAGGAGCGGAGGAGGGAGGGGTAGACCCAAACCGAGAAGTAGGAGGGAAGGCGACCGAAGCGAGATCACAACTTTTCGACGATGCCGACCGTACCGGACAGGACTCTCAGGAGATAGTGCAATACCAGAGAGCAGAGCCACTGGGGCCACTACTTCACCGATAGCCCGAGACTGCAACCGACCCGTTGACGAGGTAAGGGGGTTGCCGACCGTGCAAAGCGTTAAGCGAGGGCAGCGAAATGCAGTGCGGAGACAGGAGGGGAGAGTAACTGTTAGGCGGGAGCCTATCTCAAAGTCTTGCGAGATAACTCAGGCCGATAATCTTAATCGTAGACGGAGATTGTCTAGGAAGGCTCAATGATTCAAAATAGAGGTAGATAAAGTGATAAAGATTTTTCTTGCGTAAAAACTTATATTGATAAGGTCTCTTCTCCGTTGCTTGATAATGTTCAAATAGCTCGGGAGGCACCTCGATATTTATATGCCGCGTCTGGGTGGTCGCAGGCTACATCTAGTTCTCATACTAACTAAGTACCTGCTAACGACTCCAGCTTTTTCTTAAGAAGTGCGAACACCATTTGACCCTGACAATTCTGTTATCTCACTTCGACTTCCGAATCGCAACACCATGATATTACCTGACGGTGCTCCCACACATCAGTCCATTGGTTACGATCCATCTTCGTCGGCATGGAGTCTTTCTTTCCATTTGCATACGCAGAATGGTCTCCATGATCGAACCAACAAAGGGGCCAGCTTTGTTATCGAACCTCTCAGCATTGCAGACATATTCTGCAACCGACATCTGCTAGGCATAAGATAGACTTGTCATGATAATCGCTCCAATAGCAATTATCCCTCCATAGTCATATCGTTATCGTATGGTTCCGTCAGTATCCGTAAGATACTATTGACGCGTGTGAGTGTGGGTATGCCTGATTGCTCAGACTACCTCATCCGACAACACCATTCACTTCTGCGACTTTCATCGCGAGAGCGTGGAGTATAGAATGTGTTGTCTAACCATTGTCCTTAAAAACGTCCCGTTACTTAGAGACCACTTTCGCGACTCTTGTCTTTCGTGCTCAGTAACTTTATGCGACGTCGACCGATTTGGCTCGAACCACTTGCATAAGCTCGCCAAAGGTCTTCCCTCATATATCCTGCGAACGGGATCTGGTCGGACGGACGGCCGCGACGTATACGGGTTACGAGGAGGGCTCCAATGACCATGTCTTTGGTGAAAGGACGCAACTACGGCGGCATGTGCCGATGTAGCGCCGTCCCAACGCTGGTGCGGGAGGGGGGTGTTGGCTTGACCTTTTTTGAACTCTGAGTCCTAAGGTAGGGTAACTATAGGTCTTTATTCACTAATGGAAGGCTAAGCCTTCCGGTATGCCTAACAGTAACCGTGAAACCCCTAGACAGAGACTGCCCGTAGACAATGTCATCAGGAGGGGATCAGAGGGGAGAGGCGGAGGGGAGTAGCTTCACCCTTCAAGGCAACTAGGCCATCAAAGAAGGGGAGAGGGACCAACCGTGATGATTTCCCATGGTGTTGAGATTTCAATCGCCGGAGGTGTAGGGGAGAAGGTTCATGTCTAACTACTGTGACTGAGTCTCCTTCTTATAGACTCTTCACGCTAACAACCATAACCCTGGTGACTCATAACTTAAGTCACACGGTCCTATGACTTATAACGAGTCATGCCCGAAATCCATCAGATGACTCCTATGAGTCACTGCGCAACATGCCGTAAACCAATCATAAAACATAAAACATATCAGGTGCGCAAAGCGCGTCACCTGCGTGGAACTCGTGACTCATAATGTGAGTCACGCGCGAAAGTCATTACATCATTATGACTCACAATCGTGAGTCATAGAAACATCAATCAATCATAACATAACGATGACACTCAAGTGCGAGTCATGTGAGAACTATGAGTCAACTGACTGCATAGTGTGAAACATAAACATACCTTATGACTAATAACTATTAGTCATGTGAAATCTTCCTTGCTTAGTCACGATTTGTGACAAAAGAGAAGGCCAAGTGCTTTAGGCCTGTGCGAAGCTCAAAGATTCTCGAATCAAAATGAATAGAGGATAACTGTTCAATCAAGTATATTGAAAACTCTGTCTGTCGAAGTCTGACCCCCCTAAGTCCGGAGAAATACAGGTCTTTAAATTCACTTGCAATAATCCATCTTGCATCAATCATATCCAAATCCTAAGAAATCAAACAATACTTATGTTAAACGGGAGCCTTTCTCAAAGTCTTGCAAGATAACTCAGGCCAATAATCTTAATCGTAGACGGAGATTGTCTAGGAAGGGTCAATATTTAAAGTAAAGGTAGATAGAGTGATAAAAGATTTTCTAGTGTAAACAATTTTATATTGATAAGATCTCTTCTCCGTTGCTTGATAATGTTCAACTAGCTTGGAAGGCACCTCGATATTTATATGCCATGTCTGGGTAGTCGTGGGCTACCTCTAGTTCTCATACTAACTAAGTACTTACTAACAAATTCTAGCTTCTTTTAAAAGTGCGAACACCATTTGACCCTGACAATTCTGTTAACTCACTTCGACTTCCGAATCGCAACACCATGAATTTTCCTGACTGTGCTCCCATACATCAGTCAATTAGTTGTGATCCATCTTCGTCAGCATGGAGTCTTGCTTACTATTTGAATACGCAGAACGGTCTCCACGATCAAACCAACAAAGGGGCTAGCTTTGTTATCGAACCTCTCTGGATTGCAGATGTATCCTGTACTCGACAGCTGCGAGGCATAAGATAGACTTGTTCTGATAATCGCACCAATAGCTATTATCTTTCCAGAGTCATATCATTATCGTATGATTCCATCAGTATTCGTAGAATACTAGTGACCTATGTGAGTACGGGTATGCTTGATTTCTCAAACTACCTTATCCAACAACACCATTCACTTCTGCGACTTGCATCGCAGGAGTGTGGAGTATAGAATGTGTTGCTTAACCATTGTCCATAAAAGCGTCCCGTTACCTAGTGACCACTTTCGCGACTCTCATCTTTAGTGCTCAGTAACCTTATGCGATGTCAACCGACTTTGCTCAAACCACTTGCATAAGCTCGCCAAAGGTCTTCTCTCATATATCGTCTGAACGGGATCCGATCGGACTGACAGTCGCAACGTACACTGGGTTTCAAGGAGGGCTCCAATGACTATGTCTTTGGTGAGGAGACGCAACTATGGCGGCGTCTGCCGATGTAGTGCCATCCCAACGCTGGTCCGGGAGGGGGATGTTGGCTGTCCTTTTGAACTCAGAATCCTAAGGTAGGGTAACTAGATGTCTTTATTCACTAATGAAAGGCTGAACCTTCCGGTATGCCTAACAACCTAACCCATAAACAATCAAACAATAAACAAGGCTTACAAACCTGAGGAGTTCGTATCCTGAAACAATAAGAGTAACAAATAACAAGTCTTACGAGTCTCCTGAACTCGTATCCTAAAACAAAACATAACACAAACTAACAAGGCATACAAGTCACCTGAACTCGTATCCTGAAACTATACATAAAACAAATCCATACCTAAACTGGTAACCTGTACCGGTTACAGGAATTATCTCATTTTGCAAACAATAGTCTAAGAATTCTCATGTGACATGTGAGTCATGCCCATCTAGGATAAGAAGACGTATAGCTCCATTGGCTTTAATATTTATTTAGTAATAATAGCTGTTTAGATATGAAGGATCTTACAGTTCAGAGGTATGTGGCTCAAAGTTCTCAGTCAAGTAATCAAGACCAATTGACAGGGAAGTCCATCCCTTATCCGAAATTGCAAAGAAAGCTCTATCTCCTGCTTTCACCAAAGCTGTCCACCCCTGATAGTGTGCCTGGCTCTTATATATTATCATAGGTGGGAGCACACTACCCCCAGCTGATATAGTTTCTATTACGGTAATTATTTCTCTCTTTCCTATCTGTGTTTTCCGGGTATTTTTTTTTTCTTGCTTGCAGATCACTTTCACCTTTGTAGTAAGGCCCATCATGAAAGGTTTCTCATCAACATTATAAATATTTTCCAGCAAAATATTATGGAAGGTAATGGTAGATCGTAGCTAATCCTAATTATTAATTTTAAAGTTCATATATAGTGGTAGTTGGTACTTTATTGCTTGACATACGTTTGTAAAGAAGTCCCGCAACTGTTAGGCATACCGGAAGGCTTAGCCTTCCCTTAGTCAATAAAGACCTATAGTTACCCTACCTTAGGATTCTGAGTTCAAAAGGACAAGCCAACACCCCCCTCCCGCACCAGCGTTAGGACGGCGCTACATCAGTCGACGTCGCATAAAGTTACTGAGCACTAAGGACGCAAGTCGCGAAGGTGGTCACTAAGTAACGGGACGTTTTCATGGACAATGGTTAGGCAACACATTCTATACTCCACGCTCTCGCGATGAAAGTCGCAGAAGTGAATGGTGTTGTCGGATGAGGTAGTCTGAGCAATCAGGCATACCCATACTCACGCACGTCAATAGTATCCTACAGATACTGACGGAACCATACGATAACGATATGACTATGGAGGGATAATGGCTATTGGAGCGATTATCGTGACAAGTCTATCTTATGCCTCGCAGATGTCGGTTGCAGAATATGTCTGCAATGCCGAGAGGTTCGATAACAAAGCTGGCCCCTTTGTTGGTTCAATCATGGAGACCATGCTGTGTATGCAAATGGTAAACAAGACTCCATGCTGACGAAGATGGATCGTAACCAATGGACTGATGTGTGGGAGTACCGTCAGGAAATTTCATGGTGTTGTGATTCAGAAGTCGAAGTGAGATAACAGAATTGTCAGGGTTAAACGGTGTTCGCACTTTCAGAAGAAGCTGGAGTTTGTTAGTAGGTACTTAGTTAGTATGAGAACTAGATGTAGCCCGCGACCACCCAGACGCGGCATATAAATATCGAGGTGCCTCCCGAGCTATTTGAACATCATCAAGCAACGGAGAAGAGATCTTATCAATATAAGTTTTTACGCTAGAAAAATCTTTATCACTTTATCTACCTCTATTTTGAATCATTGAGCCTTCCTAGACAATCTCCGTCTACGATTAAGATTATCGGCCTGAGTTATCTCGCAAGACTTTGAGATAGGCTCCCGCCTAACAGCAACACAAGTGGATTGCTGGCATAGGAACGCTGCATATCAAGCCTAGTAGCAAATTTAGCTGCCAAGGAAGGGTGCCGGTCAAGAAACCGAGTTATCCAGTTCTTTGCAAGCTTCGCCTTTGCCTTCCCATGGCCCCTCATGAACCCAGCAGCGATCTGCTTCATATACTCGATTTTTGGTGGCCATCCATAGTCATCTACCCTTCCAATCCATGCCACAATTGCCCTTTCTTCTGCATTTGGCAAGTGCTGCTGGTCCTTATGGCTTAGGGCTCGATTTGCAGTACCCTGCTTCCGATCTCTCAATGTTTCATACCGCAAACCATATCTCTCTGCAGCAGCCCTAATACTTCCAATTTTCCCCGTTCGCAAGTCTTCTAATGCCGAGTCAAATAGGATTTCCCTTGAAGCATAAACTCACTGGCGTACTCGACCCATTTTGAAAATCTCCTGTTGTTTGGAATAAAAGTTGTTATGGACGGATACTATATAGCGGGGTAATACTGGGTATCATGAGTGGGCGGTTACCCGGCGATGGGTGTTTTCACGGTGAAATACGTTATCACCCAGATTTTAGAACTAATTTAGACGGTTAGGTAAATGGGCCCTAAATCTTATTTTATCTGGCATCGCCCAGACACTTTGTTTGGTTGCACTGTTCCAACAGCTGTATTCCAATTGTTGTAGGTACCCTTCGGAAGGCCCTTTGAGGATGAGAAGGGCAAGCACCCAGCTTAGTTAAACAATTGCAAAAGCCTATCATACAGGTTCCAGTAGAACAAAATCCATTGCATTTGTGATACCATGTGGCCGCTAGCAAGTGTCTTATATAAGCCGATGACATAGGGCCCTCCTCGAATCAACCAACGCATTCACCCCACCTTCGCACTCAGCTTCAAGCAAATTCACCATCTAGAAACAAAGCTCTCGTGTTTGCCCCAACAATGGCGTCCAAAAACGTTGAAAAGACCAGAGCTAGGCTAGAGAAGAAGTTTGTCCAGCATGCCCATCTGGTATTTTTATTTCACATTTTATACTGACCAAATTCAAAGAATCGAAGAGGGCGCCTACTACGAAGCCCACCAGCAGCTACGAGTCGTCTCCCAGAGGTATATCAAAGCACATAACTATGACGCCGCTATCGATATTCTTTGCTCGGGTGCAGAAGCTCTTTTGAAGGCTGGTCAAGGTGGTAGTGGGTGTGATTTATGTTTGATGTTGGTTGAAGTGTACAAGTCTGGTAGTGTCGTACCATCCGCTACTTCTCGAGGTACGTTGGAAGTATATCCTCTCTATTGGCATTTATTGGCTGCCATTTAGGCAGTTTAGACTCCCGGGTGCTAATTTTTTTGATGCACATCTAGCAAGGTTGATACAGTTGATAAGTCTCATCTCTCCGGAGGAGCCCAGTAGGAAACGATTTATCAATGAAGTGATAGCGTACGCATGAAGTATTTTATTATTTTATTCCACAGATGGGTCGGATAACTCACATCTGACTTACTCTTGGATTACTGTAGGTGGTCTTCAAAGCATGGCGAATATCCAGCTGGCGATCCTGAGCTCCATCACTTCATCGGGACGCTCTTAGCTCAGGGTAGGAATATGCACACCGATCCTTTCATAACAAGCCCTAAATGTACTAACCTTTATCACAATAGAGGACAACACATATGAGGCGGAGAAACATCTAGTTGTCGGGACAAAAGAGAGCACAGAAATCTTTGCTGACATGCTGTACGGATGGTATACGGAGGACGAACCCCATACGGCCCCGATCTATGCAGCTCGAGCTGTCTTCCCATATCTGCTCATCGGTAACCTAAGAGATGCTACGCGCCTGTTGACGACATTCACACGCAAGTTGATCGAAAACAACTCCTCTCTTGCCGTCCAGGGGGTCCAAACCGCCTCCGTTGATGTCAAAGTTATACCCTCATTGCCACTCTTAAACTTCTTGAACCTTCTCATTTTAGCCTGCCAGACAGGCGGACAAGACATGTTCCGTACTCTCAAGTCTCATTACAGCAACAACCTCAAGGAAGCACCACACTGGGATGAGGTGAACTGCCTGTCCCCCAGCTCCCGGCTAGCACACTAACGATTGGACTTCTCGCAGGCACTGGAGCAGGTCGGGGAGATTTACTTCGGAATTCAGGTCAGAAGACCTGCCAGTATCTTTGACATGATGGGCAGTATGTTCGGAGGAGCCCCCAATGCTTCTCCGCAATCGCGTCAAATAGCGCCCGAACAACAGCCGTTTGTCGACCTTGATTAGAGTAGCAACAATAAAAAAATATAAAATGATAATTAAAAATTCAATGGTATAGTCGACCCAAACGCCTGGCTAATGGGATGCAATAACAAAACGCCGTGCATGAGGATGAGAATGTGAATGTGAAGCTAAAAGAGAAAGCCCGCCAGTCCATGTCCAGTTGAAACTATGCCTCATCCTCCGCCTCGTACATCCAGTTGTCCTGCTGTAACGACAGGACCTTCATTCGCAGAAGCTCTAAGCACAAATGTCAGTCAAGAACATAAAGAGTGAAAGTCAAAGGGCAAATGCCTGGCAGCCGTTTAGTTATATCAACGTTGTGTCTTCCAACAGCTCTGTGTTGCTCAGCCACTATTTTGCAATGGGACATCCCTAATTAGCACTCCATCATTCCCCCCCAAAAGAGAATGAGAAAAAAATAAAGAATCCCCCCTACATTCCCTCCCAATCTCCTGCAGCCCCAGATGCTCATGCATCCCAACCACAGGCGGAGCCTCAATGTCAAAAGTCCCATCCGACTTCCTAACAATAATACTCTCACTCCCGCTCACATTCCCCACCGAGTCATCCTCCTCCCCACCACCACCACCTCCTCCTCCCAGTCCAGAGGAAGCCGACGACGAAGCAGTAGAAGCGTTATCCATCCCAATATTAGCCGTAGACCGACTCAACGAGCGAAATAGCGTCCGGCGGACGTCAGCGGATTTAGATCTGTGATGTGTCGAGCGCGATGCCATGTTTATTTATTTATTTTCCCTATTTTTTTCTTTCTTCTCTCCGTTCGGTTTCTCGTCCTGGGGTTGTTATTTTATTTTGGGAGGATAACTTGGGGCATGCGGTAAAGGGGACTCGACACCCAAAACATTGAACTTGGGGGGTGGACCGAGACAGCGAGCGAGCGAGAATTGCGGCGGTGGTCCTACCGTACGGTAACTTGCTTGCTTGCTGTTCCTGGGGTTGCCGCAGAGCCGCAATGATGGGTTTCTGGGCTCGGGGGAAATATACGGTACGGTACAAGTATCATACCAGGAGAGGTTGGGTTGCAGCCTTGCACAATGTGCAGGGGAAGCTCTCCGAAGTTTGGTGTCCTCAGCACTACGCCCTGCAGGCGTATCTTGGGATCCGCATATTTTTCCCGCACAACGACAACTATTATAAAATAATTTCCGGTTGTTCCACCTTCAAGACCACCGATCAGACCAGCCAAACAACCCGACCAACACGCAAAGGATCAATTCCTCCAGCACGCAACAGAGATTGGCAAAATGAGTGGCAGAGGGGGATTCCGTGGCGGTAGTCGAGGTGGAGGCGGGTTTACACCAAGGGGAGGTGCGTCCAGCGGGAGGGGTGGGTTCGGTTCACGAGGTGCGATATTCTACACACATCCGATGAGTTGGCCGCGGCTGTGAATAGTGCCTGGCGCTAACGCACCCATTCAATAACAGGTGGCCGTGGAGGTTTCTCGGGGCCAATGGGGCCCCCGGACAGCGTTCTTGGTACATATATACTCTTTTGTTTCTCTCTGCATCAGGTCTCAATTTGTGTTTGGGGAAAAAAAGAAAATATCTAACAAAATTGAGTATGTGCCGGTGGCAGCAATGGGCTCCTTCATTCACGCTTGCGAAGGCGAGATCGTGTGTCAATCCATCAATACTAAAATCCCCTACTTCAATGCTCCAATCTACCTCGAGAATAAGTCTCAGATCGGAAAAGTGGACGAGATCCTCGGCCCACTAAATCAGGTCTTCTTCACTATCAAGCCGCAGGAAGGCATTGTGGCTAGCTCTTTCAAGGAGGGTGACAAGTTTTATATCGGCGGGGACAAGTTGCTGCCGCTTGAAAGGTGAGGGTTGGCTGGTTTCTGCTGGATTGACCGGGGCCAGCTAACTGATTGGGGTGGGTGGTAGGTTCTTGCCTAAGCCGAAAGTTGTGGGGCCCAAGGGGCCGAAGCCTGCCAGAGGAGGACGGGGCGGTGCTCGCGGCGCTCCGAGAGGCGGACGAGGTGCCCCTCGCGGTGGAATGAGAGGTGGGCGTGGGGGGGGTGGTTTCAGTCGCGGAGGGGGAAGTGGAGGTTTCAGTCGTGGAGGCGGCCGTGGCGGCAGTGGGTTCACTCCCCGTGGCGGCCGGGGGGGTTTTACTCCCCGAGGACGCGGCAGAGGTTAATTTCACTTTATTTTCTATCAATGAATTTACTTTTTATAAAGCTCTATACTATATAAAAGTCTTGCATCGGAATTTCCTCCCCGTACCCGGTAGTGCGCAAGGCTTACTGGAATTGATATCCGGAAGCATATATCCCCAAAATGTCGAATTTCAAAAGGTTAGATCAACGGGCTTCGAATTATTGTTATTATTAAACATGCTTTACTTCATTGCGCGGGAGGCATGGTAGAAGTGGTCGCAGCCGTGGTGTGGGGTGCTCCAGAGAGTAATCCCAGAAATCCGGGGCCCCAAAGTGCTTGGATTAAAGTTCTCCAAGTTTTGACCGGAAACGGAAGCACTTTCAACTTAGGGAGCAGGTAGCCAGCAATCAGTTTCTGGCATATACATGCCATGTACAAAGCGAGAGGAGACTTCAATCATTCAATCAAAGATTGGACAAGTGTCAGTAAATAGATCAAAAAGAAAATAATTAATATTAATAAGAGAAGAGCTTACGGGGAGTATATATACCAGAAACACCGACTCCAGGAAAATTGAACGCCGCCACACTCTACGAGGAGAAAAGAGACAATTGGCAGGACCGATGAACCAACTGCGAGAGAGAGAGAAACAAACCCAGTTCCCAAAATTGGGACAGACGCCCCAAAGGAAAGCTGAGGATATCATACTCACATCACCTCCTGTGCCCTCCGCCCCGCCTACCAAACCTGATGCTTGTAGGAACAAGTTTTAGAGATGACATTGTGAGCGCAATATCATCCATTTCCACCTCTTTGTTTTTCGCTTTTTGAACATTTTTTAACCCCTCCCCTTCCTGTACCTGCTGATGTGTTTCATCAACAGTAGCTCCTGCCGCTACTGGGTTGCCGTTAGCTTTTGGTGGTCGTTTCGGCTCTCCCTTGCGGGCGCCATTGGCAGAACGAAACTTATCCCTCCCCCCAGTAGTCGGAGCTTCCCCTTCTGTGAAAGTTTGAGGCGACAAATGCTTTCGAGTAAGAAGTGAAGTGCATTTATCTATGCCTCGTTTAACGATATCCCAGTAGTATTCCTATATTATGTCAGCATCCCCTTTGAAATATAAAAGAAGGGGTAAGACCTTCGGGAAATGATGTTTGTCGATCAAATGCATTCGTCTCTTTTGCGGAGTGCTGCACAACCTGTCACATCCTTCTACAAAGCACGCATACTAGGGGCAGCATCAGTACCCATCCTGCTTAAAATAAAAATAAAAAGGATAAAGGTTCGATGCATACAGTCTTGTCACCACGCTCACGCTTAAGCTCCGTTAGCGGATCGTGGTTCTCAGCGATATGCAGATGTAAAAACCTCAGAGAAGGAAAATTCCGACCGCATTCATGACACCGATTTGAATGGGTTTGGATATAATGGGCTTCAAACTGTTCATGAGAAGCAAAGGGTTTCCCTGAACAATTTGGCGGAAGAAAACAGCTGATTGAAGGCGTTTGCTCATTACTAAGCGGATCGAGACAGACATGTTTGGAGTAGCTTGATTCAGAGGACAGGTCTTGGCCAGCCGTGTCTCCTTGATCAGCTGGACGGGTGAATATTGTCCAGGGTGATGATGTGGCCGAGCTGGCGGAATCTGAGCGGGGTCTTTTAGCCATGAAGGTGGGCCGGGTAGTGCAAACAAATGTTGGTTGGAGGTGGCGGGTCTCTCAAGTTCTCGTTGTGCTATCATAGCTTAAGGTAGCCGGGTAACCATACAATCCACAACTTTTACCGAACAATTTAATTTAGCAGAACATAAAACGCATCAGATATACAGCATCTCCCCAAAACTGTGCATCGATACTATAAACCCACTTTTAAAGAGGCTTCCAAGTCTTCCTTCGCTATCCTCCTGAATCTGATCTGTGCTAGAGCACCCACACTTCCGTCCCACCTCTGCAACCATTCAATAACAGCCCAGTCCTGCAAATCAGGAACATAAAAGCCTGTTCGGAACTCCTCCATCTCCCGGGCAATGCTCTGTTTCAACGAGTCCTCCTTTGTAGAAGGTGACCTTCCAGGCCGGCGCGCCTTCTGAAGTTCAGATAGCTCTTCATCGTTTCTATGAACCCATCTAGAAGCGCCGTTAGTTAGGCCTCCAGGAACAAAACTATGGTGCATGGCTCACCGCTCAATAAGACCTCGAATTTGGGGTATGCTCAGCGGCTCAGTCGTATCTTTCGTGGCTACTTTAAAATAGCCTACCCGAACCACTAAAATAATATCGTTAGCAGGGGCACTTCAAGGCAACCGCCAAAAAAACAGTCACACATTTAGGTTCCCGAGTCTTTGATCTTGAGGCCTCGAGTCTTCGTAGTTTTGCCTCTCTCTGTGTTGCCCTATTCAACCTATTTGTATGACGGACACTTAATTGATCGAGCCTTCCTCCTTTCTTTGCTCGAATCTTTTTTGCAACTTTTGCGAGTGCGATAGGCATCTTTTTGGTGGTGTAGTGGGGTGAAGTGCGGAGTTGCAAATTTTTAGAATTGACTTTCGATTTATTCTTCCTCAGCAAAGTCGAAACCCACAAAACGCAGAGGCCCAACACATACGGTACCGGTATTCGGGTACAATACCCTCCCTTACTTCGCTCGGCAGAATAACGCCAAGCTAGTATGCGAGCTCAAATCTAAGATATCATGGCACAAACAAGCGACATTAGAGCATTCGAGTATGATATAAGGGAGGTTGGAGCACAATATATTTTTCCAGCACCAAATAATTCGAGGAAAGTCCTTGGGGGCGCCTCGCGAACATTTCCAACGCTTTTCTCCTCACCACTTTGCGCGTTCCTAGATAAGATCTTCCTTATCGGAACAAACGATCTCGCTAAAGCAAAATCCTACGCGTTGCTCCCCGCGTCGTTACCAGTCACAGCTCTCCGGAGGTATCCCGACTTTCCACCGCTCATTTACTCATAATATTCTCCCCTCTTCTCCCGGCTCGAGGATATCCTCCTCTCCCTCTCCCCTACTTCCGATTGCTGGGTAATCATGGGTATTACCGGTATGTCGACTCCTTCTCTCTCCCCTTTTGACCACCATTGACATTTTCTAGGCCTTCTCGTCAGGCTCGGATCCATTCAGAGGAAGAATCACATTAAAGAATGGAGCGGGAAGACCGTTGGTATAGACGCCTACAGTTGGCTCCATAAGGGGATCATAGGATGTGCTTTCGAACTAGCTCAGGGGAAGCATACCCGAGGGTACTGCTCTTTGAATCCTGACCTACAGCTATCCCTTAGCTAACGGTGCCTGCTCCAGATACGTTGAGTACGCAATAAGTCGGGTGCATATGCTTCGGTACTTTGGAGTCATACCATACATGGTTTTCGACGGAGACTATTTGCCCGGCAAATCCGGGACAGAGGCAGAGAGAGAAAAGCGACGGGAGGAATGTAGAGCCAAAGGATTGGAGCTCCTCAAGCTTCAGAGGATGAAGGAAGCTCATGAGCAACTGCAGAAGTCTATCGATGTCACACCTCTCATGGCTCGTCATCTCATTGATGAATGCAAGCGGATTGGTGTGGAGTGCATTGTGGCCCCATACGAAGCTGATGCGCAGCTTTATTACCTAGAAAAGACAGGAAGAATACAAGGCATTGTTTCGGAAGACTCAGATCTGCTGGCCTTTGGGTGTAAAAACCTGATCACTAAGATGGATAAGTTCGGGGATTGCCTGACAATAGATCGGGATGATTTCACTGCTGTTCGAGGCTCCGGTTTCTCGCTCTCAGGCTGGACAGACACTGAGTTCCGATATATGTGTATCCTGAGTGGATGCGATTACCTACCTAACATCCCTCGCCTTGGATTGCTAGGTGCACATAAACTGGTCAACAGACATAAAACACCAGAGAGGGTAAATATTATGATAATTATAACCCCTAGTGCTGCCTTTCTAATTGAGGTTTCCAGATAATCCAATCTATTCGATTTGATGCGACTAAATCTGTCCCAGTAGACTACTTAGATAGTTTTCGACGGGCAAATTTGACTTTCCTCCACCAGTGGGTATTTTGCCCCAAAGCTGAAAAGATGGTGATGGTTACGGAACCGGACGCGAAGGCAGATAAGCAATATCTCGATGGTTGTGGAAAGTAAGTTGCTCCCATCCGAACGCACGCCGCCTTTAACCGAAATAGAGAACTGGATGCCGAAATAGCACGTGGAATCGCATGTGGAGATTTAAATCCGATAACAAAGAAGCCTTTTGTGTTAGAGTCAATCGTAGAGAATGCCATCCGCACAGTAAGTTTGCTCCTGGATTATCCTTTTTTGTCCTTTCTAACCAAATTTAACAGACCGATGGGGCATGGACGAAACCCAGGATGAAGGTTCTTGAAGCCACAACAATCACGGGTTTCTTCAGTTAGATAATCCCCATTTTAGATGTTGAGGGTGTGAAGACTGACCATTACCAGAAGCGCGGGCCCAACCACCGAAAACGCCTTTACAAGAGAAATCTGCGAACATAAAGACTGGCAACCCCATTCGCTCAGAGCCTCAGATAAAGCTGAAGCCATCAACCCCAGCCACAAACAAGCGCCTATTCTCACAGTTTGAGGTGAAGACAGATGAGCCGGCTAAGAGGCCACGGCTTTTTCCGGACAACGCATCGGAAGGTTTTAATGTAACTGGAGAACGAAGTTCCTTCTTCTCAAGGGTTAGTCGCCAGTCGTCTTCTCCAGCACCACGGATAAGTGATATGCCGGGCCGCCGGGTTAAAGCGTGCATTACCGCCCGGAGAACAGGACAACAGGAAACGCCATGTTCGTCGGGCTCATCAAGCTCGTCAAGTCAAAAAACCAGTTCATTCCCTACCCCTGAGTCATTCAACGCCAATGAACCCATAGTCCCACAGACTGAGGACGAAGCTATCTCCAAAGTAGCCCTAGGCCTCAAGAGTAAATATGGCTTCACCTCCGGCTCCCCAGCCCCAGCCTCGAAAATATCTCAGATCCTCACAGAAATAAAGGGCAAAACCAAGGGCCGACTTCCTGCAACCAGACGCCTCCTCTCAACGCCAGAACCTACTTCCAATCGGATACCTCATACAGAACCCTTGGGCGATAGCAGCGGCGAGAGCCAAGGTGATGACTGGCCAGACTTTGTCGGCGTGAGGAGGCCCAGCGCCGCTAGGGAGGTTGCACAAAGCGGGTTCGGGAGGTTCACCTTCCAGCGTAAATAATGAATGGCGCCCTATTACTTTACTATCTCTCTTCTCTCCTCCCCCTGCTACAATTATTAGTTTCGCGATTTACATTTCGTTCTGGAGTCCCTGTTTTCTTTTTTTTTGCTCATGCGAAAGTTGTATATCTACTTTATAGCATATCATATCCGGGAGTCGGTGGTGCCGTGGATGCCTACGGCTGTGTTTGTAGATTAAATAGGGGGAGGTTGTCGCGCAGCTTCATCGGGCGGTGGTGGTGGGTAAATTGGATTCTCTCTGCACGGGATCACTTGCCAGTGGGGTGGCGGTAGAGGCAATAGGGGTCGTTCAGTAACCAGACAGAGGCCAAAACACACCAAAATTGCAGGTTTTTGAGCTATTATATTTCCCCAGACATCTTGAAACTTAGCTTTGTAAATTTTTTTTGAAAAATATAGCATGCCTAAAGTATAATAATATATATCTACTTCAGTTTTTTATCTGGAGTTTCTCAAGAGATGCGGGCACATGAACTGGGCAAGGAGTGTTGAAATGTATCTTTCACATACAAAAACCCTGGTCTTGGGAGGAAGCATGAGGGAAAAGACATTCCACTCCTCACTACTGCAGGAGAATTGGGGAGGGGGGTACCACCCTTTTTTGTCTGGGTGCTATTATTGCAAATTACTCTTTGCATGCTATTTTCCCCTTATGGCAGCTGGATAATGATAACTCAAAAAACTTGCAATTTTAGTGTGTTCTACTAGTAGCCTCTGCCAAATAACCCCCGCTAGAGGGAATGCAAGAGTGATAAGCTGTGATCGTGAGGTCTTGAAGAGCTACCTATAGCCTGGATTAAGGAATCTAGTTATGATATGTAGAAACGAGTGGCACTCATGAATTGTCGCTCGTGTAGATTGTTTGACCCACTTAGAGACAAGTATGATACGCGCACCAATACGATACGATAGTCCATCTCCCCCGCCACAGCTCTCATCCCTCAACCCACTGAGCATCCGGCTCCAGAGCGTAGCGTATTACCCTCACCCATCCCCTCCCCCTAAGGGATATCTTGAATAGCATATTAAGGCACATATTATACATAGCGTTATCTACCTCCATCCGTCCACTACTACCACTTCCACAACTCCCACCAAACTAACCGTATTAACATCACGATGTATATAATACAAACACACACTCTCCCCTTTTATCCACAAGCCTACTTTTCCTCCCCATATGGAAAAACATCTTCTAGCCGAATCCTAGCAAGCACATTCATGCTGAGCAGCTCCTGGATGAGCAATTTAGCGGCATACGGTATCTTCATTTTAACAACGCCCTTAGAACTCTGACACGTGACACACCAATTCGAGTAGCCCATAAGGCCGCACCCCTCGCAGAAGTCGATTTCGTGAACGTCGGAGGAGAGCATCAATCTCTCAAGGAGGAGCTGGGAGGCGCCGTAGGCTATCAGGCAGTCACGTTCCATTTCGCCGAGGCGGAGGCCGCCGTCACGGGAACGGCCCTCGGTTGGTTGGCGGGTGAGGATCTGACGAGAAGGTTAGTATGAGGGGGTGGTTGTGGGAGGGGAAGTGGAGGGAATTACAGCGCGGGGCCCACGGGCTCTGCTGTGCATTTTATCCTGAACCATGTGTTTTAGCTTTTGGTAGTAGATTGGGCCGAAGAATATGTATGCTTCGAGGGATTCGCCGGTTATGCCTGATTTCGTCGGCTGTGAGTTACATGTTCTAGATAGATAGCTGGGTGGACGGAAGGAAAGGAGTTCACAAACCAGAAGTGACAAAGTCCTTTCCAGAGTAACTGAACCCGTTATCGACCAATATCCTGGCCATGTCATCGACCTTACTCCCGCCGAATGCCGTCCCATACTGCAGCTTTCCGGATAACACACCGGCTTTACCGGCCAACAACTCGATCATTTTCCCCACCGTCATGCGAGATGGGAAACCGTGGGGGTTCATGATGATGTCCGGGATGACACCCATGTCGCTGAACGGCATGTCTTCCTGCCGCGCGATGATCCCGCAAACACCCTTCTGCCCGTGGCGGGAGGAGAATTTATCCCCGAGTTCTGGTCGCCGGGTCTGGCGGGTTAGCACTTTTATCAGTGTCTGCTCGGATTCCGAGGTTGACACGAGGACTTTGTCGATGTAGGCGTGGTCATGGAGCTTATACGTCATAGGCGCATCTTTGTACTCGTCCAGTGGTGGACCGTCGCTGAGTAGTGTCGGTGTGTTGGAGGTGTTCACGGGCGTCTGTTTGTTGACGTACACCTCCCCTGCGGAGATTTTCTCGCCGACAGCGGCGAGGCCGTCGGCTTGCAGGGCTGCGTGCTTCCGGATAGGAACCAGCTCGTCGGGATTTTCGGGGTCCTTGCTAAGCTCCCGCTTGATGTCCCCGATTCGATCGGCGGCCCCGTTTTGGTATTTGCGTAAGATGGTCGAGTATTTTCGGAATACTTGGCAGCGGCCGAAGCCACGGTCTAGCGAGGCCTTGTTCAGTACCAGGGCGTCCTCTATGTCATAACCTGAGTAACTCATTACGGCTACTATGGCACTTTGGCCGGCGGGGAGTTTATCGTACTGGATTAACTCGATAGCCCTTGTCTTAACCATTGGCTGTTGGGGGTAGACCATGAGGTAGAGGAGGGTGTCTATTCGTAGGAATTGGTTGTACCCTATCGCCCCAATTGCTTGCTTACCCATAGCGCATTGGTAGGTATTACGGGGTGACTGGTTGTGGTGTGGATACGGGATCAAGCCGGCTACTGCGCCAAGGAGAGTAAAAGGTTCTATCTCCATATGAGTTGTAGATTCTGTGATCTCTTGTTCGTATACAGCTATATATGCGTCGTTTTCCTCATTGCAGTCGACGTACTCGACAAGACCCTTCTTTAGGAAGTCTTCAAATACCGTGCGTCCGCCTGCGAGCGACTGAAATAAAATCTCCGTGAGCTATAGAACAGAAATATAGATGTGAAAATACACACCTTGAGGTACCGCGGAGTAACCTTTGACCGTCCATTCTCCACAATGATCAAGGGTCTGCAAATACGCCCACCATCCGTCGCGATGTGGACTCCGTTATGATGGTGATTAATATAAATACTGATAAACTCGGAAATCTTCCCATTCCTTCTTAGCTTCCGGAAAGATCGTAGAAACTTCATAGGAAACCTAGTAAGTCCGTGAAGAGTACCATTGATAAAAATAATATAAGCCCCTGGAGCATAAAGCTCATGTCCAGTAAGAATAGTCGCGTCTTCGGCGCCCAACGCAAACACCAGTTTCCTTATTGGCTCCTCTTCATCGTCCGTAGTGATATGCGTCATTAATGCCAAGTTCTTCACCAAACCACATGCTTCTCCCTCGGGCGTGTCAGACGGGCACAACAGCCCAAACTGTGACGGCTGAAGAGCTCGAGGGCCGGAAACCTTCCTGGTTTTCTCGAACTGGGAGGATATCCTCGTCATCATTCCTAGAGCGGATATATAACTTAATCGACTAAGCACGTGGGTGACACCAGCACGCTCCATCTTGAACCGCTTTAGAGACCAATTCCCAGTCGATATCGCCCGGTTCATTCCGTGCGTTATCAGATTCGCGCCTGTATATAGCAGAGTGCTTGCGTCAAACTCCTCTGTCCGGTTCGGCTTTTTCAACACCTTATCGATGTTGAGTTTCATGTCGCTGTTAAACTTTTTGAACAGATCTTCAAATAAAAGGGACAAAAGCTGCCCAGCACTAGTGGCAAACAACATATTAGCATATAAATTGCCACAAAGGCGCCTACTGTACTCACAGTTCAAGCCTCTTGTTCCCAACATAATCCCGATCATCCACCAAGGATGAATCAGTCATAGCCATCACTACCCTCCTCGTCATGAACGCAAGGTACATTGCCTTTGGTCTAAAGTTCAGATTCTCGACGTAAACATGTGCCAAAACGATATCCGCCAGGCACTGTAGAGCTTCTTGAACCGTCGTCCGTTGCTTCATAGAACTGATAAACCTCTGCTTCCTGACTCTAGCCCCCAAATATTCCAACGCCTGCTGCTGCGAAAAAACCTTAAGCTTCGAGCACTCCTCGAAATTTACCGAGAAAGTATCTTGGTAAACCATATCCGTTCCAGCAACTAGCAGCAAGATCTCATGATCAGATTGAATCCCCATGGCCTTCAAAACCAGCACAATTGGCATATCATCAACAATCGAGTTATGCCGCAGATAAATACAGCCCTTTTTTGAAATAATATAAGTCTTAGACTTTCTCTCATGCGTAGATGAAGTGACAGAGGCCTGAACAATCCCCTTCCTGGCATCGTTCTCCACGATGATACGATTCTTACTCAATTGTTCTTGCACAAGGATGACCTTCTCCGTCCCATTGACAACAAAGTAGCCCCCGGGATCTAGAGGACATTCATTAAGCCTGGCCATACTCATCTCACTCTTGCCGCTCAGTACACACTTGTTACTGCGCAGCATGATAGGCAAGCGTCCAATGTTAACCGCCCGTTTCCGCACGATCTGCTTTCCGCGGCTGTATTCCACATCGACGAATATCGGCGCCGCATATGTGAGGTCCCGCAACCGGCACTCGTTAGGTGTGATCTCAGCATTGCTCTCGATGTCCAAGCGCTCCGGCGTCCCAACCCGGATGTCCAGGTAGCGGAGGAAGAATTGCGGATCTGCGTCGCTTAGCACCCTCTCGTTCGCCTTGACAATCTTCTTCAGGTCTACGTCTATGAAGTAGTTGAAGGAGTCAATGTGCTGCTTCACCAAGCCCTTAACCTTCAGGAATATTGGTAATAACGTCCATTTATCCTCCGCTGTGCTGATCGAATCTGCCAAGTGCTTGCCCTTGTAATACGTCCTTAGCAATTCGTCAAAAGAGTCTCCTACGGGCTTCGTCGCTGCCTCGGAGTCGTCGCCGTCGTCAGCTTTTGGCCGAGTTGGCTTCAGCTTAGGTTGTGTGCTTGCTGTGCTCGCACTCGCGCTGGATCCTGCGGCAGCAGCGCTGGGGGCTCGCCTTGGTGGCATTTTGGAATTGAGTCTGATGCAATACTAGATATAAATAGCTTAGGTGAAGGTGCGTCGCGTATAGGATTTTTGCGGGGAGGAAGGGGTTCGAGAAAGGAGAGTATTGCTCATTGAAGGATTTAAGTTAAAGAATGGTTAGAGTCATGGTGGGGTGTGGGTAACGGTAGTGAAGCGGCTCTGTCAGGAACTCTTTTTTTATATTTGGATAGGGTAACTACGGGTAACCTCTTGCCCCCCTCCTTCCTTATCGAAGATGGCTGGCTGGAATTTTTCTTATCAACACGTGATAAGACACTCGAGAAAAATCACGGACAAGCACTCAGCTGTCAGCCAAAAGAAAACAAACCCCGTAAAATCTAGCATAGCTCCACTCATTCCACAAACACTGTATTCTCCCCCAACCTCCCAAAACAAAAACCAATTTAGACGGGTAACCACAATGATCCGAAGCACGGACGACTAGCCCGATATATGATGTCGGAGATATCATCTCCGTGTGATAGCAGATACGAAAGTGTTGGGCCAACTACTTGGCCACTTCGGAAGTCAGAATCTGGGAAGCAACCAGAGTCATATTGATGTACATTCATGTTGCGCACTACTATAAGTACGGCTGCCTTAGGCGCGCCGATAGACAATCAAGCAAGACAGCAACTATTCTTCTTCTTCTTCTTTCATTGATCAGTCCCATTACTTTGTACCTCAGCTTTGGCCTCTATCGTGCAACCTCCAACATATGATACCTATTATAACCGAGTGCCCAAGCATGAGTGGGTGAATATAGTTAGGGTGAACCTATCAGAAGTGCATACAGGGGGTAATTCCCCAATAGTGGAGATCTGTTATGGTCCTAAACACCTCCATCCTACTCTAAAATTCACAGGATCCGGGAATTACAAGGCTGAGGGAGGTGGTGGACTTCAGAGCTTTTACTGGGCAGCCACATGCCGAGTGATCTGGCGCCCAAGCTGATACTGTAACACAAAGGGCTACAATACATCCCCTATAAAATTTTGTTCCAGTACCAGCAGGGATACCAGAGCTTTGGCAAGCGGCTGTACTTGTACTCGAGTATAGTACCTTGACCCTCAGGAATTGGAATGGAGCTTGAGTCCGAGTGAGATTTTGTGACGCCTAGCCGACATCTTTTCTAGGAAAAAAGCTCCTAAGGATTAGCGTCCCCCGACACAATAAGATCAGCCCTCAGGAATAGTATTCGCAATTCGGTTAAATTGTCAAACTAAATCTATCTGGGCTGACCGAGATAGTGGATTTCACGAGTTTTTACGGCACTAGGAAGAGAGGGAAATAAAACGGAAAATGCTCAAATGATTGGTATGTCTGGCCGGGTACGATACGCAAACAACTCCCGTGAATACATAGCGATGCACACTACTCAGCAGGCTTTAACACAAGCAGCTACTCTACAAATAGCCTCATGCTCACGTCAAAACCCACTGCCAGCCCCCACTTCCCAACCCCCATCAAAATACTCAAACTCCATTCTATCCCTGCAACAAATCCACCCCAACCCCTCTAAGTGCGCCCACTGCCCAAGTCGGATATTTGTCTTTATCCCCATCATACCATTTAAAAAAGAACTCTCTCAGAAATTCCGGATACCTATCCTCAACGATAGCAACCCTAGCCCTGTTCATCAAGCTCAGCAAGAAGGCTACATTATGCATAGTAAGAAGGTGCGCTCCGACAGTCTCCTTGGCAACCAGGTGGTGAATATAAGCTTTTGTGACACCAAGGCCTCTACCTGTGTAACTGTCATCGCCTTGGGGAGTAGAGGCGTATGATGGAGGGTTAATAGTTGAGTTTAGGAGCGGGGGTGCGGGAGAGTCTAGAGGGCGGCAGACGGGACATTGACACTCGGGGTCGACTGCCGTAAAGTCTTCTGCGTAGATGGCACTGCGGAGGTTGAGGACTCCGGAGGAGGTTATAGCGTTGCCAAAACGCTGGGTATGTCAAGCTAGGTTACGAACGGGGCGGGAGGGGTGGGAGTGTCTTACTGCAGTTCTTGTGCCCCAGACACAATCAAACATATCCGCTCCAAGAGCTATGGATACCACGAGGTCTTCTGGATAACCCTATGCAGATCATAAGCCAAATTTCTCACCACACCCATAAGCCTCAGAAACCCAGGTCTTACCACACCCATGACATATCTCGGCTTTCCGTCAGGCAGAAGCGATGTGCAGGTGTCAACCCTAACCTTAACGTCAGCCCTCAAAAAGATCAACAAGGCAAGCCGGGCAACTGCATACACTTTGCAATACTCTTCCTTAGCCTCGCCCCCGGACAGACCTCCGATGGCGATCCCCGGGGTGTCCCTCTTGACCATCTCCTCGCAGCACTCCTTCCTCATTTCCAGGTCCAGCCCACCCTGAATGATGCAGAACAAGTTTTGCCTCTTCGCATAGCTATCCCCCTCGACTCCACCGAATACCTCCGTCCCGGCACGCGGGTCCACCTTCAGGTGCTCTTCCACGCACCTGTCCAGCCACCGTATCGACCGATCCATGGCTTCCCTCATCCGCTGCTCGTCTGGAGAGGTGGTAACAATGACATCGTCAAGCTGCATAATTATATCCGATCCGATAGAGTGCTGCAGGGAAATTGAATGTTCGGGGGTGAGCAGCATCGGGGTCCCGTCATGCGGGGATAGGAACTCGACGCCCTTTTCCGTAACGGTAGCTAATTGCAGTAAGGAAACCATTTGAAATCTTTATCCTCCACCCATCCCTTCAATCAGCTGCCAAATCCCAGAGAGCCTCCACCCCCTTCTAAAAGAAGATGCTTCAGTGGGGAAAAAAAAAATGAAACAGACCCACCGCTATCTACAATCCGGAGTTCCCCCACCAGGTATCAGTTACAACATATAGAGAAGATAAAAACCACTGAGGCTGATAAAAAGGGAAAAGACATGATATCAACATAGCTTCAATTGGGCAGACACAAACTCACCCGTCAAGATATTGTGACTCCAAGACTGCAACTTATGCGCACCCCCAATCTTATCCAGAGCTATCTGCCCAGGCCTAAGTCCCAAATGATATGTATTATTCAAGCACAGCCTACACCCCACGCTCTCCAACTGCTCCGGGGTTAACCCCTTCAATGTCCCTTGAGTTGCGACGGGCATAAATAGTGGGGTTTCCACCGGGCCGTGAGGAAGCCGCAAGACAGATGCTCGGGCCTTGGTAGTCTACTCATTCCCAGAAGAGAAGAAAAATAAAAATAAAACTAGAATTAATACAACACTATACGGTACCCGGTTGCGGGGGGGTGGAAAGAGAAAGTGTGTGTGGAAGAAGAGGAACAAATACCGAACAACGTGCGATAAGCTCATACTTGAGAGCCGATGGCATGAGCTTCATTGTTGCCATGGAAGTCTTGAGTATACCGGGTGCTCGAGATCGACGGTACGGTACCTTGCAGCTAGTAGTAGGTGGTCCACTAGAAGTTGGAGGAATGGGGGGGGGGGAGAGTGCAGGAATTGATGTGTTGCGTAAAGGCTAACCGTTGCGGCGGGGCAGATTGCAAACGAAAAGGGCAGTGACGCTTGCTAGGGCCCAACAGAGCCTCATATTGCGCCTCGAATCATGGATCATCACTCCAGAATAAAGTTTAAGTTTAAAAATAGTGCTTTTCCAATTGCTGATACTTCTGCTGCGCTTTTGCCCTGGGCAGTCCACCCTGCTGATAGTGCCAGAAGCCATGGAGACCCACTTCGGGGGGGCTTACACACTCCCCCCTATCATTTCTAGCACCATCCCGGTATTGCACCTTAATCCGGAGATTTCTAATTTAACATGACGTTGACCTAGCCGCACGGAGCTTGATTTCCTATACCGGTATACCGTATGCTGTCTTTAGGGAACTCCAGCTCGGAGGATCTTTTTCACTGCCCTGTACAGTCATCAAATTTGGGCTGTTTTGCAGTGTGTATGTGTGCGTGTACGAGTACACATTTGGAGAAAGTTGATCCTTCGTCCGTCTGCAATGTCCCTGTATGATACAAGAGACTACGGTATTGTAATCCTAGACATAACTCACCCGCACGAGCTGAACCTCACCTCGAAATCACAGGCACTCCGCCCAATTATTGCCCAAAGACCATTCAGCCAAAGAGCACAACTTGCGCTAACTCTCAAGCTTAGAGTACTCGAGTACTCGTGCAAAGCCTAGCGTACAATAATCTATGAAACCCCTTCTATCTATTCGTTCGGTTACGGCAGCAGGACGGGTAAACTCACCCCAGCGATCGGATCCTTAGGCAACCAAAAGCTGAAAAACCCAGCATTCATTTCACATCCATTGAGCAATGGTCGATTGGCCAACATGGCTCGAAATGCCTCTTACCGTATGACCCATCACCACCCGGTTCTCGAGTAGGGTGGCCACACCATCATCTCGTATACCGGTACAGTACCGCTACCGGATGATACCAAACCCGTGAGCTTCAATGTCGCTGGCAAGAAAGGAGGGTTAGGGTGGAGTGGAAAGATAATCAGGCTGAAAAAGGCCGCTGGCGACCTCCGAATAACCACTGATGGATCGCCACTCCGAGAGGTTCAACCCATCCAGCGGGCGGAAGTCGGCGCGCTCGTGCCTCCGAGCTAAGAACTGGTCCTCCCGTTTGCCATTCCCACGGACCTGTGGCGCCGTTTCAAAAAGGTGGCAATTCCGGGGTGGAAACACGAGTGGAGTAGTCATGGCGGTCACAAGGGAAGGTCCTAGCACCCATCCATCCATCCATCAGCCATCTTATTCTCCCAACTGCCCATGGTGGTGAGGAGAAAAAAATCAAGACGGTTTAAACTTCCAGATCTGAGGATGACAGGTGACTCTGGAGGTTAATAGTCTATCATATTGGCGGCCAAGAGCACGAAATCTTCGCTGAGGTGAGGGAGGGAGGGCAGAATTACGACATCCAGCAGGGGAGAAGAGAAAGAAAGAGAAAGAGAAATCACGCACTTTCCGAGTGTGGGGTACCACAACAAGTGGGTGGGGGGGCTAGCTTATCTGACCCCACAGGAAGGTGATCTCTCTTTTCTCTTATGATACCTAGCCAAACGGCCCGCCATTCGAGTGACAGGCCCGTGATAAGTAAATTAGAGCAGAGTTTTCAATCTGCCGGAGCTCTCCGCTCCACTCTCCGTGCGTCGAAGACCTCGGATGGACTGAAGGACGAGTTCAATTTTCAATAGGAAAAGTCTCGTGAGGGCTTACAATACCGCATCACACTCGAGTACCGTATGATATCGATGTCCAACAATCCTTCTGGGAGGGGATAGGTGGGTCTGTTAACACAGGAAGGTCTAGAAAGTTGACTACCGTACTCGAGTACCGGCAAAAATTGGAATACCGCCAGGGCACCCAGAATACCCCTCTAAATTAAAACACAGCAAAAGATTCTGTTTCAGCCCTCAGCTGAGAAAGGCAACAGACCTTTCTAGGAGAGGCAACTCTAACGTCCTAGCGAGATTCCTGACTGTAACGCTCCCGAGAAAATAAGTTTATCTTCATATGCGACCCGTAAGACCCGCAGGGTAAAGTGGTGAACAGCTGCGCGATCATCCGAGCACACGCTATGTGCGGTAGCCTCCGGGTCCAATGATGATATTCCCCCAGACTCCCGACAAAGGTTCGACCCGCGGAGCTTGTTCAGATCGGTAAGATTTGTAAGAACCCCCAGCTGCGCCTGAAGATCCAATGATTTGATACCATCCCTACTGGTACCATACTTGCACTTATTGTCGAAATGTGTTTCTCAAAAGGGCTGTAGCAAGTGATTGCATAGCACCAAAAGTTGGACACTTTACTTGGATTCGGGCGGTACGCAATAGCAACTCGTTTTAAAAACGCTCCAACATTACGAGCGGGCCTGCTCCGAAACGAACAGGAGGACCGACGATCTCAACGAATTACGCTGCGGGCATTGAATGACGAACCAAATGCGTTGCCCCCCCCTTCGTCTCTCCTGGGTCTGTGGGGGCTCAGTTTTCAGTAGGGCATGGAATGCTTGACATTGATAATCTGAAGATCTTAATAATATAAATAAAAGTACGAGTATGGTGGGCTATGATGTTCGCTCTGTAACCCGGTACTTCCATGACCAGTGGGGGGTGGCAAACACCATTCATAGAGTTCCGGCATCGTTAGTACCGTAAATTCTGGGTAAACTCGACCCGCCGCCATACTTCTTAAAGTAGCCACTATTCCTCTTGAAGACTAACCCTGTGGCGAATTCGCTTTTCTAGGTTCAATAATATTTATTACTACGTAAAAGGACACTGCCAATCCAGGCGTCGGCCCGACGGCATTGCTCTGCAAGCCAAAACTAAAAGCAAAACAAAACAAAACAAAACAAAACAACCTTCCCAAACACATCCACCTTCCGCACCCAAATCATCGTCATCCAATCTATCGAGCCAGTCCTTCAATCCTCTCATACCGGCCTCAAAACATATATCGCCACCCGGTTCTCTCAGGTGCCCGCGAAGATTCCTTCTCCTGGCCATCACCGTGCCACAACTACGAGCATTCCCCGTTATAGAACGAAAAACAAATTCTACTACCAAGCCATTCATCATAGCGGGTTCCAACTCATCCCACCTATCCCGAATACCGGTGTAAAATTTCCTCTTTCACCCTATCTGACATTCCAGATTCCTGTTGAGGTGCCCAGCCTCCTTCCTCACATACAGTGTCGCACCACAATGTCCGCATCGGCCATCATGGCCAGCCATGAATTCATACTTCATGCGCAGGTCCAGTGTCGCCCGTAGACAGTTGTGACTGCCGGCAACTCTCTTGCCACAGCGGCGGCGCTCCCGTTCCACCTTCCTCGTAGATCTAGACCCGTCCGGAGCTTCAACTGTGACAACATGTGTAAACAGGTTGCCAGCAACGATCCTAACATCATTCAACTCCGCGTGTTGTCTCGGAATCCCTAGACCCAGGAAATCATGGTGCGTCCACCAGGCCCGTCACCTGTGGAGGTACTTGTCGTCGAAGAGGTTCTCGAACCCAGGACACTTCCCGCTGTATTTCGGGCACAGGACCAAGTGAAAACGTTTCTCTCTACCTGGACACTGTTCATGACCTTGCACATCGGTGCCAGATCAAATCCTCATCAGCACATAGGCATCCATCCTCTGCATACCCCGCAGATGTGTCGCCCTACGTGAACTCCGCTTGTAATAATCATGACCCTGTTCTCGATGCCACATATCCCAAGCCAACTTCCTCCTATCGCGGGCATCGGCCAGCTGCCCGATCCCAAAATCCAGACCCTCAAACCTCCACGGCTCCCACATGCTTTTCACAGATTGTTTGGCCATACCTTTGGCGACCTCATTCCCGTGAATTCCGACATGTCCGGGGACCCAGCACAGACTAACCGAAAGAAAGCCATTAAACATGGGGCAAAAAGCATCCCATATCCCTACCGACTCACCGTCCAGCCCAGCCTTCTCGATCAACATCAACACCGCGCGGCTGTCCATAAAGATTCGCACGTGATGTCGCCATCTGCCAGCCCATTGTCTCAGCGCGGCCAGAATAGCAAACAACTTGCATGCCATCACGCTCCAATGTGTTGGTCCCTTGCAACTCCACCGTTCAACTTGCATACCCCGCTCGAACACGACATAGCCCACCCTGGTGCCATCCACGGTCTTAGAAGTATCTGTGTATATCAGCAGATCATCCTGCAACACCCAGTCCTCATAACCGGCGTTGTGCATGGCAATCACGTGACTCTTGTCCACTTCTATGTCAATGTTCGGCACTACCACCATCCTCTGGTCTGAAGTCAACCGGACGGGGACCATGTCCCCGTCATACCACTTGTTCCGAATACAGCCAGTCCACGGAAAAGTGGAGCAGTAGCCGTAATTCTTGAATCGCGCATAGCATCTCTCCCTCAAGTATTGTCCTTGAATATGCGCAGGCACCGTACAAGTCTCTGCCAACAGAATGTTGGTGGCTAGTTTGATAGGTATTCGGAACAACGAACGTATGGTATCGTTGACGTGGCGTTGAATCTCCTTCACATACGGCGTATAGCCGGTTAGAAATTCAAGCCCGTAGTAAACAGTTGGAAGGTATACAGCCTGTATCAAACGGTGAGTACCTCAAGCCGATATCGCCTCCTTCCCATCGCCGAAATCCTCCCCCTAACTTCCAACCCCCTCTTCAACCAATAATCAACATGAGCAGAAAAATTACCATACATATTGAAACGAAAACCCAATACTCTCCGGTCATCCACCGCTTCCAATACATGGCCACCCAATTCCATCCCTGCCCACGCCGCATCCCCAAAACCAATCTACTGGGTCTTCATCACACTGAAGCCCATACCCCTCAGCCCTGCCACCCTTCGGCAGTCCTCAAACACCTCACCCATTCGCGCCACTACTGCGCCCTTCGAAACCCCTGCCACTACAATAATACAATCATCCACATAGGACAACATGTCACAAATCGTGACTAAGCAAGGCAGATTTCACATGACTAATAGTTATTAGTCATAAGGTATGTTTCTATGACTCACGATTGTGAGTCATAATTATGTTTCACGCTATGCAGTCAGTTGACTCATAGATCTCACATGACTCGCACTTGCGTGTCATCGTTATGTTATGATTGGTTGATGTTTCTATGACTCACGATTGTGAGTCATAATGATGTAATGACTTTCGCGCGTGACTCACATTATGAGTCACGAGTT
>Ga0307509_10002269_pt1 | contig 31442 bp, 18 predicted proteins | sample 10_EM_MG_FD_202245 | JGI IMG/M metagenome (GOLD analysis project Ga0307509, IMG submission 202245) | Populus trichocarpa ectomycorrhiza microbial communities from riparian zone in the Pacific Northwest, United States - 10_EM | ecosystem: Host-associated > Plants > Roots > Unclassified | place...
ACAAGACAATGCTCCTGTTCACAAGGCTTATAATGTTATGGATTGGTTGGAGAGAAATTCTATTGAAGTGGTGGAACACCCCTCTTACTCCCCTGATTTAAATCCTATTGAGCATGCATGGGTAGAGATTAAAAAGCGATTGCACCAGCAGTATCCAAGGATTGCAGATACCCCAGGAGGAAAAGAAGCTGTTAAGAAGAGACTTGCAGAAGTATTGCCTTTGGTTTGGGAGACAATTCCTGAGGAATCTTTTGAAAAGTTGTGGAAATCAATGCCTGATAGAATAGCTGCAGTTTTGGAGGCAAAGGGGAGCTACACAAGGTATTAGCTAGTATTCATAACTTTTATATAAATTTTTATTATTTAATTTATGTACAGAGTTGGTTGATTGTGGATAATTCATCATTGTCTGTTGCCCGTTGATCGAGCGTGCACCCGTTGTGTTGCTTCATGGCACCGGCAACCCCACTACCGTACCACACTACGGCTGGGCCCTATGGCGCAACCGCAATTAAACATGTCTCGGATCACGAACACTTCTGACTAGGGGCTGTACATAAATAGATACCATCTCTTCTTGTTGTCTCGGTGATATGATCACACCATCTACCCACCCCTCATTCCCCTCTTTGCTTCCCGCTTTGGTGATTCATCAGCTCCTGTTCTCGCATCCTTCACCGAGCACCTGCCTACGGGAAATCCTCTCATATCCCTCCCGCATATGCCACTTAAATGGGATGGTAGGCATCATGTCCGGGGGAGGGCCGGGGATTAACGAAAAAGAGCACAGGATGGGACAGGACTGCATCTGGGACCAGGCGCGGGCTGCGGAACACCAGGCTCGGCGTCTTTATCTGAAAAGGTGGAGCCCTTTAGGGTGCACAGTGCTTTCGGAGGGCAAGGATGGGATTGCAGGTGATAACAAGGGGTGGCCATGGAAGATACTGAATGGCTGGGGCTATAGATGGGATGAGTGATTTTTCGTGATTTCAGCTCTACTCATCCTTGTTCCGAAATCTGGGCAAACAACTGGGAGGAATAAGCGGGGTAGGGAGCTTGAAATCCTTGTTGGAAGTGGTGATATACTGCTCGGCATGCTCATGCTATTGCTTCATTGTTTATATAGTTTTCGGGGATGTTCTCAGGCTTCGGGAATGCGCTTCATCAATCCGCCGGAAGGAAAGCGAAGGCGCTGGAAGGGGCGGTGAAAGCGTTGCATGTTTGGAGGCCACGAAGGGTGGGAGTCTTTGCCTTTCCTCTCTTAGCACGGGAGCACTCAAGAGAGAAAGGAAGACATGCACAAATGAGAATGGATATGCGTAGTGATCCATAAAACGACATGAGGACCACTGTGTTATAACTTATATACTCCTGTCTTTGCTGTTGATTATTTGAGAGGTAGTGAAGAGAAGAAGAGAAAGAGTGAGCTTCCCTGCTCACCCAAAGCCTAGGGTAGGCTATCGTGTTTTTGTAGTGTAAACTCTAGACGTCTCGTTTTGTTGTCGCCGTCGATCCCCTGTGTTTAAAAGTCTAATTTGTAAATATGCTCTCTGCTCGGGAGTGAGTGTTCGGGGTTTATCTGCTGCATCTATCCATGACATGTCTGGGGGCATTACCCCGTCCAAGGGAGCATCAATGGGCAAGTAACCGTATTCGGAACTCGCTAGGGTGGTGAGGGATCCACCGCTTTGGGGTGCCAAAGGTAAATGGGCCTACGGAAATTAACAAATAAGAAATGGACAAATAAACTCGTGGGTCGCAATGAGAGATGTGTTTTAGGGGTATAATATAGAGGGCAGCGGCGGGTTGGCATGTGGGCCTGAGGATAATAGAGAGTTTGCGCATGGGGACTTAGATGGAGGTTAGTTGGAAAAAAACCGTGGTACAAGAATTAGTTTGCTCAACGGGTGTAGCTGGCTTGGCGGCGATCAGCCAGGCCCCAGTCGAATGAGGACTTGTCATGTCCCGAGGTATCTGAAAACAACAGATATCTTCAGGCTTTCTCGGTAACTCCCAGCACAGCTCATGCAGTATAAATTTAAACTTCGAATGGCCGGGCGGCCTTTCCCGGGCATCTAGTGGCTTTGCGTTGAACTCGGAGATGCAACCGGGGAGTGGCTGGGACACTGGCCCGCTTCGGTGGCAACTAATAATTTCCACCTCAAGAACTCAGTTTTGTGAAACCGCGGCCAGGCTAGCCTCTTGGGGACACTGCCACCACCAAATACTTCTACCAAGAGAATGGAGTATTCCGTAACTAGTTGTCTGTGGTTACCACCTTGCTCATGTTGTATTCCAGTTGAGAGTAGAGGACCTGGAATGTAAAAATCTGTAAAAAAAAAAAACAATAAAGAGAAGCCCCAGGGGGTCTGGGATCTAGTGTTATTTAATTAACGGTTCAATCTCTTACCGGACCCTATACACTCCCCCCCGCTATCCCGGATCGCGATAATCCGGATACCTCGCTATCTCGTATGAATGTCGATAAGTTCTGAATTTCTTTACACCAAAGCCTGACCTGTTGTCCCGGATCACTCGCTGTCTCAGACAGATTCTTCGAATTTTGGCCATCCGGGATAGTGGGGGGGTGAGTGTACCGGTGTGGGAGTTTCGCTTGACCTTCCCTTAGGCGGATGGTGTTTTGACCACGCACGCAACTATCGGCGAAAGGATGTTTGTGACCGACTCAATATACCGTGCAGTAGGAGGGCTAGACTTGACCCGGAGTAACTACTGTGTAATGTTGTCGATAAGATGAAAGCGAATCACAGACAAAGCTAAGCTCAATTGAGACGAAGTGGTGATCGAATTGACCAGAGCAAATAAATTCAAATTTTCGGCACTAACTACCAGGAAGCATACCCATCCGGGTCCTCTATCCCAAGGCATTGCGTTCCATGGGGCAAGCCGACCCAATACAAAAACAACATTCCAAACAAAACAAAACTAAAACAAACAAAGAACACACAAATAAAACTAATCACCACCCGTACCAGCCGGGTCGTCCACCATCATCTTCTCCACTACCCTAAAACATACATCGTACGTTCTAATATGCTGTCTAAGCCCACTAAATGTTTTATACACTTTGCGGCATTCCCAACATTCTTTACGCCCCGTACAATTTCTCTCAATCCATTTATTCACCATGGCAACCCGGAATTCTTCATCCCAGTCCATTTTGTTGCCGATCTCATTCTTCCAGTATTCAATTTCAAGTGCCCTCCCGCACACATCCTTTCTTCTATTCAAGTGCATCTTCAGTCCCGATCCTCCGGGTCTGGGGTTGCTCCCACCACCGTAGTTTCCGCCACAGTGTCCACATCTCGTTTCCGCTTCCCCCAGGAAGAACCAACGACCTCTCATATCCGTCATCCTCCGCACACATGCACCAACGTGTGACTTGCCACACCCGTCACATGAGGGTCTCTCGACGTTTTCGGTAACAGTTTCTCCGTTTCTAGAAATTGTTATAGTGGAGTCGAAGGGGTTCCCAAACATCACCCTTACACCCAGTTGTTCCGGTAAGGTTGTAGGTATACCCATTCCAAGGTATTCATGGTACGTCCACCATACCCTCCACTCCCCAATGTGTTTGTCGTTGAACAGGGTATTCGCAGGTGGTCTTCGATCAGCGTACTTGCAGCACTCCGTCATGTGAAATCTCTCATCGTGTCCTTCACATTCATCGTGCCCGGTTTTGTCGGTCCCTGATCGAATCCTAATGAGTACGTACGCGTCCTGTCTACTCAACCCTTTCAAGTGTCGGGGTTTCGCTGGCTTCCTCTTGTAGTACTCATGTCCTTGTTCCGTGTACCATGATGACCATTCTTCGAGTCTGAGGTCCTTCGCCCTTCCACCCTCGTCGGCCACCTCATCCCATCCATTCCATCTTCCCAGTTGCACGTTCTCGTCGATGTGTTCGCCGGCCGTTTTATCCCCGGCTTCGTTTCCTTCGATCCCAACGTGTCCGGGGGTCCAATGGATCTCCACGCTCTCCAGCTGGTTCATGATCGGGACTAAAATATTCCATATCCCAGCACCCTTCCCCTCATCTTGCATCGAATTGATAGCTCTAATGGCCGGTATGCAGTCCGTGAAAAGTATGCATTTCTTCACCTTCTTCAATACCGCGTCATCCATCGCACATGCGATCGCAGCCAATTCAATCCTAACGGAATCGTACTTTCCGTGTATCGCAATCCCCCTTTTCGCGGTGATGAGCCCTTCTCCTTCCATCCACACCCATCCGACGGCACCCTTCCCGTTCCTCCTGGCACCGTCGCTGTATACCCAAGACGCACCCTCCGTCGTTGTAAGTATTTCCATCATCTCGGTATGTCCCTTCACCGCAGCTGATTTGTCCTTGGCAATATTCGTGACTGGTCGTGTTGTCATTTCGTGTTCCGAGGTATTCCTAAACGGTATAACCGCTTGTTCATCCCACCCCGCACTCACACAACGGTACCAAGGGTAGTCCTTCCCGTACCCATTGTTGATGTCGCGTTGCCGGCATCTTCTCCTCAAGTACTTTGCTTGTATATGCGTAGGTACTATGCCGGCTTCAGCCAAAAGGATGTTGTTTGCTGTTTTTATTGGCGTTCTTAACCCAGACCGTATGATGTCGTTGATGTTGATTTGTATCTTCTTCAACATCTTTTCGTCGTCGGCTACGAACTCGAGACCGTACCATACCGTTGGTAGGTAAACCGATTTAATCAGGTGATTGTACTCCCAGGCGCCAATGCCACCACTCGATCCATACCGTCTCCCAATACCGGCTATCCTCCTCCTTACATCCACACCCCTTTCCAGCCAGTATTCGGTATGTCCCCTCCAACCACCGTTCATTTCCATCCTGTATCCCAGGATCCTAATCTCATCCACCGGCTCAATCATCCCCTCTCCGGTAGCCAGTCCGTTCCATCTCTTCTTCCCCATCCCCATCCATTCCGTCTTCTTCAACGCGAAGGACATATTTGGTTGCTTGGCAATCCGGTTGCAGTCCTCGAAGATATCCACCATCAAGTCCATCGCTATTTTTTGGGACTCCCCGGCGACTGCAATCATTCCATCGTCCACGTAGCTGCTCACTATACAGCTCCTAGCCGGCGTGTGTAGTATCCGCGGTTTGAATATCTCTTCCACGTATACGCCGAATAGGTAGGGCGATATCGGGGATCCCTGTGGAACACCTTTGTCAGTTCGGTATGCCTTGCTTATCCTTCGGTTGAATTTCAGCCTCATCCGTCTGGCGGACATCCATCTGTCAATCCACTTAACGATCTCGATGTCGCAGGATTTGTATCTCAGTATGTCGATCAACAGGTCAGTTCTTATGTTGTCGAAACCTCCTTCCACGTCCATGGTCATCACCGCTCGGTGACTTCCTTCGTGGTATTTGAGGAATTCCATAGTCTGTTTGACACTGTCATGGCACGATCGTCCTTTCCGTGAACCGTATTGTGTATCTCCTAACACTACGTCTTTTTCCATTCTTTGTAGTATTATTCGATCGATCACCTTGGCCATCGTAGGTAGGAGATGTATCATCCTCCATGCCTCGGCCACCTGGTAGTCGTCCTTCCCGGCTTTTTGTATCAGGACAGTTCTTGCTTCGTGCCATTTCGGCTCACCATATCTGATCAGGTGGTTCGTCGTATCCACCATGTGTTGTTCCTGATGTTTCATCCAAAATCGTAGGAACGGGTAGCTGATTCCGTCGTATCCGCCGGCCGTATTCCCCGGTGATCTGTCCAGACCCTTCCTCAGTTCCAGGGCGTTCACCGTTATGTCGACCTCAATGTTGGACCATTCTCGGGGTTTGTCCGATTCGATCTGTTCGGCGATGATGTCGCTGATCTCCTCGTGACAGTACCTCATTTGTCCATTCTTGTCCTTGATGGGGGGAATCGACCTTCGTCCTTCCAAGTTCTTGATCATCCGGAATATTTCCGGGTCTTTGGCTTGGCTCAGTTTATTCTTCAGGTTGTCGTACTTTCCTTGGATCAACCTGTTACTTAGCACCTTCCTGGCGAGTGACCACTCCTCCTTCCTCCCACTTCTTCTGAGGAATTTGGTGTCTGCCGCCATCCGTGCTATTTCTTCGTTGTACCACTCGTCTTTGCCGCGGAACCTCCTCTTTCTGGGTTGTTTATTCACCAGCTCAGTTATATCGTTCCATCCGCCCCCATCCTCGCTTATCACCTTCAGTTGATTCTCCATCTCTCGCCAATCAACTTTCTTCCATGCGATCTGGGGTTCGATGTTATTTATTGGAATTTCCATATCCAGCCTGGTGATGATACCCTGGTGTTCCAAAGCTGCTTTGTCCGTCCACGTAGACCGTTCGTTACCTTTCTTTAGGCATATGTCGATGGCTGATATGTCCCTAAATGTTGGTACATCAGGTGCGTCGATCCGGTATCTGTGTCGCTTGGCGTATTCGTTGACTGCGTATCCGTACGTGTTGGTGTGGTTGTCCCCACCCGTCGCACCCCATCTGGGGTGTCTGGCATTGAGGTCCCCCGCAATCGTGTCGCAGTCGTCCATCGAGTTCAGCTTTAACATCGCTTCCTCCTTTCTTCCACCCGGCGTGAGATACACTCCCCCAAATAACTTTTCCTCCCCTTTATTGTTATTGTATCTCACAACCGTGCTCCACTCATTATGTCTAACCAATGAAACTAATCCTACAATATCCGTTTTTACAAAAACCTCCACCCCACTCCCTTTACAAAAGGAAAATAATTCAAACCCCGCCCTTTCACATTCCTCCTTTTCCTCATTCCTTTTGGCGGGTGTTTCCAAAATAAAAAATAAATCAACAAATGAAAGTAATTCCATCACTAGTTCCCGGTTACCCAAACTCTTTCCTACATTTATCGTACAGGTTGTAACCCTCATATTTACAAGGGTTTCGAACTTTCACCGAACAAGTATGATCCCCTCATAAACTGGGAACTATCCTCGTCGGTCTGTTGGCTTCTTGCTGGTACAGAAGAGGGTCTGGCCTTACCCTTTCCTTTGTCAATGTTTTGTGGTCTACCTCTGACCACGGGGACTCCTTCCACTTCACCAATTTTCTCGTACTCGGTTATCTTGGCCCCGGGTTTAACCATACAGTGTTCCTTCTTCCGAAGATCGTATCTCGGGACGGGGACTAATGCGTTACCGATCGGTTTTACCTCGTTGCTCCTTGATTGTTGGTCAATCAGGGGAGTACCTCTACCAGTATTGGTCTTGTTCCTCTCCCGGTTTCGTGTACCATCGACCACCCCAATCACTGATGTAGGATCGGATACAACGGGGGTGTTGGGACCCAACCTTGACGGGGAGCTTGAGCTTTTCCTAATCGCGGGACACTCCTTCTGTCCGGACATGTGCTCGTTGTTCTCGCATTGCATACACCATACTTGGTAGTGTTTGCATCCGTCATGTGTGTTCGCACATCCCGTCACGTTGCATCTGTGTTCGGTGGATATGTGGTCCTTCCGGCAGTATTTGCATACCGGTTTGGCGTTGCATCCCGCCCCGATGTGTCCGATCTTCATGCATCGTGTGCACAGGACGCTGTTGTTCTCCTCCCTCCACGCACGGCAAATCCTGTATTTGCCAGATATGATTATCCGAGGGGTTTGGCTGGCCATCATAGCCCTGACCTCCGGGCTCATTTCGACCACCAAGAGTATCCCAGCGGTTGACTGTTTCCGCTTGTGGAATTTCTCTAGTTTGCCCACCCATGATGGTTTGGCAGCCAGTGTAACGCCCATATTGCTGTGTTCGATGTCGTTCGCCATCGATCTGAAAGCATTTATGTCGTCCCAGTCGGAGGGGGACCATGTTCCCTTCCCGGCTCTGGCTAGTGGAACCATCCCGACAAAGATTTTAACCTTCTCGGCGTCCCTTTCGAATCTGAAGTTTTCCAGACCCATGTTTTCCAGCTCTTCCCCGAGGGCTGTCAGGTAGTGGTGGATGTCTTCCACCTTCGTGTCCCTCAAAGCCAACAGAACATCACCGAACCTGTTCAGCTTGGCAACTGAGATGGATACCTTCCGTTCGTTGAGGTTTCGGAGGCATTCGTTTAACCCGTTTCTAATCGTTTCCGGGTTTATCCCTTTGGGTAGTTTAGTCAACGTACCCTTGGGTGTATCGAACCTGATCTTCAGGTGTCTTTCCCGTTCCTTTGTCCTCAGGGGATTGTTCACCGTGACCGGCTTCTTCTTCTCAAATCGCTTCCTACCACTGACGATGCTGAACTCCTTGGTTCCAGCCTCATCAGTCGCGACTTTGCTGTAGGTCATCCCGCTTTCGTAGGTGGGTACCATCGGCGGGATCGTAGTAGTGGTCAGTTGTTCTACCACAGTTTTTGTCTCGTTGGTCTTATTGTTCTTGACCACCTGTTTCCCCTTATTTTTTTGGGTGAGTGGGATGGCAGGTTTCACTGCCGCCACCTTTTTCGGTTCAGGATTGTTCTTCATCCTGAGTTCAATTTCAAGGTCCAGGACCTTGTCCTTAAGTTCGTCTACTTCGTTCAGTAGATCAAGGATCCTTTTTTCCACCCGATCCATTCGGCTCGCCATGTTTTCCCCTTCGTTGTCCGTCATGGGGGTGTCCTCAACGACCGCCGGTACCGCTTCCAGAGTGTTGATTTTGGCTAGTTCTTCCAACATAGCCTCCGTCTGTGATCGGGATTGTGTGTACCCGACCGTTTCCGGTAGCGATTCCTGTGTTTCCTAGACCACAGCCCATTTGCTGTTTCCCACACCAGAATCCTCGGTGTCTTTACCATCCTCGAGGGTCATAGGTATATCCACCTTTGAACCCAACGGTCTCACCGTCTTTTTGCTCGGTGGCGGCGCGTAATCCGAGTCGGACGACCTATCCAACTTGAATTTCTTCCCGTAAAGGGCTCTTTCCGAATCTGGGATACTGCCCAGTCCAACCGATGATGGCCAGCTCGCTGCTGCCAAACTCGGTGATACGACCGATACATAGTCATCCTGAGTAGAATGGGTCGACGGTATGTATTCCGAGTCCTGGGAATGGTTAAACATTATTCCCATCGTTGTATCCTTGATCAGGGAGCTTCCATTGCATCCCGACGTATTGATCAGTCCCCTGATAACCGTGTGCAGTTCGCTGACGGTTCTCGGGTCGCTGTTCCTGATGAATCTGTTCCATGATTCATCCCTCCCTTCACTCTTGCATCCATCCGTGTGGGCGAACTGAAAAGTCATTCCGCACGGTAGTTTGTATGAGGTGACCAGCATCCTCGTTAAAATCTTTTGCGCGTTTTCAGCCCCTTCCCTTCTCCCCCCATCGTATCCCTCAGGCGTAACACGCCCAGCACTCATCCCCGACATTTCCACCTTGTATCCGGAATTCAGCACTTGCAATGGGTGCTGACGCCTTCTCAAGGTGAACCCAACTCTTAATCTTCTCACAGGGATCAAATCCCCCGCCTTATGGCCCAGGTATTACTCGGTAAACCAAGATATCTCAACCTGAACCTAAGCGAGGTCAGTAATACTCCTCTTTGAAGTTATTCACACTTCTCTCCTTATTTTCCTCTCAGCCGGTAATACGCAAGTAATATTCCTCTCAGCCAGTAGTAACTCAACAACAACACCAAATATGATATCAATAAAATTTTTCAAAAGGTTGAAAGCAAAGAGTGGTGTGGTTGTACGATGCTAACTAAAGGATCTAAGAGGAAAAGCCTTTATGCGAATGGGCTCTCCGCCAAGCCTCACTCTCGCTGGCTCCTGCCAGCCTCCCAAATAGGCAACCAGCCCTGCTAAACTGCCCTATCAACCGTCCAGGGCACACCGGTACTCGCACTAGCGTGTAAGGGAAGAGTGTTCTCACCCGCCATCACTCGAATTTCCTAATCTGGTCGAGTCTTAATACAAATTTCGCACCTTGCAATGGTGTTGCGCCCGGAGCGAACGTTTAAAATACCATGAAAAACAGGGGGGGTATGTTTAAAATACCATGATATACCATGACAGGGATGAAGTTTCAAGCCACAGTTACACAGGTAGGAAACTAATGGGACAGACAGGATATATTTGGCTGGCTAACATAATTAACTGTTCCATGACTTCTTGCCAGCTTTTGTTGCAAGCAATCTTGGCATAAAATTATGCGAAATTCAACCATTTTTTAACAACATAACTGTGCCAAGCCCTCTCTTTGCAATGGAGAAAAATAGTAAAAATTAGGGTTCACTTGGCGCATTTTTGGTATTTTTCATATGATTTTTATTTTTATTTTTATTTTCTTGGATCCACTAAGGTATTTAGCATCCTAAATAATGATTATTTCTGTAGCGGCCCCATTGTGGTGTGCATAGTTTGCAAACTTCGCCCCCTGTCATGGTATATCATGGTATTTTAAACATAGGCCCCTGTTTTTCATGGTATAATAAACGATCGCTCCTCTTTTTCCTGGAGAAGCGAACTAGACATAACTTGGGAATAAAGCAAAGGCTACCGTTCTTGCACAAGTCCCAGCGCCTGAGGGTTGTATTCTACTGCCGCCGCCGCCAGGGATTCTTTTGTTTTTTTGTATGCGGCCATGAAGAAAAAGCAATATCATTCGCGAGACTGGAGCCTAGTTGAGTGCGAGTAACCAACTGTTTGGAAAGAGCCTCCACTTTTGTCCTTTCTCTGACCTGCGCTCAAACTTGCCTGAAAAAATTCACCTCTCTCTTCACCCCCTCTTTTTATCCGCAAACAACACACCTTCCATCACCACACTGCCCACGGCAACAATATGAAGAGTGATCGGGAGAGCAAGATGGGTTCTGCAGCATACCGGGGGTCGCCCATTACTCTAAACCAGAATGTTGGTAATGTGACGGATAGTTATAATAAGGTGTGGAATAACTGCGAGATATTGATGGCGGATGAGAAGCGCCAGATTCTGGAGTGGTTGTCCCCGATGGCACCTCGCGAAAGGCACCAGGCGGTGCGTGAAAGCCGGGTGGATGGATTAGGGAACTGGTTTCTTGGAACGAGCGAGTTTGAGAAATGGCATACGGGCGAGGGCCAGGCTGTTAATCCTGTGTTATTCTGTTATGGTGATCCGGGGGTGGGGAAGACGTATCTGAGGTGTGTGAAAGCAGCTCTTTTGAAATAGGGGTGTCGCGGAAAACTAACCCCAGCGCGGAAACAAAAGCTCTCTTGTGATTGATACATTGTGCGATACCTTTGATGGGAAAGGTGTGGCTGTGGCCTGTGTCTACTGCGACTTCCACGCTTATAAATCGCAATCAGCGACCGCAGCGTTAGCCGCTCTCTTGAAGCAACTAGTTGCGGGGGTGGGGCCAATCCCGGAAGAGATAAAGGAGGCTTTTGAACGAGCGCAGGGGAAGCTTGACGGTCGGACACTCCGGCTGAAGGAAATCCAGACCATGCTCATCAAGTCCGTCTCATCATGGCAACGGGCCTTTATCTGCATTGACGCTCTAGATGAGTTCCCTACAAAACATCGACCTGAACTTTGGGACTCTCTACAGCACATTCTCCGGGAGTGTTCGAACGTTCGACTATTTATTACTGGAAGGCCGTACATTCGAGAGGAAGTGAAGAAATATTTCCCTGGCTACCCCCACCTGTCACCTATAAAACCTACTGAGCAGGACATTCATGAATATGTTGCTATGAGGTTGGAAAAGGGCCCGAGGTCAGATGAAATGGATCTGGTGTTGGAAGCCGATATTCTCAGAATAATTGCAGAAAAGGTCTCAGGGGCGTATGTAAAACCTGTTCATAGTTAATCCAAGACTACCGGCTAACATTGGTATCTAGATTTCTCCTGGTTTCCCTCGTTATGGACGGAGTTCTGGCAGGTGTGACAAGACATCAGAGAAGACAAACGCTTCTTAAAATGACCAACGGCTTTGGTTTGGACGATGCATATACAGCAACATTGGATCGCATACGCGAGCAAGGAGGGGACACAGAAAAGCTAGGAATGAGGGCGCTGATGTGGGCTTCATGCTCTGAACGGCCATTAAAGGTGGAAGAACTTTGCCATGCATTGGGGGTCGAAGCTGGAACTACAGACATCAATACCGAGAATGTACCGACAACAGGCACCCTGATGAGCTGCACATTGGGACTTGTTTCAATTGATGAGAGAGGATCGACGGTTCGTCTTGTGCATTTCACTCTTCAGGAGTATCTCGCAGCTCGTCCCACCTTGTTCATCTCCCCTCATTCCTTGATGGCGGAAATATGCCTCACTTATTTAAATTTTCGGTCGGTCTACGAACTCCCAACCACCCTCAGTTCGATCCCATCCAAAATGCCATTTCTCCACTATGCCTCTTGTCACTGGGGGTTTCATGCTAGGAACGAGGTAACGGAAAGTGTTAAACAGCTGGCATTACGCTTTCTGCGACAAGATGCGAACCACATATCGGCTGCCATTCTCCTGCGTGAAGAGAGCGTTGGCTTCTTGTCTTGGGGAGAGCGTCACCTGGGCGATCATCCTCACCTTGCGGGGTATACAGGACTACACTGCATCGCATACATGGGGATTGCCGAAATCGCATTTCCAATGGTGAAGATGAAAGAATGGGATCTGAATAGGCGTGATTCTAAGGGTGCAACACCATTAATATGGGCTATTAGATATGGGAGGTCCGAGCTTGCAAAGCTGTTTCTTGAGCAGGAAGATATCGATCCTACCTCATCAGACGAGCAAGGCCTAACTCCACTCGCACACGCTGCCAGGGCAGGAGAGCAGGATGTAGTAAAACTCCTCCTACAGCGCGGGAACGTCAATCCGAATTCGGTGGACTCGGGTGGCCGGACGCCGCTGTCATATGCAGCCGGATCCGGGTATGCGGGTATAGTAAACGCACTGCTGGAGAGAGGGTTTGTCTGTTCGGATTCGTCGGATGAACATGGCCGGACGCCACTCTCATATGCTGCCGAATCAGGATATGAGGGTATAGTGGAGATACTAATGGCGCGAAGGGATGTCAATTCGAATTCATTGGATAAGCTCGGCCGGACACCCTTAGCATATGCTGCCGGATCTGGGTGTGAGGGTGTAGCAACGATCTTGCTGGGGCAAGGAGATGCCAATTCGAATTCACCGGACGAATTTGGCCGGACACTCCTTTCATATGCTGCCGGATCTGGACTTGAGCACATAGTGAAGATACTGCTAGAGCAAGGGGATATCGATTCGGATCTGCCGGATAATCACGGCCGGACGCCACTATCATATGCCGCAGGAGCCGGACATGCGGGTGTAGTTGATATCCTCCTGGGACGAGGGGATGTTAAGTCTGATTCGTCCGATAATGACGGCGGGACACCGCTATCATATGCTGCCGGATTTGGACATGAGGGTGTAGCGAATCTCCTGCTGGGGCGAGGCGATGTCAACCCGGATTCGTCGGATAAATACGGCCGAACACCCCTAGCATATGCTGCCAGGTCTGGACATGAGGGTATAGTGAAGATACTCGTGGAGCGAGGGGTTGTCATCGCCGATTCGTCGGATAAAGGTGGTCGGACACCACTATCATATGCTGCCGAATCAGGACATGAGGGTATAGTGAAGATATTCCTCGCGCGAAGGGATATCGATTCGGATTCCTTTGACGAGTATCGCCGGACACCACTATCATATGCTGCCGGATCTGGATATCAGGGCGTAGCAGCTGCCTTGCTGGGGCGAGGCGATGTCAAACCGGATTCGTCGGATATATACGGCCGGACGCCAATATCATATGCTGCAAGATCTGGAAATGCGAGTGTTGTGAAGATACTCTTAGAGCGAGAGGACGTCAACCCCGATCCGCCGGACGAAGAGGGCCAGACGCCACTCTCTCAGGCCGCTATGTTTGGACATGACAGTGTAGTTGAGATACTACTGCAGAGAGTAGATGTCAATCCTGATTCTTCAGATAATCATGGTCAGACACCGCTCAACTACGCTCAACTGCTTAGACGTACTCGTGTGATAAAGCTGTTATCAGAGCCAAGGCCTTCCATCCACAAAACACCACTCGCTAGTGGTCTGAGGCCGAAAGTCTCAAGTGCTGCACCGAGTGCTCAAGCGGAAGTAGAGTCTAGTCCTGGGTCACAACAAGGAGCCACTATTCCTGTCATAAGAGACGATATCACTGACGCCACACGCCACACCCCACCCCATCTGTTTCCATCGAGTCAACTTGAAGCACACCCTCCAGCCTCTGCTCCATCACCCATTCCCAAATCCCGTTCTCCCCCTAATCCTGCCATCTCGAAGCCTCCAAGACCCTGGAAACTCTCTATTACAGCGATCCGCCAGTTTTTGCGGCGCGTTAGGCGCAAAGTTTTCCCTTCCCCCTAACACTTTCTAGACCATCCATCATTCCTATTGAAGGCTATATCAGGCTTTTCTTAGCAACCGCTACATATATACCGTATTAATTAAGAAAACCCAGAATACGCTAGCATGGGTAAGAAACACCGCGGGAAGAGAAATTGCTTCAAGGAGTAATAATATTTCGCATGATCGCCACCCAAGCACAAAATTTCGTCTCTCTTAGCCTCTCAATTTCCTCTAATGAGTGACTACGGTTTGCCACACCTTCTTTACCCTTGCTAGCATATCCTGGGTTTTCCCAATTGATACGGCACATTCGCACCCGGTAAACCCACCCCTTCGCACCCTTGTCACCTCGAGAATAGTATCCACATGCACTCTGCCAAACCGCCTCCCTACCCGTTAAGGTATTTATTCCCCCCGCAGACTATTCGACCAAGATGTGAAGTTGGAAATATCATTCGAGCAGGAATACATGCGAAGGACATTTTGTGCTAGTAAAATACTATCACCTCCGGTTCCTACACTATTTTTTCTCTGTTGTCTCGCCCTGCAGCTCGTTCCAGGGGATGCCTGGCGGAGTGAGTTGCCCCGGGTTTCTGTCTATATGATAGTATTTTTCTTTACTCATGTAGTTCTTCTATTTTCCCTCACTCTTAATTGAGGTTATATTAGGGCGGGAGTTAATATGTCGGGGGGATACACCTGTTTAGTATAATTGTGAGTTGGTTGGTGTACGGTGAGATCGGTATTATTTTTTATTTTCCGTTTCAAAAGAGTGTTCTTGCTATTATAGCCTAGACTCGGGCTTTTTGCCCTGTTATTTATATATCACCAGTACGAAATTTTAATCAATTTACAGTATTGGGTTCCGACTTGTGAAGTTCAATAATATGCATGATATATTATTAATAGAAATCCACATAATCTATACTACAAACTTGTTAGTGAGCGAGAGTGATCCCACTTTACACGGCCTACCAGGCGACGGTTCTGAAAGGCAGATAGGAAAGAACTAAGGAGAACCAGAAACTTTATGGGTGATATTTCGTGATTGCAGCTCTCCCTGTCTGTAACTTACTCGTAAATCTGGTCAAACAAATGGAATGAATGACCCGGGTAGGAAGCTTGGAGTCCATGTTGGAAGTCGTGAAATGCTGCTCGGCATGCTCGTGCAATTGTTTCATTGTTTGTATTGTTTTCGGGGATGTGCTGAGGGTTCGGGAATGCGCTTGATCCATCCGCCGGAAGGGAAGCGAAGGCGCCGGAAGAGGGGAATGAAGCAGTCGTATATCGGGAGGCTACGAGCGATGGGAGTCTATTGGGAATTGTGCTGTTCGCGATACTCTCTTGATAACTCCTTTATTGTTCGGACAGCTTCCGCGCTTGTTTGTGGCTTCGGAAATGCGCTGAGGCTCCGGGCGTGTGGCTCCGGCTTCAGGAATGGGTTTGTCTTCAAATATGTGCTGAGATTCCGGGCATATGGCTCGGGCTTTGGGCAGGGGTTTTTCTTCGGAGACTCGCATTGACTTCGGGAATATGTTTTGGCTTCGGGCATCGTTTCGGCTTCGGGCGTTTGTTGGGACGTTCGGGAAAGCATTTCCTATGCCGGAATGCAGCCGTTGGAAGAGAAGTGGAACGGCTGTAAGGGAAGCCGGAAAGAAAGCGGAAGGAATGTAAAAGAGGTTTACACCCGAAGTGAACCTATGCGGATGTTGTGAGCAGTAGTGTTTTTTTTCCTTTTGTTAGCCCGGGAGTCATGATGGGGGAAGAAGAGACTAACATGGAGTAGCCTACTAGCTCGTGGGGGGATAGGGTGGTATTGTTGATATATATTCCTGTCTTCGCACATTAGTTGGTTAGAGCATCGCCGTGGAGTCGTTGAGCGTGAGCCTGTGGTTTCAATAAAATAAATTTTAACTATAAAGTAGGGAAGCATTCCAATCCTGTGGTTGTTAGTGAAAAGATTTTCCCAGCACTTGAGAGTGCGATCGTTTTCGTTGTGAGTTGCTTGGCATTCGTTTCGTTTCACCGCTCGTCACTCGTCGTTGTGCAATAGTATCGCCGCCGTTGAAGTTTAATAGTAATGTCCCGAGGTTCGCGAATACAACAGATATCTGCAGGTTAACTTGGCATCTCCCAGAACAGGTCATACGGTCAAATTGAAACTTCTAATGGCCTGGCTGCTTTTCATTGGCATTCGATGGCTTTGGGCCGCTTCTAGATTTAATCTGCGTGTAGCTGGGGCACTGGCCCGCTTTGGCGAGTACCGTAATAATAATTTCCACCTGACTAACCCAGGCCTTTTTGAAACCACAGCCAGACTCGCCCCCCGGAGCCACAGCCACTGGTATCGTACTCGGGGGTAGCCGAAAGTCGGGGGCACCCCATGTAAAGTACGGGGACAAAAAGATTCGTCCGATACTGGTTTTAGGGCCAAATTTAACATTTTCAAACCGACAATTCCCAACACTGTGTGCATGTAAACACTTCAAATCTTTCCTCCAGCTAGAGAATCACAATTTATTCAAACCTCTAGAAGTAGAAGTGCACTGAATCAAAGCTGCTTCCATTGTCTATGATCCTGTGTGAAAGTGACCTAGATTTTTGTATGGGGCTCCACACAAAAAGGTACATGACAACCAATTCCTGCTACTTAAACAACCATTTCTCCATCCTTTTGTGATATTTAAGAGTTTTGTAACTTTTGTTATATTATCTATGGATTTTCTAATACACAGTCAAATCTTTGTGGATTCTCATAAAAATTGTGGCCTGGGGGAGGGTGGTGAATTCGGGTACTTTTGGTGTAAAATGGGCATCGAACGAATCTTTTTGTCCTAGTACTGTATGAGTACGGTAACTATGGTTTTCCCCATACAAACCCGTTTTGTGGCTTTTTTTGTAAGGAGGACAAAGGTCGGGCGCAGCCCGAGAATAGGAAATAAACCCAGACATTTCGTGGCACCGCACGAGACTTGCACTACGGTTTGTTAAATCCTTGGTATGATTTTAGGTACATGAGACTTGCACTGCGGTAGTACTGAACAGATATACTTGTACTCGAGTACGGTACTCGTACAAACCTGCTTCCACTAAGCGACTGGAGTATTCCGTAACTAGTTGTCTGTGATTGCTACCTTGCACATTTTGTACTCGTACTGCGTTGAGCATACTGTAAGTTAGAAGACCTAGAATGGAAAAAGCTGTATCATAAAATAAAAGAAAAAAAAAGCAGCCCAAGAGGGCGAAGTGTATAATATTATTTGGCTAGTTAACCTTAATTAACGGTTTAATGACTTCTTACTAGACTCCGTAGAGTACTGTGCTCGAGTGTCAGGGTGTAAAGGTATTTCGGACACGGTAACGCGAGAGCTCGGCCAGCCAGTGGCTATGGCAAGCGAGCGCCACGTCTCCTTGCCGACTTGCGCCCGACTTTTTTCAGAGAACTATAATGTTCTCACCCGCCATCACTCAAACTCCCTAATGTGGTTTACCGAATACAAATTTCACATCTCGTAATGGCGGTGCGCCTGACTTTTGCCAACCCCTACGGTAGTACTGGTACGGTACGAGCAAGTATCATAGTGGTATCCCATTTTCTGGAGAAGGGGGCTAAATATAATTTAGGAATAAAGCAAAAGTTGCAGTACTGGTGAGCATTAATGAGGCGAAAGGGTGTTCTATCTTCTATCTGTCAGAATTTGGTGAGTGTAATCATGGAAACGGCCGGTTTTGGCGGTTTTTTTTGAGGAGGAGGAGAAAAGTCAGGCGAACGCAAGAAATTCATGACCCCAAAAGCTTCATGAAATCGTGCTTTCTCATTGGCCGAGAGGCCTATGAACCAATGACTACTTCGCCTCACTTACCCTTAATCCCAGTGGTCGTGTACCGTACTCGAGCCCAGCAGGAGTACCGGTACAGTACTAGTGCTCGCGACAGGGGTAAAGTATTGGAACAAGCTGGGGTCAAGATGGCCAATGCTACATTTCCTTCATTCAGATCCCAAGATACCCAAGAAGGAAAATAACCGGTGTTTTTTTTCTTCCTCGCACAGACATTGGCCCCCCCGTTTGTTCCAATACTTTACCCATGTCGCTAGTACTTGCACAAGCTAGCCCCTGAGGGCTGTGCGTATTACCGCAGTACTGCCTCTGCCGGCTGGGATTCTTTTGTTTTTTTTGCATACGGTACGACCGACCAAGAAAAAGCAACTTCATTCTGAAGGCTGGAGCCAGGTTGAGCGCAAGGTGTTGTTATGAGATCTGGATAGGGGAAGAACGGGGTTGGTAGATGTAGAAGGACAAAGAAGTCAAGGAGGCAATGTGTGTACCAGTACTTGTACTAGGGTACAAGGGTAACTCTGGCGCGGTACCACGAAATGTCGAGGTTTGTTTCCTATTCTGTGGGTGCCTCCGACTTTTGCTCGCCATACAAAAAAAAAGCCACAAAACGCGTTTGTATGGTGGAAAACCCTCGTTACCGTGTGTGGGGTGCACACGACTTTTGCCTACCCCCTTGTACAGTATATTGATCGGAGGCGTGCCTTCCCTAACTATCTATCTATGGTAGCATAGAGGGTTTATACAGACAATCCAACCTGCTTCTACCAACCGGCTTACTTGCGGGAATCTTTCGGAGGATTTACCTGCAATAATGGGCTTCCGGTCCCCATGTCGTTAAGTATTCCGATCTGTCATCCCGTTTGCTCTCCCATACCTCCCGGCCGTGAGTGCGAATTCACACATATCGCATACTATCAAGGTACAAGGTAATGCGTTCCTCCTCTTTGCTTGATAATGTGTGACAAATGAGACTAACAGCTAACGAGTGACAATATAGGAAACGTATAAATTAAAGAGTCTTTCGTACGGGGTGATCACCAGTGATTATCAACACAAGAAACCAACATTTTGGAAAAAATCCTTCACTTGTGGTCTCTCTCTGACCTGCGCCCAAACTTGCCTGAAAAGATTTTCCCCCCTACTTACCCCCTTTTTATCGGCAAACAGCACAACTACCATCACCACAGCGCCAACAGCAACAGAAAGATGCGCGGTAGAGAGAGCAAGATGGGTTCCGTAGCATACCGAAGGTCGCCCATTACTATGAACCAAAACGTTGGTACAGTGACGCAGAGCTATAACAATGTGTGGAATAACTGCGAGATATTGATGGCGGACGAGAAGCGCCAGATCCTAGAGTGGTTGTCTCCTATGGCGCCTCGGGAAAGGCACCAGGCGGTGCGTGATGGCCGGGTAGATGGAGTAGGGAACTGGTTTCTTGGAACTAGCGAGTTTGAGAAATGGCGTACCGGCGAGGACGAAACTGTCAATCCTGTGTTATTCTGTTATGGTGATCCAGGAGTGGGGAAGACATTTCTGAGGTAAGTAAAAGTAGCTCTGTTGGGGTGTTGGCGCCGTGCAAAACTAACTCCAGTGCCGAAACGAAAGTTCTCTTGTGATAGATACATTATGCGATACGTTTAATGGGAACAGTGTGGCAGTAGCCTGTATCTACTGTGACTTTCACTCACATAAATCGCAATCAGCGACTGCGGTGTTAGCAGCTCTCTTGAAGCAAGTAGTTGCGGGGGTGGGACCAATCCCAGAAGATATAAAGGAGGTCTTCGAACAAGCGCAGGGGAAGCTTGACGGTCGGACACTCCGGCTCACCGAAATCGAGACGATGTTCATCAAGTCTGTCGCACCATTGAAACGGGCATTCATCTGCATTGATGCGTTAGACGAGTTTCCCACAAAGCATCGACCGGAACTTTGGGACTCCTTACAACACATTGTCGGAAAGTGTTCAAACGTTCGACTATTTATTACTGGAAGGCCGTACATTCAGGTGGAAGTGAAGAGATATTTCCCTGGCTATCCCCGTCTATCCTCTATAAAGCCGACCAAGCAGGACATTTATGGGTATGTTTCTATGAGGTTGAAAAAGGACCCCCTGTCAGATTCGATGGATTCAGGCTTGGAAGCCGATATTCTCAGAATAATTCCGGACAATGTCTCGGGGACGTATGTAAAACCGGTCTATAGTGAATGCGAGATTATTAGCTGACATTGGCCTGTAGATTTCTTCTTGTTTCTCTAATTATGGATGCAATTCTCGAAGATGCGACAATCCATCAGAGAAGACAAACGCTCCTGAAGATGACCAACGGCTTTGGTTTAGATGACGCATACAGCACAACATTGGAACGCATAAAACAGCAGGGAGGGAATCGGGTGAAGCTAGGGATAGAAGCACTGATGTGGGTTTCATGTGCTGAACGGCCGCTGAAAGCGGTAGAGCTCTGCCACGCACTGGCCGTGGAAGTCAGAACTACTGACCTCAATGCCCACCATATCCCGTCAGTACAGACCGTGTTGTGTTGCACATTAGGACTTGTCACGATCGATGAGCAGTCATCAATAGTCCGTCTCGTACATTTTACGCTTCAAGAGTATCTTGTAGCACACGGTATCTTGTTCTCCACACCTCACTCCCTGATTGCGGAGGTATGCCTCACCTATTTAAACTTTCAGTCAGTCTCTGAACTTTCAACTACTGTCGATTCTATCCCATCAACCACACCATTTCTCCACTATGCCTCATGTCACTGGGGGTTCCATGCTCGGAAGGGAGTAACGGAAAGTGTGAAACAGCTGGCATTACGCTTTCTTCGACAGGATGCGGACCACATATCGGCTGGCATCCTCCTGCGTGAGGAGAGTATTGGCTTCTTGTACAAGAGAGAACGTCGCCTGGGTGAACACCCCAACCTTGAGGGGTATACTGGACTTCACTGCATCGCATACATGGGGATTACCGAAATCGCGATTGCCATGATAGAGCTGAAACAATGGGACTTGAATAAGCCTGATTCTAAGGGTGCAACGCCATTAGTATGGGCTATTAAATATGGGAATTCAGAGCTTGCGAAGCTGCTTCTTGAGCAACGAGATGTCGATCTTGCTACATCGGACGAGCAAGGCCGAACTCCACTTGCACATGCTGCGAGGTCAGGGGAAGAGCACGTGGTCCAGCTGCTCCTGCAACGCGGGAACGTCAATCCCAATTCGGGGGACGGGGGTGGGCGGACGCCACTATCATATGCTGGTGAATCTGGACATGAGAGCGTAGTGAAAATACTGCTAGAGCGAGGGGATATCAATTCGGATCTGCCGGATAAACACGGTCGGACGCCACTATCATATGCCGCCGGATCTGGGCATGCGAGTGTAGTGAATATCCTTTTGGCACGAGGGGATGTCAATCCGGATTCGTCCGATAAATATGGCGGGACACCACTATCATATGCTGCAGGATCTGGATACGAGGGCGTAGCAAATATCCTACTGGGGCGAGGAGATATCAACCCGGATTCTTCGGATGGGTACGGCCGGACACCCCTAGCATATGCTGCCAGGTCTGGACATGAGGGTATAGTGAAGATGCTGGTGGAGCGAGGGGTTGTCAACCCGGATTCGTCAGATGAACATGGCCGGACATCACTATCATATGCTGCTGAATCAGGACATGAGGGTATAGTGAAAATATTCCTGGCGCGAAGAGATATCATTTCGGGTTCCTTAGACAACTACGGTCGGACACCGCTATCATATGCTGCCGAATCTGGATGTGAGGGCGTAGCAAATATCCTGTTGGGTCGTGGAGATGTCAATCCCGATTCGCCGGATAAATACGGCCGGACGCCAATATCATATGCTGCAGGATCTGGAAATGCGGGTGTAGTGAAGATGTTCGTGGAGCGAGGGGTTGTCAACTCGGATTCATCGGATGAACATGGCCGGACGCCACTATCGTATGCTGCCGAATCAGGACATGAGTGTATAGTGAAGATATTGCTGGCGAGAAGGGATATCATTTCGGATTCCATCGATAACTGCGGCCGGACACCACTATCATATGCTGCCGGATCTGGATGTGAGGGCGTAGCAAATATCTTGTTGAGGCGGGGAGATGTCAATCCCGGTTCGTCAGATAAATGCGGCCGGACGCCAATATCATATGCTGCAGGATCTGGACATGAGGCTATAGTGAGGATACTCGTGGAGCGAAGGGTTGTCAACTCGTATTCATCGGATGAACATGGCCGGACACCACTATCATATGCTGCCGAATTAGGACATGAGGGTATAGTGGAGATATTCCTGGCACGAAGGGATGTCATTCCAGATCCCTCGGATAAGTGGGGCCGGACACCACTATCATATGCTGCCGGATCTAGATATGAGGGTGCAGCAAATATCCTGTTGGGTCGAGGAGATGTCAATCCCGATTCGTCAGATAAATGCGGCCGGACGCCAATATCATATGCTGCAGGATCTGGAAATACAGGTGTAGTGAAGATGCTGGCGGAGCGAGGGGTTGTCAACTCGGATTCGTCGGATGAACATGGCCGGACACCACTATCATATGCTGCCGAATCAGGACATGAGTGTATAGTGAAGATATTCCTCGCGCGAAAGGATATCATTTCGGATTCCATGGATAAGCACGGCCGGACACCGCTGTCATATGCTGCCGAATCTCGATATGAGGGCGTATCAAATATCCTGTTGAGTCGACGAGATGTCAATCCCGGTTCGTCGGATAAATATGGCCGGACGCCAATATCATATGCTGCAAGATTTGGAAATACGGGTGTAGTGAAGATAATCCTGGAACGAGCGGATGTCAATCCCGATCTGCCGGACGAAGAAGGGCAGACACCACTCTCACAGGCTGCTATGTTTGGATTTGAGAGTGTAGTTCTGATGCTATTGCAGCGAGTGGATGTCAATCCCGTTTCCTCAGATAAACATGGTCGAACACCGCTGGACCACGCGCAACTTTGTGGGCATGCTGGTGTGATAAAACTGTTATCAGAACCAAGGCATTTTATTCATAAAGCACAACAAACCAATGGCCGGATGCCGATCCCCAGCCCTGCTCCCAGCGCCGAAGAGGAAGCAGAGTCCAGTCCTGTATCACAACAAGATGCCACTATTCCTGACATAGGACACAATATCACTAACGCCACACCTCACCCCCCACCCGACCGGTCTCCATCGAGTCAACTTGAAACAGACCCTCAAGAATCTGCTCCACCCCCTATTCTCAAACCCCATGCTGCCTCTGATTCTGTTATTCCGAAGCGTTCAAGGCCCTTCAAAGGTTGTATTTCAGCCATGCGCCGGTTTTTGCGGCCCGTTAAGCGCTAGTTTTTTCCCTCGCCCTTAATACCTTCTAGAACATGTATCGTTCTTATTGAAGGCTATACCGGGTTTTTCCCCTGGCAACGGCTACTTATACATGCGCACCTCATAAATCCACCCCTTCACACCCTTATCACTTCGAGACTGGTATCACATGCACACCACCGAACCGCTTTCCGGCCCGTAAGGTACCTATTTCCCCCGTGGGGTATTCGGCCGGGATCCGAAGGGAGAAATGTCGTCCGAACAAGAATACATGCCAAGGACATTTTGTGCCGGTAAAATCCTATTGATCATATCACCTCCGGTTCCTACACCATATCTTCTCGGTCGTATAGCCCTTCATTTCATTCCGGGGATGCCCGGCGGACTGAGTTGCCCCGGGTTTCAGTCTATATGATAAGTATTTTCCTTTCCTGATGTATTTCTTCTATTTTCCCTTCCCCCTGGCTCTGGTTATTTTAGGGCGGGAATCTATAGGTGGGGATGTATTCCTTGGTTGGTTTTTAAAATAACCGAGTTGGTTGGCGTACATGTGTAATCCATAATATTTCTCCATTTCTTTTCAAAAGAGTTTTCTTTCTATTATAGATTATCATAGATGCCGGTTTTTTGTCCTGTTCATTATATATTTCCCATATGACATTTAAATCTATTCATAATATCGCATTTTGGCTTTTGAACCCTAATATGTATGATATGATATCTAGCGCCACCAGCGGTCCGGGGGGTTTTGGAGGACCAGTAGCTGGAGTGTCAGGAGCGCCGGACGGCACTGGACTGCTTCTAGGACAAAGCCAGGGCTGCGAAAACCCCGGACTGTAGTTTTTGGCTGGGAAACGGGGCCACTTTTGGAGGGGGGACGGGGCTTTATTGAGGGTAGGGGTGGGACAACTGGTGATGCCAGGGGGGGGGGCGAAGTAGATGGGAAAAAACAAGGGTGACAGGAAGGGCACAGGATGAGTGATATTTCGTGATTTTAGCTCTGCCCACTGTCATCCCTACCCCGAAATCTAGAAAAACAAATGGAATGAATGACCAAGGTTGAAAGCTTGGAGTCCATCATGGGAGTCGCAAGATGCTAGTTAGCGTGCTCGTTCTATTGTTTCATTGTTTGTATTGTTTTCGGGAATGCCCTTAGGCTTCGGGAATGCCCTTCATCAATCCGCCGGAAGGAAAGGGAGGGCGCTTGAAGAGCTAGTGAAAGTGTTGCACGTCTAGAGGCCACGGAAGGTGGGAGTCTTTGTCTTTACTTTGTTAGCACGAGAACAAGCAGGAAAGAAAGAGACATACGCGGACGAGAATGGATATGTATAGTGATCCATGAAGCGACAGGAGGACAACTTTGTCATAGCTTATCTACTTCTGTCATTACCGTCAGTTAGTTGAGAAGTAGCGAAGAGAATAAGAGAACGAGTGAGCTTCCCCGCTCACCCCAAAGCCTGTTGCGGGGGATAAATCGCAGTGGCGGCACAACAGCTCGATCTAGACTTAGGGCTCAAACTAAAGAGTACGTATAATCGGAAACTTCATTCGCTCGTCTTCCTAAAACAAAACTAACTAAACATAAGTCTATATAAGAATAAAAGTATCTCCACCATTCTATCGTCTGCCACACGCATCAATCTCTCCTTCAGGCATATCCCCATGATAACAATAAAGGAAAGACATCACCAGAAAACCCTTCTGTCTATGCTTTCTTCTAGAACAAATGAAACAACCAAAACAATTCTCCCGCCTTGTTCTTCAAAAAAATCTACTTTCCTTGTCTCTGACAACTATCCGCTTCTGTAAACTCTAACAAAGCCTAGCGTAGACCATCGGGTTTAGTTTGTATGAACTCTTGGAATTTCATTTTGTTGTCGCCGTCGATCCCCTATCTGGTCAAAAGTCTAATTTGTGAATATGCTTTCTGCACGGGTATGGGTCTTCGGGTTCTAACTGCTGCATCTATGAATGACAGATTTAGGCGCATTCCCGGCGATGGACACGATCATGATCGAGCCTAAAATGGGGGGCATGCTCGACTATAATCTGATTAAGGAGAACCCATGATCAAATGATCGATCAACTGGATAGGGCATGATCGAGTGATCGTTCATGGCCACAGCTCGAGCATGGTCGAGTATAGTCGATTATCATTGATTATGCTCGAGTATGATCCATTTTATGTCTATGAGGAATAAGATATTCATTCAATAGGGACTGTTATCATTCATACTCGTGTTATAACAAGAGTAATAGATCCCTACCTTATCGTCCAGCTAGTGTATTATGGTAATTTGTGGCCAATTCAGTCTGGTTTTTAGCATTCATGAGCTACCATAGACTGGACACAAGCAGAGTGGTGATATTAGTGTAAAATCAGTAGTCAGGATGGTAGTTCGCAGATAACTAAAAGCATAAAAGCCCTGTTGAAAGAATTAGTATCTATAACGCGGGCAGACTCCCTTTATATAAGTTCATAGCATCATCCAATCACTATCACTAGAGGTCGTTTAGTAAGTATACACCTGTCTTGGCAGTGACCAACACCCTCACCCTGACAATAATTAAAAAAAAAACAATATTCACTCTTGAATTCCTATATTACATAAGAAGGTAGAATAAGAGCTAGAGTAGATTTTACCACTGAGTTGGTCCTCCATTGCTTCTCAGACAAGTTACAATTCGCTCGGGCATGCTATTGATATAGGTATAAATGTGTCTCCATCGTAGGCCTTCCCATACCTCCTGGGCTAAAGCAATAAGCTCCTTCTCATCGTGAGGTATTCTTTGCCTTTGCCAAACTCTTCTTCGATACTCGTGCTTGAAAATAGCCCAAACGTTCTCGATCGGGTTGAGGTCAGGTGAGTTGGAAGGCCAGTCCATCTTTTTAATCCCATATTGCAACCGGTACTGTCTGGTATAGGCAGCTATATGGTAGCTGGCACCGTCCTCGATAGTCTCAACTTCTTGTTCAAGACCTCCGCATCTCTCATAAAAAGGTAGAAGATAACGTGATTAACGGGGAAGCGGCTCACCACAGGGATCCAGCTCACCCTTAGCAACCGGTGAAAAATCAAACCTACATTTTATTATCTCAATGAATAAGAGAGATATTAGTTTGAAATTTTAGATACAAGTACTTTAAGATACACAGAATCAGAAAATATAGTTTTTATTTCTCAGGTAAAAGTTGCTGTTCTGGTATAGTGGTTTTAAGATTGCCTATCTCAAAAAAGAATTGCCCTCTTTTCAAACAATATAAATATTGAAAAACTTCCAAGAAGGACATTCTAAAATAGATAGAAGAATAGTAGAAGTCTTATATATTCAGAGTAAACTGGTTTTAATTTTGTTTATATAAATTGCCTAGAGCAGTAGTAGTCAAAAGAGAGATGAAAAACTATGTACAAATTACATACAAATTGTATCAATTTGACCATGTAATATCTACATACATAGTCGGCCTATCAACTCAATTTCTTGGAATATCCTTTATTATGATCTCTAGAGTAGATATTGAAGGTTTAAACTCATAGAACAAAGTTTTGAATAATCTGTACTTTGATGATTCTCAAACCAGTAAAAGCAAAGGAGAAGTTCTGTTACTTAGTTAAAATTGCAACAATGAATTATTTGAAATCACAATCAATTATCAGATTAAGGTAAATGGTTTACTAAGTCAAACTACACTTCTTGAAGACAGGAAAATTGATATTGGTTCATCAGATTCCATGTTAATGGTCTATAGTCAAATTGTCATAATTGTGTACAGATTACTAGATACAATTAGATATACTTGTCTACACAACATGCTTACTATCAATCCTAGTTATCTAATGTGAATCAAATTATGGATAGACTTGTATTTGTTTTGAAAATCTTATTATAACTATTTAACAATGGCAAAAAGCTCAGTAGTTATATACTATTACTCTCTAAATTCAATTGAGTATAGAATATGCCAGGTGTATTTGCCTAACTTCAAACCTTCAATACTAACTCTATAGATCATAATAAAGGATATTCCAAGAGATTGTGTTCATAGGCCAACTATGTATGTAGATATTACATGGTAAAATTGATACAATTTGTATATAATTTGTATATAGTTTTTCATCTCTCTTTTGACCACTACTGCTCTAGGCAATTTATGTAAACAAAATTAAAACCAGTTTACTCTGAATATATAAGACTTCTACTATCCTTCTATCTATTTTAGAATGTCCTTCTTGGAAGTTTTTCAATATTTATATTGTTTGAAAAGAGGGCAATTCATTTTTGAGATAGGCAATCTTAAAACCACTATACCAGAACAGCAACTTTTACCTGAGAAATAAAAACTATATTTTCTGATTCTCTGTATCTTAAAGTACTTGTATCTAAAATTTCAAACTAATATCTCTCTTATTCATTGAGATAATAAAATGTAGGTTTGATTTTTTACCGGTTGCTATGGGTGAGCCGGATCCCTGTCGTGAGCCGCTTCCCCGTAAATCACGTTAAGGGATTAAGATCTCGTGAACGTATTTCTTCGAGTCGAACCCTAGACAATCCTTCCCACTCTTTTTCTCATTTTCACCCCTCTTGCGGAGAGCGATCAATGGTGTGTCATGGCCATATGAAAATGCAGCCCAGAACCCAGCAGAGATTGGTTCTCCAATAAAAGTAGGCTGTAGGTTCTCTGCCTTGTAGGCATATTAGGGCCCTGGCTTCCTCAGCACCTTTCTCCCCTAGCCAGTACCAGAACTGACTTGCACTCGTACCTCATTTGTATAGACAAGCTTCTGAAAAATTTCCTTCTTCTAATTTCTTCTCTCCCTATACTACCTCTTCCTTCGCTTCCTACCCTCTCTTCCTAGCCATGGCTTGCGACGGGCAAGAAACACAAGACGATAATCTTGGCGTAAATATTTTCCAATTGTTCGCGGGTTGACCTTCAACCCGGCCTCTTGAGCAATTTCAGCGATTGTAGCTCTGGGGTGTAAATCAGAGAGTCGTACTAAGTATCGTCTATCACGCTCGTTTAGTGCTGGCTTTTTCCCCGGGCGGGGGGGAGGATTGAGTTCGCCGGTATCGGTCCAATAATTGATGACTTTTCGAGCGCCATCCTTGGAAATCCCTAGTTCGTTTGCAATTTGGCGGTAGCTTTTGCCTTCTGCATGAAGTTCAATTATCTTCACTCTCTCATTTCTCGTAGTCAGGGGACGTTTGCCGGTGGCTTTATCTCGAGGCATGGTTGTTGTTGTAAGTTGTGTGTTGTTGTGAAGCGATCTGGCCAAGACACTAGTGTATACTTACTAAACGACCACTATTGCTATGATTACTAGAGTGATCGGGTGTGACTCTGGATGATCAAGTATGCTCGATGATAGCAGAGCATGATCTAGCAGTACCCATGATCGAGCAGACTATAGTCGAGCAAAACTTGATCATGATCTGATCGTGTCCATCACTACGCATACCTCCATCCAAGGGAGCACTCATGGGCAACTAACGGATCCAAAACTCGCTAGGGTGATGAGGGATCCATTGCTTTGGGGTGCTGAAGGTAAATAGACCTACGGAAGATGAACACATAAAGTCATGTGTTGCAATAAGGGATGTGTTTTAGTGGTATAATATAAAGAGCAGAGAGGGGTTGGCCTGGGGGCCTGAGGATAACAGAGAGTTTGCGCAACGGGCGTAGCTGGCTTGGCAGCAATCAGCCAGGCCCGAGGAGAATGAGTACTTGTCTTGTCCCGAGGTTCCTGAACACAACAGATATCTGTAGGCTTTCTCGGCATCGATCAAAGGTCCTGTAGTCTAAATTAAAACTTCAAATGGCCGGGGGGCTTCTCCCGGACATCTGGTGGCTTTTGGTTTCTTCTACTCAAGTACTTGTACACGTACCGTATAGTACTCGAGTAGATTTATCGGGGGTAGCTGCAAGCTTCGTCTCTACTACCTTCCTGACACTGCTTTTCGCCTTCCTTTTTAGGAAGGTGTTAACGGGGTAAAACACCACAAAAATCCCACAATCCTACCTGGTCACTGAAGTTGGAGCTTCATAAGTGTGCTGGGATGGTCCCCTGATGGGATACAAAACACCATACCTTCGGCTAGCACCCTATTGCTATCCTCTACACCACCGGCATCATTCTCTCCTTTAGTCTGTTGTCAAACCACACAAGACCCACCGAATACACAAGTACTCATGTCATTTTAGCATCAGTGCTTGACAAGTACTCTGGGGAACACAACCAGGTTGCTATCCTACTGACGGCTGGCATCTTACTGATGGCTGGTATCCTACTACCAGCTGGTATTCTACTGCTTTTCTCCTACCAGCGGCTGGCACCCTACTGCTGTTTCACCAATTGTAACATGTATAGATGTTCCGGTAACTGTATACCGGAGCAGAGTGCAGGATTTCCTATGTTTAGTTTGATTACTTTGCTTACTTTGATTAGTTTGATTGTTTTACAGCCCGGGAGCTATATTAGGGCCCGGTAGCTTGTGTTAAGTTTAGGTTTGCATGTTGATTGTATTATTTAGGGACACAAGTGAAGGAACGGTCATGTAAGCTGATGATAGCATTGAGGCAGTGTTATGACTCTTAGGTTTCATGTGGGATCACAGGATATGCAGGGCAAGGTGCACTGCCCGGTAATGATAGTGGTTGCAGGATATCTGATTACTATCGCTCTGGGAGAACTCATGTATTAAAACTCATCTCCTGGCTAGCAGGAGAACGGCAGACTTCAGCAGACTCATGTTTTAAGAATATACTTGGTTGGAACGGCGATCTCAGAGTTCCACTTGCCCTTTAACTATTATCCCTCTTTACCTTCGAGTTCTCTGAAGCATCCATTAGACCTAGCGCTTACCGGTCAACCGCTAGCCCTCTATTGTACCTTTTCGTTAGACAGGAGTAAACCTGTTACAGTTTTTTCGCCTTAGCAGGTGAATTGAAAGGTCTTCAGGACAGAGGACCGCCAGGTGGATTGATCACCCCTCCTATATCTTGATAACTAGCTCGAAGCAGGAGCGGCAGGGACAGAGTTCCCGGCTCAGGTGCTATATTCACAATTGCAGAAAGGAGCAGAAGTACTACAAGGTCCGGGAGGACCTACAGACGCTCTATACAGACACCACAGACACAAGAGCCTACGCCAGGCCCATCAGAACCACCACCAGAACAATCAGAAACTGAAAGCCCACTATCAGAGAGTGGCCTCCTTCCAGGAGATCTCGATACAGACTCAGAAGAAGAAAGAGCCACACAACAACTCCTGCAAAGAGCTGCCCAACACCAGGAACTCGAAGCAGAGGAACTAGCAGAAACCGTAACAAGAGCAGCGACTACACTACCCATACAACAATCCCCACCTCGCCCTGGGATATCAAGACGCCAAAGCTACCTAGGAACAGCGTTTGGATCGCTGGCTTCCGCATTTCAAGCCTCCAGAGACCAGACAACCCCTGGAGCATTCTCAGACACACCAGAAAGAACAGAAAGACCTCGAGGCAGGCAACCTCCTGAATGTAACGACCCTACGATAGGTAGCTACAATCACTATCACCTTAGCCCAAATGGTATACCAAGAGGTAATCAGAGGTGGTATGGTCTCGTATACTTTATACAAATAGCTGGTAAACATAGGATAAGGCCTAGGGAATAGTTGAGTAGCCTTGAGGTACTCTACTAGGCAGGGTAACCTTTCGGGAGCACATTCGCATAAGGTCAAGAGAATTATGGGAATGTTACACGGACCTCCGAGACGACTTCTGTGGTTGCCTGGAGGACTTCCTGAGCAGTTAAAGGCATAAGAGGGCAAAGTTACCCTACCTTGGGAATTTGGTCATTATGCCCATGGGTCCCAGTTACCCTACTGAGGAACCCAAGTTACCCTACCTTCACCG
>Ga0307509_10002270_pt1 | contig 31434 bp, 38 predicted proteins | sample 10_EM_MG_FD_202245 | JGI IMG/M metagenome (GOLD analysis project Ga0307509, IMG submission 202245) | Populus trichocarpa ectomycorrhiza microbial communities from riparian zone in the Pacific Northwest, United States - 10_EM | ecosystem: Host-associated > Plants > Roots > Unclassified | place...
ATTATAGAAACTATGAACTTAGCAGGAGTCGAACATATCCACCTAATTTTTTATGCCAAGGCGTCCCCCGTTGCAAAAGATTTGGTTGACAGTATAGACGGCCGGAACCATACCATGACTATGATGGAGTAACCCCATCGTGGGATGCCATTTTAGGGCATATCGGTTAGCAGGCGAGTGGGACTGTCACCGTGCCGAGGGTGACTGGTGTTTCTGGTGTTTGTGCGATAGAGAGCCCACTGTGCGAGTGGCTACCACAAACTGTATTTAGTGTCAGCCACGTTCTCTTCTCTCTGTATGATAACCATCATCACTCTATACATCGAATAACGAGCACACGATCGCCAACCAAGTTAAGTTGCTGTAGCATCATTGCTATTTATCAGTAGCCTTATTAATGCCTATATGCAGTACCGTCGGGTGAGTGCAGGCCAATCTCTGCGATGTAACCTCGTAAATTTTGTGGTAGGGCCCCACTAGTCCTCAACTCAAAACCATTATTGTCTATCCTACAATGTGTAATTATATGGGTGGGGTGATATATCGCTGTATCTCATTAAGCCCTTATCTATGCCGCGACCCACTAGTTTGCGGCAAATTTGGAACTGTGTCAATCGGGGGGGGGCAGTTTTCGTGCCAAAAAAATCAATTTTAATCTGGGAAGGAAATGGAAAAAAACGAAAAGCTTTTCTCCGCATGATACAAGTAAGATTAACCGTATTCAATGGGCCGAGTGACTAATTATGATAGCAGCATTAGGATAAAAATGTTTCCACAGGTGCATTTCGAAGTAGCCTAAACAAGCAGAGCATTTTTTACCTTAGATAATTCTGTCAACAATAAAAACTTCCAGGGCTAGAGGGCACAGATGACCGGATCCGCTGGGGAGGGCCGGCCCTGGTGGCCTAAATCTACCATGATAGCCCCCGAAGATCTAGGGTATCAGATGGTGTCAAACCTAGGCCAGCTGCAAGTACTCGACTTTTAAATAGGTTTCCAGAGATCGCGCTGTGCAGGACATTCCGCACTTTTGAACTGTACTCGCGGTGTCGAATTGTTTTTAAAAAAGACTGCTATTGCATACGGCCGAAATCCAAGCAAAAAGGTCCAGTTTTGACGGTATGCAATAGCAGTCTTTTTAAAAAAGACTTTGACACCGCGAGTATGCGAGGCCACAGAGACCCCGGGGACTTATTTAAGCACCTCGGGGGTAATATTATAATGACGGCAGGTCATAGGGCCATGCACTTACGATCTTGAAGAGGCTTACATTGTATCACTACTAAAAAGTACCAGTACTATACACAAGTGCTAGCAAAGCCTGCATCATCAAAAAGATGTGAACTTCCCGTTAACGGAATCTAGGTGACGGCTCTTCCAACATACGAGTGCCTGGCAAGATGTTTTCGTACATTACAGGGATAGTCAACCAGCAAAACAATCCCTGTCTTGTAAAAACATCTTCTTTGGCACTTGCACATCACTGCGCAAGTGCCAGGAGAGATGTTTTCGCACAAGACAGGATTTATCTTGCGGGTTAACCTAAACTAACTCTGCGAAAACTTTATCACTGACATTTGTGCTAGAGCTGCAAACTGCCGCACAACACCAACAGCTTTGAATAGACTACCTCCACCACGATCCAACACCTTTTGGCGTCGTACAATACAAATACCTCAGTCAAGGGATAAAACGCTTTCACCAACTGCGACCAAACCCACCCCAGACTCCCAGCCACTCCCCAACATCGCAGTTACGCACGTACAGTAACCAGCACCACAACACTTCCCAATTACAAACATTCCCAAAATTGACACCTCATATCAATATCATCCACGCAGAAGAAATAAAGGCAGAAAGAAAGAAAGAAAGAATCAATCCAGGACAATACGGCATCGTACTCGAGTACGTAACGAACACAGTAACTTCCATGCACGCATCCTTCTTTCTTTACCTTACCAAAAATTCTGCCGAAGGCATATCTTCATCACATAATCATACCATCGTAGCAGGGCAATGAAGAAAGCTTAAAACGGCCCGTGCGCCAGGGAACACTTTATTACGGACGGACTGGCTTGTCTACTTGTGGGCCGGTACGGCCCGCGGGATTCCCGGGTTAGGATTTAGTCCATACGGCATCACCTACCGGTATTATGAGGAAAAAGTTGCTATGGTGTCACGGTCAGTCAGATAAGCCCATCTAGGAAAAATGGTCCGGCCGGTAGCAGAAAAACGGTATGTACCCTAGCAACGGACCCAAAGTGAGATGTTGTTTGGCCAAGAGGATGATACATCATATTGAGGTGCTGCTGAGAACAAGAGAGATGGGGCTGGAGGTTGGGCTTCATGTGAGAAAGGCACGGTTATGATACTCGCGGTTGCGGAAAACCCCACCCCCACAACCCGCCGTAGTGCGAGGTCCATTCGGGCTCCAAAGGTGGCGCTTTAGAGTGTCGGGAGAAGTTCCCCTTTTGGCCATGAATAGTACCGTACCTGTAATGCAAAGTTAGGCTCACGATACGATACGACACCATGGTGGATCGCCTTTCGCAGCCTCTTCTGCGGTCCTGGCGGCAGGTGTAGTAAGTCCAGTTGCTCAGGGGGCGCCATCGATCAGAGATTACTACTCACATGTGATATTCTATTCCTAGATTTAGTAACACCACGAGCGGTCCAACTTCCGAGATACCGTACAAGTGACGGGCGTATAGAACCCAAACATTTGAGTCCGAATTTTGTATTGGCGGTCAGATACGCACAGATAATTCGCCATACAAATTTTTTATCCGTGTTCGGGTTCTACACCGGTATGCCTATAACTTCCAAAAATGGGAATGATTGAGGGACTCATTGGTGTCGCCTCTGATACCTGGAATACCGGTAAAATCTCTCGTAACCCATCTTCAATCTTACTTGTCTCAACCGAGGAATCTATTTGCTGTGCTTCCTCATCCCCATCCAAAAGAGGAAATTCCGGACGTCCTAGCATCGTTCTCAATTATTTCATTTTTCTATTGTATGCTACCTACCAATCGGAAGCCATAGCTTACTAGCCATAACAAAAAGTATTATATCGAAACCACACTACTAGATTCTGGTGCGCGAATTAACAAACATTATTTTACCTTCGACAGGCACCGCACTCCAGAGGGCATCTGTCAGGAAAATCGCCAAAAACGAAACCCAGGATTAGCCACGGTTCGCATTGCCGGTCTACTTCGTTTGCGTCCAACACAAGCTACTTGAGAGCGAGGGCGAGCACGCCGTTTTCACATCTCCCGGCGGCGACTCTAGCTTCCCAAATACCGATCCCACAGAGCCCCCAAAGGGTTTTGAACGGGTAATGTCCGGAGCTCCACTCCTGGCAAACGGCTCCAGACTAAATGGTTCAGTCACGAAGCCAGAGCCACATGCAAAGGCACTTGGCAATTTTTTCTTTATATCCCCAGGGTAAACTTAGGCTTCCTGCGTTTCCCAGCAACGGAGTCAGGAATTGGTGAAACCTGTAAAAATCACCTTGTCCCAGCTAAGGCGGCCTCCTGAGAGTTGGTGCCGTGGTTTGTATGGAGGCTTGCCTCGAGGGTACTGTGCTGTGAGGTACAGAAAAAATTGACCAGTGAGCAGCCGCCATGATCATCAGAGATCACTCGACCCACCATCCGCGCAGAAAACTTTACTGTCTAATAAAAGGGCAAACCTTCACTCGGCCACCACGTCAAAGGTAAGCAACTGAGCCATCGGCACAACCCTAAAGATAATATATAGTAGTGGCTATGTGCAGAAACACCACAGCCAGCCAGCATTCCCAACAAGGTCCGGAGTCAACAGTGAACCGCGATTCCATAGCCCAGCGTAATATAGCTATACACCATCTTGAGTGATAGTGTGTGAGTAACCACTGGCTGTAATTCGACGTGCATTGCACAAGGCAAAGTTTCGCCCACGAGACGACGAAATGGACCTAAGATCTAGGCTCTAGATTTTGTGGTGTGCATCCAAAAGGTAGGAACTTTGCAATCCTAGTTCAGCGCGCTCACCGATTGTGGTATGGTTTCTGGTTAGGGGGGGAGTTCAGTTTGATGACCCGCTGGATGCGAAGTGGGCGATATCGAGGAATAAGAATTTCCGAGAGCAGAGATACCGGTAATCTCCAATTATCATTGTGGGCACCCGGGCGTTTGTCACAGGCAACAAGTACCGAACGTTCGACATTGAGTTTTGTATAGGCGTACTAATACACACGGACAATTGGCCATATATTTTTCTTAACTCCTATGCTCTAGCACCGGCCGCCAGTATGGACTTGAGCGATTGGTCCTGGAGGCCTAGCCGTTACTAGGTTCATAGGGAATGAGAGAATGAATTTAGCATGGAAATTGCTCAAAAACTATGAGGAGCCCTGATGCCTCTTAATCCCAGAGTGTCGATCACCACGCTCATGCCCGAGTAGCTGGTTGCCAGCACAATCATAAAGAGTGAAACATAGCTACCCCAATAGTGATAATAGATTGCACCCCGCTACCAAGTTCACGTTCTGAAAAGTTTGTTCTTGAGCCGGCCGATATCCCTCGACCAAACCCATCGTGGGCAGCCCGATACCTCCACCCACCATATAAACAAGATCCAGGAGGATCGAACCCTTCACGACCGCCTATATATAGCAAAATAAAATCTAGATAGCCCTCAACAACCAGAGTCAGTAACCAATGACATTGTCAACTCCTCTTCCTGATAAAAACAGCAAAAGAGGTAACGAGTCACTGTTTAGAGGCATATGGCACAAGAAAAAAGGGATATATCTGCCTACTTGTTATTACCAAGATCCAAACTATCCCAGCAACCTTCTCACCGCTGCCGGTGACCACCCACAGCCCTAGCCGTACCCACGACGGAATCGAGCGGGTGGCAGATAAGGTATTTAGTGGGAAAAAAGGGAAGTCGCCAGAGCAGGGTAACAAAAAGTAACTTGCTACTGATCCCCGTTCCTCAACTACCCAGTTCCGTCGTGGAACAGTGAAGACCACATCACCTATCTAGTACCTAGACACACTCACCCAATCTCACTCGAATCATAAAGGGAACCCCGCAGACCTCTCCTGTCCAAACGCCATCCCGCACCTAAGTCGAATGTCAAAAGCTTAAACCCCAATGAGCCACTCCCAGGGAACAGAGCAAACAAGATAAAGTGTACCTTACCACAATAGTACCACACCAGGGGCATGGAGGCCATAAACTCGGGTGATCATATCACTAGATCAGAAGCCTCAGGGAACAAAATGGAGACTCATTGCAGCAATGAGAGAAAAAAAGGGGAATAACCCCTCAATCTTTCCAGAGTTGACATACGGGAATGCCCTGATCGGCTTTCGAGCTCTCTCCCTTTTCCTATGAGCACCGTAATAACAACCACCTCAGAGAGCTATAGGTAGTGATGCACGGCACTCGTAGCAGGAAAGAAATACCCGGAGGTAGAAGGCATGAATTTGTTATGGGCATTAAGAAAGGTACGGATTTTTTTTCTCCCATATATTTTATGAATCCCTGTTTTCGAGTATTTCCTGCCCGCGACTAGACCGGTAGCATAACTTAGGGTAACGTCACGAGTTAATACGAATGTCTCACTCGGAATATTCCGCAAAGCTATGAACGGCATCTTTTCCACCACTTTCCACTGCATTCCATTCCCCACGGCGCCGTAATCTCATTATCCATTCATATGCAGTACTGCGCAGTGCCATGGAAACCGGAATACTCATAATTGGGCGAAGTTTATGAACACGACCGCCATTGCATAACACTGAGGTCTCGGCAGGAGAGGGAAAAAAGCTGGGTTTCGACGGTACGTAGTGGCAGAGATGCTCACAAACCTCGTTCAATCACAAGTAGTTGGGTCCCGCGCTAGGGCGCTCAGAATTCCCCTCACCAGAGCAAGGGGGCAAACAGGGCGACAAAAACCGGTTTTCGGCGCCCCCCCCCCCCGCTGAGCCGAAAAAAAGATGCTGCGAGCATGGCCGGGGGACTCCAAAGTCCTAGCGCGAGGTCCAATTATTCCAGTGTCAACATGCAGATGGTTACTTTTTTTCATTCTTTTTTTTCATAAGTGATGATAATTGAGTGCAAGTTTCACGTTGATAGAGCGGAGGTGGGGAGCGTTCCCCGCTGCGGGCCGTTCTGCATGGGCTTTTTTTCTCTTTCCCTCTCACTGTACGAGTACTGTATGGTACTCGAGTACTCTACCGTACAGTACCCATGTGGGGAAGGAGGAGGGGGAAAACAAGCAAAAAGGAAAAAAGAAAAAGAGATCTGAACTTGAATGAAGGATTGGATTGAATTCAAAAAAATTGTTTGGGAGACACGGAAGTCTTTAGGACGAATTGTCTACGGAGCTTTTTTCACCGCCATTTAGGTGATCGCCGGGAGGCTGGAGGGACGGAGATGGACGGAGAAAGACATCTTGTTTATCCTTCCGCCCCGCTCACCCCCGCTCCATGCCCCCGCAATGCAATTAGACTCAATTTTTCGAATATGCTCCAGTACCATAGGTAGCAGTGGATCCCTTGAACCAATCTTGGCTTGCCGGTATTCCTAAATTCCCCGAATCTAGGCACCCGCAGGAGAGTGTCACATTTTCGCCCCCACGGTGATGCTCTCCCAAGGGTACATCTATTCTGTTCAGAGTAATAATACTGCTTGGTTGGTCGGCCGTTGCTGCTACTACTGGCTGCTGCATCCATCCAGCTAGCGCAGAACCCTTTCGTAGTTGAATTTCATAAGCCACCACCATCACCTCCTCTCAGACCACAAGAAAATCGTCAAAAGCCTCGTGATACCCGTTTCATGCCTACGCTTACTTGTATCCCCTTCCCCGCGGCCCAAGCAGACTCCGATCGTTTTCGTTCAAGTTGACCGAGATTTCGTCGTCAATAAAACAGAGCCCTGACTGAGATTGCTTCGCGCTACCATAAGCCAGCACGGTAGATACTTGCACAGTGCCGGTGCAGCACTGTAGCTAAGTCAAGCTAAGCTAAAAAAGCTCAGACCTCTAACAGAATTTCTTTTTTCTTTTTTCTTTCTTTCGCAAATGAAGCGAAAAAATTCGCACTCGCGCCGACCATACCTCAGACCTGGCCGATTCTCGACAGAAAAAAAAACCTCGAACGTCGCGCACATTAAAAAAACAAAAAATTCACGGCAATGAACACTACATGATTATAACAAGGATGCCAAGGTCCGGCAAGAAGTTACGGAACAGTTATTTAAGGTTAACCAGCCAAAAATATCCCTGTTTGTTCCGGTTAATGGGTTCACACCCCTGTATCCAGCTATCTACCATACTGGCGCCGTGTGCCATGTGATACCGACCAGATCCTCTTTATGCATCCCAATATGCAAGGCGTAAATTAGCGGGGCTATCATCGCAGAGCCCTAGCAGAAGATACTGGTGTACGCCCTCGATTCATATTCACGGGCCATCACTCGAGGAGTACGATTAGACTAGATCAGGTCCAGGCCTAACCTTTTTTCCCCCCTCGGCTCTTGGAATTGATAACGAAGGAAAGAAGAAAAACCATAACGCGTCTTTTGGTTATAGGCTGTGTGAGTTTAGACTATTATTGCGTCCAAACACGTCAGCCATTCCTCTCTTCCTTCCTCTCTTGGGGGGACACGAGGGAAAGGGAAAAATAAAAATAAGAAGCATGCCAACGTAGTGTGACGCGATGTACACTTTCATCTCCGGGCCCAGCCCAGGCTGTAGTACGGCTTTTGGTCAAACATCTTTTGTATGTAACGGGGTGGGCGGAGTCGCTGCAACCTGCCTGCCCACTACCGCCCGCAGCCGCCCAGCACTATACTGTGCACTGTGTTAGTCAGCTGGGCTTTGTTGCAACCGCCTCTTGCTCCCTGGAGGCTGTTCAAAAAGAAACGTTGCTGATAACCATATACCGGCAGCAGCCTATCCTACCACGCCTGGAGGGGAAAAAAGGAATAATTGTTCCGTCGGAGCATCGGTGGAGTCCTTTGGAGAGCGGGAGAGGAATAGTAGGAGGAACAGCAGGAGGAGGTGGAGGAGGAGGAGGAGGAAGAGGGATGAAATGACTTCAGCCCGTACGAGTGATGATTTGTGAATAGGTTGGGCACATTTTGTTTTTTCCCTTCCCCCTTACCTGTCTCTGCAGCCTTCTAATTAAAGGACCAACCAGCGGTTAACGAGTTTCATCACCGTTTGGGTACATAACAGCATCTGCGATGTGGCGGGGTTAAGTTTGAGAAGGGCGACTTGATAGTCTGCACTGTACGATGGAGTTGGCGATGGTGTTGATGCAAAATAAGCATAAGCTGCGTTGGAGCTTTCTGTGCCAGCCGTTTTGATAGGTGCCCTTTTTATTTTATTTATTTATTTATTTATGCTTCCCTTGACGTATCACATCGACCCTTCAACCACCATTACCATCACCGCCTCCCTCCCCCTTTCGTGCGGCGGATGTCCGGCTCGCATCGTCCTCTGAGCAACCAATTCGATTGCCCTACCCTGACGCCTTCATTGTCAGATACAATCCGGCCGTTAGCTCCGATTCGCTTTGCGTTGGGTGGTGGTGGTGGTGGCGAGCGAGCGAGCACGTTGTGTTCCGGTGCGGTGTTCTACATACGGTACAGTGCGCCGGATGAGATGATTTCTGATAGGGTGGAGACGTAGCGGTAGCAGGGTGGAGGGAAAAAAATAGGGAACATGCGAAGCCAATGCATTCCTCTGAGCCGCTTAGACTTGTTTGATACCAACAATCCAAACAAGTTACCCTTCGCTGCATTGGATCCTTTTTTCCCACTGGCACCGCAATACGTTACAGCTCTGTTTCTTACTGTTGGACTTCCAAGAGTATGGGGTAGAGTTCCCGCACTCGAGCAGATGGGCATACATCAAACACTGACCCTTTCATCTACCGACAACTTGGGCCTTCCACTTGTATTCCCCTCATTCATTGATGGCTTCGACTTCCGGTGTTCCAGCAGGAGAATAAGACTCCATCTCACGTTCTTGATGTCCGTATCATATGCCTTTTCCTTTTTTTGCCTCATTTCTCACTGTGCTGTACTGTATTCAATACACCCCTTCCGATTGAGCTGCCTTTTTCAATCTATCCATCCGTTCGTTTATTAGCATTTCTCCGCCTGTGCCTCGTCCTACATAACTTAAATATAGGTTAGTCCCTAATTGAAGGAATCGTTCGAGAAGCAAGCACAACATGAATGAGTGAAAAAAGACCCCCGAACATCCCAGCCCATGCGGATCGCACTGCATGCATACAAACAGCCCTCCAAGGAGAAGGTAAGGAAGGTGGTGGTGAGGCCTGCCCTCCTTCGGTTGCGCCGGAGCCCAGACTGCTTGAACAAGCAATCTCAATGCCTGTCCTAGCCAGGGCCCTATCCAGAGAAACCGCTCCCAAACTCCAGTCGATGGATGCATGGGGGAGGTAAGGGAGGTAGGGGTAGGATGAAAACACGAATCCCTCAGAGGACCGCGCGCGATGAGGGAAGGGGATATAATATTCGGAAGTTAGAGGAGTAGAACTCTCGTGGGGTGTGCATGTCCTCGAGGTGAATGGGGTGGGGTGAGTGCCATGCGATGCGGCAGGATGCTTTCTGCACTTTCTATTCCATTTTTTCCATTTATTTGTTTCGCAACATGTACTGTGCTCTTACAGTGCTTCAACGGACTCATTCTGACCTTTTTGTCCACGGGGTTAATTTATTATGGCTAAAGAATCTGATATCACTTGATACGATGGTACTTTTTTTCCTTCTTGCACAATTATTATTATCATTATTATTATTATCATTATCATTATTATCATTCCTCTTATTATTAAGGCGGACTTCTTAATATTGTTATTACAAAGCCCCTCCCCCTTCCCCTTTGTCATGGTAGTCGAACCGTCTTTTCTGGACCTGAGGGGAGGGGTGCACTGGGTTGGGGCGGGCTACTGGTCCCATTTTCAGTGTCGCCGCCGGCCGTTCCCGATGCTGGTGCCGCTACTCCAGATCATTTAAATAACCGATAGGCAAAAAAAAAGAACCTGATAGTGCATTACTGGCCTATCAAGGTCCGGGCCTACTTTGTTTGTGAGACGAAAGGCAATGAGAGAGAAAAAAGGTCATCGACAGTTGGACCCCACTTTATCCAACCCCCCCTATCCAGAATGAGAAAAAAACCAACGTTTCAGGTTTTTCTTTTTCTTTTTTTCTCCGCAGCTATGGGAGCAGCAAGCGGGCTGACGCCCGCTGGGCAGAGAGGAAGAGAGAAGGACCAAGGAGGGGTCAAATGAGGAAGGTAGGAAAATACCTCATCTAGGCTACTTTCTTAAGATTATGGGCAGGAACAGTACCGCTGCCCGAGAAACAAACCCACTTTGCAAGATCTCCCTCTCTTTGCCACTCATTCGCCCCAGTAGGCTATATTAGAGCCCAATATTATTCAGTCATAGGTTCCAAAGAAAGATCCCCCCGTTACATGTAAGATCGATACGGCACCAAGAGATAAACAATTGGCTACGAGGAAGGCGAAGATCAAAGGCGTTAATTTGTTTTCTTTGCATCACCATGTGATCTCCTTTGGCTGTATGAACTGACGCAGTTACTGCAAATGTATATTAATCGTTCCCTTAGTCCGGGTTGAAGGGAATTTGTGGATGTTTGCAGATTGGGAAGGGAGGGGGATGTTCGTCTTTGGAACTTTTTTTTTTTGTGAGGAGCCAGTTAGAAGCGGGATATGGGTACCAAATACCATATATTGTTACACACTTTATCCACTGATTCATATTTCACTTGGGTGGGGGGTTCGAAATTCCCCATCTGAAAAGATGGATGTGAGGTCATGGTACGTCCATCCAGACGACGTTCCTTTTGGGATTCGCATATCACTTTTCACCAGTGCTCTCCTTCCCCTCCACTAAGTTTGTGGGAGAGATTTGAAAGAGAAATAGAGGGAGGGGGGGAACCTTAGATAAGGAGGTTTGCCACTCCTGTTTGGTATGTTAGTTAATCTATATACTCTGTTCGGTAAAACAAGCCATTGTGTTTGACTTGGCACAATTAGCTGAGCCTTTGGTCCGACTCTACATTTCTTGTATCCCAAGGAGCTGGAGACCAGAGTTCTGCAATGATGGAGTCAGAAGAAGATTGTGAGGGGGTTGGGAGGTGGGTGATAAGTGCGGCAGAGTGCCGTAGATGGAGATAATAGGGACTTTGCGATTTCGCATCCAGAGTCAAATCCTAGCAATCTGGTTGGCCCGCAACCGCATTTGCCTCGCATCCAGAGTCTTTTCGCAAAGTCTCTAATGTTTAGAGGGAGAAGGTGAGGGAGGGGCACGAATAAGTGGGGCACCAGCGAAAGGCCGCGCAAGCATCCTCAACGGCTATGAAAGAAGCTTTTTGCTTCCCGTAGCTGAACCCGTGTCCTGTTAACTCCAGTAAGGCTCAGACACGTGAAAAAGAAAAGAAAAAACCCCCGCGTACGGCAGACGGCTCGCGCCATTTCCATTCACTGAGGCTTCGCTTTTTCGGGACCCCCCCCGTTCAACCCCCATCAACCGGGAAGCCACCTGTCGGCCAGTGAACACCATGACACTGATAGAAGGATACTGGGCCCCCTTATACGACACTTGATACAAGTTTCTCGACCAAAATCTGCCATGATGCGGTTCTCATACATTACTGTGCTGGTAGTGAATGTATCAGTATTGTAGATATCATTGAACCTCGTCAGGGCCTTTCAAAACCATCAATTACTCTACCTGGATCTTAACCATTAGAATTGCGGCCCGATTATCACTTCTGACACAGCCAGCGTCAATGCAATACAACAGCTCATGCGGGGAGGTGTATGTGTGAACCAGAGGGTGGATTTTGATGAGTTGTCGTGGTTAAATCTGCAAACGTGTTTAGGATGACCTTGCAATAGGATCCTGGAAGCCGAAGGGTGTTCCTAAGCGAACATTTGGACGCTGCAGAGATGAGAGTACCTGTCCGGCCTTACGCCTGGTAGGGATGTTTCCAACAGAGGAGGGTGGAGATGAATAAAATGAGATACTAGTATGCATGCTTATCATGTGTGATATAACTCGACATGTGTCGGAGGTCTATCTTATGATCCACAGACTTAGACAAGATATTCTTCAATGCTTCGCCAGAGAAAGTCCGTCCAAAGCTATGTCCCTTATATCCACTCCCGTACTGCAGAGCCGGGGAAATCTTTAAACCGAGTACTTCCCAGCCCGAAAAATTACCGACTTCAGACTGCTAAGACTCCTCAACAACCTTTTTCTCTTTGGTCTCTATTTTTTGGCAAATAATAAGATGGAGATTTTGAAAATAGAAAGATATTCAAATATATCAACTTCTAGGCAAGCTAGAGGAGTTTAAAGTTTGGATGGAGGCCAACTAAATGTTGCATCCCAATTAGTTGCTGTTAAAACTACCAAGAAGCACGGTTAATATGCCAAGAAAGCCAAACCAACCAGTGGTTAACCGCATTACGACACAAATTAGCATGTATTGTTGAGCAGGACGAAAGTTTCCAGTACTCCGGTTTAAGGCTTCCCCCCAGCAACTAGGACCCACTCCATCCGCTATATATATACAGTACTCGAGAGAGAGAGATAAAGAGGCTAATTCAAACCCGGACCGTATCAAGATGGAGCCTCCCATTTCCCTGCTGACCTTATGGAAGGTATGCCTTTAAGATTTTAAGATGCGTACGGCAGGGTGGTTGACATGGTACTCTTCTCTTGCATGCGGTATCTGAAAATGAGACAAGGTTTTTTTCGCTGGTTGTAGTTCAGATGCTTATTACCGGATGAAAGCACGCGGATTTGGTATGATACCTCTTAATGGGGGTTGGTTTTCCCCGGCCCCGCTGCCTGTCCCCCCCCTCCGCCGACTCCTTAAAGGCTTAGTTGTTCGGGCTTCAGTCGGTGGTCGGGGGTAGGGAACGGGTGCCCGTAGCGGGCAAGAGGCACTGTTCTGTATGATGCCCGGAAACAAGGATTTGAAAAAAAGCGGCAAAAAATATGTGCCTGTCTGAGCAGCCATCCAAACTCGCAACTCTTGTTTTCGGATTCTTGCTTGCTACGAGGATGTGCTAAAGAGAGGGGGGGGGAAAGGACGGAGGAAAAAGGAAAAAAAAGGTCAATGATACGGCTGCCAGATTGCACAGCAGCTTATCCCCGGAGTCGCGGACCCTAACCTGACCGAATCGAGGCGCTAGTCATGCATACAGTATGGCACGTACTCTGGCAATCAACGCCAGAAGGCGGAGCAGGGGAAGAAGAAAAGAAAAACAAGTCCTACACACAATAGGCACGCACTCGCGATATGATATAAAACCCCCCGGCAGTCAAAGAACTCGCACCAACGATCTCGGAGATCCCGAAACCCGAGAGACGGGTGTAACACCTGAAGAGAACTTGGCGAATTCGCGAATATTGGACGTATCGCATGCCATCTTTGCAATCTTTGCATTATTATTTTTACTTGATTCCTCATTAATTTTTTATCCTTTCCCCCCCCCCGTGATCAAATCTTGTTTGTATTGTATTGTAAGTCTCCTAAAGTGCCTAAAGCTCCCCGTGTTCTCTCTCTGTCTTTCTTGCTTTTTTTTTGCTTTTGTTTGCTTTTCCAGAACTTGACCTGTCAATAGCATTCACCTGGGGCCGTACTGAAAGTCTCGCTGAGAAGAATCAGATATACTGCGAATTCTGGAGTTCGGTGGCTTGCTAAGAGCTCATTAGACAGGGGCTCTTGGAGGGAGAAAAGGCTTGGCGTTTTCTCCACAGAATTTTTTTGAAACTCCCAAGAAACCCTCAATACCTTCACAAGCTTCCTCAGTGGAACGAGAGCTGAGTACAAGTGCCACTACCGTTAGATTACTCACGCCGTAAAAGTTTCAGATAAGCATGTTTGAGAAGACGAAGTGGCTGGTGGATTGTCCGGAAGAAATAATAAAAAACAGAATACAGATTTTGAAATAATAGGTATTATAGCCGGTACGGCACGCACCATACCCGCGAAAACCTCACCCACCCCTCCCTTCTGGTTCAAAGGTAGAAATAAGTAACTTACAAATGGAGAAGACGGAAATACTGTGCCTCACAAACCAAAGTGGTTTGCGGAATAGCAATCCCAGAATGGAGCGAGTGAGAAAAAATAAACACTAACATTAAAAAATCGCCTGAGCGAATTAATACAGTGACTGTGAAGCACCCCGTAGCGGATAGAACAAGTATCACGTACAGCACAGCTGGCTGAGCAGTAGTGCTCGTACGTGCACCCACTTGTACACTGCACTGCCTTAAAGTACACTCTACCACATACACCGGGAAAATAGGTGCAACAGCCGTACATAGATTACAGTAGGTACCATGTACAGTACCGACACCGCGCCGTAATCATCTATTTTTTCCAATTCACGGTCGCTGAGAAATTCGAGCTCCTAGTGCAAAAAATTGGTAAAAAGTGAAGGACAACGAAAAAATCTGCATCATGATTTATCAACTACTACTCGCGCCGAGAATAAGTCCTGAGACAACGGGCACAGCTACTTGGGCGCAAATTAAAGATCCGGAAAAAGTGACAAACAAAATGTATGGTTGCAACACAGATATTTCAAGTCACTTTTTCCGGATCTTTAATTTGCGCCCGAGTACAAATCCCCCCAAATTAAACACTGACGATAGCTATTACAATGGCAACCACAACTGCAATGTCTATACTACCAAATGCCTCTATATTAGAGCCTCTCCCTCTCTTGAGGAGCCAAATATTCGGTAGGATCTTTCATTTTGACTGTTGTATCGGCTTAAGCGATTGTGGTATTGCGATGGTTGGGGGCTAGGACTTATTCCCGCCGCGAGTAGATGTCTCGGAAATTTGTTTTTGCGCATACTAGACCGTAGCCTGTTTCTGCCCCCCTTCCTCCATCCTCCCCATCTCGCATCCATCCATCCCATCCCTCCATCCAACCTCTCGCTCACCACAACCCCAACCACCCCGGTTGCGCCTCCCATGGTCGATACTCGAGTAGATAGCAGGGGTTTAAAAAGATAGAGATCGGTCGTGGGTTCGAAAAATGAGCTGCACAAGGTATCTCGGATATGAAACCGAAAACATTTTACCACAATAACCCATGTTTGCTGTTGCAGGTTACCGAAGCCTGTGACAACCCGAACCGAGAAAAAAAAAACAACCAATACCGGTAATAGTATGCGCTTGCACAAAACCACCCTTTATCCCTTGGGCCTTCTGAAACGGTCAAACTCGTTGCCAGGCACGCTAAGCCCGTCCTGGAACGATTTTGAGCCTTGCGATTTGCAGAGGAAATTTGGGCCCCACCGAGAGTGCTGAGTCACCTGAGCACTGGAGGGACCCAAGAAAAAAGCCGGGGGCTTTCGGTATCGCTTTCGAACACTGGTAACTTTATCATAACGGTGCCTGTAACACAGTACCACCCTTTTGTACTCGCACCGGTATCGTGCTCGCACCGAGGGCTAGTGATAAGGAACAAAAAGGCAAGGGGGGGGGGGGATCGGGAAGTGGGGAGGTGAAGAAGGGAAAAAAAAGGAAAGGAAAGATCGGAGAAAACATTCTTCTGAATCTGGGAAATTTCATGCAGCCTTCCGATATTTCCTAGCGGTATCTAAATTTGCAGGCAGCGCTCTCTGGCAACCTACCATACATATACACATACATACATATATACATACAATACATGATACCATTCCTCGCTCATGAGAGTACAGTGCGATAATTTAACGTGTGGTACAGTAGATTGACCACAGAATTACGCGTCTGCGCGAAGGAACGGACTTCAGACTGCAGTAGATTCATAATCGGAGAGGTGGGGAGGTTTCGTGGGCGGGGGTGGGCTTCTGGGGTAAGTCTGCCGGGGCCCCCTCCACAAACCGGGCTGCGACCCTTGGTAAAGGAAGTTCGCTAGAAGCCTTGGTAAAATAGCGAAAGTGTCTAATGGACCAAAGATCTGTGGCTTCTTCGGGGGGGGCGCCCTTGAAAGTCGTGTGGACATGGAAATTTTGGTTAGCTCGAGCAGAGTGCTGGTAACCACTCCTGAGGTCAACACAGCTATCACTCGGGTAGTGGTTGCGAGAAAGGTTAAAGGGGAAAAAAAGGATGTATTCGCTGTATCATACGAGCACAGTACTCGTACTAGCACAATTGTGCTAGGTTTCAACACCGTATCAACAAGTCATAGAACACAAATGACTGACTACGACTACTCGAGCACCGGTATTGTAGTCCGTTTTTTACTTTTTTTTATTTTTTATTTTACTTTTCTCAAATCTTACTTCTTCACCGTGGAATGCAAGCAGAGTAAAACAAAGCAACACTTTTTTTTTCCTTTTCTTTTCTTCCTTCCGTCAATGGTACAAGCAGCTGTTGGTCAGTTGATAACCGGATTTATCCATCAGCCCATCGCTTCACGATTGTAAACCATCTAGGTACATCGCGGCACATAGCGTTCACCGCCTTCGATGTTGGAAACTTTGCACCTTGGTTGGGCACGAGCGCATAACTCAGCCACTTGTAACCTCATAAGGGGCATATGAGTGACGGCACACTTGTAACGACCAGTGAAAAACTAGCGCCCCCAATCCAATCGCTCGAGATACGGCACTCTACATATTGGCCGCCGTCCTCTTGGTTCCTCGCAAGTCATGTGTGAGACAAAAGGTCCGGAGGGGAGGTGGGTACGTTAACGGGCTGAGGTGTGTGTGGTGGGAAGGTACGGTACAAGTGTACGAGGGGTAATGGTAAGAAGGGGAAAAAAAAGAAGGAAAGGAAAAAAAAGAAAGGAAAGGAAAGGAGAAAAAACCGCAAATAAAGTACTTGATTGGACTTGCGGTACCGGTACATGGAGAGGAGAGTTTTGGGTGATGTATGATACAGTACCGTACCACGTTGGAGAGAATTCCGGGAAATCTCATTCTGAGCCTTCTGAGCGAATTTGCAGGGAAAAATGGTACTTGTACGGTGTTCTGTATGTGCATGCGGTTAGTGGTGGTTGTGAATGATTTTTGGGGGCAGGGGTCAACTTGGCACCGCATTAAGCTGAGGCTTTGGAGCATCTGGAATTACCGATTATAAAGTACTGTATCCATTCTTCCATTTTTCCGTAGTCAGGTTCCATAGGATAGCACAGGATAGTAGTGTAGGCAATCGTCCAAAAATAAATATAATACGGAAAAATAGAATAACTGCCGTTCGTTTTGGGTGAAATTTGATGGAGCACGCGTCTCTGAGGTCCATTGGTACTCGAGTATGATAGTGCGATTTTGCTGCATCATATGTTCCATGTTTTACTACGATCATACTGTAAGTACTGGCGCGGCCAAGTTCAGGTTTGTCACCTTGTACTCGAGTATGGGAATTGCTGCCTTGGATGTCCAACTTCAACTCGGCCGCGCGAGTAAGTTAACCGCAATCAGTGTTTAGAAGAGCATGGCGAGTTTCAAAATTTTCTGGGCAATTACCACGGCACTGCAAGAGCTGTGCTACCACTCGCCTCCAAGGATCCGACGCCTACTAGAAGTCAACGGGAGGCGTGCGAGTGGTTTGATTCTGGACCTTTTGGTCCATCTCTGCCCATCTCACCATAGGGGATCCTCGGCCACGGGTCAATGTCACAATCCCGATATCTGTCGCAGTCTGGGTTGGATTGTGTTTGGTTTGGATGCATGGGTGCTTGCTAGCTAACAGCGGGGACCATATGTTAATTGCGCTACTCTACTTCAATCGCCATGGGGATGAGAGGAACAAGGGGCTGCCTCCTGTTTAGCCCTATAGTAAATACCTGGAGGAGGGGAGAAGCCACCTGCATTTTTACATACTCGAGTACTGTGATCATTGCAAGGCTGAAAAGAATGTGGTTTTCCACCAATCTGGAAGCTCGCTGCAGACGCATACCGAGACCACAGCTACTTCTGAGCATGTGGCGCGGTGTGATCTCCCGTAATGTGGGTGTCTTCTGGACTTTCTTGGCCCTCTCTCTCTTTCCCATCCAACAGACCGGAATACCTTGCAGTTTATTGCAAAGGATGTCTTCTGGTCCCTGTTTACGCTTTTTCCATGCCTTCCGATTCCTTGCTTTCCCGTTGAATTGCAAGGGACCCTTGCCAGAGCCGCTATTTATCGAAAACTCTGGGCGGCCACTAACCGTAGCGCTTAACAGTACTTGCCGAGATGAGTATCGAACGTGACTTTGATCCAGATGCTTTTGCCGTGCAATGTACTGGTACTAGTGCTTGTGCAGTGGACCAGCAACTACACGTCCCTGGCATGAATGGACCGAACACCAGGGGGCTCCTTGGCAAAGGACCCTCAGCCCCCATGACCCCGGCGGTGTTCGGTCCATTTTTTTTTTTTTTTTTTTTTTTTATAAACTTTTTCCATTTGGGGCGCTCATGCTACTCTAAAGCTTATGGCCCACCGCTTAATGCAGTCGTGGACCCTACATCTGCTATACAAAGGATAACTTTCCAGGCCGCACTCCCGCCAACTCCCAGGTCACCCCCAATTCTCACCATCCAAAATCACCCCCACCCCACCGACAACCTACTCGCAAGCCCCGAGCCTGTTCATGTGAGTCTTTAGCGCCCACGGTCTCTGCCCACTGCAAATCCCAAGCCCCTCCTGACCCCGGTCAACGCCACCGTCGGTAAGGTACAAATTCCTCATGCCTCACCCTACCAATTTCACCTCTCCCCGCATGGGCATACGACCCTCTGGTACGGAAGGAATCTCCCCCCATCCCATTGCGGACACCATCTATTCTTCCTCTCCCCCTCTCACCACCCAAAATTTCACCCCGCAGCCTCACCAACTCTTCCCTTCTCTCCACCCCAACCAACCGCCACTGGTCAGGATATCCGCCTCTTCCCCGCATCACCCTCGGCCCTACCGGAACCATCTCCGCCGGCCCCAATGGGACAAAAGGCAACGCCACCCTCTCTTCCTCTCCTCCCTCCTCACTCGAATCATCCACCCTCCTCCTTTTACCCTCCGACACCGGCACACCGACAGCCGAAGGTCCACCCTCATCATCCACTACCAACGCCACTCTTGGTTCAGCCACACTCAGCCTCGCCTCAGACGCCACCGCCATAACCACTTCCTCCGACTCTTCGGGCTCAGCCACAACTAGTGGCTCAGGCTCCTCAACCCTTTCAGGCGAAGCCACCTCAGAATCCACCGCCACCTCCTCTTTCTTCAACCTATCCACCTCTTTCTGCAGCCCATGATTCCTCTTCGATAAGACGGAAACGTGGTGACGCAACTTAGAGACATCCTTCTCCAAGTCCAAAATCTTTTGTAAGGCAGCCGAAGCTGTCAAACCCGCCTTTGCAACCTTGGTCGCTGAAAACGTAGTAGTACCTCGCTTAACCATCTTTACCGATACCGGGCAGTTGACGGGTGATGGAGGTATAATAAAAGTGATGAAAAGAGATAAAATAATCTCTTAAAGACAAATTAAACCGAGGGGAAAATCCGCTGGGAATAAAGACTTGAAGCCGTCGTGAAGAGGGGTCCAAGGAATCGGATTGGTCAAAACCAAAAATATGACAAGTCAACTAAGTTGAAATTTCAATCGCTGTGGTTGTAAGAGACGTGGTGATTGTTCGGTCCATTCATGCCAGGGACTTGTACTTGTAGGACCGCTTCATCGTATTTGAGGGTCAGATGAAAGGAACGAAAGTTCAGCTGTCTCCTGGAAGGGTACTAGCGGAATTAACACCCCTCTCGTATTCGCGCTTATGTCCTGCTAGATAAAGAATTTATGTATGAGAGTATCGTTTCTAGGTTTGGTTGAGCCTATTCGGGTTTGTTATATCGCAATTTTGACAACTGAAAGGGTAGATAGAGCATTCGCTGGCGTTGGCTATTCGTAATTAAACTACGTTCGCGAACACGGCTATTGCATGCTGCCAAAATTAGGCTTTTTGCTTCGGTCTTGGTGTCGCGCAGCAGTGGTCGTGCTAACAAACGTCGCTCAATTACGAGTAGGGCTCATTGGTGTCGAGAGAGCTCCCGATGGGCAGTCAGCCTTGTCAATTGATGCTTATCCTTGTATCATAGGTATATTCTCCGCTTTAGGGCATCGGTTAGCAGATCCGGACTCGGTGCGGAGAAGGCTGTCGTAAGTGAGATGGTAGGACAGGTACCGGTGAACGAAAGCAAGGTTCGTGATTTGAAGGTAAGAAAATAAAAAACGATAAAAACAATAAAAAAAGAAATTAAAAAGAGAAGCTCGGCAGCCGCGGAAGTACCCCATAGCTTGACATAGACAATACGGTGGCTGAGAAGATACGAGTGGAATAAGCCGGAACTTGAGCGCTCCGGAACCGGTGTCGGATAATGGTTAACCGAAATTCAGGAAAAATAGCAAAAGCAATTAACAAATTCTTCGCTCTGGCCCGGTAGCTAGAATCGAAGTGAGCTAATATATTCAAGTTTGATACCAGTACGGTAGGTTGTCTCCAAGTAGGCAAGATTGCTTTTACCTCATAGGATCAACCGCATCATATCAGATTGTTCCATCGCGCCTGTGCAGTGTGTCCGTGTGTGCTTGTGTGATGATAAGAGAAAGAGACAAGGGGAGAGATAGGGCACTCCTCGAGTACGACTGTACGAGCGAGCGAGCAACCGTGATATATACTTGTGTTTGTTATGGATGATTACCTTTTGACCGAAACGGTGCCTACCAGAGGCGAGGGATGGAACAAAGCAAGTCGTGCCACGAATCCCGAGGAGAAGAGGGGATATTTTCATTCAAGAGTTCTCCGTTCCTGCTACGGTAGTGTGCGGCCGGGTAGCTATGAAACATTGGCCTCGGCTTTGCGCGACAACCGAACAGAAAAAAAAGGTCCCAGTATGACGGAATGGTGCATAGAGGCAAATGCCAAGTAACAGTGTGAGCACAGGAAAGAGGAGGTCTAAGGAACGAGATGTGCGAGTGAGACCGCCCCCTAAACAACGGCTGTCGGGCGAAATTGAGACCAAGTTTTTGCGGTTGGTGGCTGTCCTCCGAGGGCCGTTGGAGGAAACCAATGCAACGGCAGGCAACAGGATGGAATCGAGGGAGAAGCGCACGACCCACCGCCCCCCATATTGGATCTTTTTACCCACTGCAGGCTACCGTATCCCCCTTCCGAAAGGAAGGAAAAAAAGAGAGATACTCGTGCAAGCGCATGCGCCAGCTCTACCAGAGGTTCTCCGTAACTCATCTACCGTACCTTCTCAGAATATGGGGCTCTCGTTCCCCAACCATTTTAATAGAACGGTTACCAAATTTGGAAGGGACTAGGCCCGATATCGCAGGTACTAGAAGAGTTATTTGTTCGCTGGCAGAAGAAGGCTGCTTGAGTTTCTCCTGCGTCTCGTACAAGTACGAGTACTTTTGCGTTTGCGCTCTTGCTTCTTGCTTCTTGCTCTTCTTTCCTTTTTTCACCTTTTCTTCTTTCTCATTACTGGTGCCTAATCCATTTTTGTGCGTGATTTGCCGATGGGTTAGTTTTTGGGAAGCAAAACTTGACCTCTGGGAGAAACGCTGGGGAAACTTTGGTCGAAAACGGGAAAACCAGGTGCAATAGCAACCTATGATATGATTTCGATCTTTGGAATATCCCAAGAAATGGCCAAAAAGCCTAACTGATAATAGGTGGAAAAAAAAGAGATCTCTACCCCCCACAGAATACTTTGCAGTAACATGGCTCCGCTGTAGCTGAGCTGACACTCTATCTTGTCCCTTTAATTTCTCTGCTTGTGTACCTGCCCTTTAGGCACGTGTGCTTGGTAATAAAATATCACTAGGAGGAGGGAGGGGCTGAGAGTGTAACGTACTGTGTGGTACGTATGCGCATATCACACCGTATTTTAACACGGTGCCAATACGTAAAGATCTGGGCCATTTGTCATAAGCATGCTCTGAAGGAGTAAATGGAAGCATTTCGAGCTACTCCGAAATCCAAACCCCCCTCGCGCCTCGTGACCCGTGTCATGCTCTTTTCTCTCCTACTACCAGCGATCCACAATCCTCCTTTAGTAACAGCCTACACGCTCAAACGCTGTGAAATTTACGATCAAACGAGGGAATATGATTTCTCCTGTCATAATAGGTTAGTGAACACAACGAGTTTAGGGCTGTGAAGGGTTGGGCGCTGCACGCCACGGATCGGCACCAAGGCACCCCAGCTGCTCCATGGTTTAGCAGCCCGAGTAAATTAAACCAGTGTTCGCGGATTCGGTAGATGGGCTCTTCACTTCTAACTAATGAAATTCTGATATAACACGCCTAAGATGCTTTGCTAGTGCCTTCGTGTCTATTCTTTTATTTAGCCACTCCCTGAAGAAGTGTGGATGGGAATGGAATGATCCCGGGAATTGTGCTAGAATGGCAATTGTGCTTTATTTCTTGTAAAGAGGAGAATACCTCGGAGGTGGCCGTCGAAATACTCTTGAGCGAGGTTTTTCTCAGAACTGTATTCTTACCAGCAAACAAAAAATGGATCCCTTGCATCATCATCAACTTTTTTTGCGGCGTGGTTGACAGAACACGTGGACTATCTTTCTATTTTATCTATTCTACTCGAGTAGCCAAAAGAGGTCTGTGCGCAAGCTTCCGGTAGAAGTCAATCACAACCACAGATGATGGTATTCAAAGATTTGTTTGTTTCTAGTTTTGTTTTCCCCACTGCGAAAGTTTCTCATAGTTCCGTATCATATCGCATCGGTACTCTTCAGCAACCAGGAGTGCGGGCCAAGTAATGAAAACAAAATCAAAAATACTGTTTAGTGTCAGAGCCTCTTTTTCTGCCGTATTGCAATCACAAGTCTTGGGTCTGAGATCGGCGCCAGGACGTGGCGGAGGAATGGATCGGGATAACCCAGATAAATCCTCCCGACACTTGTACCCTATAACCTGATCGAAATGGGTAACAGCTGGATTCTGGCTCCTCTAATCCACAATCCAAGGTAGAAGATCTGATATGGAACGTGAGCAAGATTTCACTTGAGAACAAGAAGGCCGGTTTGTGATGGTGTTGACCAATTGAGAGGGTTTCATTCACGCATGTGTACAAAACTGAGTATGATACAAGTGCAGCACCCATCAATCAACCCATTACCCATCGGTCACTCGAGCAGCAGTTGGTCGGGGATCGGGACTTGACCCAGCGATTATAAGAGAGCCGGGGTCTTCGGGATGAACGACTAGCAGAGTGGGCAAAACGACTCCCGCACACTAAACTTCCGAGAGAGGAACCCATCCTGCCAGATCCGACCATAGAGGAAGGGAGCGGAGCAGAGGGAGATATGATACTTTGCTCCCACATCACCATCTCCAAAGGCAAAAGTGACGGGTCATTACCGGTAAGCCACTTCTCCCCCTTGAAATCTCGTCAATTAAAAGTGAAGGTTACCGCACGAGAGAAACTTGCATCCGTCAGAATAACATATTACTCATGGCACAGAAGCTGGCAATGTGTCTTGCTTCGGAGTCCAAAAGGGACTCAGAGTATTGCCTGTTACCTGTATTGGAAATATTCACACTGGAGTCGCAGATTTTGAGACAGGTAAAATACAAGAATCTTACCTCCGTATAGTACCGATATTTTCGAACTCTTGTTCCGTTTTATTTCTCTCTCGGCCATTGCTCTTTTCAGAATTGATATCAGACCATGCCATACCCCATCGTACACCAGACCCATGCCAGTTGATCTTCGCTCGAGTCCGATGGCTTACCGTAGTACTTTACTTTTTTATATATATTTTTAATGTTTTTATTATTATTCAGTTGCTTGCCGCGCCCGGGCAGGTTGTTTCTTCTACGGTCTGGCTGCCCATGGATTACAGTAGATTCCCCTTAGCCTCAAAAAGATTGACAATCTGTGAACCATCCACCTCTCCTCCCACCGCCCCACCACCCTGCTTGCTTCTCTTATAGACCAGGCTTGCCCAGTCGATTCTGAACCCCTTCCTCCCTCTTCCCCTGCACAGTACCGGTACCGTTACCTGTCGTCTGTCACATCGATCCAGAGGGCATCCATCCCCCGTGGCTTTTTTCCCACTTCAACCCTGAGCCTCCACGCATTCGCCTGACTGCCCTGTCTCCGGCCCTGGCAATCACAACGCTCCCGTTCGCACCTCTCTCGCTTGCTCGATTATCAGCAACTGGGCTCAATCCAATCGAGGCGCTGGATTAAAATACCTTTTGCGTGGGGATTTCTGGCGTGTAACGTAGAAGCAACCATCAATTTTCGACATCTTCTCACCCCCCCCTTCTTTAACCAGCCCTCCCCAGTCGCCCGTCAACGATCTTGCAGTTAAGCATCCTCGTGTCGTTCAACTAATTCGTCCCAACACGCCTGCACGCGACAGCGCGACGTATTTCCCGGAGTACTGGAAAAAAGAAAAACAATTGAGCTCACGCAAGCAAAAGCAAGTCATCTTCCCAGCGGGTCATCAGTCTTTTTTTATTTTTATTTTTATTTTTATTTTTATAATTTTACATTTATTTCTATTTTATCATGGAGAGCTTTTCTTGGGCTAGTCATCCGAAAGACAAACCTAACCCTCTTACCGCAACTTATCCTAGCCCTATCATACGGTACTGCATTTCATTGTTTGTTTTTATGCATTATCGCTTTTCAATCACTCAATTCGTTGTGATGAGTACGCATTGGTAGCCACACATTCACACGCCCCGCTCCAATGGAGAGATGGGAAAAGTGAAGAGGAAAGAAATGAAAAGAGGGCAAAAGCGCAAGACAAGAGGAACGCCCGGCTAACATTCTACTATCCTATCAGCTCTTTTTGATTTCGACCCACGCGTACAGCCACACTAACCCCACCACACCAATTATTTCCCACTCGTCAACAGCCGCGGCTTCTTGAGTGTATTCTTGGCGCGTAACCCGCACTTTCCCCCCTGCTGTGGAGGGCACTTTAACTGGGTCGTAACAATTCAAGAACCTACCGGTACACACTCTTCCCCCTCTTCTCCCTCTTCCCTCTTCACAGTGGGCCACTCATCAATCATTGCCGTCCCTGCGCACCAAAGTTCGCTCAGCGTATGCACGAAGCAAGCCTATCTCCGAAGTACGTACATCTGATAGATTAATTCGTGCGAGGATTCTTTAGGTTCCACAAAGTAAGTCCCGACCACCGAGCATCTTCCCACCCCTCTTCCATTTCATTTCCGTTCTATCCACAGTTATACGTTACGCATCCTGCATACATTACACATCACACGCTCTCTGCGTCCATATTTCTCTACAGTACTTTTTTTTTTTGTTGATATTTTTTGCTGTGTATTCTTTCCCACTAAGCCATCTTACCTTACCGGTACCCTATTCTGCCATATTCCATCAGCCCAGCCAATCATGACCTGCACCCCCTCTTACATTTGATGCCCCGGCAATTGACATTCGTTTTTCCTTCCCCCAAGTCTCTTGACACCGAAGACCGGCCTCCACTTCGCAAACACTCGATTGCTTAGGTCACTGCAGAACGTGACAGAAGATCGAATCCATCCCATCTGGCTGGCGCTTAATAATAGTTCCAGGGATTGTTTCGAAGAAGCGCCGGACTGCAACGGGCAACCAAGACCTTGACTGGGTACTCAAGATCAGGACCGAGATTTAGGACAAACACGCCCACAGAAGTTGCCCATTGCAACCCCAACGCGGCCGTTCTGTTGGTAGACACCCGTCTTACATCCTACCCTACCTGCCACACCCTTACACCTACATTTGCTCTACCGTTGAATACAATTCAACTGACCAGCATTCCATTCCGTCCAGTCTTCTGGAACAGCGACGCCTTTCTGCAAACTTCCTTCTTCTGCAGGTTATTACAACTGCATAATTACGTCTGATTAACGGGGCTACAAATATCTAACTGTCTCCATTCTAGACAAAACAAAAACAATACACAGCGGAAGAAACAGGTGCTTTGCTAAACTTCCTATTATTGTTATCCTACCTGTCAATTTAATTATTATTTTTGTCATTTTGGTTTGCCCCCTTGTTGATCTTGATTTCTACAACTATTTTTTCGCTTTTTTTTCCTTTTTCCTTTTTTTTTCCTTCCCTCTTTCTTCCCACTCGCTGCTGCAGCGCCTCTTGTCTCTCTTTCCCATCACTCATTACTCACTCTGCGAGTACACATCGGACTGCATTGCGGTGCTCTGCTCCTCTCCGCTCTGACCTGCTCAGCAGCAGCTCATATTGCCTCCCTCCCACCCACTTCCACCGTATTCGCGCGGCCGAGTTGAGTATCCCTCCAATCCATCTGGCACCCCCATCACCCCCATCCCACCCCCCCCTTATCCTCATCCCACACCTCGCACCACTAAGAATCACTACTCAATTATCCTGTTCCCTGCCTTACATCATTCTTTTTTATTTGTTTTTATTTTATTTTTCTTGTTGAATTTTTTATTTTTACTTGAGAACGGTCATTCATTTTTCCCCTTCTTCGAATCGGGCCTCCGGCACTTCCTGGTCTCGAGAAGCCCTTGATTCTTGGTCCATTAAAACTAGTACGGTATTGGGACTACCACTTTCGAGTAAGCCAAAGACCGTTTTCTGCATCGTGCGCTCATATTTTCACACATTGCCGTTCTGTGTTTTTTTTCCTACCCCTTCCTCTCATCTTTCTTTCCTTTTTCAGCGTTTTCCTTTTTTTCCTTTTTTTTCCCTTCTCTTCCCCCTCTCTGCCGACTTTGCTTTTTTTTTCTGGTGTGTGTTCTACCTCGAGTCTGCCTACTCGAGTGGTGCTGGCTTGTCAACGTACAGTACATTTGCATACATACGCACATACCTTACAGCTCAAGAGACTAGACTAACCAGAGAAGCCTAAAAGAGATTACCCAGAAGAGAAGAAGAGGAAGAGGAAGAAGAGGAAGAAGGATTGAATCCTGTCACTGTCAAGCATCAAGCTAGAAAAAAAAGGAACGTATTCCCAGAACGTTGGGCTCAGGTGCTGTGCCACGCCCCAACTATACGGGAGAAACAGATCTTACGGCAAGCAAGCATCACCGCCGTCATTTTCGAGCAGGTAGTCGCCTCTCCACCCTCTCTTCTCCTGTCCGCTGCTTTTCTACCGCAGCCATCCCATCCCTTCCCTCGCAGAAAGACTGGGCCTATCATACCCAGTCCCACATTGCCCAATGTCACATCAGTCAGTGGGAGGGTATAAGGAGGAGCCGGCCACTGAACCGGATGCCCACCCAGGTCACTCCCAGCAGCACCCACCGCCACCGTCATCTGCGTCAACCCAGCATCCCCAACAACAGCAACAGCAGCAACAGCAACAGCAGCAGCAGCAGAGCCAGCATCCCCGACCTAGCCTACCCCATCAACAGCAACACTCAGGACAACCCACTCCTTCGTCAACCACCTTCCCGTCACCACATCCTCCTCCACATCAATCACCTTTTGCTCAGTCACCTAGTCTGCCCGGATCTCAGCATCCTCATCCGCAAGACATCCCCTATTATACCCATCCCTCCCCCTACGGCACCCCAGGCGGTAGTGGCCCTTCTTACCCATCTCAAGGTGCGTAAATCTTGCTTGTTTCTTTCCTCCGCGTTGTGCTCTTTTTTTTCTTTTTCTCTTGTGAATATATCGTTGCCCACTTCTTGCTTCTTGCTGGCAAGTTCACCAAGTTTCAGGCATTTTTGGCTCACAATTGATTGCATTAGCAGAGGGAACAGATCTTATGGCAACGCACACAATGAATCGTCCGCAGTATCCCCCTATTTACCATACTCCTCAGTCCAATTCACCGGCGTCTGTCGCGTCTCCCACAGCGCCAGATCACCGGTCTGTTTACACTACACAGCCCATGCAAACCTCCATGTACGGCTATCCACAGCAATACCCCCCGATTCCAGCAGGCCCTCCCTCCTACCCAAGCCAAACTCAGCATCACGGTTTAAACAATGGACCACTCCTCATGTCACAGACTTCAGGGCAAACCATGACCCCCCCGCAGCCTCACCACCAACATGTGGCCCCAAACACTTCATCGACTGCAAAGATTGCTCAAACACCACTTCATAGAGCTTCGCCTTCCACCCCCTCTTCGGGTACAAAACCTGGACCGGGGGGTGCTTCGATCAACCCCAATGCCGCCCCCGGGCCTATCCCGGCTACTACTCCGCTGGTTGTGAGACAAGACAATAATGGTGTACAGTGGATAGCTTTCGAGTACTCCCGAGACAGAGTTAAGATGGAATATACCATCCGTTGCGATGTGGAGTCGGTCACCGTTGATAACCTTTCTCACGATTTCAAGACAGAAAACTGCGTATATCCTCGTGCCTGCTGCTCTAAAGATCAATATCGTGGGAACCGGCTGGTATACGAAACTGAGTGTAATACCGTGGGCTGGGCTTTAGCAGAATTGAATCCATGCTTACGAGGGAAGCGGGGGTTGATTCAACGGGCTGTAGATAGTTGGAGAAACTCTAACCAAGACCCCAGATTACGAAGTAGGAGGGTTCGAAGGATGGCAAAAATTAACAATCGCAAAGCAAATGCACAGGCTGCACAGACCCATCTTGGTGCAGGATCCCCTCATGGTGTGCCCTCGGCAGGCGCAGGACTGGGGTTGAAAGGCCCAGGGCTTGTTTCGGGCTCGCAACCACAACTTCACCATCACCACCATCCTGGCACGAATGATTCTTCGTCAGCTCAGAATGGAGAAGAAGATATGGGGGCCATGCTGCATCATCACCATACCCCTCAATTTGGAGGGGTTCAGGGGCAAATGCCCTCAGCAAACACTTCCAGATCGACCTCTGGACACCTTTCACCAGCCCCAGGTGGGGAGGAATTTAGCAACGGGCATTCCAGCCACCACCACCACCATCAGGCACCAACCAGTGGAAATGAGATAAGACCTAGACAAGTATTTCATGGATACCCCGCTGCATATCCGGCAGAAAATGTTGGAGGTGCTTCTATGCCCCCTTCGATGCACGATGGAATGGAACAAATGGGACCTTCTTCTAACACTCCTACGGCAGTAACCGCGTCTACTCCCCCGAATAACACCAACACTTCACTGTTCGGTGACATTCCTGATCACAAACGCCGAAAGTTCATTCTCGTCGACGACCCGCATCGTGGCTCCCGCGTTCGGGTTCGCGTAATGCTTGACCAAGTCCACATGCAGGAGATCCCCGATTCTTACCGCAAGTCCAACTCTGTGTATCCCCGCTCTTACATGGCATCTCAGATGGAGGACGATTCACAGACAGAGGTACAAACACAAGTGATAGTTCCCATGCTCGATGGAACTAGTATGACTATTGCTCCTCCCCCACCATCTGGACTCAAGCGCAAGAAGGAAATGGACTTGAATGAGCTCGGCTACAGAATGTCGTGGAGTCAATCCAGAGTCTTTGCAGGGAGGACAATGTTCTTGCAACGAGCTCGTAGGTCATAATGCTCCTTCACTGTTATTTGAGATACATCTAACATCAATATGGGCTACAGTGGACGCGTATCGCAACAAGATGAGGAGTAGTATGATGGCAGCAGGCACGGATGTCACCTCAACAGCACCGCACCTTGAAACTAGAGCTGGGAAGCGCAGGTGGTTGGAGAGGAGCCGTCGTTCGAAGCCCTCCGGATCCTCATCCTAAACTCGGAAAATTACAAAAAAAGACCAATGATATAAAACGCAGCAATTGATATTAGATTTCTGTTCTGTCTGGAAGTGTATAAGGAATATGGAGCAAAAAGGAAATCGGGTGGCACGCATTGTTTTGTTTGGGATAAATCGGAACATTTTTTTACTTTTGTTTCAGAAAAAATCAAAAAAAGGAGGACTGAATTTTTCTTTGCAGCGGAAGGTTGGGGTGAATGGGGGCGGTGGGGTTTTTGTTGTTTTTATTGCTTTTCATTTCTTGTCTCTCTTGCGTTAGAGGAGTACGCTGAGCGTTTTCCCCTTGCCCTCTCACCATGACCTACTATCTTGTCATCTTGACGCGCTCACTGCAGGTCTTTTTTTGTTGTCTTCCTACCCCTCTGCTGACTTATTCCCCTGCATTAATGATTTTTAATGACCGTTACGACTGTCACGACTATACCAAAACTTCTCATAGTCATTGCTTTTCGATATTTCCCCCCCACTTCTCTCTCCTACCTTTTTTCCGAATCAAATCCGGGTACTGTAGCCGTGCTTACTTACTCACCCTCTTCCTCTATCTTGCTTTTGTTTTTCCTTTCCATTTTTTCTTACCATGTATCTCTTTCCCAATCTTCTTGTATCTCATATGTTGGCGGGTATCTGTTTGCAGAGTACATTGTACGTATTCCTTAGCCTTTTTTCTCCCTCTGCCTTTTTTTTATATCTTGCGGTGTGCTTTTTTTCATTTCATTTCGCTTATTTTCGTTCGTACTGTATATCCTTCTGTGTGCTTGCGGAGGTGTAGGTAGCTATGTAGCTGAGGTAACTAACTTTGCTAGAATTGCCTCCAAATAAACTTAACCAATCAGCTAGCCAACGTTATCCATCAATTGTTGAAGTGCGGTATCTATCTTTGAGCTAAGTGACTAAGAGTACGAGTCTAACGCGTTAGCGGCCTGCTAACCAACAAACAAAAGATAGACGCCCTCCGAACGTTCTCAATTAAGTCTTCCTCTCATCTGGCGGGCTAGTGCGGTAGGTGGGTAAAATAAACGTAGCAGAGGTAGATATCACAAGCAGCTAGCCAGCTAGATAGTACGACACCACAGCCAGATATAGTGGGGTTATGAACCCTCCATCCATCCTCCCGCTACGTTGTGATACTCACTGAAACACGGAGAAGTCACACATTCTCACTCGGGTAGGCAAGGGGGCGTAGGTGTGTCCAGGATAGGGGGGCGGGAGGGGGAAGGATTTGCCCCCGGGTGAAACGGGCGAGGAGGGATATGCTTGTCAGGTTGTGGTTGTGGTTGTGGTGGTGGTGGTGGTGGTCGAAAGGTCGAAAGGTCGAGTGTGCCCTACCCTGCCGTGTTATGAACTGGTATGGGACACGTATTGGGGGGTGGTGAGTGGGTGTGTGTGTGTGTGGCGAGGTGGTGGGTGCCTTTTTTTCTTTTTCTCTTCATTTTTTTCTTCTTTCTTCTCTTTGTCAGGTTGTGCTGGTGAATGGAGAGGCTGTGTGAGTGTTTATTTTTTTCTCCCTTTTTTTATATATAATTTTTATAATTTTTCATTCGGAAAATTTTTATTATTTATTTATTAATTTAGGGAAGTTGGCTGATATTTATGGGTATTCGTTCCTTCCTCTTGATGGATGGATGGATGGGTGGATCCAGCAACGGCGGCGGTAATCTAGGTTAGGAGAAGAAGAAGAAGAAGAAGGGGGGG